>SDBV01006442.1_pt1 | contig 16271 bp, 20 predicted proteins | sample 2277081 | NCBI WGS metagenome assembly SDBV01 (sample SAMN10402039, study PRJNA504765) | marine sediment metagenome | isolation source: marine sediment core GS10_PC15, 223 cmbsf | place: Arctic Ocean: Southern Knipovich Ridge | collected 2010
CTCTGCAACGTGCAGCACCTTGGCGCCGACTGGCATCTCAAGTTCTGACCGGTCGTCAATGTTCAGCCTGAACTTCCACACCTCCGATGATCTGTTTGACATCTCAACTCCTTTCGGTGGTCACAAACGGCAGACACCATGCGGCACATCTCCCGATGGCCCGCCTCGGCCTCTTCCCAAGTCGAGTAGCGGTCACACTCTTCGTTCTCGGGGCCAAACACCACCGTCTCAAATAGTAGCGGCGGCCCGTTGCTAAACCGATGGTCGAGGCCGAGGAACACGGTGCTGACCTCCACGCCGTCTATCAAGGTCTTGGCAACCGTGCGGTCCGCTGTCCCAAACCACTTTGCCCACGTCATTAGATCCTCGCACGGCACGGGGCGGTGGCCGTTCAGGATGTATTTGTCGCTCATTTCAATCCTCCAATTAGGGTACTGGGGCTGTGCCCGGCGAAGGGCGGGGTCAGCTCCAATCTTTCCGGAGTTTTTCCAGGCAGCCTTGGAGGGTCGATGAGCGTACATCGTTCTGGTGAATGCGCCGCAGCGTACCGTGTTCGTATGCCGTGCAGCCGAGGATGCGCCCGCAACCGTGCTCGCAGACCGCGCCTGCGCTCACAGCCAGCAGCCTGCCACCGCATTCTCGACACCGATGGTCGTCCGGCAAACTCACGGTCGCATCCTCCCCTGTTGGATCTCCTGCAACACGGCGCGCAGGTTGTTTCGGTTCTGCTTGACGCGTTCCACATAGTAGCTGATCGGCCGGCCGTCAAGGTTTTCGGCGACGGCGATCTCCCGTGCTCGTTCGGCAAAAGGTTGGGCGAGGTTTGCGGCCATCTTGGGGCGGATGCAACGGGACAAGAGCGGGCCGGCATCGTCAAGCCACTCGAAGGTAGCTTGCCCCGCCGTCGTGGTTGTGAACACCCACGCGACGTGATCCGGTATCGGTTCAGTCAGGTCGAGCAGCGCGCCGGTCTGCTTATCGGTCAGGAGGTGGCATTCGTCGACGATCCACGCGCGGCCGCCCTTGCGACCGATGCCACGATAACACATCGCGCGGTCAATGTCGCGTAGCCGCGCTGGCGTCAACTCCCGGGCGTGAATCAGGTCAATGCAGTGATCGTCGGCCACCTCTTGTGCTATCAGCCGGGCGATTGTCGTTTTGCCGGTCCCGCTCTTACCGGACAACCAAAAGGCGTTGCCGCCCAGGCCGGCAGTGTCGCGCATGCGCAGCACCTCGGCCACCAACTTGTCTTGGCCCACTATGTCCTGCCAGGTGCGCGGGCGATACTTTTCTGGGAGGTTCACGCTGCACCTCCTTTGCTGTCCTTGTGGGGCCGCGGCGGTAGGATATTGTAGCGAATTGAGTGGTCGAGACACGCTGGGTGGAGCATGCCGGCATAGACCACGGGGGCGGCGCTGGCGGGTCGATCGCACCAGCAGCAAAGGACAGGCTTGCCCAGAGCGGGCGGGGAGGGTAGACTTCTCATGCTTTCAACTCCAAGGGTTGAGGGCCACGCCCCCGGCTGTTTACGCAGCGCGGGGGCAATTCACGTAATCAGGTGCTCCCCTCCTCGACAAGGGCAGCTAGGGTAACGCCGAGAGCATCGGCTACTCGGCGGAGGTGAGCCAGGGACGGCTCGCTGACACTCCGTTCCCATCGCGACACAGTGGTAGGCGTGGTATCCGCCGCAACGGCTAGCGCGTGCTGCGATAGCTTGGCTGCCAGCCGCATGCGTCGAATGCGTCCGCCGATCGTGTGTCGTGCGTTGCTCATATTGGCATTATCGCCGACTAGACGTGCGTGTCAAGACGGCAGCCCCATTCGAATGGCAAAGTCGTGCCGCAAGTCGATGTAAGATCACGACTTAGCCCGCCGAGAGAAAAGTCGGCCATTTCCCCCAGATGCGGTCGAGTGTCCGGTCCTCGCACGCGGGGACGCACGCACATCAGCACCCTTTCCATGGAGCCACACGCGCGTTGAGAGGTCAAGTCGGTGATGATCTGCCGACGCCCTCGACTTCGTGTAGTTGCCATCGGTTCGACCCGGTCTTGGCGAAGTCTTGGCCAGACGTTGGCGGTCAAAACGCGGACAAATCATGGCCAAAAGCGGGACAAACGGGACAAGCATCCGCCAGATAGCCGAGAACACCAATGTGGTCAACCCCGCACGCCCCAATAAGGTTGTAGTAGCGATGGGGGTTGTGTCGTGGGATGGGATGCGCTAACCCAGTGTAGTTGAGCGGGGCGTGGCGGCCTGATGTGATGCACTCTAATTAGTGGTTTGAGGCCAATCGCTAGGGTGGGATAGCAAGAGCGTCACATCCCATGGCCGCAACCTCCATGGTAGCAATGCCTTATGGTGTCTGCCCCCAACGGCAGCGTGAAACCAGGGGTGCCACGACTACCGTAACCCAATGCCCGCCAACCCGATGCGAGGCAGGCCGCGGTAGCGCTGACAGGCTGAGCGGTGGCGCGGGCTGGTGCCGTAACGTGGTGCGGCAACGAGACTTACGACCATGCGAAGCACCGAAGGGGGTGCCCTGCCCCCGGCTGCCAGCAGGTACTATGACGTTGCCAGGTGAGAGTTTTTCACGAAAACAGCATGTTAAGATAGGTAAGGCTACTGTCAGTCAGCATGGTCCAACCATCCAAACTGAACACAAACAAGAACAGCCGGCCAAAACACAATCAGCGGGCAGTTGTATTTGATCCATCGCCAGTTTCGGCAGCGTGGGTTACGCACCAACTCCCGCCCTATCAAGACGGCGAGCACTGCACTGATGAGGACGTATGGGAGCAGCCACAGCACGGCGCACACACCCTCGACGTACTCCCAATAACTCATGACATGGTCTCTCCCGGTAACGCTGCTGGCGTTACTGATCTTGCTTCATCACAAAGAAGGCTCTCTGCTTCAGCCGCACCTCGATGTCGATAATGCACTCGACAATGCCATCCCCAGCAGGCGGCTCCGACTCCCACCACCGCGGTGCGTCCGGCAGGCACTGGATCCCGTCGTGGTCTTCCAACGCCGGAAGCTCGAGGTCCGGTGGCACGGGCTTACGGCGTCGGGGGTTGGCGTGCTGGTCCATGGGCTACCTCGAATTTGACACCGCTGATGAGCACTTTATCGGGATCGTTGAACATCTCGGCCGCTGCCTCTCCTATACACTCGCTGAGCACTTGTTCCCACCCCTCTGGTGTGATCGTGACCCGGGTGATGCCGAGCCGGCGTAGGTGGGGGATGATCTGGCGGAAGTCCATGGGCAAGCCTACGTGCGGCGGACGAGTTTGACGGACGTGAAGGGGAATCCGAACACGTTGCGAGAGAACGCCGTTTACCCCGCCAAATGCTGGTCGCGCCGGGAACAAGCGCGACCAGAGGTTGCCCAGTATGGCTTTGAACGAGGTGCGGAGCTTCATGGTCATCGCCCCTTATGGGTGGCGAGTAATAGTGGGGGCTGTCATCATAACCAAACCTAATTCAGGCAGAAAGAAGCCCCTTGGGCGGCGACCCTGCCAGGGACATCCATCCAAGGCTATAGGGCAATAATACCCGGACGTTCCGGGCGATAGCGACACTTCCGAACAGGCCAAGGTGGCTCGAAACCTGCCGGCACTTCCGGGTGGATTCGAAACACTCTCGCCCGCCCGGTTTTCGTGGCCGCCCCTTTGAACTGCACCCTTGTCGTCCTCGGACGTTCGGCGGTGCAGCGGCTCTACGGAGACATCTGTTGCCGGCGTGAGGGGTTTTGGCAATCACAGCCTGGTCGAGGGCACTGGCCAGCCTATCTGGTGCCGGGGGCCGTGTCAAGGCTCCCATGGGCCGCCCAGGAGGATCCGCAGGATGGCGCCCAGGCGGGACTTGAGGGGTGGGGCGTAGGCTCGGCCCGACGACGTTGTGACCATTAAGGTTAGCGCCCTGTCCGTCAACACGTCGGTCGAGATCCCTGCACAGGCGTTGACGCACGCACAGATGCGATCGGCGTTGGCCTCCATTGTTGAGTCCGTTATGGGTGGTGTTTGCTCGTCTCCCCAGAAACATGCGGTTAGGACGTTCGTATCGTTCGCGACGAACCATCGCGTTTTGCCATGGTAGGTAGTTACACCAGGCAATTTCTTCCACGGTTCAGGTGAATGCTCACTCATCTACGCGATCTCCTTCACCCCCCGTACCGCTCGGCGGGCCTCGCAGGCGATGAAGTGGATCTCCCGGGAAAACCTGGGGTAGCGCCGGGCCAGCCAGTCTGACGGCAGGTAGACGTGGTTGGCGTTGGCCATGGCCGAGATGCCGTCGGAGGCGGCGGCCCAGACCATCGACTCCTCGCTGCCCCACACGCCCGCGGGGAGGAACACCCGGTTTTCCAGGATCGCCGAGCGGCGGGCCCACTGCGGCAGGTGGCTGCCGTCGGCCGGCTGGGCACACTCGAGCCAGTAGGCGTTGCGGTTGTCAATCATTGCCCACCACCTCTGTGCAAGTGGCGCTTGCTCCATTCCCGCACTTCGGCGCCCCACCCAAACCGCAGTCCGAAAATGGAAGGGTTGTATTCGACCCACTGCACGATGTAACTCCTCATGGCCGCCAATGGCGAGCCGCGGGGGTGTGCTTTTTCGTCCTTCAGCACGGCCTCCAACACTTCGGTTGGAATGGTGGCCAAGAAGTTCACGCACGCCACGATCCTTTGGAGGTCTTCCAATTCTGGTCCGGCGTACGGATCATCCCACAGGAGTTCGCCGTTCGCGCTTCGGATGTGACACGCCTCGTTGCTGGGGACCCCTGGGAAGGTTTCGACCTTCCACGGCTCGGGTGAATGACTCATGTGTATTGCTCCCAACTACCCCCGTGCTTTTTCAGCAGTGCGGCTGCCTCGTCTACGCGATCGTGTTCCGGCAGCACGATGCCGAACCCTGGCCTGCATGTTTCCCCGTCAATTCCCAGCAACCTCTTGCCAATGAACTCGTGGACCACCCCTGCCTCCAGGGCTTCGGTTGGGATGCCCTTCAGGGCGTTCACGCAGGCACAGATGCGTTGGGCATCATCTGCCGAGAAGGCAGCGGCGCTCCAGCGGCACTGGGACTCGTGGATGAGCTTGTCAATTTGTGGACCAGGTTCGTCATCGTTCCCCGCGATCCAGGTTCGTATCAGATTGCGGCCTTCGACGTCCAATAAGCTCGCGTTGGCGTCTGGGTCATTGGCGACGTCGGGCACAGTTGTCCACGGTTCGGGTGAATGCTCGGCCATCTCAAGTCTCCTTCGTGGGGATGCCCCGGGAAGTGTTCACACACGCACAGATACGCTGGGCGTTGGCCCTCGTGACGGCGCCTGACCGTACAACTACTTTCACCAAATTGGGTGCATGTGCCCGTTTCGTGGCGACCATTATGCCCACGCGGTCATGGGCACCATCGAAGACTTCCCACGGCTCGGGTGAATGTTCACTCATCGGCCACCACCTCCCTTTCCTCGGCGGTGGCCTCGTCGCAGAACCGCTGGTACGCCTGCTTGCTGGTACACAGTTCGCCACCCACCTTGGCGACCTCCAGGTAGACCCGCTTCCCGCTGCGGCCCTTGACCCCGATCGTGGACCAGTTCTTCAACTGCTTGTAGGTGGGGCTGCGAGGGAGCTTCCGACCCTCCGAGAACGCCACCATATCCTCCTTAAAAATGTCCATATCCGCCAGTTCCTGTCGAGTTCTGCTGTTTGTGGTAAATGCCTGCCAATACCCGCCGAATTCTTCCCAATGTAGCCGAGACCGGAAAGTAGGTCAAGGGACCTCTTGCAAAACTGCGGGGAACGTACCCCTTTCCCTCGCCAGCTCTTTGCAAAGGTCCCGAAATGTCCACCGGATCAGATCCCGGCCAGCCGGGCTTTAGCGATGCCGCCCTGGGGGTTACCGAACCCCAGGCCACCCCCGCCCCCGCCCCGCAGCCCAGCCCCGAGCCCCAGCCCGCTCCCGAGTCGGCGGCCGACCTGCCCGTGGTAGAACCCCCCGCCGAGGCCGACGAACGGGTCAGCGTACGGGACTTCCTGAGCAGCAAAGGCTACGACACCAGCACCTTTGCCGATGACGATGCCCTGGGCGAACACCTCCTCTCGCAGCTCGAGGCGGCGCGCCAAGTGCCCCAACTCCAGCAGGCCGCCCGCTACGCCGAGTGGGTCCAGCCCTATGCCGAGGACGTTGAGGCCCTGATCCGCCAAAGGCAGCAGGGCGGTGCGGAGCCGGCCACTCAGCCACCCCCGGCTGGAGCACAGCCCGCTGCCGAGCCTGCCGCTGAGCCCTACTGGCCCAAGCCGCCGGAGTGGGACCCGACCTGGGATCAGTACGTGACCCAGGACGACCAGGGCAACTACGTCACCTCGCCCAACAGCCCTTCGCCGGGTCTGCACCACAAGTTCATGGCCCGGCGGGAATGGGACCGCCGGCAGGCCGCCCGCCTGTTGGAGGACCCGGCAGCCGCCGTGCTGCCCGGACTGCAACCGCACTTCGACAAGCACCAGGAAAGCACCCTGGAGAAGGTCAAAGAACTGCTGGCCGCCGATCGGCAGCAGCAGCATGACAACGCCTTCGTGATCGACAACCAGGCCTGGCTCTACCAGCAGGACGCCAACGGCCGCCCATTGGTGGACCGGCAGTCGGGCCAGCCGGTCTTCTCGCCACAGGGGATGCTCTTTCAGCACTACGCCCAGCAGCTCCAAGGCGCGGGGACCGACCCCTCGCTGATCCCGCAGTTGGCCATGCAGATGACCATCGGCCCCAACGGCCAGGCCCAAACCGCACAACCCGCCGGAGAACCACCGCAGCCCACGCTCCAATTGCCCGGCCTCCCGGCCACCGGCACCACCCTCCCCGCACAACCGCCCGGCGAACAGGCCAAAGACGACTTCATCGCCGGCGGAACCTACACGCCCGGGCGCAGCGGCTCGATTGCCGCCGCCGCCCAACCCCATGCCCCCGCGCTAGGCCCGGACGAGGACCCGTTGGTCATGCTCGAACGGGATTTCAAAGAAGCAGGCGTCCAGAGCACTGACTAGTGAGAGGATGCCCCGAGGCTTTAGCGAGAGGAACAGACAATGGCCGAATGGTCAGCGGTAGTCAACACGACTGCCACCCGGTATCTCAAGGGTGCCAGCGACAGCACGATCCGCGAGCGCATCGTGTTCGCTATGTTGAACAAGCGCAAGCGGATTATGTACAACTGGGACGGCAAAGAAGTCACCCAGCAGATCAAATTCTCGTTGCCCGAGACCGAGGCTTACAGCGGCGGCGTGCTGGACTTCGAGCCCTCGGACAAGCACCGCCAGATTACGCTGCCGTGGCGGGGCTATGCGGCCACCGACACGATGACCGAAAAAGAGCGGTTGATGAATAAAGGCGTGCCCCGACTGGTCAACCGCTACGCCAACACCATGCGGGACATGCGGCAGTCGATGGACGACCAGTTCGGCACCGAGATTTTCGTCGACGGCAACGCCTCCAGCGACCGGATGCACGGCCTGGAGTCGTTCATGGGCACGGGCACCAACGTGGCCGCGGATATTTGCGGTGAGCCCAGCGACACCTACGGCGGGTTGAGCACGGCCCCGGCCGCCGTGGCCGGCACGTGGACCAGCGACCTGAGCACGTACCCCAACGCCAACTTGGCCAAGGACTGGCCCAGCGGCAGCGGCGACCCCGAGTACGACTACATTTCGCCGCGGCTGTACAACTGGTCCAGCAACAACTGGGGCACCGGCGCGCAGACTTGGCTGGACAACTGCGAGCGGGTGATCCGCAAGGCCATCATCCTGGGCAACCTGACCCACGGCCGGCGGGGCAAGCCGGATCTCTGCCTGCTGGCGGATGATATGTACTACGACTACCTGAACAAGCAGGAGGCCAAGCAGACCATCATCGTGCCGCACAAGGAGGTGCAGGACCTGGGCTTCGAGGGGGCCAAGCAGGAGGGCGTGAGCATTATGACCGAGTTCGGCATGACGGCCAACGTGGGCTATCTGCTGAACATCGACAAGATGCACATGCGGTGCCTGACAAAGCAGCTCTTCGTGCCCAAGGGACCGGAGTACGACATCCGAAGTTTTTCTTGGCTTTTTGCGATGGCGTGGTTCGGCAATATGTACTTCGAGCCCAAGTTCTTCTCGAAGTTCCAAAACTACGCATCGTAAGGCGGCGTCGGCGAACGGGTCCGGAACCGAGGTAAAGAAGTTTTCTCAAAGCGTAAGGAGTTTAACAATGCCCACCATTGGTGGAAAACCTATTCCGTTCGGCCGCGGCTGGTACAACACCGGCGTGACGATCGACGACAAATTCTGGGACTCGACCCAGTCGGATTACGTGGGCGACCCGGCCGTGGGGCTGGAAGGCGTGAAGGTCACCCGGCGGCCGAAGAACACCGCACACGTGCCCTACGATCGGGGCGCCACCACCCGGGCGGTGCTGAGCCACGGCGATACCGTTTGGCTTTTCGTCCGCAACGCGGCCACTATCGCGTTGCTGCCGAAGAAGATGGTGATCTGGAAGGCCGGTCTACGGGGCCGGCAGGTCAACGGCTACTCCGGCGTCTATGCCGTGGGGCCGGCCGAGGTGGCCGGCGTGGTGGACCCGGCGTTTGCGTCTGCCGGGGTGCCCATCGGCGAGTGCTTCTGGTTGCAGGTGGGCGGGCCGTGCCTGGTCACCAAGACGGCCGAGGCCGCTACGGACGCCGCCGGCGACACCATCGAGGGCGGCCTGCTGCGGGCGTGTACCGCCCAGAGCAGCACCGGCGCCACCACCGAGGGCCGGATCGCAATGCAGAAGATGGGACTGGCGGCCACTACCCAGACCAACGAGATCCAAAACGCCGTGGGCCGGGCGATGAGCGCCCAGACCAGCGCAAACACCAACGTCGACATCCTGGTGGACCTCTCGCTGCCGTTGGCCCACTGGTAGACGAAACGATATTCACGCAAGCGTGAGGGCGCGGTTTGCAAACTGCATTGGGGGCCACGGTGCCGGCGCTACCCACGCCCGGCGCCGTGGCTTTTCAATACCCTCACACAGATTACCCCCCCCCACCCTCACTCAAGCAAGAAGGTGAACGCCACGATGAAACAGAATGGCCAATGCGTAGACGTGAAAGTTTGCGAAGATTGCGGTAGTGAATTGCCCGTTACGGCATTTCAGCGCACTTGCAACCATCATTGGTTTCCAATCTGCAAGAACTGCCATGCAAAAAAGAGTTTGGGGCCTCAACAGGAAGGACATCGGCGACGACAGGCACGCAGGGCCGGCGTAGACGAGATTCCAGTTGGCATGAAATGGTGCGGTCGCTGTAAGTCTTTGAAGCCGCTAAACCAATTTCACCCTTACAAAAATCCCAATGGTAAGCGACTGGGTTTTCGCTATCTTTGCATTTTCTGTGAGCGGGCAGATACTCGTGCTCGACAACCAGGTAAGAAGGAATACTTCAAAAACTGGAAGCTCCTCAAGAAGTATGGCATCACCCTGGAAGATTACAAGCAGTTAGCGGAGTCGCAGGCTGGTAGGTGTGCCATCTGCGGCCGGCTTCCGGGTCCTGGCAAATCTCTGGTTGTAGACCACGACCATGCGACTGATGAGGTGCGTGGTCTTCTTTGCAACGATTGCAACATCGGCATCGGAAAACTCGGCGATGATGCCGACGCTCTGCGTCGTGCCCTCAACTATCTCACTCACCCTCCCGCACCATCTGTACTGGAAGGTTCCCTCAATGCAACCTAGAAAACTGAAATGTGGAATAGTGCGTTTTCCTTACTCCGGCAACGGCGGCTGCCCCAGCGAGCATCCCGACATCGGCACCTGGCTGGCTGCCAACATTCCCAAGATCAAGGCCGACCCCCGTACCGAGGACGTCATTTGGCGGCAGAGCTACGCCGACACGCCCATCACCATGACCCGCAACAAGGCCCTCTTAATGGCCCGCAACGCGGGGGTGGACGTGCTGCTGATGCTGGACTCGGACCAGAACCCGGACCTCTACCTGGGGTCCGACCCGGAGGCCAAACCGTTCTGGGACAGCTCATTCGAGTTCCTTTACAACCACTACGACCGCGGGCCGTGCATCGTCGCCGCCCCGTACTGCGGCCCCTGCCCCCATCCGGTCAAGGGCGGTGGGGAGAACATCTACATCTTCCGCTGGGAATATACCGGCAACGACCCGCAGTTGCGCAGTTCCAAGCTGGAGCAGTTTACCCGCAACGAGGCGGCCGGCATGGCGGGGATCATGGAGGTGGCGGCCCTGCCCACGGGGATGTGCATGATCGACATGCGGGTCCTCGACCGGCTGACCCCGCCCTGGTTCAGCTACGAATGGGAAGACAAGTACGAGGCGGAGAAGTCGACTACCGAGGACGTGTTCTTTACCCGCAACTGTTCGATGCTGGGCATGCAACAGTATTGCAACTGGGACGCCTGGGCGGGGCACAGCAAGCCGGCCGTGGTGGGCAAGCCCGTCTCGATTACGGTGGACCACATCCGCCAGGAGTTCATCGACGCGGTACTGGAAGGCCGGCGTTCGGACGAGCACGTTGTGGAACTGAACCCCGGCCAATCGCCGGCCCAGATTGCGGCCGACCTGGGTGGCAAGCCGCTGCAAGAGGACTCGGGTGAAGAGGCCGAGGAAGTGCCGGCCCGGTCCAGCGAACTCGATACCATCCGCGTCCTGGCCGGAGTGTCGGAGGACATAAAGCAGATGGGCCTGCGGCTGGCGCCCCGCAAGGATCATGGCCGCCCGATTCGCTGGGGACACATGACCCGGCCCGAGGACCTGGAGGCCCTGAAGGAACTTGTAAAGACAGTGACGGGCGAGCTGGCGGGCAAACCGCTGAACATCCTGGAGGTCGGTTCCTGGACGGGCGAGTCGGCCCTGGCGATGGTGGAGACGGTCCGCGGGATAATTGGCCTGCGCAGTACGAAGATCCATTGCGTCGACACCTGGGAGGGCACGCCCGGCGATCATACGGCGGTGTTGTGCGAGGCGTTGGGCGGGCCGAACGTGCTCTACGAATGCTTTGCGGCCAACGTGGGGGAGTTGCTCGACGACGTAATCATCCCACACCGAAAGCGCTCGCTGGAGTTGGCCAAGTCATGGAACACCTTTCGGTGGGGCAAGCTGGACCTGGTCTTCCTTGACGGCGACCACTCGTACGACCACGTGCGGGCCGACATCCAAGCGTGGCTGCCGCACCTCCGTGGCGGTGGGATCATCGCGGGCCACGACTACGGGATTGTCCTGAAGGGCACCACCACCCCACGGTTCCCGGGCGTGAAACGGGCCGTGGACGAGCTGGGCGGATGCGAAGTCAAGGGCACCGTCTGGTGGAAGCGGGTGGACCAGCACACCGGCCTTTACGCAGACCTCGGCGATGCGATCTACGGCGCCCCGTCGAAAGCATCGAAAGTAGAACGCCCCATGCAAGAAGACGGACACGACCACGGTCCGCTAGAGGCAAACATGGGCGACCAACACACGCAGGGCCTTGACCTGGAATACGGTATTAGCCCGATTGTGCCTGCCGTGCAGGCCATCCAGGACATCCAGAAACTTGCCGACGCCCAGATCGTGGCCGCCCGGGGGTAAACATGGCAACCGACTCCTTTGAACTGGTAGAGACCGACCGCTTCGCCGTGCCGACCATGGTCTGCCCGGAGTGCGGCAAGACCCTGCCCCAGCCGGAGTTCATCCTCTCGCTGGAAGAGGCCAGCGGCCTGCGCCGCTCGTTGTGCCGGGACTGCCACGCCAAACAGCCCGCCAAGCTGGCGGCCGAAAAGGAAGCGACCCGCAAGGCCGACCAGTTCCGGGACCTGATCCGGGCGGTGGGCAAGGTCACGGCCGCCACGATCTCGGAGCTGAACACCGAGTTGATGGCCGACTTCGACGGCGTGAAAGAATTTGCCAAGTTTTACGGCAGCCAACTCCGCAAGGCGGCCACGACCAACAACGGGGAAGGCAGCGCCAAGGTGCTGGCCGGGTGTGCGGGGATCGCCAAGATCATCGCCATGAGCACCCAGTACCAGGCCAGCCTGCCGGAAGTCTCGTTGTTGAGCGACGACGAACTGGCCGCCGAGTGGCAGCGGGGACTGGCCAGCGTGGTGGCCCAACTCTCGCCGGAAGAGGTCAAGGAATTGCTGGGAGAAGATGTGAACAAGAGGTTGGCCTGATGAACGTTTCGCTGCCCAACGCACTGGACTTGAAGCCACCGGCCTACGACCTGAAGGGGTTCGGCAAGGCCCGGGCTGCGCGGTTGGGCGACGTGGGGGCGGAACGGACCCGGCGGCGGAAGGACGCCCTGCGGCTCTACGAGCCGATGGTCGAGCAGGAGGCGTTTCACCAGTCGCTGGCCACCGAACGGCTGCTGCGGGGCGGGAACCGGGGCGGGAAGAGCGTGGCCGGCTATATCGAGGACGCCCGCTGTGCCCTGGGGCTGGACCCGCACAACAAGTTTCCCATCGACCGGCCGCTGCGGATCTGGCTGATCTGTTACAACGAGGGCCAGATCGGGCGGACGGCTTACCGGTTGCTGTTTTGCCGCGGGGCCTTTGATATCATCCGTGACCTCAAAACAGGCGAGTGGCGGAGCTATCAGCCATGGGACCCCGAAGATGTGGCCCGCGAGCAGGAAGTCAAGCCGGCCCCGCCGTTGATCCCGCCGCGGTTCGCACCCCCAGAGAGCTTTGCCTGGAAGGACAAGGGGCGGCGGATCTTTAACGTCTGCCGACTGAAATTCCCGCCCGGCCATCCCATGGACGGGACCGAGATCCACGCCTTCCCCAGTGGCGGCGAGCCGCCCTCGGGCGACCCGGTGGATCTGATCCATATCGACGAAGACCTGGTATATGCCCGCCACGTGGCGGAGTACCAGTCGCGGCTCTCGGACACCAAGGGGCGGTTGATCTGGACCGCCCGGCCGCACATGAGGAACGACGCCCTGATCCGGATGTCGGTCCGCGCCGAGGAGCAGGCCGACCGGGCGCAGCCGGACGTGGAAGAGTTCCGCCTGACCTACAGCAGCAACCCGTTCATCGACTCGGACGAGAAGCGCAAACGGCTGGAGGGCTGGAGCGAGGAGGAACGGCGGGCCCGCGACGCCGGCGAGTTCCTCTTCGATACCGTGTTGATGTACCCCAGCTTCCACATGGACGTGCATGGCATCCCGGCCAAGCACGGCCGCACCAAGCTGGACGAGATGCTGGCCGACCGCCAGGTGCCGCCTAACGCCACCCGCTACATGGTGGTGGACCCGGGTCATACGGTTTGTGCGGTGCTGTTCGCGTTCGTGCCCCCGCCCGGCTACGGCGACGTGGTGGTGGCCTACGACGAGTTGTATCTGAAGCAGTGCGATGCGGCCAAGTTCGCCCGGGCGGTGGAGCCCAAGGTGGCGGGCCACCAGTTCCATGCGTTCATCATCGATGACCACGGTAGCCGGGTCACGCAACTTGGCTCGGGCCTCACGGTCCGGCAGCAGTACAGCGACGAGCTGCGCGCAAGGCGGATCGCCAGTCGGATCACCGGCCACGGGTTCCTGAAGGGTTCGGACGACGTGCCGGCCCGCTCGGCGGAGGTCCGCCGCTGGCTGGCCCGACGGCCCGACGGGACCACCCGCTTTCGGTTTTTCCGAGACACGATGCCCAACCTGGTCAGTGAGTTCCGCAACTACCGCAAACGCATCGGCGTGGACGAGACGCAGGACAAGCCGGTGCCGGGCAAGGATCACCTTTGCGATTGCTTCGACGCACAAACAGAAGTCTTATCGAGCGACGGGTGGAGGAGATTTGCTGAATTGTCGGAAGGTGCAACTCTTGCAACTGTGAACCTGAAGACAGATTGCATCGAATACCAAGCACCAACGGCGCGCATAGCACGCCAGTACGTTGGTGAAATGATGCACTTTGGTGGGAGGAAACTGAACGGGCTGGTGACACCCAATCATCGCATGGTGGTGTACACGGCACGAGCGCGCAACGGCGGCGGGGCACCTTCGATAAGGCGTGCAGGTGACGTTGTTCCCGGCAATTCGATAAAGCTCCACGCAGCATGGAAGGGAACGCAGCGCGATATAGTTTTGGTTCCAAGAATTTGTAACGCGATGGGGCTTGAGAAGGAATTACCACCTGAGTTATTTGCTGAATTTCTTGGGTGGTACATTGCTGAGGGTTGTTGTGCCACGAGACCTCAGTGCCCCGGCAGTGGTTATCGTATCCATATAGCCCAAAAGCACGTGCAGAAACGGGCCATCGTGTCGGCCCTTCTGTCTCAGTTGCCGTGGAAATGGTGGTCAGACTCTAGTGGTTTTAGTTGCTCCAGTAAACAGTTGTGGTCGTACCTGTCTCCCTTGGGAAATTGCTACGGGAAGCGCGTCCCGGAGTGGATCAAAGACGCCGAACCAGAGGTGATTCGGCGGTTTCTCATGGGCGCCATTATGGGTGATGGGACTATCCAGAATGGCGCGCACAAATATTACACCGTAAGCCCCCTCTTGGCTGATGACGTGCAGGAATTGTTCATTAAGCTCGGGGTCACTGCGAGTGTTAGGTCCAAAAAACAAAACGACTATCACATTCGTGGGCGTACTGGAAGGTGCTCTTCGCTCTATGTGGTGTGTGAGTGGACGGGTTCACATGGGCATCTCCGAAACGCTAAGGGACAGCCGAACTACTCGCCAATTGAGTACGACGGCATGGTGTATTGTGCCACTGTGCCCAATGGTACCTTGATTGTCCGTCGTCACGGCAAGCCAATGGTTGCCGGCAACTGTGCGGCCTACCTGGCCGCCTACAACCCCCAGTACCACGCCCCGCCGCGGCTGGAGCCCCAGAGCGCGGCCATGCTACACGAGTTCCAACAGTGGCAAAAGAAGGCCGACGACCAACCCAGCGGAGAGGACCGCTTTTTGTATGGCAGCGACGGGTCCGGGATTTACCTGGGACCGGGCGCGGCCACCGCAGTTTGATTACCCCCACGCCCTCACAGGAGAAACGAGATGTCTGGTTACAAAGCTCCCATCCCATCCGTAGGTCTGCCCGTGCAGTGGTTCCCCCATCACAACCCCGACGAGACGCCGTTCGCAGCGCTGGTGATCTCGGCGCCCAACTCAGTGGCCATCAAGGTGGCGTACATCCCGCCGCAGGGCGGCGCCCGAAACATCAACGGCGTGCGTTACATCGAGGACCCGTTCTTCAAGACCTGCGGCGAGCAGTACGACGACAAGCGCGGGGCCTGGGGGTTCGTGCCGGGGCTGGCGACGGCCCAGCCGGAAGACCTCACGGCCGCGCACGGGCGGATCAAGGAACTGCACGGCGAAGGCATGGCGGCGCCCAAGATTGCCGAGGAGCTGGGCGGCGAGTGGAACCATCAAAAGGTCAACGGCTTCCTGCGTAGAGAGAACCTGGCTTGAGAGTGGTTGAGTAAGACATGGCAGAATTTGACGGCTACCATCCGCTGCACCCGATCGTGGACGCCTGGCTGAACAAGATCCGCCTGGCCCAGGATCACAAAGCGCCTTGGCAGGACATTGCGGACCAGTGCCAGCAGTTCTTCGCCGGGGCCACGGGTTTCATGTGGGAGGCGAACTACCAGAAGAAGTGGCTCAAGGGCGGCGAACAGGGCGAGGTCAATCCCCGCTTCAAGATCACCATCAGCAAGGCGTTCGAGTTGGTGGCCATCTTCGGCCCCACCCTCTATTGGCGCAACCCCGTCCGCCAGGCCAATCCCCGCGAGCCGGTCGAGCTACCGCCGGAGCTGCTGGCCATGAAGATGGGGGTCACGCAAGAGATGGTCCAGCAGGTCCAACAGGGCGGGCAGAACGGCCAGCCGGTGGATCCCACGTTGCAGTTCCGGGTGCAGCAGTTCCAACAGCAACTCCAGCAGGCCCAGCAGGCCAACCGGCAGGACACCGAGGTTCGCAAGATGCGGGCCGAGCTGATGGAGCGTTACCTCAATTGGACGCCCTCCCAATTACGCCTGCACCGCCACGCCGAACTGGCCATCACCGAGGCGTTGGTCAAGGGGCGGGGCGTGCTCTGGTCCGAGCCCTACCGGCCGCCCGGCTCGAAAGAGTTGATGGTGGGCTCGTTCTGGGAGACGGTGGACAACCTGTTTATCGACCCCGATGCCGAGTCTATCGACGACGCCTGGTGGATCGCCCGGCGGTGGACCCTGCCGGTCTGGAAGGCCGAGCGGAAGTGGGGCCTGAAAAAGGGCACGCTGAAAGAGGCGGGCAACCTGGAGAGTCTCAATTCCCTGGGCGAACGCGAAGG
>SDBV01006443.1_pt1 | contig 16262 bp, 13 predicted proteins | sample 2277081 | NCBI WGS metagenome assembly SDBV01 (sample SAMN10402039, study PRJNA504765) | marine sediment metagenome | isolation source: marine sediment core GS10_PC15, 223 cmbsf | place: Arctic Ocean: Southern Knipovich Ridge | collected 2010
ACGTGTCTTTCCCGATCCCGCTGGACCGCCCAGGTAGAGATACGGAATTGCCGACCATACCGGAAAGCAGTAGGTCAACATCGCCCACAATGCCAGCGTCGCCGTCATCCCGGGCGCTCTGTCCGGTGGAAAGTCGATGTAATAGGCGATGCATTGACAGAGCCCCTTGAATACATCCGCCGGGTTCGGCGCATCCGTATCTGTCAGCCATGTCTCCCGCGCCGCTTGTGTCCATGCCGGTGTCTGCCGCAAACTCGGCTCTCCGGGCGTAGGGTAAATCCACAGCTTTGACCCGTTTGCCAATTCAATCGAATCCACCAGATCCTTCACCTCACGCTTGCCGTTCGCCCATCGCAGATAGAGCCTCCACATTCCCGCCGGTTTGCCGTCAATCAGCGTTGGCGTTGCTACGGACAGGCCCGATACCTCCGGCGTGATGAACCTCTCCGGCCGAACTACGCATGATACGTCCAGTTCATCGGTGGATTCTTTGTGCAGGGGTTTTTGCTGTTGCGCCTGCACTGCCTCGGCAATTCGCAGAAGCTCTTTGTCTACTTCTCCCCTGTCAATCCCCGGCCGATCCTTACACAGGCCCTTGGCAAATCGTTCCCGAGCACTGGCGGATAGCACGTCTAGCTTGTCCAGAGCCAACATTGTGTCGCCATACTTGACGGTCAGACTTACCCGACCGTTTTTGCCCACGGGCACATATTCGATGGTCAGAACATCGTCACTCATTTGCTCACCCTCCGTATGCTTCGCATCCTCCGCACCTCAGCAGCGTCTATCGCAGACTGGATGTCCTGTTGCGTTGCGCCGGCCTGTTTCCAGGCCCGGGCGTCTTTAATGCCATCATGTGGATAGATGATTTTCACTGACGGGCAATATAGCACCAGCACAGAAGCCAGCGCCTCCGCTCCGCGCTTCCCTGCTCCATGTTCATCCGCATCAGCCACGATCACCACGCCCTTGGGCCTTAGTCGCTGAAGAAGCTCACAGAGCAACTTTCTCCCGCCCATACAACTCGGCCGTCCTACCGCCCCAAAGTGCAGGTCTAATAGCGCCGCCGTATCCGTCGGCCCCTCGCAGACAAGCAACTGCTCTGAAGAGTCCAACCCCATGGGAATAAACAGCCCGTCCCGACTGCCGCGAATTGCCCATTTTTTACCTAGCCGGTTTCGCAGGCGAATCCCGCGAATGCACTCGTTAGCATCGAGCATTGGGAACGTCCACGCGCCAAATTGCTTTGCCCAGCCGATACGAAGTCGATTCATACTTTCAACCGACAAACCAAGATCGTCGGCCAAGTCATGCAGTGCGGTAAGATTGATTTGCGATACAAACTCTGACGACATTCCTTCAAAGTCCGGGCGCTTCTTATCGTGCAAGTCCAGCCTGAACCGCCGCACCTTCGGATGTATCTTCCAATCAAAGTCGTCTCGGAGAACATGCAAAAAACCCGCTTCACCACAGTGCTTCACGCTACCTTCCTCAACACGCTGGCAGATTGCCGCAGAACCGTCCACAGCCACAAGGCACCAATCCGATTTGCCGCAGATGGGGCAGGTATTCGTGCGGTTCACCCGTTTCATGGGCTCGGTAGCGTTCATGGACGCACCGCCTTCTGCCGTTCGATGAACGCTCGCAGATCGGCAGGATCGTAGAGCACGCGTTTTCCGATGCGGACGCAGGCGATTTCCTTGCGATTGGTAAGCTCCCAAAGTTTCCGCTGGCCGATAGAAAGAGCCTTGGCCGCGCTTTGCGCATCCAAAAGCAGCGGAGAAAAAGCCGCTTGCCCACTAGTGCAAAGTCCGTTAGAATCTTTTTGTGTTGATATGCTGTTATGCCCGTATCCGGTTGCCGCCGGTACGGGTATTTTTTCGCGCTCAAACATGATTTTGACTCCCTTCTTGATCTTTACAGACTTTTTCCCAAGTACGTCGGTCTGGCATACCTGCCCTCATCCAGTCGTGGACTTCATCCGCAGGCCAGCGGACAGCCCTACCTAGTCGGCAAGGCCGGGGCAGAAGTTGCCGCGCGTCCATCTGTCTGATGTGGCGGAGACTGACATTGAGGATTCGGGCAAGCTGCTTGGCCGACAAGGCTGGCGGAACCGAATACTGCTGATCCTGGACTTCCGTTTCCATATCTAAGACTCCTTAAAAATGCACCGTCCTATTGCGGTGCTACTGGAGGAATACTACGGCAAGGAGATGCAGGCTGTCAAGTGTAACTTACTTAAACACAGGTTGTTATATCAGGGAGTGGCGAGCAAAAAGGTAAGCGAAATTATTGCTTACCCATAAGAAGTTCGCTATTAGCGACATGTCTAACCAATCAAAATGAAACGGTGTTGGAAAGGTTTGGCAAAAATGCAGCGTTGTAAGATTCCCACAGAAAGGTAAGCAAAACGGTAAGCAAAAAAAATCTCAAAAACCTATCATTTTTTTTCTTTGCGACGCCTTGTTAAAGCACTCTTTACCGTGCTGACCGTTGTTTTTGTATACCCCCAGGATTTCAACTTATGATTTACTTTATCTGTCAGATCGGTCGTTTTTCTTTGGAGTTCAGGGTGCTCATCTAGCACTCTTTCAATTGCCTTTTTAACAGGTTTTCGCTTGGCTTTGTTGGCTTGTTGCATTTTGGCATTCTCGCCGGTGCGAACCTCTTCATAAGCCCGGGCTATCTGGCCATCGTCTAAACTGTAATACAAGTCTTGGCAGAACCTGTCCCGTTGGAAATATTTGCCTGTGTATTCATCATGGCGGTATATGTGTTTTTCTGAAGGTTTGATTTCTTCATCGTGGAGGACAGACAGTAGGGAGTAACTAACAAGAAGGCCCTCTTCGTCTGAGGGTTGTCTTTGGATTCCGGAGTTGCCAAAGAAATCAAACCAGAGAAGCGGGTTTACCGCTTCCGGTGTTACCGAGTGTAATTCCCCCTCAGAAATGTCCAGAAACCGGTAGTCACAGTATTGGTATGGCTCACAGCCGGGTTTGACTCTACGTACGGCATATATCTCTGCCTCCACTTCCGAGTATCGTTTGTTTACTTCCCTGCTTTGAGCCTCCAATTCTTCGATGAGTTGTCTATCCTTTGCTGCGTATGCTTCATTGAGTTTCTGCGTAAGTTTGCCATTCTCGACTCTGATCTTGCGTCCTTGCTCCTCCAGTTCCGACCATCTCTTCTTGTCTACTTTGAGCTTGGGATTGTTCAAGCATTTCTTTACATGCTCCCCGCATTCCTCGACCATCCTGCAGAATATGCTCCACTGCTTCTGAAAGAACGGAATACGCCCATGCACCCAATTGACTATGTCTAATCTGTCCACTTTTCCAGTTGTCCCATTCGGGTCAGTATCGCCTGCTTTGGACGGCCCGCCGTATTGGCTTTCCTTCAGTGCGACCGGTTTGTCTTTTTCACACTCCTTTGCAAGATCAGCCTTCACTCGGTTGAAGGCCTGACCTAATCGGGTTCTGTTCTCATGGCCGTAATGGTATTCATATGGCTGATACCATTTCTCCCAATTCTGCCACACGAGCAAAGGCCACTCTTCTGCTTCTCTACAAATGCCCTTACTGATTTGAGTACCTGTAGGACTGACTTGAAAATCATGGATGACGGCAAGCAAGGTATAATCGCATAGCAGCTTATCTTCTTCGCTTAGTCGGTTCCCCATCAAAAGAAAGTCGTAGGGCAGTAACCAAGTGATTAGTTCAGGGCGGTCTTGGTCATGAGGCGGCCGCCAGTAACCATCTTCTTTCAACGATGAATCCTCTTTTGGCCCGGTGTATTCTGCGACCTCGAAGCCCTCCGGACAGGCAGAGGCCAACTTCATGATTACTTCGGCCGGGTCACCAGGCGTAGGCTGCCGCCATGGCATCCCGTCTAACCATGTTGTTTCCCAAACCCAATCTTCTTCCGGAGGACCGGCTTTCTTGTCCCGAAGACGAGGATTTTCTTCGGCTGCTTTTATGTACGATTGTTGAGCTTCCCCGAAGGCGTCCACTTTTTTCTTAAACAGCAGCAATTGTTTGCGAAAGCGATTGTGGTATGACGAGTCGTTGACAATGAGGCCGTCAATCTCGGCCATGAAGTTCAGGAGGAAGTGTTCGTATTCCTTTTCGTCAAGGAAGGGCTTGCTATCCATAGGGAAAGTCCTCCATCTCGATCAGCCCGAAATCACTCCGAAGAAACTTTCTGAACCGCTCAACATGATGGCGCCCATCTAGTTGAACCAGGCATTGTACACTTCCATGGTCCCCCATTCCAGAGTGTAGAAATGGTGAGTAACGAGCATCTTGGCGCAAGCCCTAGTAAAAGTTAACCTTTACGCAACTGTGTTTGACCAGGATTGGGTGGGATATACTCATCCCTTCAGGAGAACGGGAACAAATTCGTGTCCGATGAGCGGACACAGGTTACAAGATCGTTCGACCAATAGAACGATCTGCAAGGAGCACATCATGGCACTTTGGCTTTGCAGAGCAGGAAGATTCGGCGAGCAGGAGCAGAAGTTTCTCGATGAAAGCAAAATCTATCTTTGCTGGAGTGGCCTCAGCTACAACCTTACGAAGTTCAAAGAGATGAAGGAACTCTATAGCTTTTTACCATCAGTCTATCCTGGTAATTCTTTAGGCAGGAATCGAAACTACACAGGGCAGCTTTGGACCTTCTCTAACCGCATGCAGCCCGGTGATTGGGTGGCCTTGCCAAGCAAGAGGAAATCCACGATTCATATTGGCGAAATAACCGGTGATTACAAATTCGTCAAAGATGGCGAAGACCCATATCATCACTATCGAACAGTCAACTGGCTGGAGAAGGACATACCGAGAACAAACTTCGATCAGGATATCCTCTACTCGCTTGGTGCGTGCATTACCATTTGCCGAATTAAACGCAATGATGCAGAAGCCAGAGTCAGGGCGATGCAGGGGAATAATTGGAAGAGTGCCGGGATTCAACCGGTCTTGCCTCAAGATGACGGCGATGACGATAGCCTTGTAGAAGAGGTCGATATTGAGCAGATTGCCAGCGATCAAATTACTCGGCTTATCGCCAGCAAGTATAAAGGCCATGGGTTAGAGGCACTGGTAGACGCAATTCTCAAGGCTCAGGGGTTTACCACTTATAGAACCGGCAAGGGGGCTGATGGCGGAATCGATATACTCGCAGCCCCCGGCACACTCGGATTTGGACGGCCCCGAATTTGTGTTCAGGTGAAATCGCAGGATTCACCTGTTAGCAGACCGGTTTTTGATCAGTTGATCGGAACGATGCAGAAGGTTCAGGCCGACCAGGGCCTTTTAGTGGCTTGGGGCGGATTCAAGCCCACAGTAAAGAAAGAAATACCTACGCAGTTCTTCAATGTAAGGCTCTGGGACCAAACCGATCTGATCGAGCAGTTTCTTGCGAATTACTCAAAACTTGATGAAGATATCCAAGCGGACGTACCACTCAAACGTGTGTGGGTAGTAACACCGCAAGAGACGGACGAATAAACATGACGAAAGGTTTTTCTTTTAAGTTACAGTTCCGCCCCAAAGATATTGCGCCTTATGCTGAAAGGTACTTACAGAACTTGCGACCAAAGGATCAAGCAGCAAAGCAAGCTTTCGAGATGGAATTGGGGCTCAAGCCTCACACTCATGGTTACTTATCCCGAGATGCTTTTCTTGCCATATGTAACTGGAAAACTCCTCGTACAAGAAAACACTGCCGGAAGAACAGTGTGGATTACATAATGGAGATTACTACGACAGCCTTAAGTACACCTTCCGAACGATTAAGAATTGAAGTTCTGACACTGTTGCATGGAGTTCAATGGCCCACAGCTTCCGCCATATTGCACTTTACTCATAAAGAGCCCTACCCAATTCTGGATTTCAGGGCATTAGAAGCATTAGGTGTACGGAGGGATTCTTTGTCTTATGATTTTGCTTTATGGTGGGATTACACACAATTTTGCCGCAACTTGGCTGACCAAGAAGGAGTATCTATGCGAACTCTTGACAGGGCCTTGTGGCAATTTTCTAAAGAAACAAACATTTCTGATTAAGTGAGTAACTGTTTTATTAGCACCAAGCACGCAATCTCGGTTTCGAGAAGACTCTATGACAAGAAGCCGAAAGCGGAGTTTGTCATCGTTTCCACACGGGAACCAATCCAGTAATTACACCGATAATTCCTGTCAAGGCGGCTACCCAGACCACAAATGCATCGCGCCTTTCTCTTTTCTCCTGACGGATTAGTTTTTTCAATTCCCAAAACCCCTTTGCGGTGAGGTTTTTTCCGCCACAGACTCGCTCATCCCAAAGGTCTTCGTCTTTATAGTCCGGCATGGGAACCATCAATTTGTTAGCAAGTTGACGGAAACGCCTTGTCTTTAGCGAGTCTATTTCTTCGAGTATCGGCCATACCTCAGCGCTTTCCTCGCCCCTTAAGGATTCCAATTCCGAACTAGATGCTTTTTTTTGGAGCTTGGCATAATAATCCTGTACCTTGTCACACTCTTTTTCGAGCTTTCGCAATTTCCATCGGTATTTCATCGCTTCAAACATGATGAATGCTCCGTTTTAGCCGACGTGGGAGGCAATCAATATAAGCGGACGCCCAGGAATGCCTCAAGGTGCCGATCGATCAGTTCCTGAAGTAACTTCTCTACAGCAACCGACCGACCTTCCAGTTCAGTAACCGAATCTCCATTAAGTTTGAATAGCTTGATGTCGCTCATTGCCTTTTCCTCCCCGTCTTTGGTTCATGCGCGCCCCCCGGCCTCCGTCACCTGTAAAAGAGCATGAAGTTTGTCGCTCATCTGTTGTTCATTCTCTTCCGGTTTTTATTTCTGCCAGGCGTAGGCGTGCTTTGCCGCGCTGTGATAGTTCTTGTCGAGGGCAGGTTGCAGAAGGATGATCGCCGCCAACCGGCGGGCCATGTTCATCACTTCGCGGGCTTCATCAGCCCTAAGTGCCCGGTCGAGAAGCTTCTCTTCCCGGTAGCTCAGCCACTTCTTGATGACCTGATAGCCGCCGATGTAATACTCCCACACGTTGGCTGGAATGTTCTTCCAGTACGCCTTGTCGTTCAAATACACATCGCGAGTGTCCGGGCCAAGAAGCTCAAGGGCTGCTTTTCGCGAAAGCCGCCGTGCCTTGGCGGCATCGGTGATTGCTGCCAGTTCGGTCTTGTCATACGGGCGTTGTACGATTTGCCCCTTGCCCGGCATGGTTACGCCACCCTTGCCCGCATGTCCCCAGCCTACGGTTACGGCAAGCTCCCCGCCGTCCACGTCCACCGAACCCCCGCCTACCTTTGTCAGTATCCCAATGGTTCGGAAGATCGAAGCTATCTTACCGGACGTTATGCCGGGTACATCGACTTCTGTATCCAGCAGTGCCGCAATTGTTCGGCCCAATACGGCCGACGCTTCCAACGACTTACACGAACCCGGAAGCGGAACCCGAGGCCAATCGCGCCGAATGCCGTCAGCGTTCTCTGTCAGGTATGTGGGCGAGTATCCTATGGCCAAGGCGTGCATCCAAATTGTCCCGGCTGCAACTGCATCCGCATCAGGGTCTTTGGTTCCCAGGCCCGTCAGGTACGCACGGGCTGCAGAAGACAAGTTCGCTTTGGGTTCCGCCTTGAACATGACGGCTTGCCTTGCGTCCTTGCTCCCCGTTGGAGCAAGGCGAAGGGGAAAAGCCGACGGATTGACGGAGATGGCCTGCCCATCGGGCAACGCTGACAAAAGCAACATGGGGCTTCCCTTGGGATTCTTCCCAGTTTTCAAACGACTTACCAAGAAGGTGTTTCCCGGAAACAAGTTCTCCCACAGTGTTGGGCGCGGCTCATTCCACACGGGCCTGACGCCGGTGTAATAGCACCATCGAGTTTCAAAGGGTCGAATCGCGTAGCGCAGAAGGCGCTTGGGGTCGAATCCTTCGGCGGCCAGGACCTTCTTGCGGGCCGCCGGGGGATCGAACCTCGCCATTTTCTTGGTAAGGGCACTCTGGCAAGCCTTGTACTCTTCCCAAGAAAGGTCAGCATCGAAGTAGTCCTGCATCCTTGCTTCCAGGGCCGCCTTGTCGATATCAATCAAGGCCCCGCCGCGTTTCTCGAAAAGACCATCACTTTTCAACTTGCAGAGATCAACGAGCTTCGGCCAGGCGGTGTATTCGGCCGACACGTTTTCCGGCCGAAAGGAATAGCGGTTTTCCCTACATGGTTTGGCCGTCATGTATGTGGCATCAAAATGCTTGTCGGTCAAACTTGCCACAAGGTCTTGACGTTTGGTGACTCCCCAGAAATGGCGGAAGCGCACAGTGGGTTCTTTATCGCGAGTATCCTTTCGGACTACAAGGCCTATAGTTGTCCCAACGCGGATACCTTCCCGGTTGTATTCCGTAGAGAATACCGACGGATCGGATTTGCCTTCAGGCGTTAGTTTGCCGGTTTCCCGACTGTCGCCATTCATGCAGTCAAACCATAGCCTATCGAATTCCGTTAGGAATCGTTGCCGCATAACCACAAAGGACGGGGCACCCAGGTAAGAGAAGTTCGATATGAAGGACACAACGCCTTTTCCGCTCATTTCTGCAATCCGCCGCTCTGCCAGGCGGAAGAAGCGAATGTAGAGTTCGTCCAGGTTAAACTTCTTGATTCCCCAACCGCCAGTTTTTACGGGCGTGTTCAGGTCTTTCTTGTACGGTTCTACAAGGCCTTGTTCTTCGTCCGGGCTTATGCCAGCAAAGGCGTTGTATGGCGGATTGCCCAGAATGACCAGAATACGAGCGTCGCGCTTCACCGCATCGGCGGCGTCGCGTTCTTGTTCCAGTTCCGGCATGGGCAGAATATGTTGCTTGGGGCCTTGGGGTGGTTCCCAGCCGGTCAGTGAATTCGTCAGGTACACGCCCACACGCTCATTGCCCTTGACGCTTAACGGTGCGCCCAGGTGGTGAAGCATCAAACCAAGTTGAAGGTGCGATACAACGAAGGGGGCGGGCAGGATTTCAAACCCGAATACCCGCGTCATGGCCGCCTTCTTCAAGTCAGAAGCAATGAGGGCATCGTCGCCCTTATCCTTCAATGTCTCAGCAATCCGGTTGAGCACTTCGACCAGATAGGCACCCGTGCCGCAACAGGGGTCCAGCACAATGACATTCGGATCGGCCAGGCCGTCGGCAATGTGTAGTTCTTCACGCAACACGGTATCGACACGGGCAACCTGATACTTAACGATTTCCGGCGGGGTGTACCAAACGCCCAATGCCTTCCGCAAGTCCGGGTCGAATGATTCAAGGAACGGCTCATAGAAGTATTGAACAGCGTGTTGATCCTGAAATCTCTGGAAGAAGGCCGCGCGGTCCACGCGATTCAAGGTGGCGGCCGTCCAGTCCAACACTTCTACCAACCCCAGGGGGCCAAGGCGTGTTGCACTGGCGACTTGATGGTATAGCGTGCGGATAAAAGGCACTCTCAAAGACCATTCCGCCACGCGCCAATCAAAAGTGTCGGTGCGGTCGGGGCGTTCCCTGTGCCACAAGACCCAGGCTGAAAAGATGCCGTAGAAGATTGTTTGCACCAGTGTAGAACGGAAGAAATGCTCGCCCTTCTCGTCGGTAAACTTCATACCAAGGGCTTCCTCCAGAGCGGTTCGCACGGCGGCAAGTACCGACAGGTCCTTGTGGTTCTCCACGCGACCCTTCGCGTCTCGGGCGTAAGACGCCAGGAACCAGGCCACGTCCTGCGGGGCCGACAGCGGCGCAGTGGACAGCATCACGCGCTTCAGGTATTCACAGAATGGCTCGCCATGTTCCTTGGCGGCATTGTGCGGATGGGTAGCTGTCTGCCAGAAGGCTGATTCGCGCTCTGCCAGAGTGAAGCCTTCCATTGGCAGCGGGTTGCCTTGGTCATCGCAGCCGAGCAGCAGAAAATCACGATAGTTGGTGACAAGCACCAGCCCGTACTTATTCAAATAGCCCCGGACTTGTTTTGTGCGGGCTATCTTGTGCACGTCTTCGGTGGGCGGCTTGGCTTCTACGACGCCACGTTCGGGAAGCTGACCTTGCTTGGGCTTGGCGTCGGAGGCTTTCTGGAATTGGTGACGAGTAAACAGTCCCACGTCCGGAAGCCCTGCCCCTTGGTTGGCAATGTTCATGACGCAACGGACCTTGGGCTTGAGGCCCTTGCCGATTTCATTGAACAAGTTTGACAGTGCAGGATAGTAGGAGGTTTCCGCAACGGCAGCCCCCGTTGATCGAATGTCGCGCAGTTCCTTAAGGTAGGTTTCCAATGGGTGCATATGGAACTATCTAACGCATGGTGGCTTGACTTGCAACTGTTAGGCGTGGCGGAAATGGTCAGTATGGTACGGGAACTGCTTGGAATCCGCAACAGCGATCACCTTGGGGGCAAGTGTCGTGTCAAGGCGATTAGTCGCGGTGCCTCCTGTTCCTGGCGATGGCAGTTCGTCATTGCTAAACCTAGTTCTATGGGCGAGAATATGTGGCTGGACATATGAATTCACTCACGGGAATACAATGGGGGCTTCGTGCAGCGGTCCTAGCCGGGGCATTCTTCACAGCGATTGGCATCGCCCTCATGTGGGGACACACTGGAGGCAATGGCGATCTGGTACATTCCTATCTTCTGGGCGTTGCGGGCTACATTGGCGCCATACTGGCCGTATTCACTGGCCTCCTTGCCCTTCCCCTTGGGCGTCTCTCTCGGGAATTCCCCCCTAGGATGTTCTGGCGAACACTTCTGCGGCCCCTCCCCCTCTTATGCATGATCGGCCTCATCGTGGAGGGGGCGTTCTGTTTCTCAGCTATACTCAAACCGAGTTCCATCAACCCGATCGCACCCTTGTTCTATTTCGTTGCTGCGACATCGTTCCTAGTGGCCCTCGTGGGCTATATCCTGCTGATATCGAAGGCGTCTTATGCCGTCGCCTTGTATGGCAGGTTCGCTATGCGGCTTGTCAAGAGAGAGACCTGCACCCTATTGAGAATGAGGTACATTGCCTACATTGGCATTACCTCACCAGATCGCTGTTTTGGTACCCCCGCAGCCGTAGTGCGCGCGATGGTCAGACGGCTACCATCTCTCCTCTCCGAGTGTCGGAGACGCAGGACCTCATGGAGCGCCCTGGCGAGCTATGTTCGGTGTCTCCGTGTTGGGTGCAGACTTGCCGCGCAAGACACTGTTATGAAGCACAGATATGATCCGTACCCTCCGCTGGTCTGCGAACTGCAACTGACAGCTGACCGGTTTCAGTTCCTGACGATCGATCCGCCGGTTCCGCTCCCACCCTTCAGCGTCTGTGGCGAACGGACCAGACGAGCCATCGAGGACATCGGCAGCATCGGACGACAGGGCATCCGTAAAGGCGATCTTGATCTTGTAGCAGTTTCCTACGGCCTCCTCGTGGACATGGGTCTGACCGCCACAAGTGTCCGCGATCACTACGACCTCGAACAAGACGAACTGGTCAGTGCCCTTCGCCAGCAGTTCTCCCTTGCTGTTGCACAAGGCGTGGTCTGTTCGGACAATAGGATTCTGCCGGCTGTCATCGACTCGGCTTCTGCGCTGGCGAACGGCATCCTCGCTCGCGCACCTGCCCCAGTTCATTCGAATGTCATTCTGTCTGTCGCGGGATTCAGCGCCGTATTCCGAGGGGTGACGTTGAGTCGCGTCGTCCAAGAAGACGAGTCTGTGGCGTGCTGGAGCGCTATTGACGCACTTGGCGATTTGGGCTCAAAACTGGCACGGAAAGAGCATAGGCTGTCCGCGCACTCAATCATCGGAGTTCTGAAGGAAACGGCCGTGAGCTACATGTTACTGACAAAGATGGCTCCGCACCGCCGCTACCCCGATGTTTTGGCCGGTCGCGCCCTGTCGAGTATCATGCGCATCTGGGCAGCAGACTTCCCCAACTGGACGATCTGGCATGACTCCTCGCTGAGCCGCAAAGCAGCGGCCACTATCAAGGAAATAGCAGAACTCTACATTACAGAGCGAAGAGATTCGATAGACGCAGTACCCCTTGGTGAGCTCACACACTTCGGAAACATAGAGTGTTTGCAGCCGACTGGCTCCTTCTTCCATCCGAGTTCCGCGCTGTCCAATGCTCTCATGGACCAAAATCAGAACACCGATGTGCTCCTGCGTCGTCTGGGATACGCAGCACAGGACCCGTCAAGATTCCTTATCGATCTACTTGAGTTTGCAACTACCAACAAGAAGCCCTATGTTGCGGGGCAATTGGCGAGCGAGGTTGCTGATATTGTGCTACTATACTTGGCGGTGCTGCGCAAGCTCGCGCGAGCCGTGAACGGCGAAGGCAATAAACGGCTTGTGTCGCAACCGCTTCAGAATGCAGTCAAGGGTGTATCTTGGTTCAGTGCCCTTGCTACATGGCGTCTTGCCGAAGCTTTCGTTGCGTTCCTTGACTGTTCCTCAGTCGGCCTCACTGATTTCGCTGATCAGCTTCTGAGGGTCACCTGGGCTTGTGTCTTCATGAGTGATTGCGAGGCTGACTTTGGTCTCGACGCCGCCGTTGATAACATTGGGTCTGTCTTGACCGCCAAAGGGCAGAGCGTCATTGAAAGCAGCCATGGCGCGCCCCTAGTCCGTCTCTTGGCATTCTGGTACACGGGCAAGCTGAAACCAGAGAGTAAACATGCTAGCACCTTACTCGGTTTGGCAAAGCAAAGCGTTCGATCCGGCACAGGCGTTGTCGATCACGAGGATTTCTACCCGACTAATCCGTTCGGCGGCATGTGGTCGCCACGGATGCCCAATTGCAAGTACCCGCATCAGGAGCTCGCCGACGGGACCAAAGCACTCTTTAACGCGCAGGAACTACAGGCCTTCCTGACGGATATCCTGGAGGAAGAGCTGGAATAGCGTTTCCGACATCATGACGGCTGTCGGGGTGTGCCGAAGTGCCGGCTCGATTGTTCGCGAAGCTGCCCATAGTCGTTACGAGAGCTTCTGGAAGACGCCGCGATAAAGATAACCCCCGATGCGAGGCAGCCCCTTCACATACCCTTCTTCCCATTGCCTGACGAGTAATCCTGAGTTGGACAGAGCATCCTTTATATCGAGTGACAATCGGCATCCCATAGATAGCGACTTGCTGTATGCCCATGAAACGTACGGCATCATCTAACCGCATTGATATTGCACAAGAAAACATTAGGCCCTGTCGGAAAGCCTGTTCTCAATGGCTTCAAGCCGCTGTTCAAGCTCGGCCAGTTCCTTGTGTTTCAGGACGTGGTTAATAATGTCGTTGCAGACAACATCTTTTAGAGCTAAGACTTGACAAATGTGTATTCTACCTTAGAATCCTAATCGCTCTAGCTTGCTCGGGGAGCGGCGGGGCTATTCGATCTCAAGGGGCAGGGGCGATGCTCGCTCCTTCAATCCTGCCAAGGCCGCACCGGCCAAGTTCCCATTGCTTACAGTGTATTTATGTACCTTGAGAAAGAAATAGAGCGATGAAAGACAAATTGGTAATTGTTCTCGCAGTGTGTTTCACAATGTTGGCGGTAGCTTATGGAGACGTTAAATACGCGGTCACTGATCTGGGTGCACTACCTGACGCTAACAGCATGGTCAGCCTGGCATATGGGATCAACAACACGGGACAGGTAGTTGGAGTCTCATATGGTTTCTACGGTCCTCCTCGCGATGCTTTTATATGGGGAAATGGGGAGATAACAAAACTGGCGTCATTTGGCGGAGATGTCACTTGGGCATATGGCATAAATGATTTGGGCCACGTTGTTGGGCACGAAGACTTGGTTGGTGCCATCCTTTGGCAGAACGGGACGCCGACCCCACTTGGTAATTTACCAGGCGCAAGCGATAGCATCGCCTACGCCATAAACAGTTCGGGGCAAGCAGTCGGTTCTTCATATCGCGCCGGCGGCGGAACAACACCTATTCTCTGGCAAGATGGACAAATCGTCGATTTGATTCCTGGCCAGTTAATGGCATATGCCGAAGCACATGATATCAATGAGTCTGGGCAGATCGTAGGTGCTGCGGGTTTGGACACGGTTGGAATAGCCCAGGCATTTCTTTGGGAAGATGGGAATGTAATCGATCTTGGAACTCTTCCTGGCCTTCCGCCTAACCATGACCATGAGGCTCGGGCGATCAACGATCTTGGGCAAGTGGTTGGACACGCAGGCGACCATGGATTTATTTGGCAAGATGGAGAAATGAGCCCACTTGGAACCATTCCCGGCGGAATCGGGACGATTCCTTACGACATTAACAATGCTGGCCAAGTCGTGGGTGCCGATCCGATTCATAGCGCCATCCTTTGGGAAAATGGCGTGATAGTAGACCTGCACAATCTTATCCCAAGCAACTCAGGGTGGGAACTTGTTCGAGCAACAAGCATCAATGACTTGGGGTGCATTGTGGGTTATGGATATAACCCAAGTGGAGATGAACGAGGCTTTCTCCTGACTCCAATCCCCGAACCAGCCACGCTGACGCTGCTGGCTTTTGGTTTGGTAGCTTTGATTCGCAGTGAGAATAGGAGCCCAAAATGATGAAATGGAAGCTTGTTTTTGGATTGATACTTATTATGGCATTCTGCTCACATGCCAGGGCGGCATATCCTGAAGTGCGGGAATATCTGCTCGGAGACATGGACGGGTTCGTCTATGACGGTCCCGGCAGCGTGGATGACGTATACATAGATCCCGTTTGGCTGTCATATTTCAATCAGAATCCATCTCCTGATGACGACTTTGACGTGCTGGCCTACAATCACGATGTTGGGTTTACGTTTGAATATCCTCTGGCTATCCAGGAAACGGTAACAGCTGCTACGTTCACGGTAGCCATGCGAGCCATTGCCGATGCGGGTACAGACCTGATCTGCCTTGACGGCCGGACTCTGGAGCACATACCGACTTTTGAGGATCTCGGTTGGTTACCTGTGTCAGATACGGGCGTGAGCATCAGAGAATTGACCCTTGACGATGTTCTTGGTGTGAGTTTCATGCCATTAGTGCAGGACGGCCAGTTCAGCGTCCAAATTCGCGATGACGTTGCTGTGGACTACGCAATGTTACGTCTGGAGGTCATTCCCGAACCCACTGCGTTGGCTCTGCTGGCCTTGGGTGGGCTGGCGGTGATTCGGCACAGGAACAGGAGGCCAGAATGAAAACCATACCTGCGTTCGTAATAGCCTTCGTTGCCTTCGTCGCCACACTAACCGCATCGGGTGATACATTCGGCAATGGCGACAATCAATTCACAATCGACTTCGTAACGATCTCGGGGGCCGCCAGTAGCGCCAACGGCACATACATTGGGATAGATAAGCCGGAAGGCTTTATCGATCCTGACCACGACTACCGCATCGGTGTTTACGAGGTCACCAACTCACAGTGGGACAAGTTCAAAGCGTCCGTGGGCGTCTTAGTCACGGGCGATCCGACGAATGCTTACGACGAGGACCCCTATTGGACCGGCGCGAATATCCCGGCTAATGAGGTGAGTTGGTACGAGGCTGCTCAGTTCGTCAACTGGCTGAACACAAGCGCAGGCCATCAGGCGGCATACAAATTCACTGGCACGCAGGGTACAAGCGATTATGCATTGGCCACATGGAACCCCACAGAGGCCGCTGGCGGGATGAATTTCTATCGCCATAAGGACGCGATGTATTACCTGCCAACGGAGGATGAATGGGTAAAGGCGGCGTACTGGAACGGCACGACGTTGCAGACGTATGCGACGAAGGCGGGTGAATCCCTGCAACATGGTGATGGCTCCGGCGGTTCGGGCTGGAACTATTACGACACTGGCGACCCTTCCGGCCCATGGGCTGTCGGCTGCGGTAGTGAAGAACTGAACGGAACGTTCGATATGATGGGCAATGTCTGGGAATGGATGGAGAGCCCGTACAGCGACCCCGGCTATGGGACCGGTTCCCTTCGCGGGCAGCGTGGGGGGTCGTACTTCCCCACCGACTATGCCCTTCCGTCTTCTTACCGGCTATTCAACGCCCCGAGCGACGAGCTCACTAGTGTCGGTTTCCGCGTCGCCTCCGTCCCCGAACCCGCCACGCTCCTGCTTCTCAGCTTTGGTGCTGTGATGTTGAGGAAACGCAAAACGAGCCGTTAGAGGGGCATCGCTTCTTTACCTCTTAAACGCAATTACTTCGGATTGCTAGAGACTTGCGACCGACGGCGCACATGCTGACTGCGACGCATTGATACTATATGCTCAAG
>SDBV01006444.1_pt1 | contig 16260 bp, 14 predicted proteins | sample 2277081 | NCBI WGS metagenome assembly SDBV01 (sample SAMN10402039, study PRJNA504765) | marine sediment metagenome | isolation source: marine sediment core GS10_PC15, 223 cmbsf | place: Arctic Ocean: Southern Knipovich Ridge | collected 2010
GCTTTACTTCACGAAGGGTACGGATAGCACGCAGGGAAATATCCTCTAAATTACCAATAGGGGTAGCCACCACGTAAAGAACCGGCATACTTTCGTCTCGATTTTTAACCCCGCCGAATTGGAATTTCCACGGACTTAACTATTATAACCTACACCTGCTCACCCGTCTACCAAAATACTAATCCTTTCCTTGAGATTATTTATCAACCTCACCTCCTTTAAGTTTTTAATTAGGTAACCCTCCCCCTATATCCCCCTCCCTTGATAAGGGAGGGGGAAAATTATTGATGAAGGGGCTGTGCCCCTTCAAACTTCCCCAACAAGATAAAGCTCATAAGAGGGAGGCTTCGCCCCTCTCACACCCCTGATTACTGCTTTAGGACAGAAGCTCTGCCTCTCCTATACTCTCTTTCAAATGAGAAGGGGAATCTTGATATAAGAAGGCTTCGCCTCTCTTTATCTCCCCTTTAGCACCGGCTACTTTGAAGGAGAGGGGAAGCTATTTTTTTAAGGAGCTCTGCCTTTTCAAACTGCCCCCATAAGCATTATGATGGGGAATAACTCGGGATATATAAAAAGGAGTCAAGGAGAGAGGGGTTGCTAGATAATCCCGAGGTTGTTATTAAGGGGATTAAAAGGGGCGGAGCCCCTTTAAAAAATTTACTTCCCTCTCCCCTTATGAAGGGGAGAGGGATAAAGGGTGAGGGGTTGGCAAACAATCTCTCAACCCTTTCCTTGACTTCAGCCTCCGTTTTTGATATAGTCCTTACTTAAAGGAAGGAAAATGACTACCCCCAATTACAAGCAGTTGCGGCGTTCCTACGGCTTTGATGAAGTAGCTATAGTGCCCGGAGACACAACTATTAATCCGGACCAGACCAACATTGATTTCAAGATAGATAACTTTACGGCCGCAGTCCCAATACTGGCAGCGGCCATGGATGCGGTAACCGACGTAGACTTTGCCGTTCTGATGAACAAGCTGGGCGGGCTTGCCGTTCTCAATCTGGAGGGAGTCCAAACCCGCTATGACCACCCCCATGAGATGCTGGCGGAAATCGCCCGGGCCACTGATGCCGAAGTCACCCGGCTGCTGCAAAAAGTCTATTCGGAACCAATCAAGGATAAGCTTGTTGGCGAACGAATAAAGGCAATAAAAAATTCAGGAGCGGCATGCGCCGTTTCTGTAGCGCCCGCCAATGCCAAACGTTTGGCTCCGGTAGCTGCTGAAGCCGAGGCTGATATTTTTGTCGTCCAGTCCACGGTTACCACTGCCCGCCATATATCGAAAAGCTATCGTGGCTTATCCTTCTCTGAGCTCCGCCAGGCCATACCCATACCCATTATTGTGGGCAACTGCGTAAGCTATAGTGCCTGTCTGGAGCTTATGAGAACAGGAATCTCCGGAGTTTTGGTAGGCGTCGGTCCAGGCGCCGCCTGCACCACCAGAGAAGTTCTTGGGGTTGGTGTCCCCCAGATAACGGCGACTATTGAATGCGCTGCGGCCAGAGACGAATATCTGCGAGAGTCAGACAGATACGTGCCAATTATCACCGATGGTGGTTTTCGCAGGGGCGGTGACATATGCAAAGCCATTGTTTCAGGTGCTGATGCGGTAATGCTGGGCTCTATTCTTGCCCAGGCCAAAGAGGCACCCGGCCTTGGTTACCACTGGGGTATGTCCCATCCCCACCCGGCACTTCCCAGGGGAACCCGGGTGAAAGTCGGTACCACCGGCACATTAGAGCAGATACTCTTCGGTCCCACCTCGGTCACTGACGGCAGTCAAAACCTGGTGGGGGCTCTCCGTACGGCTATGGGTGTCTGCGGCGCCTCTACCATCGCCGAGATGCACCAGGCTGAGCTGGTAATTGCCCCATCTATTACCACTGAAGGAAAAGCGTGGCAGTTGTCAGCATATAAAGGCAGTTAACATGCTACATAAGGTCTCTCTAGGCGTAGCTGATATTGACAAATACCGTATGCTGAAAGTCAGGAGAGTTATTGATGAATTGGAAAGCCTGGGAGAAGACCTCAAGGGATTACGGCTGTGCCACATTAACTCTACTCCCTTTGGCGGCGGTGTGGCTGAACTCCTGGCCTGCTATATCCCTCTGGTGCGCGCCCTAGGTATAAAAGCCGACTGGCAGGTTATACGTGGTGACCACCGCTTCTTCGGCATTACTAAAGCACTGCATAATTCCCTGCAGGGCGCTACATTTAAGGACATCAACAAAGAAAGCACTCGAAAGGAATATCAAAGCCATAATCTCTCCAACGCCCGTGAACTTGACCTCGATTATGATGTTTTTATAGTCAATGACCCCCAACCCGCTGCCCTGCGCCACTATTTACCCGATAGCAAAGCCAAATGGATATGGCGCTGCCATGTTGATAGCTCGGAGCCTGATAAAGAAGTCTGGGACTTCCTGCTGCCCTATATTAAAGAGCACGATGCCGCCGTTTTCACCACCAGGGAGTTTGTTCCCCAAAACCTCGATTCCGCCAGAGTTTCTATTATGGCACCGGCTATCTGCCCCCTCAGCTCCAAGAATATGTTTATCAAAAGATACGTGTGTCGCGAACTTCTGGAGAACCTTGGCTTTCACCGCAACTATCGTATAATTACGCAGGTATCTCGCTTTGACCGCTGGAAAGACCCCTTCGGTACCATAGCCGCCTACCGATTGGCCAAGGAAACAATTCCCAAGCTCCAGCTAGCTATGGTTGGTAGCTTTGCCCCGGACGACCCCGAGGCATGGGATATGTATGCCGCAATTAACGCCGAAGCAATAAAGGACAAGGACATCTTTATCTTCTCCAACCTGACCGGAGTGGGCAATATGGAGGTCAATGCTTTCCAGAGAGCCTCGGACTTGATTATTCAGAAGTCGATTAAAGAGGGCTTTGGGCTGGTAGTGGCTGAAGCTTTGTGGAAAGAGACGCCGGTTATAGGCGGCAACGCCGGCGGCATTCCGCTACAAATGACCGGCGAGCTCAGCGAGTATCTGGTCGACACGGTAGAAGAATGTGCCGAGAAAATCGTCTACCTTCTGGAAAACCGGGCAGTTAGTGAAAGGCTGGGTAAGCTGGGTAGAGAAATTGTAGAACGAAACTTCCTTATCACCAGGCTGGCTAGAGACGAACTCAGGCTGATAAAGGGCTTGATGGGTGGATAACCTTGGCTTCAATCCTTAACATTGCTCAGATTGCTCCGACGGTCAGGAGAGTTCCTCCTTCCGCATACGGTGGCTCAGAAGAAGTCGTTAGCTTACTGGTAGAGGAGTTGGTGAAACGAGGGCACCGGGTTACGCTTTTTGCCAGCGGTGACTCAATAACAGCAGCACAGCTTGAATCATATGTTCCCGTTAACCTTGCCACGGCGGGCATCACCGAGCGCGGAGACAGCACAAACGCAAACCTCTACGACCTGATAAACGCTGCTGCTTGCCTTGAGCGAGCCAGTGATTTTGATGTTATTCACAACCATGCAGCTCCTGCCACGATGATGCTCGCAAACTTTAGCCCAACGCCAGTGCTGACGACATTTCACAACAACTTGGATCGAACCTCACTGGCTGTTTTATTGGCCTACAAGGGTTATTATAGTACCATCAGCGTTTCAGCAAAGGCTGGGCTCCCGAATCACGGGTTCGCTGGTGTAGTTTACGACGCGATTGATTGTAAGACTTTCCCTTTTGCGGCGCAGGGCAGTGGCTATTTGCTCTCACTTGGTCGCATTAGCCAAGAAAAGGGTACTCATATTGCGATTGAGTTGGCGAAGCGACTGGGGCGACGGCTAATCGTGGCTGGCAACGTGAACAGCTTCGACAAGCTGTATTTTAGACAGAAGGTGAAGCCCGAGATAGATGGACATCTCATTTCATATTTCGGCGAGGCTGATAGCAATCAAAAAAGGAAGCTGTACGCAGGTGCGGATTGCTTTCTGTTTCCCATCGGGTGGCAAGAACCCTTTGGGATGACAGCAATAGAAGCTATGGCTTGCGGCACGCCAGTCGTCGCCTTTGACAGGGGAGCTGTTCGAGAGGTACTGCAGCACGGTGAGACGGGCTTCATTGTTAATGACACCGATGAAATGGTGGAAGCAGTGAAGAAAATAGATGTAATTGACCGCCGACGGTGTCGCAGCCACGTGGAGCGTAACTTTGATGTGCCGCGCATGGTAGATGACTACCTCGCTATCTATAAGCGAATGCTGAAATTGCTTTGAATCCCTAAAATTATCTGCATAAGGAGGATTATATGTCGCGAGACTTACCTGTTGGCAATGGAAATCTGCTTGTCAATTTTGATGCTAACTATAACATCCGGGATATCTACTATCCCTACGTAGGCAAGGAGAATCATAGCGAGGGCTGCATCTCTCGCACCGGCGTCTGGGTCGATGGACGCTTCGCCTGGATAGACGACCCAGGTTGGCGAAAAAACATGGTCTATGAGACAGAAACCCTTGTTACAAAAGTTACCGCTACTAATGACACAATAGGGCTCACTCTAACCTTTCACGATGTTGTTGACTTCCACCGCGACATTTTCCTGAGGAAGGTTGACATTATCAATCATGAGGACCGCCCTCGTGATGTGCGTTTGTTTTTCCACTACGATTTCCGCATTTCGGGCAACGATGTCGGCGACTCCATCTATTACCATCCTAAGCTAAAAGGGCTCGTAGCTTATAAGGAAAACCGCTATTTCCTGGCAAGTGGTAAAGCAGATGGAAAAATCGGCATTAGCCAGTGGACAACCGGAAGCAAAGAACCAACAGGGGGAGGGACAACATGGCGTGATGCCGAAGATGGTCGACTGAACCGGACTCCCATTGCAAACGGGGCTATCGAAGGCATTATTGGCCTAGACCTCCAGGCTGTGCCCGCCAAGGGGAAGGCTACTATCTATCACTGGTTAGCGGTAAGTAAACGCTTCCACGGAGTTGAGGAGCTTAACGACCTAGTGAATGAACGCGGCCCTGAGTCGTTTATCGTGCGCACCCGCGACTACTGGCGAGCTTGGGTGAACAAGGAGTCGGTGGACTTTGCCAACCTGCCAACGCCTATAGCGAATTTGTATAAGCGCAGTTTGCTTGTTATGCGCACGCAGATTGATAATCGTGGTGCCATCACCGCTGCCAATGACTCGGACATTACGCAGTTCTGGCGTGACACTCCATCATATGTCTGGGGTCGCGATGGCGCTTTGACAGCAAAAGCACTCGATATGGCAGGCTTTGGGGAGATAGCCCGCAACTTTTTCCGGTTTTGCGCCAAAACTATTACCAGCGAGGGCTACTTTCTTCACAGGTACACACCTGACGGGGCTCTAGCCAGTGGCTGGATGCCTTGGACCGATGAGGATGGGAATCTACAGCTTCCCATCCAAGAAGACTCAACAGCTTTGGTGCTGTATAGCCTTTGGGCCCACTATGTTAAATTCCGCGACGTAGAGTTCATTCGCTCCCTTTATCGCAAGCTCATCAAGAATGCTGCCGACTTCATGGTCAGATATCGAGACCCTGATACCGGGTTCCCATCGCCATCCTGGGATCTTTGGGAAGAACGATGGGGTATTCACTCTTTTACTATCGCCGCAGTTTGGGCGGGTCTCCAAGCCGCAGCTAACTTCACAGAGACATTTGGCGAGGTTATTCTTGCCAAAAAGTACCGGCAAGCTGCTGCCGAGATAAAAGACGCGACCATTAAGCATCTGTTCGACAAAGCGCAAGGGCGCTTTCTGCGCTCGATTGAGATTAAGGCTGACGGTAGCATGCAGCGAGACTACGTAATTGATAGCAGTATTGGCGGTCTCTTTCTCTTTGGCATGTTCGAGGCTACCGATCCATTAATTGAAAGCACAATGAAGGTGATAAAGGACAGGCTTTGGTGCAAGACCAAGGTAGGGGGCATGGCTCGCTATGAAGATGACCACCATTTGCAAATTAGCCAAGATATTGCTAACGTGCCCGGGAACCCCTGGCTTATCTGCGCTATGTGGCTGGCACAGTACTTTATTGCCAAGTCACAAGCTCTCGCTGATCTCAAGCCAGCTTTAGACATCTTACAGTGGGCACACCGTTGTGCCTTGCCTAGCGGGGTGCTCCCCGAACAGGTAAACCCGAACACTGGCGCCCCATTAAGTGTATCACCGCTGACGTGGAGCCATGCTCAACTGGTGGTAGCAGTTCGAGAGTATCTGAATAAATATTGGCGACTGCAACGACGCTAGACTAACTCTACTACTGAAATCGCTTCTTTAGAGCAAGGCTAGATTGTGAATTGACCGCCAAGACAACCCCTTTCCATGTCCGAGCCCGTGTAGCGTCAGCCTAGTCCCCCTTGTCTGGCTACTCCAGCCTCTCCTCTTCTTCATCTGCTGCTGTACCACTCTCCGAACCGACGTAAGGCAGCAACGCTCCGGTTGCCTTCCTTCTTTTGCTTTGCCCTGGAAAAGCCAGTTTATCAACCGCCTGGCGTAACTCACTTACTTTATTCACCGGATGCCCAACTCCCACCTCCACTACCACACCATTCACTCCGGCCTCCCAGATAGCCTGAAGCTCGCCAGCCGTCACCTTTGATGGTATTGAAGCCAGCAGGGGTTTAGTTAATAAATCGGCAAAACGCTGAACGAGCATAAGGTGATGCCAGGTAAGGCCCTCTTTATTTTCGTCACCAATAAGCACCGCATCCACAGGCAGTTCATTGACGGCCTTCAACATGCCCTCATCAAGTGACGACTCAACCTCCAGTATTCTACCCATTTCCTCGTTTGGAACCGCTGCCAGTGATGTAGTCACCGCTGGAAAGACCACGAAATCACAGTCGAGCTTCGCCGTCGGCACTATTTTCCCACCAGTATTTCTTAGCCACCCACCCCAGGGAATACCAGACACAGCCTGAGACACTTTTTTAATGTCTTTGAGACCTGAGCTCAGCCTGGAAATCATTAATAGCCCGGCATCAGCCCCAGACACATATTCAGCCAAATTTTCATCATGAGCCACACTCAGACTGGCAACGAGCAACATCCTTGGCTTCGATGAAGCCGATGGCTCAACCTTGAATCCCAGGGACTGGGGCGCCGCCGTTGTAGCCTGCTTCAGCTTATCTATAAACTTGCTCATATGTCCTCAATGCAACCGGCAGTCAAACTCGATACCCGTCGAAGAGCTAACTGGAAAGAGTATAGAGGAAATTGGAAATAAATTCAACATGATTCAAGAGATATTATTCCTGACCCCTCACCCCTTATCAGGGTGGACGGGTAATTATTTATTCTACGGGCGGCCCCCCCCGATATCCGCTTGATAAGTGGGCAGGTCAATAAACAAGCTTAAACAATCCGTAATTATATACTTGACTCAGGTGGTGAGTATGGTAGAATAGGGATATGTGGAAAAAGCTTCGCAAGCTTTGGAATATTATCGCCACCATTGAAACCATGCGGTCTATTATCCAGTGGATTGGTATCTCCAAAATCATTAGTGCGGGAGGTACAATCCCTGTGATTATTTGGTCTGTTTTTGAGCATAAACCAACTGTGGAAATTGTCATTATAGCTATTGCAACTTTCGCTGCTATTTTGTGGTTATCTCAGGGACTAATGAGATTACGCAAAAGAGGAGGGGGACGAGTTCTGAGACGACTTAGCAACAATATTCGGAATCGAGATGCACAAGATGTTCTTCAACACATTGTTTTTGAACCTCGCTCATATGTGGAATTGAGCATATACAATGGACGTCCAGGTTCCCCAGTTATTTATCCCGTTAGAATCCTCAATACTAGACCAGTAAGTGTGGATATCTTTAGCTATGATATAACTATCTTCTGGGACGGGAGACCAGTGCAGAAGGTCATCTGGCAGGCACCTTCAAGGGATGCAAGTAATGGTATCACAATATGTCCGCCATTTGATAGCCAAGAGCCTCTACCAGCTATTACTATTCAACCAGACCATGACCTTTGGCTTGATGTGCCTGTAAATGTGGGACAGATTGCGAATCGGCCTGCCGAATCACCTCTTTGGACAGCAAAGGGTAACATCATTTTCCACTGTGCCAATGAAACGAAAACTAAGGCATTCGATTTCAGTACTGACAATTACAAACTCAGCCATGAGCACTGGGTTGAACTCGGCCAAAAGATTCGTGGGTCATTTCTCGGTTAGCTCTACATATGGAAGGTTATCAGAATTAATGAGTTTGAGTAAGGTATCCCTAAACAGATATGGGTTCTCACGGTTATTAAACCGCCATTCTAGCTCGTCTAGGTAGGAGTCAAGATGCTTAGTACTGAGTTTATGGTAAGAGCCAATGATAGACCGCTTGAGAAGCGACCAGACGTTCTCAACAGTGTTGGTGTGGACATCACCCCTAACCCATTCCTCAGCCGAATGGTTGACAGTCTCATGCTTTGTATCGTGGTCAGCAATTCCCTTGTAGGCAGGCCATTCATCGGTATAGATAGCTTCGGTATCAGGTGCGGTTGTCCTGCGGATAAACTCATGCAAGGACTTGCGGTCAGCACCATCTATGACCTGCAACCTAGCTTCTCCGCCTCGTTGTTTAGCACCTACAACAATAGTCTTGTTTCCTTTGTAGCCATGGCCAAAGCCCTTAGTCTTACCACCTATATAAGTCTCGTCAACCTCTACAATCCCCCTGAGAAGGCTAGGAGTTCCGTCAGTCATAGTAGCCCTTATCCGGTGGCAGAGATACCATGCTGTCTTGTAGGATACCCCTATAGTCCGCTTAACTTGATTAGCGGAAATGCCTTTCTTAGACTCAATCATAAGGTACATGGTAGCAAACCACTTCCACAAAGGAAGGTGGCTGTCATGGAAGATAGTGCCAGAAGTAACGGAGAATTGATAGCGACATGAATTACAATCAAAGACACGAGGTTTTTGTATCCTTGATATGCTCATTGAACCGCAATGGGGGCAGGCAACGCCATTTGGCCAGCGCAGTTCCTCAAGATAAGCCCGACACTTATCCTCATTGTGATAACGCTCTATCAGGGTTATCAGGTTTACATCTTGCTTTGTGCCATTTTTCTTCATTGGAGACCTCCTATGCCTAAGAAAAAACAGAAGCTAACTGAAAAGCCAACTGAGGAAGTTATCAAGAAGCTCTTTCCTAAAAAAGTCGTTGATAAACTAAAGGAAGTAGCCCATGAAAAAGACTCATAATAGCTATAGTTCAGCTTCATATATTAAGTATAGCACACTTTTTACCCTTTGTCAAGTATATAATCACGAAACAATCTTACCAGAAGTGATAGAATATATATCACAAGCAACCAATACCCGACCGTAGGTGAACTCGTGGAAAAGCAACTGACGGAGATTATTATCGGGCAGGCCAGGCTATCTATTATGACCGGTGATATCACCAGGCAAAGCACGGAGGGGATAGTTAATGCGGCAAATCCCGGTCTTATGGGCGGTGGCGGCGTAGACGGCGCTATTCATCGGGCTGGAGGACCCGCCATCCTTGAGGAGTGCCAGCAAATCGTCTCCAGGCGGGGACATTTACCAACGGGTAAAGCAGTCATAACCACTGGTGGGAATCTCAAGGCAAAATTCGTCATCCATACGGTGGGCCCGGTATGGCACGGCGGAAGCAAGGGAGAGCCAGAAGCTCTGGCTAGCGCTTACCAAGAGAGCCTCAAAGTGGCAGACGAAAACAATTTAACCGGTATCGCCTTTCCATCGATAAGCACCGGTGTCTACGGGTATCCGGCCGCCGATGCCGCCAAACTAGCCATCGAGACCGTGGCCTCATTTCTCGGGGAAAAGGCTACCTCACTTAAGGAGGTGGTTTTTGTACTCTTCGATTCCAGGACTTTTGAGAGCTACCAATCGGCTTTGGAGGAGCTCTCCATTTAGAGACTGCTTGATGCTAAAGTTATCGTACCCGGAATGGATTATCGAGGATGCAGAGCCGATAAGTATACCAGGGAGCGAAGTATGTCAGAAAAATTGGGGAAAATAGAAAAACCTTCGGTCGAGGAATACCGCAGCGGGAGAAAATTGCTCTTTGTGCCGCTTATTTTCACTCCCGCCGAACCGCGAGCTGATTTCCTGGAACTGGTCAACCGCTACTGGAGCCAGGTTGAAGCTCAGATAAGCAAACTGGAAGCGACACTCAGTGAGGTAAACAAGGTGTACCATGAACTGATACCGGTTGGTGGCAAAGAGGGAATGAAAGCAATCGAGGAACTGAACAGCGGGAGCTATCAAATTGCCGCCGCCAGGTCTAAAAAGGGCGCTGAGCTTCAGCCTTTTGAGAATATTGAGGTGCTGACCGAGTTTATGGACTGGAGCAAATGCCTGGCCGCTGGCTTACAGAACTCCGGAGTAGTTAGCAAGGTTTATGAATCCATTACAGAAGCTCAGAAAAGAAGAAACAGCCACCTGGCAAAACAGATAGACGATACGCTGAAGAAAGACGAGATTGGCATGCTGCTGATGCGAGAAGGTCACCAGGTTCAGGTGCCACCAGATATACAATTCTTTTATATTGCCCCGCCCAGCCTGGATGAAATCAAACGCTGGCTCAGAGCCCGTGAGGCTGAAGTGCAGAGCTAATATCGGGGGGACAACCTCTCTCTTTGATTTGAATCTTTACCGTCGTAGCGGCCTCACCAGCAAATATCTGGGGACAGTAGTTGTATCAGAGCCACCACTTTAGCGCTCCGCGATAGTTTTGCTATAACCGCTGGGTATGCTATCCTTAGACCGGCAGTATACAGCTTATATTTTAAGCGGCTATACGACTGTTCAAGGTCCAGTGTCATACTATACCAGATATTGAATTCAGGAGGTCTTAAAACTATGGAATCCCGCATATTAAAAGTAGATTTATCCAACCGAACTTATGAAATCGATACTATTCCGGACAAAATAATCAAACAGTATCTGGGAGGCAGAGGCTTGGGGTCTTACCTGTTATATCAATTGGTTCCGGCTCGAACCGACCCTTTAGGCGGAGAGAATCAGCTTATATTTACGGCTGGTCCGGCTAATGGCACGAATTTCTATTACTCCTCCAAGACAAATGTCGCTACCAAATCGCCACTAACTAACATCTATTTGTATTCAATTTCCAGTGGTTCGGTCGCTCATCAAATGAGAAAGGCTGGCTTCTGGGCGATAGCAATCAAAGGCATCGCCCATTCTCCAACTTACATTGAAGTAAACAACCAGGAAGTAGGTTTTAAGGATGCTGCCCCGCTATGGGGGATGGAGGCACTAAAGGCCCAGCAAACCATGTTGGCCGGTTTCCCCGGGGGAAAAGCAGCCACTGTGGCAATTGGTCCCGCCGGTGAAAAATCAATTACAAGTGCCAGCATCTTTAGCGAGGGGGCCTATTACCGTGCCTTTGGCCGGGGAGGTAGCGGCGGTGTCATGGGCTCAAAGAAACTGAAGGGGATAATAGTCTCCGGGGATGGCAGCGGCGGCATTGCGGACAAGGCCAGGTTTGAAACGGCCAGGAAGGCGGTTATGGAAAACGCAAGGTCGAACCAGAAATGGGTGGATAGCCGGCGTAATTATGGAACCGGCGGCGACATGGACATAATGAGTGAGGCCGGTTTTCTGCCATCGAGAAACTGGCAGGGGGGTACGTTTGAAAAATGGGCAAAGCTGTGCACCCGGACCAATACTGAGGACTGGCCCCGGGAAAACCTGCCCTGTGGTCCCTACTGCCCGACTATTTGCTCGCATTATATAGAGCTTAAAGATGGTCCGTATAAAGGAGCCCACTGTGATGGCCCGGAATATGAGACAATCTATGCCTTTGGCACCCATTGTGGGATTGATAAGTTTGATGCCGTGGTGGCGGCAGCTCAGATATGTGATGAATTCGGCATCGACACTTTAACCGCTGGAATGACCATTGGTTTTGCCATGGAGTGTTTTGAGAAAGGGCTTATCGGACGGGAAGATACTGATGGAATCGAGCTTCGCTTCGGTGATGACCGGGCGATGATGGCTATGTTAAACAAGATGGTTAACCAGGAAGGGTTTGGCCGGCGTCTGCTGCAAGGCACCAAAAAGCTATCGGAAGAAATCGAGGGCTCTGAAGCCTTTGCCATGCATACCAAGGGCATGGAGTTTGGTGGCTATGAGTGCAGAGGGCTTAACGGGCAGGCCCTGCAGTTTGCCATCGACAACCGGGGAGGATGTCACCATGGCTATGGATTACCGGCCAGGGTAGAGGCATATGACGGCACCAGACTCCATATTGAAGGTAAAGGGGAACAGGTAAAATCCCTGGCCAGTGGTCGGATTATTCGTGATTCTTTCATCGCCTGTACTTTTCCGGGGCTTATCCTTACCATGCCAATTATCGCCGATGCAGTTTCTGCCTTGCTTGGCGAGACATGGTCTGTAGATGATTTGAAGCGGGTAGGCGCCAGAATTATGTGCCAGGAACGTCTGTTCAATGTGCGCGAAGGCATAACCAGGAAAGATGATACACTGCCGTCAAGACTGTTGAATGAACCCAAGCCTGATGGTCCCACCCCGGGGGCGGTAGTTCCCCTGGAAAAGCTGAAAGACGACTATTATCGGGCAATGGGCTGGGACTTATCTACCGGCAATCCCACTGATGCGGCTCTGGATGAGCTTGAAATTGAAAGATAGACACGGAGCCAGCGGTCAGATTCGAACTGTCGACCAGCGGTTTACGAATTCGTTTGTTGCTCTGTTTACCCATGTTTTTACATGATACCACGTGCCATTGTGAAGCTAAACGGAATTCTATTAGTCCATTTAATACCGCACAATATCACCGATAATTGCCAATTGGATTAGCAAACGGTTAGCAAAAGCTATATCATGATAACCGTATTTTAATTATGAATATTTCACAAATTTTGCTTACAGGTGTAAAATAATATCATGATGTCTGATATGACAGTTATCAAATTATTCATAGAATGCGCAAATGCCATACGAGAGCATAAGCTCATTCACCGCGAGAGCAGGAGTGATAAAGAATTCCATTTCCAAAATTGGGTAGAAACCCGGCTTAACGCTCTCAGCTGTAATTACGAAGTGGGTGGTCGCAATAGTTACCCGGATTTTCGCATGGTTCACATCGCCGAAGGTTATGAAGTTAAAGGTCTCGCCTATCCTGGTCGCGAGGTAACTTATGATAGCAACAGCCAAGTACCTACGGGCTATCACAATGGTCGATTTATCTACTATGTATTTGGGCGTTATCCAGCCCAACCAGATGATGACTCTTATCCTGTCCTTGACTTAGTTATTTGTCATGGTGATTTCCTCAATGCTGACCATGACTATGTCCATAAGAATAGGAGTTTGAAGGGTTTTGGCAGCTACGGAGACACAATGATTCGCGACCGGAAAATGTATGTTGCGCCTACGCCATTCGGATTAGCTTCAGGCTTAGCTCATAACCAAACACTTATTCTCCCTGAAGACTTCCCTATAAGTTCAGATCTTTATAATGTCGGCACTCTTATAAGAAAAGAGGCCGATACTTTAATTGTAGGTTACAATTTTGACCTTCGTGATAATATACTGACACCAGCAACAATTCCAAACCCTTCTTCTGGTAAAGAACACCTTTTTAAAGCTTGGCGTCTCAAAGGAACCTCGAATGACGAGGTTAAGCTACATCAAATCTCCAGCCTTCCCATTGTCGTTGAAGACTCGAATGAATAGTGATATAAGTGCTGTCATTGCTCCTTCACTAATCGAACTCGATGAATTCCCTTTCGATTTTCTTTCGGTAATTGCCCAACGTGAAAGTTGGCGCAAAGAAATACATAGACCCATCTACCATATTCATAAGTGGTGGGCTAACCGCCTTGGTTCTGTGTTTCGTGGAATCCTACTAGGATGCCTGTTACATGAACATGCTGATTTCGAAAAGGAATTCTATCAATCACATGATTTTTCGAACATAACAGTTTTTGACCCCTTCATGGGCAGTGGAACAACACTTGGCGAAGCCCATAAGTTAGGTTGCACTGTATTAGCACGTGATATCAACCCCATAGCGTGCGAAACTGTACGAATCGCGTTTGGTTCGTTGCAGCGTAAACCACTTATAGATACCTTTATATCGCTTGATATTACAGTCGGTAGTCGGATTAGGAACCTTTATAAATCTGAGGATAAAAGCGGACAGTTATGTGATGTGCTTTATTATTTCTGGGTAAAACACGTCCCTTGCCTATTTTGCAGTAATAACGTGGACTTGTTCTCTTCATATATAATCGCGCGCAATGCCTATCCTAACCGAAAACCGGAGATTCAGGTATACTGCCCAAATTGCGGCGATGTATTCAAGGCTGTTAATACCACACCACTAGTAAAATGCACTTCATGCTCTCATGAATTTAATCCCCATAACGCGCATGTACGAGGGCAAAAATTGAACTGCCCGTTTTGTTACGCCTCATTTACTACTATCGCCGCTGTACGTCGTCTTAATCATCCTCCCGCTCAAAGACTTTATGCAAAGCTACTACTTTCTTCCGATGGTAAGAAATTCTATTTGCCAACAACTTCTAAAGATGTTGAAGCTTATGAATACTGTTCGTCACAACTTCGGTCAGAGGTACAAGCCGGAAATATTCATCTACCTCAGAATTCTTTATCTGATGGTTATAACACTCGCCAAGCTCTCAATTATGGCTATAAAGAATGGATTGATTTTTTCAATCAACGACAGCTTCTCGCACTCAGCTGGCTTCAAGAAGCAATTGCCCAACTACCAGACCCAACGATACGCGACCCGTTTCTTACGTTATTTTCAGGAATTCTTGAGTTCAATAACATGTTTACATCTTATAAGGGTGAAGGCACTGGGGCTATTAGACACATGTTTTCACATCATATATTGAAGCCAGAACGTACCCCGATTGAAGCCAATGTTTGGGGAACAAATAAAAGTTCAGGCTCATTTTCTACCCTTTTTAAATCACGTTTACTAAGAGCTATTGACTACCGTAATTCATCCTACGAGCTTTCAGCAATCGAAAAGGGCAAGATATACCATACCAGTAAACCTTTTTCCGGCGTCGTAGAAAAAGCATGGCCTGAAAATATACCGTTTAATGAACATGCCATCTATTTATCATGTGGAAGTTCCGATTCCACTGAATTGCCAAATAAATCTCTTGACCTAATTATCACTGACCCACCATTTTTCGACAATGTTCATTATTCAGAGCTTGCTGACTTCTTCTTAGCATGGCAGAGTCTACATCCACACGGCTTCATCTGTGATTCCCCTACTACCCGAAATATAAAAGAAGTCCAGGACACCAACTCAAGCAGATTTGCTAACAAGCTTAAATCCGTTTTTAGTGAGTGTTATCGTATAATGAAAGATGATGCAATCTTGGCTTTTACCTACCACCATTCGCGAAATGAAGGCTGGATTTCACTAATTGAAGCTCTCTTTGGCGCAGGTTTTTCTGTTATTAATGCACATCCTGTTAAATCCGAAATGTCTACCGCGGTTCCAAAATCACAAACAAAAGAACCTATTCAACTTGATATAATTTTTGTATGCAAGAAAAGAGATAATGACTCCCGTTTTCCAACAGTAACATCCGAAGTTCTGAGCGAATCATTTCACCGGGCTAAAATTAAGCAAGACCGTTTAGAAACAGCGGGACTTGTTCTCTCTTTAAAAGACCGTCGCATTATAGAGATTAGCCAAGCGATTGCAATGTTAGGCCCTATTAATTCAATCGAAGTTGCTAGCCAAGTACTCAATAACATACAGGTTATAAGTCCCGTTCCCAATCTAAATTCTTAAAAAGATTCCCGAGCTTATACTAATTGCCACATCAAGCAGATTTGTACCAGGTCTTCTAACTCATATGTGCAAACCGTGCTTTTTGGATTAATCCGGCTTCGATAACCTTACTTGGTATTCCATGCTCCCACTCTTTTTCAAGAATCACTACAGTTCTGGCTTTTCCGACTTCCTGTTACCATGGCAGGAGGTAAACAGAGCGTAAAACAAAAAAGCACAGCCTTTCGCTGGGCCCCTTAATTTCAAATCAGTGGTAGCGGGTGTAGGTTTTGGAGACCGTTTATCCCCGTGCTTTGCCCGCCAGATATACCACTTACCATAACACGTGAAACGATTAATTGAGGCTAATTAGCTTCGAATCGTTTCCCTAATATTAATATCGGTAATTTGAGGCTAAATATTTCCAAAACGATTCAGGCTCGCTTCGAGGGGTT
>SDBV01006445.1_pt1 | contig 16259 bp, 8 predicted proteins | sample 2277081 | NCBI WGS metagenome assembly SDBV01 (sample SAMN10402039, study PRJNA504765) | marine sediment metagenome | isolation source: marine sediment core GS10_PC15, 223 cmbsf | place: Arctic Ocean: Southern Knipovich Ridge | collected 2010
CATCTCCGTGTCTGCGGTTACGGAAGGGATCGTGGTTTCCGCAGGTGAAACTACTGTTTTTTCCTGCACCCGGTCATCCTTTTCTTTACGAGTATCCAGATCAGTATCCCTGGCCATGGGAGCAGTTGAAGGTTCGCCCTCAACCTGAGCCATGGCAGCTTGTACAATGGGAGCCTCCGGGGAAATCTCAGTCTGATCCACCCTGGTCTCCAAAAGCGCTTCGGGAACGGCCTTGTGAACTTCCCCCAGGACAACCACATCGCCACCCATTATCGCGGGCGCTGAAGAGAGCAGCTTTTCAGCTTCTGCCTTTGGTGATAAAGCCTCCTTTGCCTTCGGCCCCGAGGCCGCGTCTGTATCGTCCCTCGCGGTCTCAACCTCAACCTCGGGCGCCGCTAACGCCTCCCTCTTTCTCAAGGCAGAGGTGCCTTCTTCCATTTTTTCCAGTGCTGCTATTTGTTCGGGTACAGGTTCGGATTCGGACTCGGGCTCGGATACCGCTGCAGGTGCCGGCCGGTAAGCACCCTCATTTTCACGGGTCTCTTCAGCGGATGTCCGTCGGGAATCTTCACCAGTGGTATCGGTATAATATCCCCTCTCGCCACGATCCGGCTCATCACGCGAGACTTCCCCGTCCACAACCGGGGTACCTTTTTCCGGAGCGGATTCCATGTGGATGACGGGAACCTTCGGTACCGGCATAGGGTCGCCTATCTTCATGAGAACACCGGCAGCTACGACGACCACGAGCGCGATGGAGAAAGCGGGCGCCATACGGGGTATGATAAGGTTCCATCTACGACCGGGCTTATGCCTGTCGGGTGCTCTGGTGGCGGCATCTTCCTCCACCCGGTCCAGGACGCGGGCGGTAAAACTTTCCCAGTACTTATCTTCCGATGGTGGCATGCTCGGCACTCCAACCATGTCTTTTACGTCCACCGCGGCGCCGGCATGGTGATCGGCCAGTTTAAGTTGTTCGAGCAGCTGGCTGCACTCAGTACACGACTCGAGATGTTTCTTCACTCTCCGCCCCACACCGGGAGAAACCTCTCCATCATGATAGGCCATAAGTCGCTGCTGTGCTCTTTGGCACCTCATCTCTTATCACCCCTTTGCGCCATGCTCCCCGCCGGCTCCAGAACATCCAGGACCCGTTCCCTCGCCCTGGACAGTCTTGACATCACCGTCCCGATCTTCACCTCCATGGCTGTGGCGATATCCTTGTAGGACATCCCTTCCACTGCTCTGAGCAGGAGTGTCGCACGCAGTTCACTGGGAAGAGTCTGAACGGCATGATCGACACCGGCAATGCTTTGTTTTGCCTCCATTCTCTCCAATTGCCTGGGAGACTGGTCCTCCACTTCCGGGAGATCAACATCAACGAACCCTCGGGAGCTGCTCTTCCTGGCTCTTACCGTGTTGAGACTCGTGTTGTAGGCAATACGTTTGAGCCAGGGCTTGAAGGGGCGGTCAGGATCGTAGGAACCCAAGCCACGGTACACCCTGAGAAAAGTTTCCTGTGCCGCGTCATCGGCATCGTGGTGATTACCGGTGATAGAACGGGCCAGACGATAAACCGCCATACGGTGGCGATCCACCAGATCCTCAAACGCGCTCATGTCCCCCGCCGCAGCCCTTTTTGCGAGGGTTTCATCCCGTAACTCGTCCAATGACACCTCCAAGTACATCTATATACCACAGGAGGGGCCAATTTATTCCAGGGGAATCAATTTACCAGCATGGGAGCAGGGGAGCATGGGGGTAAGAGCAGTGGAAAGTGGAAAGTGGCACAGTTCAACGTCCAACGTCCAATGTCCATGGGACAACCGACCATGAACACTTGTCCCTGAACCAGGTCTTTTGTTTATCGGAATAAATCTGTTGTCTCCCGGGTATGAGGAGAAAGGCCATGAACACGATTAAGAATTGATAATTGAGAATTTAACCGTCGCTTATTTTAATCCGTAATCCGTAATTAGCTCTATAGGAGGTTTGACATGAAAACGAAAAGATTCACCACGGTTTTTCCTTTCCCGGCCGCCATACTGCTTATGCTGTCTCTGGCCATCGTCCTTTCCCCCGTTTTTGCCGCAGGATCAGCGCTGGATATTGATGTTCGGCCTGAAAACAGCACCCTGCTTTACCAAAGCGACGGCACAAGCACCATCCAGATCAGGGTCATTGCCCCCGACCATCTCCCCATTCCCGACAGGCAGCCCCTGAACCTTGCCCTGGTTCTGGACAAGAGCGGCTCCATGGGAGACGAGGGTAAGATGGACTATGTAAGACAGGCCGCTCATATGCTGGTAAACCGCCTCGGACCGGAGGACAGACTCACTATCGTTACCTATAACCATCGGGTCCAGGTTCCCATCTCCGCACGCAGGGTCAAGGACCGCCAGTATTTCCACAGGATCATCGATGGGATTTATCCCGGGGGGCGGACTTATCTCTCCGGAGGCCTTGAGGAAGGTTTCCGGCATGCCAAAAAATACAGGAAAAAGGGATTCGTCAATCGGCTGATCCTGCTTTCCGACGGTCTTGCCAACATCGGTCTAACCGATGCCAGGCAGCTCAGCCGGAGAACAGGTATCATGTACGAAAGCGGCGTGGCCGTTTCCACCTTCGGCATGGGATATGATTTTGATGAGAACCTCCTGGAATCCATGGCCACGGGAGGGGGAGGCCGTTATCACTATATCTCCCGTCCCGGCGATATTCTTGCCGCACTGCATAAGGAGTTCAACATGGCGGCCAGTATCGTGGCTTCCGGCGTTGAGATTATTATCCGCCCCTTGGATGGCGGCCGGTTTGAGTCGACTCCCGGGCATGGCTGGAGACTGGAGAACGGCTCGGCGATCATTGGCCTCGGTGACCTGAGCGCCGGGGAAACGCGGACTCTCATGGCACAGATGTCTGTTCCGACCGGGAAACTTGGAGACCAGGATGTTGCCGATATAGCTATCCGCTATCGTGACCCGGTAACAGGCAAAACTTCCAGAACAGACTGGTCTCCCGTTGTGCTGAGCGTAGTGGACGACCCCTCTGTCCACAGGGAAAAATTCGACATCGAGGTCCAGGAGAAAAAGGCCGTCATCGAGAGCAACGCCATGATGAATGAGGCGGCGAAGAAGGTAGACGAAGGGGACAGTGACGGTGCTCGCTCCATCATCCAGAAGGTCATGGGCGCCCTCAAGGCGTCTCCGGCAGCTTCCGCCCCCGCCCTCCAGGAAGAGATGAAACGCGCCGAGGAGTACTCAGGGAGGCTGGACGGCCTGGATGACATGGCCCCGGCAGATGTCAGGGAGATGCAGAAGGACCAGAAGTACAGGAGTTATAAGGAGTTGCATCAGTAAAAAAACAGTACCCAGTACCCAGTATCCAGTACTCAGGAAAAAAGAACAGGGCGGCCTTCGGGCCGCCCTGAGTTCCGTGATTCGTGAATCGAAAAAATTAACTGACTCAGGTCAGGTACACCACAATTCACGCTCCGATTCCTCTAGATATGTACTGCTTAAAAAAGTTAAATAGCAAGACCCCAAGGTTAGATACAACCCCAACGTTTCACGGATACAGGTTGGGCACCCGATACTGATCACCAACTTGGTTTGGGAACCAGCATTACGTTCCCGATTCATACCCTACAGCAACAATACGATCCCTGCCGGCCTCTTTTGCCTGGTAAAGGAACTGATCGACTTCATTGATAAAAGCTTCGGGTCCACCGGATCGGTCAGGAACAGTGCTGCCTACTCCCATGCTCAGGCTTAAATGCCGGCCTACCTCGGATCGAACATGCGGTATTTTAAGGGCCCCGATCTCTTTTCTGATCTCCTCAGCAACCTTTATTGCCCCGTCAATACCCGTATTGGACATGATAACCGCAAACTCCTCACCCCCGTATCTGGCTACAAAATCCGCCGACCGCTTGAGGGAGCGGCGGATCCCCTGCGCCACCTGCTTCAGGCATTTATCGCCAGCCACATGACCATATGCGTCATTGTAAAGTTTGAAACAATCAATATCACAAAGAATGAGCGCCATCGGAACCTGCTCACGCATCAAGCGCTTCCATTCCTGTTGCAGGAAAAGATCGAATTGACGACGATTAGGGATATCGGTCAACCCGTCAATGGTGGCCAAAAGCTCCAACTTCCGGTTGGCTTCCACCAAAGCTTCCTCGGCCCGTTCGCGTTCCTTGATCTCACGGATAAGCTCAACATTCTGCTCCTGTATTTTTTTCTGCAGGTTTCGCAGCATCAGATGAGTTTCAATGCGGGCTAACACCTCCGCAGTGTGAAATGGTTTGATAATATAATCCACTCCACCTGCCTGAAAACCTCTGATTTTGTCTTCCGTCTCGATCAGGGCACTGATAAATAGTACAGGGATATCACGGGTTCTGGCCTCTGATTTCAGCTTGCTGCAGACCTCAAAGCCATTCATCCCGGGCATCATGATGTCCAGCAGAATAAGATCCGGGATATCAGCCTGCACGGCTTTCAGGGCAATTTCACCGGATAGCGCCGGCCGCACCCGATAGCCATGCTCTGTCAACATCTGCCGCAATACCGTGAGGTTCTCCGGCGTGTCATCCACTATCAGGATATTATTAATAGCGTATGTCATTTAAATTAACCTTGATCGACCCCATTTTCGAGATATTCCCGGAAAGTTATGGTGACGGCGGTCCCACCAATTCGGCATATCTCCACCGTACCGGAAAGTCCTTCTGCGAAGCTCTTGACGAGCAGCATGCCCATCGACCCGGATTTACCCACACCCACGTCTTCGGAGAGGCCCACACCGTCATCGGCCACCTTCAGGCGGAAGGTACCATCCTGGCTCCTGGTCAGGCTGACGTGGATCTCTCCCTTCCTGTTTCCCGGGAACGCGTACTTGAGGGAATTACTGACCAGTTCGTTTATGATCAATCCCATGGGGACTACCGTGTCATTGTTCAGTGTAGTATCTGCAGCTTTGACCGACAAACGGACCTTCCCGGACGATACGCCGTATGTCTCGAATAACCGCTCCACCAGCGTCTTCACGTATTCGCCGGCATGGACCCGGGCAGTGTTTTCCATCTGCTGCAATTGCTCGTGAATGAGCGCCATGGAAAGGATCCGGTTCTCGCTTTCCCTGATGGCGCTTTGCGCCTTCTTGTCAGCCAGGCGCGATGCCTGGAAGTTCAGAAGGCTTGCGGCCGCCTGGAGGTTGTTCTTGATGCGATGGTGTATCTCTTTAAACAGCATATCCTTTTCATGGAGCGCCTGCCGGATCCGGTTTTCCGCTTCCTTGCGCTCTTCGATCTCATCGAAGAGCCGCACGTTCTGTTCCTGAATATTTATTTGAAGATTACGTAGCGCCAGATGGGTCTCAACACGAGCTAACACCTCCCTGGCATTAAACGGCTTGGTAATATAATCCACGCCACCGGCCTTAAATCCTCTGACCTTGTCCTCGGTCTCGTTAAGGGCACTTATAAATAGTACTGGAATATCACTAGTTTGGGCCTCGGCTTTCAGCCTGTTGCACATCTCATAGCCATCCATCCCTGGCATCATGACGTCCAACAGGATAAGGTCCGGGATATCGGTCTGCACCGCCTTCAGGGCGATCTCACCGGAAAGGGCCGGCCGAACCCGGTAGCCATGCTCCGTCAACATCTGGCGCAACACCGTGAGGTTCTCCGGCGTGTCGTCCACTATCAGGATATTATTGGAAGTGTGGGCCATCATTGATTGTCCTGATCCAGGAGCTTCTGCAATGTATCGAAACGATATCTTTCTACGAGCTTTTTCAAGGCATCGGCCAGAAGCTCATCAAGCTCCCTGATCTCTTCAATAACGGTCAAAGTTGTATCCATTTCCAGAGCAGCGACCGATCCTTTTAATTTATCGACTGTTTTCTGCGGCAGTGCCGACAGGTTCAACGTAGTTAATCTCGAACTGTCGATCTTGTGATCGGCAGGCTGGGCGAACAGCTCATTGTCCGCATACTGGAACCTGACGCCGAGATGTTTTTGAAGCTTCTCCATGATCTCACTTTCTTTAAACGGCTTTATGACAATGTCGTCACAGCCGATGGACATTACCGCCGCCCGGTTCTCCTCGAAAACGCTGGCCGTCACGGCAATGATCGCAGGAGCCGGAATGGAAGGGGCCTGGGCCCGGATCATCCTGGTCGCCTCGTAGCCGTCCATGATCGGCATGCGCATATCCATCCAGATCAGGTGCGGCTTCCAGTTATTCCAGATCTTGATCGCCTCCTGACCGTTTCCGGCCTCACGCAGGTCCAGGTCCAGTGGGCTGAGCAGTCTGATGAGAAGCTGGCGATTATCACTGTTGTCATCCACGATCAGGATCCGGTAGCTGGGCTGTCCCGGCTCCAGGGCCACAACCCGACGGCCAGGCGATTCCTGTGGTATTTCCACCGCACCGGCCGCCTGCGCCCGGATGTCGAAGCCAAAGGTCGTACCCTTCCCCACTTCGCTTGCCACATTCAAATGGCCACCCATCAGCTGTACGAACTTGTAACTGATGAGCAGGCCCAACCCGGTGCCTTCCCGGGCCTCCCTGCCTGAAGCTGTTTGTCCAAAAGCCTCGAACAGGCCATCCATCTCCTCCGGCGCGATTCCCGGGCCTGTGTCTTCTATCTCAAACAGGATCACGTATTTACCGTCGTGAAGAGATGCCTTGGCCTTTTCGGAGATCTCCAGGTCATTGTATTTTTGTAATGAGACCCGCAACTTCACTGAACCTTCATCCGTAAACTTGATGGCGTTACTGAGAAGGTTGATCAACACCTGCCGGAGTTTCACTTCGTCGGTACGGATATAGCGCGGGACCTCCTGTGCGCAATCAAAATCCAGTGTCAGAAGCTTTTTGCCGGCCCTAAGAGACAGCATGTTCTCCAGTTCATCAAGCAGGTGTAACAGGTCGAATCCGTGCTCTTCCAGCGTGATGTGTCCAGCTTCGATCTTGGAGAGATCAAGAACCTGGTTGATGAGGGTCAGAAGGTGGTTACCGCTCCGCTGAATTATCTTGAGGCTCTCTTTCTCTGAGGAGATAGCCGGGTTACGCTCCATGATCTGGGCAAATCCGAGAATGGCGTTCAGCGGTGTTCTCAGTTCATGACTCATGTTCGCCAGGAATTCACTTTTGGCCCGATTCGCCGCTTCAGCAGTTTCCTCGGCGCGTTTTCTCTCGGCAACTTCTATTTTCAGCCGGTTGTTCCAGTAAAGCACGATCACGACTATGACCAGGGCTACGCCAAGGATGCGCCAAATGAGAGAATAATCAGTAGCATACTCGAAGGTAACGCTGGTCCATCTGCTGTTTATGGCACTCCTCTCCTCTGGTGAAATACGGGCAAGAGCTTTGCCCAATATTTTCAAAAGAACGGTGTTATCTTTCCGAACCCCCATGCTGATGTCGAAGGAGTACGGAGTTTCGCCGGAGACTTTAAGATCTGTCAGACCCTCCCTGCTCACGATATAGCTCACCGTAGCCAGGTTGCCGATAAAAGCCAGGGCCTTCCCGGTGGAAACAGACATGAGACCTTCCTTCACGTCCTGCACCGGCAGCAAATTAAGGTATGGATGGTTCTTTAGCAGGAGATCGTGGGATGCGTAACTATCGACCACCGCAACCGGATTTTCTCCCAGATCCGACATGCTCCCTATGTACGGCACTTCCTTGCCCGTGATAATGACGATAGGAAAAGACAAGTACGAGTCGGTAAAGTCTATCCACTCCCTCCTCTGAGGAGTGGGGGATATGGCCGAAAACAGGTCGAGTTCTCCGTTCTTAACGGCTTTCATCATCTCTTTCCACGACCGCGGTCGGCTGGGTTTTAACTCGACACCGAGCAGTTCACTCATTCTACTTAAGTAATCTGCAGCTATGCCATTCATACCGGCACCCTTGTCGGTGAACTCTACAGGAGGCCAATCGACGTCAAAGGCAACCTGGAGAACCGGATTTTCCCTCAAATAATCATCTTCCTCTGTGGTCAGACTGATTCTGTCCGGATCCATGACCGTGAACTCTTCAGCCAGCCATTTATCCCGCAATCTGGTAAGGGCTTTCATCGGCACGGCCGTGAGGGCTTTGTTTATGATCCCGGGCAACTCGGAATCCTTTCCGTAGATCCCGAAGGACAGGGTCAAGGGAGGGAAATCGGCGTAGGGGAGTGTTCCGGCAATACGCAGGTCGGTGGCGAAGGTTTTCTTCAATACGTAAGCGGCATTAGCGCGGTTGTTCAGGAAATATTCCGCCCTGCCCATCCTTACAGCCTCAAAACCCTCCTCATTGTTTCTCACATGCACCTTTTCGATCTGAGGAAATCTGTCCAGATGTTGATCCTGGGCATACCCCTTGACCACGGCTACTTTTTGGCCAAACAGCTCCGAGGTTCGTGTTACTTCAGGAGCGCTGTTCTTGGCTACGAGCGCATACGGGGTTTTGACGACAGGAATGGTCCTGACGATATCATCTGAAAGCCGACGGGTGTTTTCCATTGTAGTCAGAATATCGACCGCGCCATCTTGCAGAGCGATGACCATGGAATCGTAGGAGGAAAAGTCTCCGACGAACTCTAGCTTAAGACCTGACAGTCGCAGAACTTCAAAAAGCAGCTCATAGAGATAGCCGGCATGAGCATGATCCGAATCAACAGTAAAAGGTGGTTCATGGAAATAATGAATGACCTTGACCGTGGGATTAGCTTCAATCCATAACCGCTCTTTTTCATTAAGATTCAGGGTTCCTCCCCCAATCCTGAGCAGTTCACGGGGAACCCAGTTGGAGACAGTTCTCTCCCAGGAGCCATCTCGTTTCATATCATCCAACGCCGCCTGCCACCGGTTTACCAGCTCGTTGGGAACGGATTTGGAAAATGCCAGATAAGAGGGTATCTCCTTTACTACAAAGACCGGTTCCAAAAGGTCCGGGTCCACATTGGCGGCAAGGGCCGTCTGCTTCATGGTAATATTGCTGTTGAGCCACAAGTCGGCCCTGCCGAATTTCAATGCATCCGGACCCTGTGTCGGGCTGCGTTGGCTTACCAGGTTGGTGAACCCCTTTTGCTTGAGCAGCTTCTCTGACGCGTAGCCGGTTACCGTCGCGATACCGCTGACCTTTTTCGCGTCCTCAAGGGAATTGATAACCAGGCCGGAATCCCTACGGGCAAACAGGACGATCTTCTCCGGGACCAGAGGCCCCACCCACTTGAACAGATTTTCGCGTTCAGGTGTACGGGACGGAGGCATGAGAACGGTGCCGGATTCGGTCAGGACACGCTCATAGACAACCTTCCAGTCATCGAATTCGATGGTATCGGCCCGCCCGAGCCGCTGCATTATCTCGTGGATTATTTCCACGGCAAAACCAACCGGCTTTCCATCTTTCAGCGACCCGAACGGCGGAAGGTTGGCGGAGAGAAACTTCAGGGTATCAGTGTCGCCGGAGGTTCCTGCACCTTGACTTCCCTCGCTTTCCGCCAGGGCTGGAGATGGAGCGGCCATCGAGGCAAGGGACACCAGGATCAAGAGAAGTCCAATAATCAAACCCTTCATGAGCCTCTTTCCTGTTCGGTCAATCTCTCTCATCCGCATCTATTGCCTCCAAATGTGCTGCAGCCTGGGGATTATTACCCCAGGAATTCCTGTAACCTGTCAAATCGATATTGATTGACAAGGTCGGCCAACGCCTCGGCGATGGCTTCATCCTGCGCTTGTATCTTCTCGATGACCTCCAGCGTCTCCTCAAAATCCACAACATCTACAGCGCTTTTCAGTTCCGTTCTTAATTCCGCAGGCAATTCCATGAGCAGCTCCTGCGTCAGTTTTATCCGCTCTTTATTTGCCGTCCTCTGTGTGCTGGCTTTTATTTCTTCGTACCGATAGCGGACACCAAGGAACTGGTGCATTTTCTCGAAAACTTCATTTTCGCTGAACGGTTTGCGCACGAAATCGTCGCAACCTCGCTCCAAAGCCCTTATCCTGTCTTCTTCAAACGCACTCGCCGTCAGGGCAATAATGGCGACCTCTTCTCCTCCAGGTATTTCATTGATGCGCCTGGTAGCTTCATATCCATCCATGACCGGCATGCGGATGTCCATCCATACGAGATGGGGCCGCCATTTTTCAAACACGGTAACCGCCTCCTTCCCGTTGGTGGCCTCGCGGGTATCGAATCCCACCTGGCGCAGCAGCGTAACCAGCAGGTCCCGGCTGATCTCGTTATTTTCAACGACCAATATCCGAAAATCCTGCTGGCCCGATTCCAGCCCCGTTACCCTCTGAACAGGCCTGTCGGCCACAGTATCGTGATCTTCCACCAGCTCCACCGGAAGCTCGAAATGGAACCTGGCGCCCTTACCCTTACGGCTGGTGACTTTAAGATCTCCACCCATCAATCGAACAAACTTCTGGCTGATGGGAAGGCCCAGCCCGGTCCCATGGTTTGGCCGGACATCTTCGGCGGATTGATAAAAGGCCTTAAATACCAGGTCAAGATCAGCAGCGGCAATCCCGATACCAGTATCTTCGACCTCAAAATCGAGGGTTATCTGCTTCCGGGAGCCAGGTTTTCCGGATGTACCAGCTGCCTTTTGGCTCCCTGGCCTTACCGTCAGGGTGACCTCGCCTTTCTGGGTGTATTTCACAGCGTTACCCATCAAATTGATGAGTACCTGGCGCAGCTTGTTCTTGTCCGCTCGGATGAATTTCGGCACTTCAGGCCCTCTTACTATCTTAAGCGCCAGAGGTTTCTTCTCCACACGGATTCGGAACATCTCCTCGAAGGACAGGAGCATCTGATGCAGGTCGAAATTTTCCGGATACAACTCAACGTTGCCGGCTTCTATCTTGGAGAATTCCAGGACATCGTTAATTAGAGCCAGGAGGTACTCTCCGCTCCGACCGATGGTTTCAAGGTTACGCTGCTGATCCGGCGTCAGGTTCGGATCGCGCGTCATGAGTTCGGAAAAACCGAGGATTGCATTTAGAGGTGTTCGCAACTCGTGGCTCATATTGGCCAGAAACACGCTTTTGGCCTGGTTGGCAGCCTCGGCAAGCTCTATGGCCGACTGCAGCTCCAACACCTGCAACTTTTCGGCTTCAGCCTGCTTGCGCGCCGTGATGTCTCTTATGATCCCCTGAAAACCGGTAACAGAGCCATCTTCTGCATGATGGAGGCTTGCAGAAAGCAGGGCATCTACCTCTCGGCCATCTTTGCGACGGAGCCTGACCTCAAAATTCCTGACCGATCCGTTCTTCAGCATCAGATCGACAAAACGGGCACGGTCGGCTGGATCGGCATAGGCGTCCAGGACATTCTCTTTCAAGGCCTCGTCACGGGTATATCCGAGCAAGGCCTCGCAGGCCGGGCTGGCTTCCTCAATAGCCCCATCCAGTGCGGTAATGAAAATCGTATCGTGGGATTCTTCGAAAAGGTTGCGGTATTTTTTCTCGCTCCTGATCACCTCCTCCTGGTGCTTCTTTAGTTGATGATTCACAAGTTCCGTCTCGATCCTGGAATGCTCCGCTCTTTTTTTCAGGTCGTTGATGCGGTCCGCCATAGCCAGAGAAAAAAACAACACCATGGCAGTCACGCTGAAGGGGACAAACTGAGCGTGGTTGGGAATGTTGGCTAATCCCGACATATGCAGTGCGAAAGCAAGGACATTGAGCCACACCGGGAACCAGGCGAAGACGTAATAACGAGCGGGCCGATAGCCCTTGAGCCAGGATTTGACACCGGCGGTTACCATAAGAACCATAACCGGCGCCGTCACGAAAGAAAGCCCTGCTATCGTCAAATTCGTCCACGAAAAGAATGCTGTCAGCATCAGCAGGAAATAAGGGACCTGTAAACCAAGCAGCCACCGGTGGAGGACCGGCGTGTACGTTTTTGTACGGAGAAAGGTCATTGTGAAATGAAGTGCGAAAATCATGAACAAGGGGGCTAAAACCTTGCCAGCCGTGTCGTTGAGCTGAACCATGTCAGGCCATAGATATTGATAGGAAAAGCCATATTCATAGGTCATCAGTTGCAGCACCAGAGCCAGGAGAAACAGCACATAGAATAGATAGGCCCTGTCACCCAGGTAGGCGAAAAGGAATAAATGGTAGGTACCCATAATACAAAGCGATCCCAGAAATAATCCCAGAAAGAGCTGGTTCTTTAGAGCTTTTTCCTCAAAGGCGGCGGCTGAAAAGAGGGTCAGGTCAAAGCTCATATGTCCCGAGTTCAGCATTCTCAGGTACACAGTCCGCTGGGCTCCCGGAGGCAAGGCTACTTTAAACACCGCCTCGCGATAGGGCACCTCCCGAACGCTAAAGGGCCGTTTATCACCGGCATATCTGACTTGAATATTTCCGGCGGCATCAGGCAGGTAGAAATCAATGAAATCCAGGTTAGTCGGTCGCACGACCAGACGCCAATCTGTCGGCCCACGACCCGCGTTTCGCAGGTGAACTCGTACCCAGTAGACGGAATCGGTAAAACGTATCGTCGCAACATCTTTTTCGCTCAGGGTAAATTTTGACCCATGTTCAACTGACATCACATCGTCAATGGTCAACGCACCTGTAGGGTCTTCCAGATACTCCAGGTGCCGGCCTAAGTTATATTTATTGTGCTCATCAGTGAGAGCTATAGACTGAAGGGCATAGGCAGGTGAGAGGTGAGACAAAAAGAAAACACCGGCAGATAATATCAGTAATAATAATGTGGTGAGTCGTCTCATGACAATTACTCAATAATCTTTCATAGATTCACAATCGCGACAATTAAACCCTACAGAGAATCAACCATAGACAAGATATAGACGGCTATGGCGGGATCAAGGCCGGCAGTATAATCGGACGCCGAAACCGGAGCCGAGATTACCTGGCGCAGGATCACAGCAGCCGCCAGGTAGGAACCGTATATGCTTGGATGGCTTCCGTCCCCCGACCAGAGGCTTTCGGAATCAAATGGGCGGTTCACCGCGCTGTCCTGGGAAATATTCAACCATACGGTCCCAACCGGGGCGATCAACCCGCCAGTACTCGCCTGATAGATGCCGTAGCCTTCCTCCAGGGCGGCGGTGTGCCCCTCGTAGGTGCATACCAGTGGATAAATTGTGCAATTGTTACCCTGGTCTCCATTTTGCCGACCCCACGTTTGATAATAAATAATCTCGGAACTAGGATCGTTTGCATGTACCAGGTCCACAAGCGCCACGGCATTAGGCAGACTCCGGGATGTCACTTCCGCCGGTCTCCATCCTGGCGCCTGGCTCTGGTTCTGCAGAACGACGAAATCCCGGTTGTCCGAATTGATCTTCGCTAACGTAGTCGTATTATCCTTGTGGTCCGCAAACCAGTATCCGCCGGGAGTATATGAATCGTATTCGATCTTGTAACCCAGCGGGCAGGCAAGCTGGCTCACCAGAGAGGGCAGGTTGTTCACTGAGGTGTAGCTGTTGCCCAGAAACAGCACCTTTATGGGTTCGGCATTCAAGCAGCCATCGCCAACGCCCTGCCCCAGCGGATCACTTCCCCCACAACCAATGAAAGCGAATATGGTGGTAAACAGAATGATAATTATACTTTTCCCGAAATTCATTTTTCCTCCAAACCTCCTACCGAAGCCGATCTTGCCCGGGAGCAGTGCCTGGAAATCCTCCGAACCGATATAGCCCTCGACAGCCCTGGGGTTGATGGCTTTTACCAAATACGCCCCGGCCTCGTTGCTCTGCTTTGGAGACAAGTAATTCAATAAGCGTGCCGGAGTTACCCTATGGATACATTACCTACGATATCAAGCACTTACGCAGTCAAAGAGTCAACGGAAGCAATATGGATGTGTATGGACCAGCGCCTGCCTTACACTTATGCCTAGACACAAGTGTAAGGCAGAAGGGGAGTATAGCTTAAATGAATACCTGGCAGGTGGGGAATGGGTCTATTTGCTGTAAAGTCTGTTCAATCGCTTTTTGGCTGGTTCTCGATGCCGTATTTCAGCAGTTTCGCATAGAGGGTTGCGCGGCTGATCCCGAGGCCCCGGGCGGCTTTGGCCTTATTCCATCCTGTTTTCTCAAGCATTGCCAGGATCAAATCTTTTTCCGATCCGTGGCTTTGGTGGCCCTCTTGCCCTGAATCCGTCTTTCTCCTGCCGAGCTGTTTTAGAGCTGTATCTGAAAAAATCTCCGGGGGCAAATCTTCCTTTTGAATTATGTCCCCCTGGCAAAGGGCACAAGCGTACTGGATAGCGCTTCTAAGCTCACGGACATTGCCGGGCCAGGGGTATTCAAGGAAACCCCTGGTGACTTCATCCGCCAAGCCCTCTATGTTCTTGTTTAATGATCTCCTGGAAATCCCGATAAAATGGCTTACCAGCAGTGAAATATCATCTTTCCGTTCATTCAGGGCCGGAAGTTGAACCATGACGCCTTTTAACCTGAAAAACAGATCTTCCCGGAACTCCTTTTCTTTGACTTTCGCCAAAAGATCCTGGTTTGTCGCGGCCACGACCCGAACGTCGGCTTTAATAGTCCTGGAATCACCGATACGCTCAAACTCCTTCTGCTCAAGGAAACGCAGCAGTTTGGCCTGGAACTGAGGGGAGATATCCCCGATCTCATCCAAGAAAAGAGTGCCGCCTTCCGCGGCCTGGATACGCCCGACCCTGTCCTTGACCGCACCGGTAAAGGCGCCGCGCACATGGCCGAAAAGTTCACTTTCCAGGAGGTTTTCCGAAAGGGCAGCGCAGTTGACTTTAACCAGGGGCCCCTTGACCCGGCGACTGGCGTAATGAACAGCCTCGGCAATAAGCTCCTTGCCCGTGCCGCTGTCACCGCAAATTAGCATGTTTATATCCAGCTCCACGGTGCGCGCGAGGAGGTTGTACACCTGCTGCATCTTCTCACTCTTGCCGATGATGTTGTGGTAGCTGTGTTGCTGGACGAACTTTTCTTCCAGTGCCGTCAGCCGGGTAATGTCTCTAATGATCAAAATGGCGCCGCCAACCTCATCATCCTGTCGGACAAGGGGTGCCGTATTTAGCACCAGGGTCCTGTCTACCCCTTTTGCACAGCTGCAGTTCACCCTGTATTCTTTGACCGGTTTGTTATTTGCGAGAGTCTGGCGTAATACCTCGGCGCAGGGACCGCTGCCTCTTTTCAGCCTCTCCTGGAACGTGCTTCCATCTTTCGGTATGCCGGTGCAGATGTCATCTAACTCCCTGTTGGTATTGATAACATCCATACGTCCATCCACGGTGACGATGGTATTCTCGATGCTGTTTAAAATGGTCTGCAGCATCAATTGAGATTCCTCTTTTTCACGGATGGCGTTTTGTAATTCCAGGTGGGTATGCACTCTGGCCAAAACCTCCGCTACCTGAAATGGTTTGGTGATGTAGTCCACGCCACCTGCCTGAAATGCCTTCACGATATCTTCCACCTCTGTCAACGCGCTGATGAAGATAATGGGGATCTGGCTGGTACGATCGCTGGATTTCAGGACGCTGCACACCTCATAGCCGTCCATTTCCGGCATCAGGATGTCCAACAGGATAAGGTCCGGCGGTTCGGCCAGCACAGATTTGAGCGCGATCTCACCACTCAGGGCAGGCCGTACCCGATAGCCTTGCTGCGTCAGCATCTGTAGTAATATGGTAAGGTTCTCAGGCGTATCATCAACGATCAAGATGTTGTTTTTCTTTTGCGGCTTAACCATCGCACCCTCTTTCAGAGGTAAACTACCAAAATCAGTTCTCCTTCAGCATCTGTCTAAAAACAGTACGGCTTTCAGGAAGAGTGCGTACACCAACATATTATACTAACTTACTTATTTGAAGATACCCATACCGACCTCCTCCAATACAGATCAAAATAACACGTATGCTTGGGAAACTTTAATATGGATCAGGGTTGTACTCATGAAACGATGCCATCAATAAACTTCAATGCGAAGTGCAATGTGCGTGGTGCGGAGAAAAAGAACAGGGCGGCCGTCGGGCCGCCCTGAGTTCGGTGACTCGTGATTCGAAAACCTGATAAAAAGATTAGCCCCAAGGTAGTAATCAAATAAGTTGATATAAAGTTGGCGGGGGTACTACTTGCCCTTGCTGATGACGCTAAGTGCTCTAGTTCATAATTTCGGTGACGTATTTCGTGTTTAGTTCCACTATGCCGCTATTTTTTGTGTGCTAGTACATTGATCGATTTTTTTCATGAGATTGGCTAGATCCTGGCGTGTGAAC
>SDBV01006446.1_pt1 | contig 16259 bp, 15 predicted proteins | sample 2277081 | NCBI WGS metagenome assembly SDBV01 (sample SAMN10402039, study PRJNA504765) | marine sediment metagenome | isolation source: marine sediment core GS10_PC15, 223 cmbsf | place: Arctic Ocean: Southern Knipovich Ridge | collected 2010
AGATGGTAGTTACTTCCGTACTGATGCTGGTTATACGGAGGATCGAGATAGCAGATCAAAGCACTCCGAGCGCGTGAGAACGATAGTGCATCCTCGCATCGCACCTCGCATCGACCGAGGCCGTTTACTAATAGAGGTATTTGAAGCGCCATCGGCTTGAGGATACGAACCAGTGCATCCTCGCCGAAACCGCCGAATCCCCTGTGAAACGCCTTGAACACACCGTTGGTGTTGGCGTGGGTGGCTGCCTGATAAACGAGAGAGGCAAGAAGTAGCGTACGTTCGATTGAGTCGGAAGCGGGATACCAACGATCGATTCGCTCGCGAACACGGTCGACAAAAAGCCCATTTTCCCGGGTGTAGAAGAGCCTCTCGCTTCGATAATCCGCCTTTTCGGTGTCCTGGGGAGAGTAATAACGGGAAATATAGGGATCACCGACCTCCCCTTCCGCGCAAATCTCGCGGAACGCCTTCTCAATCCCTCCATCTCGGGCGAATGCACTCACCATGTCATCTGCGTCCAGGCCGATATGGCACCTGTTTACGATGTCTGCGTAGGGCTCCCAGTCGTTCGAGCGCACCTGGAAGCCCATCGCCTTTGCTAGCCTGGATACCGCACCGCTCCCGGCGAACGGATCGAGAAAAACCCCCCGCCCATCGTTGGGCAAGAGCCCGGCGAATACATGATGCAGAAACGGCAGGAGTGACCGCTTGTTTCCAATATATGCTATGAGCTGACGGGTGAGAAAATGCTGCCTGAGATCAATATGCAGATCTTGTCCGATGATGTCACCTCCGGCGAGCCGACAGACCACTATATACAAGGTGCTCTCGAATTCCAACGTCCTTTATAGGTCCTTTATAGGAGAAGGCCGACACGCTTACCCGCCGATTTCTTGCTTTATGTTGATGAAAAATAGAAACCTCGGTAGTCTTTGGTGAAATGACAAGAAAACTTATGAGTCTGACCAGTGGAATGCACAAGGTTGCATCCAGGGGCCTCGCTGACGTGCCGATTTCGGGACTCTCGTATGACGCATTTACCGTAAAGCCCGGCGAGCTCTTTCTCGCCGTCGAAGGCATTAACTCTGATCGACACCAGTTTATTCCCGACGTTGAGAGGCGGGGAATAAAAGCCATCGTTCATTCAAAACCGCTCGCCACCTACCGGAGTGACGTCGCATACATACAAGTGGGAAATGTCCAGAGAAGCATGTCTCCCATAAGCGCTGCATACTTTGGCAATCCCTCGAAGAAACTGTGGGTTATAGGCGTAACGGGAACGAATGGGAAGAGCACAACAGCCAGCTTTATCTATCAGCTGATCAATGCACTTGGAGGGCGAGCTGGGATTCTATCCTCGGTGTATCATGATTTCGGGTCAGGCCTGCTCAGGAACCCTCTCCATTCCTCCACTCCGGAAGCTCCGATAGTCCAACAGCACCTCCACTCGGCGGTTGAACACAATATTGAACATATGGTGCTTGAAGCGACTTCCCACGGTCTCTCCGAGCGCAACAACCGGGTGGGCGACGTCCAATTCGATGCCGCGGTCATGACGAATGTCAGCCACGAACACTTGGAGTTTCATGGAACCATGGAGCAGTATGTCCACGATAAAGCAAACCTTTTCAGGATCATGGAAAAATTCAGCGGCGAGGGTGGCTTCGGCGTCGTCAATCGGGACGACCCCCTCGCAGATGAGTTTATTGCCGCCACCACAAAAACGGTTCTTACATATGCTACCAAGGGGATTGCCGATGTCCGCGCCACCGCGATTATGTCGGCCACCGGCTCGAGTGATTTCTCCCTTGAATGGGAGGGTGCACCCCTAAAGGTGCATTTGCCCGTTCCTGGCGGCTTCAACATCTCAAACGCTCTCGCAGCCCTCCTTGTGGTTCGCAGAGTCCTTGATGTCCCGATTGCGGATGTGGTTCTGAAACTCTCCGATTTGCACACGCTGACTGGACGGATGACACCAGTAGAAGCCGGCCAGCCCTTCACGGTCATCGTTGACTTCGCACATACACCGGATTCCTTTGAAAAACTTCTGCCCGAAATAAAGAAGAATACTCTGGGAAAGCTTATCGTTCTTTTTGGCTCTGCCGGAGAAAGGGATACCTTGAAGCGCCCGATTCAGGGGAGATTGGCGTCCCTCTACGCCGATACGGTCGTTCTGACCGACGAGGATCCGCGAGGGGAAAAACCGATGGCCATCCTCAACGATTTAGCGATTGGCTGCGACGGTCTTGCCGAAGGTGAAAACCTGTACCTGATTCCAAATCGTCGGGAGGCGATACTAAGGGCGTTTTCGCTTGCCGATCGAAGCGATACGGTGCTCCTCCTTGGAAAAGGTCACGAGACCAGCATCGCCTACGAGAATGGAGCTATCGAGTGGGATGAGGAGCGCGTCGCGAGGGAGTGTCTGAAAGAAGCCGGCTACTAATCGTGTTTCTACCAATGATTGTGGGAAGTGATGCGGTCCAGCGGTTTGCGCTGCATCGGAAACGGCTTCCCAGCGGGGTGGCCGATCAGTAGCAACATCACAACGCGCATGGAATAGGGAACCGTCAGTATGTCCTTAATCTCCTTTTCATCGTAGGTGGTGACGACGCAGGAGCCGAATTCCTCTTCCGAGGCCTGAAGCATCATAAACGATACGGCCATGGTTAGGTCTATTGGGTAAGACCACTGCCCGTTAGGCATCCGGTAGTCCACATTTGTGGTGCATGCAGCAATTATGACAGGGGCCCGGCCGACATGTTCCTGCCCGAATGCAGCCGATTCAATCCTCTTCCTGGTGTTCTCGTCGTCTATTACGATGAAGCGCCAAGGCTGACGGTTTTTCGCTGAGGGCGCCTTTCTGCCCGCCTCAAGCACACGCCCAAGGGCGTCGCCGTCGACCTTCTGGTCCGAGAATTGTTTGATACTCTGCCAGTTCTCGATTGCCGGGATCAATGCCATGATTTCTAATGATTATATTCTTAAGGAGTAAAATGTAAAGCCACCGGAGGGATCTTCCCGGCCTTGTTTCTCTAAAAATGCGTTTTTCTCGGAAAAAAGAGTAAAGATTAAGCTGCGGGGGCACGATAGTAAGAAATAAGGGAGACCTCGTACGCAATCAAATGGTCGCGTCGTCTTCTTCCCCCCTTAGTATAGGTATCGGATGTTTCTTGAGAGTTGCTTAGGGGATTCTTGGCACAGGAGGTAAAAAGAAGCTACGCGTTATCCGAGCACAGGCATGGATGCCTGTCACAACTATTGTTCATGGAGGAAAGGATGATAATCAATCACAACATGAGTGCGATTTTTGCACAGAACCAACTGAAATCAACGAACAACAATCTCTCGAAATCTATGGAGAAGCTGTCTTCAGGACTCCGCATCAACCGCGCGGGCGACGACGCCTCAGGCCTTGCCGTTTCCGAGAAGATGCGAGCTCAGATCAGAGGCCTGCATCAGGCGTCCAGAAACGCCTCAAACGGCATATCCTTCATGCAGGCCACGGAAGGATATCTGCAGGAGACCCAGGACATCCTGCACAGGCTCAGAGAGCTTTCTGTACAGTCCGCCAATGGCATCTACAGCTCAGAAGACAGAATGCAGATCCAGGTGGAGGTCTCCCAGCTCGTCGACGAGATCGACAGAATCGCGTCACATGCACAGTTCAACGGCATGAATATGCTCACAGGGCGTTATGCCAGGGAACTCGGTGAGAATACCGTCACCGCCTCAATGTGGTTTCACATCGGCGCGAATATGGATCAGCGAGGGAGGGTGTTTATCGGAACGATGACTTCGGAGGCGCTTAACATGAAGGCAGTTGGGACCGGTGAGCCGATCTCAATTGACAGCCCGGAGGAAGCAAACAGAACGATCGGTGTCCTTGACGCTGCCCTGAAAGCGGTCAATAAGCAGAGAGCAGACCTCGGTGCATACACGAACAGGCTCGAAATGGCGCTTAACGGAATCGATGTGGGAGCCGAAAACCTGCAGGCCGCGGAATCACGAATCCGTGATGCCGATATGGCTTCCGAAATGGTGGAATACACCAAGAACGCAATACTGACCCAGGCTGGCACGGCCATGTTGGCGCAGGCCAATGCCAAGACCCAGACAGTATTGCAATTACTCGGATAGGCTATTAAACTATAATCGGAGCATTTCCGCAGGTACTGTATGGTTACCTGCGGAAAATGCGTTATATTATCCGTATTGTTCTTTGAAATACCTCTCCTGAGGCGGCAAGGCACGAACAGCGAGATTTCCCGTTTTCTCTAGGAAACGGGAATATCTCTTTGTTTGCATGTGAGAAATGGAACGGAGCAGGGGTAGCGCGAGTACTTCTGTATTCTCCATGCCGGCATGCCAGTATGAAGGCAAAGGATGCCTTCTTAAACTCCTCAAGGAGGGACTTATGATTATTAACCACAACGTAAGTGCCATGTTTGCCAACCGTATGCTCGGCTTACAGAACGGTAATGTTAGAAACAACATAGAAAAGCTGAGTTCGGGACTGCGGATTAACAAAGCTGCTGACGACGCTTCGGGACTTGCAGTATCTGAAAAACTTCGAGGTCAGATTCGTGGATTGAATCAAGCCGAAAGGAATGTCCAGACGGGAGTTTCTTTCATTCAAGCATCTGAAGCCTACCTGCAGGAAACTCAGGATATCTTACACAGGGTTCGGGAGCTTTCGATTCAAGCCGCTAACGGTATCTACTCGGCTGAGGATCGGATGCAGATCCAAGTCGAGGTGTCTCAGCTGATAGACGAGGTCAACAGGATTGCGTCACATGCGCAGTTCAATGGTATGAACATGTTGACCGGCCGTTACTCTCAGAACGGCGACGAGGCAATGATATTCCAAGTCGGTGCAAATATGGACCAGAACGAGAGAGTGTACATCGCGACGATGACAGCCGAATCGTTGGGGCTTCAAGGGAATCAAGGTATTGCAGGTGGGATTTCCATATCTACCCCAGAACAGGCCAACCTTACGGTGGGTGTTCTCGACAGCGCACTGCGTACTGTTTCTAAACAGCGCGCCAACCTTGGTGCTTACCAGAACAGATTTGAGATGGCTTCGGCCGGAATCGCTTCTGCCGCCGAAAACATGCAGGCTGCAGAATCGCTGATTCGTGATGTTGACATGGCAAGTGAGATGGTGGACTTCGTTAAGAACCAGATCCTGGTTCAGTCCGGCGTCGCAATGCTTGCTCAGGCCAACACTCAGTCTCAGTCAGTTCTTCAGCTGCTTGGATAGTTCGCGTAAACTCCGTTCACGCGTAGGTAGAGAGGCTTCTGGACGTCTCCTCTTTGCCGACCATTTTCGACAGGAGGGGCTCGCGCCCCCTTTCTGTCTCTTTTTGGAACCTAAATGGGAACTTGCAGTCAGATGGTACCGGCTGATCATACGTGGGCACATCATTGAGATTTTTCGTGTGTGCCCTTTTGTAGAGGTGTATTTCTGATTTTTTGAGAGGACTACTATGGAACTGGATATTGCGAGTATTGTTCGTGGCGCCCCGATCCAGGAGACTGCGAATCATTCCAAAAAAATCGACCGGGAAGCTGCACGACCGGCAAAACAAGTCGCCCGTGAATTGGCGGACGAAGCCGCAGCATCTTCTCAAGATCGCGTAAATGTCGAGCGCTACCTAAGCGAAATCGTCGATTATGCACAGTTCTTCAACAAGAGGCTTCGATTTTCTGTCAATGAGGAGCTGGGTCAGGTTGTCGTAAAGGTCATCGACAGCCAAACCGATAAAGTTATTAAGGAGATCCCACCACAAGTTCTTCAGCGGCTGCACGTGCGTATCCGGGAAGCGATAGGCTTGCTGATCGACGAGATCATATAGGTACGACGGCGGCATGCGTGATTGCCGACAGGTAGCCGGCCATTCTGGATCGACCAACGTTTTGAGAGGTAGATGCCTGTTTGCGAACCGACATGATTGGGGCGCATACCACGAGAATTCGGCTCGTACAACAGAGGGCTTCGCCTCTGTTGTACGGGCCCGATTTTGGCTTTCCGCGTTCCGGAGGAGATCGTCCTTCTACGTCCTGACACCGCCGGAAGGGAGGGTCCTCTATGTCAGATATTTCGATACCCGGAGTTCCCGGGGCGAGTAAATTCAACACAGACAAGATGATCGAAGATCTCATGGAGGTCGAACGTGTAGGGCTCGACCGGATGGAAAACGAGCTTGAGACCTATGCGACTCAGAAAACCGCTTGGCAGACCGTTAATAGAAATCTATCAAAGGTAAGAGACTCTACGCGCGCACTCTACGGATTTGAAAACCCGTTCAACCAGCGCGTGTCGACATCTTCGGATGAATCTATCCTCACGGCCACCGCATCCAGGAACGCCGCGCCGGAGAACGCCGAAATCATTGTGGGCAGGCTTGCAGGGAGAGACCGATTCCTCTCACGTCCACTGGACGATGATTTCCAGGCTCCGGTGGGAACATATACCTTTTTGGTCGGTGACAAAGAAGTGTCTTTCGCCTACCACGGGGGAGATCTGCGGGACCTCTCGGACACGATCAACAAACGATCCAAGGATCTTGTCTCTTCTCGACTTGTAAGAAACTCGACCAGCACCCAGGTTTTGCTCATAGAATCTCAGAAACCCGGCGCCGCCAATACTCTGACATTCCAGGATCAGGCACTCTCCCTCGCGACACAAACGGGTATTCTGAAGCCATCGGACAGCGCCTCTCGGCTGTTTTCCATGGACAGCCTGAGTTTCATGCGATTGGGCAAACCGCTTTCCGATGGAGGCATTCTTTTTGAGCCAGGCAGCGCAGTCTTCCCGCCCGGCGGAGAAGCCCTTCTGCCGGTGTCGCCACCAGTAGTCCCGAAGGATAATCTCAGGCTTGAAATAAAATATGAGGTCGAGGTCATACCGTACGACTACCTCCCCCCTACCCGTCCGTTGGGCCCAGATGTTCCGGACGCCGGTGGGATTTCATACGAAGGTATTGAAATCCATAGTGAGCCATCGCAGGTTCTTTCGCCCGAATGGAATCCACCTGCCGCGCCGGAGAAGCATGACAACATGAACGTGTTCTCTATCGCAGGCGGGGGAAAGTCCTATTCCCTGCCATCCATTACGGATTCGGGCGGTCAGCAGACGCTGGAGATAGATATTCGCGATTATCTCGATCTGGTTGAAGCAATCGAAATTATGAATCCAAACACCCATCGAAAGATCACGATCAATTCCGTGCGAATATTCGACCCTGAATCACGCGGTGACTACATACCGATAAACCCAGTGGAAACTGCCTCAGACGCGATGCTGAGCCTTGAAGGAATTGAAATAACCCGAGATTCCAATACTATTGATGACCTTCTGCCTGGAATCGTGCTCAACCTCAAGAAGGCAAGCGACGATCCAATACGACTTACGGTAGAACCGGACAGAGAGGCAGTGAAAAATGCTATAATCGAGTTTGTTGGATATTATGACGAGCTGATCACAGAGTTGAGCATCCTCACGGGTCGTTCGCCTGATATTGTCGAAGAGATTACCTACTTATCCGACGATGAGCGAGCAGATGCATACGAACGGCTCGGGTTGCTTCAAGGGGATATAACGATCATGCAGCTGAAGTCTCGGCTGCAAACCATGCTCATGAATCCGTATGAAACAACCCTTGGAAGGGAACTCTCTCTGCTGGACCAGATCGGTATCTCAACGAACGCGATTGGGTCGAGGTCTGGGACGGGCGGCAGGTCCAAACTCCGAGGATATTTGGAGATAAACGAAGAGGTCCTCGACCAAGCGCTTGAAACGAAGCTCTCGGCCATAAAGGAGTTGTTCGGCAAAGACACCGATATGGATTTGGTGATCGACACCGGTGTGGCTTTTACTCTCGATTCGTATCTACGGCCATACGTGGAAACGGGCGGCCTAATATCATCGAGGCTCGACACCATCGGCGGCAGGGTCACCAGGACGAGCGCAAAAATCGAGACTGAACAGGAAAAGCTCGAGCAAAAGGAACAGGATTACCGGAGACAGTTCGCTACGATGGAAGGATCGCTCAACACTCTTGAGCAGAGCTCCCAACAGATCGACAATTTCAGTAGGAACAACAGTTCACAATAATCCGGGGCGGCCATCGCAATAGAGGTACTTACTTGCAGATAACTATTAACGACGAACCAATAGATTTCACCCTAGAAAAAGAACGCGCGTTAGGGCAGGTGGTAGACGGTATCCAGGATTGGCTTCGCGCCAATGGATTTGCCATTACCGCTCTGAGAATTGATGACACGGATATCTCCTTCGAATCGCGACTGGAGTGGCAAAATGATGCCGTCGAGGAAGTCACGTCACTGGAAATCACGGCCCACCACCCCACTGACCTCGCGTATGACAAGATCGCCGCGGCTGTACGATATCTAGGCCTGATTAAAGAAGACGGAGATCCGAACTCACCGGTAATCGCCGATCTCCTGAAAGGAGTAGACGATGTCGCCGAGATGATTGACGATGTATTGCCGTCCCAAGGGATAAGCGGGTCCACCTTTGGCATACAATTCAGAAATCTCGCCCGCAAAACCGGTATCCTGACGGATTCGGCCGCCTCCGGAGAGGACTTTTCCCTGTTCCTCTCCTTTATCACAGAACTCATCAACATCCTTTCCTCTATGATGCACGAGATCGCGGACCCGGCTGCGGAGATCAAAGCACTCGCCCCCCTCCTGCGAGACTCACTCGGCGGTATTGGTGACGTTGCTGTGCTGCTTCAGACGGGCAAAGACCGAGAGGCCATGACTCAGCTCATAAACTTCATAGAAATACTTCAGAAACTCATTCGTGTGGTTCATTTTCTCAACGAGCACGCACTTATAGACCTGGGAATAATTGAGATCGATGGCTCACGAATTGAAGATTTTGCCTCCGACCTCAATGGGTTCCTAAGAGAACTTACTGCCGCAATGGAAAGCGGTGACTCAGTTCTTATCGGTGATCTTCTGGAGTACGAAATCGAGCCGAAACTAACCGGTTTTCTTGCCTCACTCGAAAGAAACGGCATTATATGAGTTTTCTTCTCCAGACCGTATTCGGCAATAAGCTCGTTGAATCGGCAGACTCTACCACGATGATCATCATGGGCACGCTTATTGGCGGATTGTTCATCGTAATGATCGTCGCGGGTGTAATCATCAATCGCCGGGCTACGAAGGCGAAGGTAAGCAACAGTGGCCATTTCCGAAAAGGTACTTTCAGACGTCGTGCATCTAAGCTCGGACTGTCAAAACTCCACGTCAAGGCCCTGGAGTTCATCGTCGGCCGATACCAGGTGAAAAATCCCTATGCGATGCTCGAGAATCCTGCTGTACTGGACAACTACCTTAGCAAAGCAATTGCAGGCATCGACAAACAGGCGTCCTCCGATTCGAACAAAGAAGCCCAGAAGCATACACTGTACCAGATCAAGCAAATTATCGAGAGGAACGGCCAGAGGGCAGGGAGTTATACATCCTCTCGACAGCTCAGCGTCAACCAGAACATAGCGGTCAGCGAGGACGGGAACGACCGCCATCAAAGCAGGGTCATATCGATTCTCAAGGAAAGCCTGGCCATCGAAGTTCCGATTGGAGATTCGGGGAATCAGTTGCGATGGAAGAAATGGACTCGAATAAAGGTGTACTTTTGGAAAGACAACGGCGAGGGCTTCTCATTCGTTACCAAGATCATCGGATACAATTCGATAAAAGGCGTATCTTCTGCATTCCTACAGCATTCCAATCGTATTGAAAAGTCAAAGCAGAGAAGGCACAGAAGACGTGCCCTCGACAGACCGTGCTATTTCTATCCTGTGCGGATCGTAACAACAGGAACCGGGAAAAAGCAAACCAAGAAGGCCTTCGTAGAAACCCAACGAGGAGCTTTGGGCACTGTAATCGAGGTATCGGCCGGCGGCTGCAGTATCCGCGCCTCCCGATCCCTCGCTCAAGGCGCCCTTGCCAAACTCGAGTTTGAGACGAATCGAGGTGAGCCAGTATCCTCATACGGCAAGGTCGTCCACACCAGAAAAGAAGACATCATAGGCTACATCATGCATATTATGTTTACCCGTGTATCGCGGAAGAACCTCAACAGTATCAACTCATTTGTGTACGATTTCAGCGATGTAGGATAAAGCTTCCGCCCTTTCATTGACCGTTACCCGCATATTACTTACTATTTCGCGGAATTAGCAACTTGTGGACGCATCGAGCGGCAGGGCGCACACCTTTGTGGCTTTCCTCAGCCATGCCTAGTCAAAGCAATCGAAGATAGGAGAGTCGTCGTGATATTCATTTCCAACAGCGAAGAACGGACCGAGCGTCTCGGGTTGCGGATGGGTTCTGTGCTCACTGCCGGCGCAGTTGTGGCTCTCCAGGGTCCCCTCGGTGCCGGCAAGACGATCCTCACCAAGGGAATTGCGAAAGGTCTTGGTATTTCAGGAATGATTACCAGCCCTAGCTTCACGATCGCCATCGAGCACTCCGGACGAATTCCCCTGCTCCACATAGACCTGTACCGTACCGGATCGGACGAAGAACTCGAGCTGCTCGGGTTCGATGAGCTTTCCTCCGGGGAGGGTGTTACAGTGATCGAGTGGGGCGACAAGGCCGCCCATTTTCTTGACGATGAACATGTCCACGTAACGATATCGATTCGCGCCGATGGGGTTCGAGAGATAACCATAGACGATCCGAGCGGGGATATTCCGAGATTGCTTGTACTAGGAGAGTAGGAATTGAACGTACTGAACATTGACACAGCGACTGAAGTATTCGGTCTTGGCCTACTCACACGAGAAGGTTTGTGGTTTGATACACGAAAAAAGGCGGGCCTTCGACACGCCGAAGTGGTGATGAACTCCCTTGACAGAACTCTGGAGGATGCCAAGATGACCGTCGCGGCACTGGATCTCATCGTATGCTCCAAAGGTCCAGGCTCCTTTACCGGTCTGCGGATCGGCATGGCTGCAGCCAAAGGCATAGCAGCCGGCCTTGACATCCCCCTGGTCAGTATTACATCTTTGGACGCGATGGCACACGGATTGGCATGGTTTCCAGGGGCTGTTGTCCCCGTAATCGACGCCCGAAAGAAAAGGCTATATACGTCAATCTATATTGAAGGACGAAGAACCGCTGCGTTACAAGACATATCCCTACCCGACTTCCGAATGCTCATCGAAGGACACAAAAACGTACTCCTAACAGGCCCCGCATGCAACATTGCTCTCGATGCCTGTGGCGCTCGCATGGGTATAGCCGTTGATCCACGCGGAGCCTATGGATGGAACAGGGAGTACGTCAACCTCGGAGTAAGGGCACTTGCGGAGATGGGGCCGGATAGACCGGATGCAGGCCCTGAATATCTACGGAAAAGCGATGCGGAACTCAATTTGGAGCGATTATAGAGTTCGCGGTAGAAAGACTTCGGGCTACATCCGCGCGAAAGCTCCCTGGAACCGAGAAGAACCTTCGTGGGTCACATGCTGATCGTTTACTGGTCGGTGTCCTTGCTCTTGAGCATAGTATCGATTATTGGCAGATTCGTGCCGGTGCGCGCCGCCGCCTGATTTTCCAGCTGGATCGCGCGGTACACTTCCTGTCTATAGACTTTGACCGTACGGGGGGCGCTAATACCGAGTTTTACATGGTCACCTTTTATGTCTACTACTGCAATTTCGATTTGATCGCCGATCATGATACTCTCGTTGGTCTTCCTCGAGAGTATCAGCATGCCTTATCCTTGACCGAAGCCAACTCCTCAAGGATAAAATGCTTTACCTTCCACCTGGGATTGCAGGAAATTGATTGCCTTCCGATCTTAGTTCGCTTATTTACGACAATTGGACCTTGCAGATTCCCCGTCATGAGCTCCTGCTGTTCCGGAATCGTGATAATAACAAGCACCAGTGGGGCCTCCCCGATGTCGATACCGATCTCCTCCAAATCATCTGGCGGAATATCGGCGCTGTAGTCGGGCTTGAACACCAACGGGTCGATCAAGACAAACGCGATATCGGGCTCGTCGAGAGACTGAAGCCAGTAGAATGGTGGCTGTGACGCGTCGAGCAGTACAAAGGATTGCAGATTCTCAAACCCGAGCATTCCTTGAGGAAAAGAAAGCCGCTGTCGTTCATCCACCTCAATTTCGCCAAATGGTTTTGTCATTGCCTTCATGTCTTACCTCAAAAAGTCTAATAGAGTTGGTTGGAGGATCCTGGCGGCAACCGCAAGCGCCGCTTTGTGCGTGAACTCGTACATCTTCAGTTCGGTAATCGCCTGCGTAATATCGATATCAACTTCCTGGGAGTTACGGCGCTGTATTTCCGGTACTTCATAATCTAAACGATTTTGCACGTAGTCCAGCCTCTTGTATCGCGATCCGATCTCGGCAATGGAAGATAGGAGGTTGTTCTGCCCAATATCTATCCCTTTTAGCCCCGCTCCACCGACATCGATCGTCTCGCCGTTGTAGAGCTGGTCTCTCAAAAAGATCATCATATCAAACAACGATCCACCTGCTGTTCTTGCATCGGGTGCGAGGTTGTACGGAGGGCTACCCGACGCTGACACCATTCCCAGGTCTTGCAGAACGGTTCCACCTAATCCGTCCTCGAGCCAGAGCTGATGGGGGTATGTGCCCTGAATAACGAGGGAATTGCCCACAGGGTCCATAGAAGCCTTAACCGGCGCGGCAGAGTCGTTAATTCGAGCGATTATAGCGTGAACATTGTCACCCGCCTTGAATCCTATCTCGACACCGTCGATCAGAATTGTGGAGTCCTCCTGGACCACATAGGTTGTCGCATCGTTGTCCGCCATGACTTCGCTTCGCTCCGCCCAGAACACCTGATTTCCGGCGAACCCGGTCGGGACAAAACTTCCTTCCGAAACTTGCGCCTCGTTATGGGCCATACCACCTGTGTACATAACTCCGGTAATAACTTGGCCGTCGGCTCCAGCCACATTCCCCGTCATAGCCCTAAACGGTAGGTTGTCGGACCTGTCACCGGAGAAAAGTGATTCCCCGTCCGCAGATCTGGCGTTGCCAATCTCCACCATCTCATTAAGAAGCTGGTTGACTTCTACTGCCATCATACCCTTCTGCTCTTTCGAATATGTGCCGTTTGCGCCCTGCACGGCGATTTCCCTCACACGGTGTACTAATTCGTTTGCAGACCGAAGATAGTCTTCGGTAATTCGATACTCCCCCTGGACGGCACCGATGGTATCGCCATAGCGGTTGAGTCTCTTAATCAGGGACTGGTATCTTGTGGAATGCGCGGCGCCGACCGGATCGTCCCGCAGATTCCGGATTCTTGTCTGTTCGGCGATGTTGTTTTGGAGTTCGTTCATTCGCCATTCCCGCAAACGGAGATGATACTGCATGTCATCATTGGGCATGTTGGTGCTTATCCGCTGCATTTAGCTATACCCCCATCCTGTTGATTATCGTATCAAGCATCTTGTCCACCTCAGTGATGAACCTCGATGCCGCGGAGTAGCCGTGCTGAAACTTGATCATCTGAGAAAGCTCTTCGTCGATGTTGACGCCGGAAATCGACGCACGCATGTCTTCGAGTTCTTTCATAATAAGATCTTCTGTTTCGAGGCTCCTTTCGGCCACCTCGCCCTTCAATCCGATGTCGGCAACGACCTCGGAGAAATACTCATCAAAACTTGAAAGTCTGCCAATCATCACCGGTGTATTACGTAATCCGGCAATGGCGAGCGCCGCACGACCGTCTCCGGCCTGCGCCGGCCGTCCGTTTTCGCCAAATCCCGCCGCAATTGCGCCCGGATCGTTGTGCAGAGATGGATTTACTTCGATCCACCCTGCCGGATGCGCCAACGGCGCGGCCGCGTACTCAACTCCACCGCCCTGCAGCGCCAGGACTGCATCGGCTTGGTCCCAATTGAAGGCTCCAGCCGGCCCCTGTTCCAGCAGAAGACCTGCGTACCCCGTGAGGAATTGGCCGGAGTCTTCCAGATAACGAATGACAAACTCAGGATTCTCCGCATCGGCGGCCGGAATCCCTTTGAGGGAGAGCCGCCCTTCCCTATTGAGACGCGCCACGACCTCGGCACCGGCGTTGTTAATCCGCTTGACCACGTCACCGACCGTGTCGGTAGGGAAATAGTCGATGGCCAAATTGCCCGATGGTGCGGACAGCACCATAGTTCCGCGCAGGCCTATCTGTTCTTCCGCATCGAGAGTGTTCTTTCCGGTCATCCTAAAAATGTAGGACGAATCGTAGACACCGTCGCCGTCACGGTCGTAGTTTCCAGCCAGATTATTGATAAACGGATGCTCGACAAAGAAATCGGTGTTGGTCCCGCCATTCGATCCGTACCCGCTTTTGTGAACCTCATTGACCAGGTCGATAAAGTTCACAGTCATCATATCAAGCTTCTGTATCTCGTCCCTAACATCGCCGTCCCTCATCTCGATGAGGGACGCTAGGCGTCCGCCTCGGAACCACGCGGTCTCGCCCGATTTTTCCCAAATAACCGTGGAGTAGCTGTCGTTTAGCGGATCCGGCCTGAGACTGAGTGGGTGGACTTCCCGTCCTTGAAGCAGGTGAAGCCCGCCCGAATGGATGAGAAACTCATCGGGATCCCTGTTGTCCACCCTTATATCGACAATCCGTGAAAGCTCCTTCACAAGCAGGTCTCTTCTATCCAGGAGGTCGTTGGGATTATCGTTTGCAGCCTGTATCTTAACTATCTGCTGATTGAGATCGGCTATGTCCTTAAGAATAGAATTGGCTCTTCCGACCGTTACTTGTATGTCGGTCTCGAGCATACCCCTTATCTCTTTGAGTGCGTTGTATCGCGAATGGATCCCGTCGATCAGGGCCTGCCCGTGCTGTAACACGCCTTGCCGGGCGGGGAACTGTGAGGGATAAATCGAGAGTTCCTGCCAGGATTCCCAGAACCTGTCCATTGAAGCCCGTATCGAATTTTCGGTCGGCTCGTTGTATACCTGCTCAACCATGAGTAAGTATTTGTCGCGGACGTTCCAGTAGCCCTGCCCGTTCGCCTGCCCGACGATTTTTTCCTCGAGTATCACGTCTCTGATTCTCTCTATTCTGCCGGCCGCTACGCCCTGTCCTAGCTGCCCGGGAGCCCCCTCGCGGTTGAGACCGGGCATGTAGATAGGATCGAACGGCTTAAGCTCGACTCGTTGGCGCGAATACCCCTCTGTTGATGCGTTGCTTAAGTTGTGCCCGACGGTCTGCATGCCCTGGCTATGGGCGACAAGACTCTTTTTCCCAAGTTCGATACCCGCAAAAGTAGACTGCATAGGGCCTCTCTCCTACGTCCTAAAGATGGTGGTTGATGACCATCGGATTATCTTCGACTTCCTGTTTCTTGCCTTCCCTTGAGTACAGATTACCCTTTCGGTAAGGGAACAATTCGTTGAGGATACCGTGCATCGTGCCGTTGATGGTCTGAACGTGTTCGTCGATGCAATACGTGATCGCCTGGATGCCGACTGCGGCAAATTTCATGGATCGATACAACTCCGACAGGGTCTCACGCTCGTCCACCGGCAGATGTACGATAACCTGATAGAAACTGGAGTGCTCTGTTTCACCAACCAGATCTCTCAGATCCAGAAAGGCTCGATTCCTTGCCTCTTCCACCCGCACCAGTTCTTCGCCAAGAGCATTCATGCGGCCCATTCCACCTTCCAGGCTGTCCCAGTCCTTGCTGTGTATACAGTGCTTGAGTTCTATTTCAGCCTCCCTGAAACGCTCGAGGAGTATGAGTTCTGCTTTCATGTACTCTTGTAGGCCTACGTTCAGTGTATTATCCGCCATTGATAAAACTCCTTAATTCTATCATCGGCGGTTGAAAGTGAAGGTTGAGACCTATTTGCATTGGGCATAAAAGGCCATAGCATCGCTCACTTGGTACGCCCCCGTGGCGTATGAATCCGTGGTTCTAGTAGCTCTTAAGTCATTAGCGTGAAGCAGCCATTACTCGACGCACAGTCGCAAGATCTTCTGCAAGTATTTCGCTGTCAGGCACCTCCTGAAGGGCGATGAGGAGACTCTCCAAGGCCTCCGGGTACCTTTCCTCGTTGAACTCTGACGCAAACGCGTTGTGGGCCTCCACAGCATAATTGTACCTGTATGCCGTTCTCGCCCGGACGAGCCGGGCATCGGGTCCGAGGGCCGCGATGGCACTTTCGATGGCTTCTGAGGCCGGAAGATAACGAC
>SDBV01006447.1_pt1 | contig 16257 bp, 14 predicted proteins | sample 2277081 | NCBI WGS metagenome assembly SDBV01 (sample SAMN10402039, study PRJNA504765) | marine sediment metagenome | isolation source: marine sediment core GS10_PC15, 223 cmbsf | place: Arctic Ocean: Southern Knipovich Ridge | collected 2010
CGCCCCGAGTGTCCAGAGGCTCCGGGCGCCCACGGCCTACCGACTACCGACGGACTGATCAATTGTACTTCCAGCCGAAAGTGAAGCTGCGGGAGTAATCGGTGCTGGCGGCCGTTTCGGATGGCGGCCGGGTGTCGTGGTAAACGAAGCCACGCAAGCCCACGGTGAGGTCTTTGATGAACTCGTAGGAGAAGCGGGTATTGAAGTTGATGCGCACACGGCCGATATCTGACAGGCTAGGGAAAGCAGCGAGTACGGCCGAAAGATCGAGTTTTGGAGTATCGTAGCGAAAGGCCTGGACGGTCGAAGAGAGGGCGAGCTCAACGCTACTTTGCAACGATTCTTCGCTGGTGAATTTCTCGCCGCCCACCAGAACGCCGGAGGAGGCGTAGAGACTAGCTCTGTGCGAGTGAAGCAAGTTCAAAATGGCGGTAACGCCCAACTGGGCCCGGAGGTCGAGATCTAGCTCCTGGTTCTGCTCCAAGAGGCCCAGCAGCCCCGACGACCACGCGCCCGAGAGCATGCGGGAGGTCGTGAGTTGAAGCTTGTTGCGGGTGGTTCCCCCGCCGTCCTGGTTACGGAGGTAGCTGTCGAAGTCGAGCTCGCCGGAGTAGCGTCGGCCCCGGTAGCGAGTGAGGACGGCGAGGCTGTATTCAGTTTGATTGTCGGCTCTCGTCACATCGAAACCGAAATCGATCCGGGCATACAGTCTGGATAAGAAGGTCTGCTTTATCGGGGTGATGGTCACGACCGATTGGACATCGACCGTATCGAGGCTGGTCAGAGCCACTACGATCACACCGGCATCCTGGGATGCGGGGAGGTTGCCAAAGAGTATGCGATGGGAATCCAATTCCACCTCGAAGAACCAGCGACTGGTCAGGCGGACCACTTTATCCCATTTGATGTAAATCGTCCCCATGTCGTCAGTGGAATACTCGAGCTTGCCCCGCTGCAATCTCTTGATCTCGCCAGTGATGCTGTCGCCGTTGCGGAGGGTGACGACGTCGGTCTTCTGGCCGAATGACGGCGTGGCCAGGAGGGGCAGAAGTAGAACCGCGCTCCAGACTGAACGGAGCAGGGGCAGAGTTCCCCTCACGGTGTGAATGTTCTCCAGTTGGGGTATTGCATCGACAGGTAGATAAGGCAGGCGCGGGGGCGAGGCAACACCGTTCAGAAGTTGAGCACGAGGGCGACATTGAAGGCCGTGTCGAGCTCCTCCAACGGCACGAACACCGTTTCCCCCGTCGGTGTGCCGGGCGGGTTTTCGAGCGGCACTTCCGTCAGCGAAGGGGTGTTATCCCACTGCAGAAGCAGGCCGGCCTTGAGCGCCAGCAGCTGGCTGATTGAGACGCTGAGAGAGTTCAGCCAGTTGATGCGAATATCCTCGAAGTCATCGAAGGCGCTATCGAGAATCCCCGTGCTTTCAAACTGCGTCGTCTCTGTGACCGCGAGGTCGTAGTTGTACCCGAACCTAAGACCGCCAAACCAGTCGCTGCGACTCGGATCGCTGGCGACATCCTTCTGGTAGGTGGTCGTTAGGCCGTAGTTGGTGCGCAGCGTATGCTTCGCGTCATCGAGGATCGTGTTGCCGGCGCCGGCAGTCATCACCACTCGGCTCTCGACTCCGGCGAATGTGTTGCGCACCCAGTCGGCCGAGCCAAACAAGAACAGTACTGCGGCGACGTCCCAATCATATTTTGCGCCGGCAAAGTAGTTCTCAGCGGTCGTCTCGGTGTTCTTTTCCTCCACCAGCTGGAAGTCGTCCTGGGATGAACCGACGGCGGTTCTCGTCTTCAGGGCCGACTCGACGCGCATCCCTCTGGCGGCAAGCTTGAGACGCGATCTCTCCCAGTAACGGTCGGCCTTGAGGGCGAGCCCGATCGTGCTCGCCTCCGCGTTTCCAGCCGTCAACACGTACGACAGGTCGGCGCTGAAATGCCAGCCCCGCTTTTCTTCGTCGTCCTGAGCTTGTGCGCCAGGCACGAACCACAACGATAGCGCTAGCAAGCACAGCGACGCTTTCGTATTGCGCACCAGAATCTGCATCGTCACCCTATTCCTCCGCTGTTTTGTGGATCAGGGCGTGGCCGGTCCACCCAGGACCGCGAACGATTTGCCCTGGCGTTGCACCGGTGTGCGCGCCATCGCGGAGCACCTGCTCCCCATTCACGAACACGTGGAGCACGCCGGTAGAGTACTGGTGTGGTTCCTCGAAAGTGGCGTGGTCCCGGACCGCTTCCGCATCGAAGATGACGACGTCGGCATAGTAGCCCGGTCTGAGATAGCCTCGATCCCGGAGGCCGAGGTTACCCGCTGGCAGCGACGTCATCCGCCGTACGGATTCCTCGAGGGTCAGGACGCCTTCATCGCGCACATACCTGCCGAGCAGGCGCGCGAAGTTGCCGTAAGCGCGTGGATGGGGGTTCGACCCGAGGAAGGCGCCCTCCGGTGCCAGCGACGCCGCGTCCGACCCGAAGCTCACCCACGGCTGCTCGATTTTCTTGACCACGTTGGCTTCCGACATGATGAAATAGACCGCCTCGACCCGGCTGTCGTCTTCGCTCACCAGATCCATCGCGGCAACCGCAGGTGACACACCACGCATCTCGGCCACTTCGGCCAACGACTTCCCGGTCAGCGACTTCAGCTCGTCGTTCTTGAACCCGACCAGCAGGATGTTCTCGGGCGTTCCAGCCGCCAGGTAGAGGTTCTCCCACATATCGGTGGGGGTAACCATCTCGCGAGCCACGAGCTCACGTATCTCAGGGTCGCGTAGTCTCGCCACCCACGCTTCGTGGCCACCTTCCTGAACCCAGGGTGGCATCGCGGCGTCTAATCCTGTAGCGCCCGCTGTGTAGGTATACATGTCAGCAGTGATCCGCAGCCCTTCGGCGCGCGCCGCCTCGATCCGCTCGAACACCTGCTGCAACTTGTCCCAGTTCGCCTCCCCGGCCGCCTTCAGATGATAGATCTCGGCCGGGATCTGGGCCTCGCTGGCTACCGTGATCAACTCCTCAACCGCTTCCAGCAGCTGGTTCCCTTCGCTGCGGATGTGGGAGATGTACATGCCGCCGTGCTCCGCCGCGACCTCCGCCAGGGCGATGAGCTCCTCGGTATCCGCATAGAAAGCAGGTGCATAGATCAGCGAAGTGCCCAGCCCCAGGGCGCCCTCCTCCATCGCCTGCCCGACCAGGGCACGCATCTCGTCCAGTTCCTCGGAGGTGGCGAGGCGATCCTCGTAGCCGAGCACGTGAATACGAACCGTGGTCGCGCCGACGAACGATGCGACGTTCGGCGAGATCCCGGCATCGACCATGTACTCGAGGTACTCGCCAAGCGTCGTCCAGGCCACATCGAACTTGATGTCTCCCTGCTGCTCCACCATCTGACGCTTCATCGCCTCGTTGAGCGGCCCCATCGACCAGCCTTCGCCGAACACCTCGAGCGTTACGCCCTGGCGAATGTCGCTCTGCGAACTGCCATCTGCGAGGAGCGATTCCGTGGCCCAGCTCAACATGTTGATGAATCCTGGCGTGACTGCTAACCCCTCCGCATCGATCTCGATGGCACCGCTTCCCACCACCTCACCACCGACGACCGCCAGCGTGTCATCTTTGATAGCTAGGTCCCCGACGACGGGCGGCGCACCGCTCCCGTCGTAGATCGTGCCTCCCCGGATGATGATATCGTAATCGGCAACCATCGACTCACCCCCACAGGCAGACTGCAGTATCAGCGGAGTGATGATCAGGAAACTGACGAACTTTGACACGAGCCCCTCCCGTCTCCCGGCGGCGTATGCGCGTGCCGCCTCAACTTGATGGCTAACTTCGCTCACTTGCCGACACAGAACTGGGAGAAGACGTGCCCCAGGATGTCCTCGGTGCCGATCACACCTACGAGCTCCTCGAGCGCCTGGGCTGCGCTCCGCAGATGCGTGGTCGCGACTTCGGCAGCTAACTTCCGCGAGCGCGCTTCGAGAAATGCGGCGACCTCATCACGCGCCGCGCGCAACTGACGCGCGTGGCGCTCGCGGGTGACGAGGGGCGCTTCCGCCTGGAGGCCCAGGGCGCCGGAGTACGCTGCATGGACCAACCGGTCTCTCAGCTCCCCGAGACCTAGACCGGTCAAGGAAGAGATGTCGATGGGCGCGTCTTCATCAGCGGAGCTCGCATCGCTCACCCTCCTGGCGGACTCGGCCGCATCGAGTCGATCGCTCTTTGTGCGTACCTGAATGACCGAGCGCGCCTGAAGCCCGCCCAGGAATTCGCGCTCCTCGGCCTCGAGCTGGCGGCTCACCTCGACACAGAAGAGAACGATGTCGGCCTCGGCGAGGTAACGATGGGCGACTTCGATTCCGATGCGCTCGACCTGGCCCGGCGGTTCTCGCAGCCCGGCGGTGTCCACGAGTCGGAACGGGAAACCCGAAAGCGTGACTAGCGCCTCGACGGCATCGCGGGTGGTTCCCGGTTCCTCGGTCACGATCGCGCGCTCGAAACCGCAGAGCGCGTTGAAGAGGCTCGACTTGCCTGCGTTGGTCTTCCCGGCGATCACAGTGAGCGCCCCTTCCCTGAGCAACTCTCCTTCGCTGGCCGTCTGCAGCAAGTCGTCAATTCGGTCAACGATCTCGGTAGCCGCCGCGTCGATACGCTCCGGCGGCACAGGGCCTTCATCCTCTTCCGGGAAGTCGATCTCATAGACGATGAGTGATTCGCAGCGGATGATCGCATCGCGCAGCTCGTCGATTCGCTTCGAGAGGCCCCGATCGAGCTGGTTAATCGCAGCCCGGTGGAGCGCCGGGGACCGACCATCGATGAGATCGAGGATCGCCTCCGCCTGGAGTAGATCGAGTCTTCCATTCAGATAGGCTCGGCGCGTGAACTCGCCGGGCTGAGCGGGCCGCGCTCCTGCGGCTTGCAAAGCCGCGAGCACCAGCTGGGGATTGAGGGCGCCGCCATGGCAGCTCACTTCCAGCACATCCTCGCCGGTATAACTGTCCGGTGCCGGGAAAAAGGTTACGAGCGCCTGGTCGACGCGCTCGCCGCTCTCGGGGTGCTGCAGCCAACGCAGCGAAGGGGTTCGGGCCGGGACATCTATTTTGAAGACCGCGTCGATGACCCCCCGCACGTCGGGGCCGGAGACGCGAACGACGGCGATGGCTGCGCGGCCCGCCGCTGTCGAGATTGCGGTGATGGTATCCATCGCTATTTCATCTTCAGTCTAGCTAGATAAAGAGGCTGGCTAGGACCAGACCGCCCAGCTGATCAAGATCGCGCCTTGGCCGCCTTAGCCGGCTTGGCGGGGGCGGGCTGGCCACTGCTTGCAGCGCGGCGTTCACGGGCCAGGTAGATCTGTTGTGGCAGCGAGGCGATGTTCATCGTCGCGTAGTAGAGATTGAGGCCCGCGGCGAACTTGAGGAAGAGGACCACCATCATCACGGGCATGACGTACATGATCATCTTCATCTGTGGGTTGTCCTGGGCGACCCCGCGCTGACCGATCCACTGCATCACGAACAGCGAGGCGCCCATGAGGACGGGAACGATGAAGAGCGGATCGTGACGCGACAGGTCGGGCAGCCAGAGGAACGGCACGCCCCGAAACTCGATCGTGTCTTTGAATACGAAGAAGAGGGCGATGAGAATCGGGAAGGGCAGAAGCATCGGCAAACAACCACCCAACGGGTTGATCTTGTGCTCACGATAGAGCTTGATCATCTCCTGCTGTAGCTTCTGTGGATCGTGCTTGTACTTGGCTTGAATCTCCTTCATCAGCGGCTGCACCCGCATCGTCGCCATCTGAGAGCGCATGCTCTTCTGGTAGAGAGGGAAGAGGATGATACGAATTCCGACGCCGAACAGAATCAGGATCCAGCCGTAGGACAGGTGCAGGTTGCGGTGGCTCCAGACGAGGAGATCGGTGATGGCGCCGGAGAGCGGACGCATGACCGGCTGCAGCCATTTGTAGCCGAGCGGCGCCACCTGATTGAGATCGTAGCCGACCGCGGCAAGCGGCCGGGGCTGCATCGGCCCGAGGTAGAATGTGTAGTCGAACGAGCCGGCCCGGCTGACAGGGAAGCTAACGATGCCGCGGGCGCGGTACTCCTCGGACTGAGCGGTCACGCGCAGGCCGGCGAACCGTGTCTCGTCGCTCGATTCGGGCCGGCGAACGAGAGCGGCGACAAAGTACTTCGTATGTACGGCGATCCAGTCGAACGGCCCGTCGAGGTGGACGCGTTCTCCCGGATCGAGCTTACTAAAGCGTGCCTGGCGCGGGCTGTTCGCCCCTTTGGCAACGTACGCCAGGTACTGCTGATAGTCTTGCTGGGGGTCCCACTCGTTGCTTTCGAGACCGGTACCCATATCGATCAGCCACCACCCGGTGGGCGACACACCGGAGAGCTGACCCGCCAGATCGATCTCATAGCCTTCCGACTGGAAAGTGTAGCGGATCTCCAGCCTGAAGGGGGCGTCCGGGTGCTGATAGGTGAACATCAACGTCTGGGGGGAGCTTCCCGCTCCGAAGACCAACCCGCTCGCTGGGGTCACTTCGAAGCGGACGCCCCGCAAGTCCAGGGTGTCCTGGCCTACGACCCAGCCGTGGGTCAGAAAGTCGTCCACCCCCGGCGGCACCAGCTGGACGGGGTCGCCTTTGGTCACCGCTGCCAGCGACTCGTACTCCAGCATCTCGGCGACGACGAGGGCAGCGCCCCGCGTGGAGAAACCCAGCCGGTACAAAGGCCCCTCCACCCAGATCGTGTCGACTGACGGCGCTTCAGCAGACGTCGTCTCGACAGCTCTTCCGACGCTCTCGAGCTTGGGCGGAGCCTGAAGCTGTGTCTGCGGCAGCGCCCCCTCGTTGGGGGCGGAGGCGGGGGCGGGGGCAGGCACCGCTCTGCCGATCGAATCGGCTCCTGGCCGAGAGGCGATGTCCGGCAGCTTAGCGGGAGGGGAAAGCAGGTTGACTGCATAGACGACGCCCACCATTAGGAGGACGGCGATGACGAGGCGCTTCTCCATGCCCACGCCTAAGGCACCGGGTCGTAGCCACCCGCTCTGAACGGGTGGCAGCGAAGGAGCCGCCTCACGGTTAGCCAGCTCCCCTTGAGTGCCCCGTAACGTTCAAGAGCCTCAACTCCGTAGTGGGAGCAGCTGGGCGTGTAGCGGCAGGACGACGGAAGCAGCGGAGAGATCGCCGCCTGGTAGCCGCGGATGATCAAGACGAAGAGCTTCGAGAGCATAGCTCTTTCACTAGTTTGCCGATCTGGTTCTCTACTTCCTCATACCCCATGTCGTACGCCCCGGGTTTCGCACGGATTGCGATGTCGAGGGCCAGTCGACTGTCACGGCAGGCCGGCAGCAACTGCAGGCGCACCGCTTCGCGCAGATGACGCTTCAGGCGATTCCGTTCGACGATGCTACGTCCATGTTTTGGGACAATCAGCGCCAGGCGCGTACGCGAAGAAGGGGCAGCGGCCACGAACACGTCGAACTGACCCGTCCGCTTCCGCTCCCCCCGGCGAAACAGTGCCCGGATCTCCGAGCTCCGGCGTATGCGTGCGCTGCGCGGGAACCGAAAGCGTCCAGACGTCCGGGACGCTACTTCTGCGGTATCGTCGCAGCCAGCCGCCTGCGGCCCTTGCGACGCCGCCGGGCGATCAGCTTTCGCCCCGCTTTCGTTTTCATCCGGCCCCGAAAGCCGTGCTTGCGCAGTCGCTTCCGGTTCCGGGGATGGTACGTCGGTTTCACGGGGTCGCCCCCCAGATCTCGTTGCCAACCAAAGACTTCTCACTTGAGAGAACCCCGAATATATGCGGGATCCCCCGTAGCTTCAAGCTCCATCATAACACGCCAAGCGCCTTCAGCACCGACCTCAGCCCCAACGCCATCGCGACCAGAACGACGCCCACGCCAACCAGGTTACTCACCCAGCCGTTCACCCGGGCCCCGAGCAGCTTGCGGTCGTTGGCCAGGTACAACAAGAAGACCGCGACGATGGGGAGCAAGAGGCCGTTGGCCGCTTGAGCGAAGATGATCGCCGGCACCGGTCGTACCGCCAGCGCCGAGAGCACAACGCCCACTACGAGGACGAGAATCCAGACCCGACGTGCCGGAGCGCCCCGCAGGTCGCCGTTCCAGCCCAACACTCCACAGGTCGCATACGCTGCCGCCAGAGGAGCGGTGATCGCTGACGATAGGCCCGCGGCCAGAAGACCCATCGAAAAGAAGGCGCCCGCCCAGCCGCCTAGTAGGGGCTCCAAGGCCCTGGCCATGTCGCCGGCACCGGAGACCCGCGCCAACCCCAGAGGCAGCGCGGCAGCGGTTAGCAGGATTGCCACCGAGATCAGCCCGCCGAGAGAGACCGACACCGCTGTGTCGAACCGTGCCAGGGGGAGATCCGCTTCGCCGCGCCAGCGCTCCTTGGCGGCCGACGCGTGGAGGAACAGGTTGTAGGGTACTACGGTGGTGCCGACGAGGCCCAGGGCGAGCAGCATCGCGTCACTGTCGTTCAGCCGCGAGGGGACAAGGCCGCGAAGCACATCGGCGAGCGAGGGCCCCACCGCGATCGCCGTCGCAAAGAAGACCGCGCCCATAATCGCGACCAGCCCCACCAGGACACGCTCCACCAGACGGTAGCGTCCCATCCACAACAGCGCGAAGGCGACAGCACCCAAAAGCGTGCCCCAGAAACGTCGACTCCCGCCCACCAGCTCTGACAACCCGAGCGCCCCGCCCAGCAGATTGCCCGTCTGGTAAGCGGCGTTGCCGATAAGAATCGCACCGAGCACGAGAGCGGCCGAGACGACCCGTACCGCAGGTCGGTTGAAGCGTAATCGCACCGCGTCACCCAGTCCCATCCCACCGATGACACCGATACGCGCGGCCATCTCCTGGAGCACCAGCGTCGCGACGGTGGAGAACACGAGCGCCCAAACCAGCGCGGTCCCATAATTGGCTCCCGCGATGGTCGCTGTGGTTACGGTGCCTGGCCCGATGAACGCGGCCGCCACCACGGCGCCTGGACCCAACTTCAAACTACTCAGTCTCATAGCACTCCCTACCTCAAACGGTCTAGATGCGACTTTCGCCAAAAGACATTTGTTCGGTTGACACTCCTTTGGCGCGCGTCTACAATGGCGCGCGGCTCACCTACCATGCGCCGTTAACCAGCAGACACACGACCGTCAACTCTTTCCACTCGCGGCTTGCTTAGATGGAATTGACCGCCGGCGAGGCTTGGTCTCGTATCCTCGAATCCGTACGAGCGAAACTCCCGGAGCAGGGTTATCAGACCTGGCTCGCACCGACATCAGCTGTCGGACTAACGAACAAGGTACTCGTCGTCGGTGCGCCGAACGCTTTCGCCGTGGAGTGGATCGAAGATAAGTATGGTCCAATGCTGTTATCCGCTGCCACTTCGCTCTTCGGCGACGGGTTCCGCCTGGCGTTCGAGCCTACCACTCCGGGGCCGGCCAGCTCCGGCTTCCCTAGCGTCTCCGCATCCCAACTGACGGAAATCGAGCCGGCGCCCAAGGTGGGCGCGAGCCGCTGCGCGGCTACAGAGCCCGAGCCTGCCCGACTGATCGTGGGAGCGCTCAACCCACGATACACGCTCGCCCGATTCGTCGTCGCCCGCAACAACGAGCTGGCGGCAGCGGCAGCCCGGGCCATCGTGAGCTCACCGGGCAAGGAATACAACCCTCTCTTCATCCACGGCGGCGTAGGGCTCGGAAAGACTCATCTGATGCAGGCGGTAGGTCACGCGATCCTGGAGGGCAACACCTCCGCACGGGTGGCCTATGTATCCTGCGAACAGTTTATGAACGAGCTGATCGAAGCGATCCGGGAGCGGCGGACTAGCCAGTTCCACAGCCGTTATCGAGGTATCGATGTTCTCCTGGTCGACGACGTGCACTTCTTGGCGGCCAAGGAAGCGACTCAAGAGGAGTTCTTTCACACATTCAATGCTCTGTACGACGCTCAGAAACAGATCATCCTCACCAGCGATCGTCCTCCGAGCGCGATCACTACTCTACAGGAGCGTCTCGTCTCTCGTTTCGAGTGGGGACTGGTTTGTGATATCAAGCCCCCTGACTTCGAAACACGTCTGGCCATCCTCCGCATGAAAGCGGGACAAGACGGCCTTTGCATCGATGATAGCGTTCTTTCACTGATCGCTTCCCGCTGTAGCTCCTCCGTGCGTGCCCTCGAAGGAGCCGTCATCAAGCTTCTCGCCTTCAGCTCATTGACTCACCGAGAGCTTGATCGGCACCTGGCAGAGGAAGTGCTCGCCAGCAGTCCCCGCATTGCGGAGCGGCCTGACCCGGAGGAAATCAAAGCGGCGGTAGCCCAAGAGTTTGCTGTCACTGTGAAAGCCTTGGAGTCAAAATCGCGCACCCGAGAGTTAGTCCTCGCCCGCCAGCTGTCCATGTACATGATGAAAGACATCCTCGAGCTTTCCCACACCCAGATCGGCCGGCTACATGGCGGCCGCGATCACTCCACCGTCATCCATTCGTTGCGTCGGGTTACCGAATTGCTGAGAAACGATGAGGAGCTACGTGTGCACCTGGGGAATCTCGATAGCCGCTTCACTAGGAGAGGCCAATAGCTCATCGCTGTGGAAACCACCGTGGGAAAGCTGTGGTTTTCTTAGTCTGCCCCTCTCAATCCACACCGGCATCATCCCTCCCGCTGCTTATCCCTCTCTTATCCATACTGGCTACGCATCGGAACCCCTTTGCAGGCAGAGCACAAACCACTATATCTAGGGGCTTGCCCACATATCCACACTACTGCTACTACTACTATGTTTCTTCTTTATAGTGATTAGAAATAGCTAAAGGATGCTGAAAACATGAAGGTGAAACTCACTCGAGAGAACTTCCAGAAGGGCCTTTCGGCAGTAGCCGCAACCATTCCGACCCGCACGACGTTGCCTGTGCTCTCGAATATTCTGGTTGAGACAGCAGGGGAGCGGCTGCGTGTTCGCGGAACCGACCTGGACATTTCTGTAAGCATTGAGACGCCCGCTGAAATAGAGCGCCAGGGCGCGATAACGATGCCGGCAAAGAAGGTGGCCGATATCGCGCGGGAGTTACCAGATGCGTCTGTTGAACTCGAAGCGACCGGGGGACGAGTCTCTCTGATCTGTGGGAAGGCAAAGTTTCGTCTGAATAGCTTACCGAGTGATGAGTACCCAACGTTCCCGGAGGTCCCATTTGATGATGGGTGGAGCATGAAGAGTGGTGAGCTTCAGAGCCTGAGTGCTCACACGACCTTTGCTGCGTCTGCAGAGGAAAGCCGGCCAATCTTGAATGGAGTGCTGTGGCAGGTGCGTGGTAAAGAGATGTGTATGGTGGCTACAAATGGGCATCGGTTGGCGAAGATGGCGGTGAAGCTCGAGAGTGCGCCCTCTGGCAATATCGATCTAATAGTGCCGCCGAAAGCGCTGCAGCAGGTGGAACGGCTCTTCAGTGCAGAAGACGAGCTCAGGATAGGACGGTCGGAGAGTCACTTGGGATTTAGAACAGACAGGGTAGAAATATATACGCGCTTGATAGAAGGTCCGTATCCCAGCTATGAACAAGTCCTTCCGCAGGACAATGATAAAGAATGTATTGTAGATCGGGCAGCGCTCACCTCGGCTATCAAGCGTATGGCAATCATCGCATCTGAGCAGACGCACCGAGTGAAGCTGAGTTTTGCACCTGACAGGCTAGCCCTAGCGGTGCAGACGCCGGACTTAGGGGAGGCGGAGGATGAAATACCTATCGAATACAAGGGTGAGCCGGTTGATATAGGCTTCAACGCGAGCTATGTGCTGGAGGTACTAAAATATATCGAGAGCGATGACGTTCTCCTCACGTTGAAGGCCCCGGAGCGCCCGGCCACCCTCCAGCCACTAGGGACCGATCAAGATTATATCTGCCTCGTGATGCCACTCCGTCTACTCGAGTAGACGGAGTGGTATTCACTCGTAGCGTAGCGCCACGATCGGGTCCATCGCCGCTGCCCGGCGTGCCGGCCATATTCCGAAGAACAGACCCACCGAGATAGAGAAAACGATCGCTAGAAGCACCGCTTGTAGAGAGACAACGGTGTTCCAATTAGCCGCTGCCGCGAGCGCTGCAGCACCACCGATCCCAAGGGCTATCCCCAAAACTCCGCCAGCGGAACAGAGCACTACAGCCTCAAAGAGAAACTGCATCAGCACAGCGCGCCGTGTAGCACCGAGCGCTTTGCGCACCCCGATCTCGCGAGTCCGCTCTGTGACGGAAACCAGCATGATATTCATGATACCAATCCCACCCACCAGCAAGCTAACCGCGGCGATAGCGGCGAGCAGAAAGGTGAAGGTTTGAGTTGCTTCTTGACGGGTGCCGAGGAGTTCTGCGCGGTCTTGGATCCAGAAGTCGTTTTCCGTGCCAGGGCGGAGCCGATGGCGGCGCCGCAACGCTTCCTCGATCTGCATCATTGCAGTGGCCATCGGCGTTCCGTCGGCCACGGCCACATTGATCTGGCCGATGCGGTCGGTGCCCATCACACGGAACATCGCGGTCTGGAGAGGGATGTAGACCTGCTCATCGCTATTGTAGAATCCGGACCCACCTTTCTCCTTCAGCACGCCGACGACCCGGAAGGTGACGCCGCGGATGGAGATCTGCTGGCCGACAATCTGGAGCGGCGTCACCCCGAGCACCTTGGGCACAGCGCCTCCGAGGACGGCCACCCTCCGGCGTCCCCCGTCTTCGCGGGAATCGAAGAAATGTCCCACGTCGAGCTCGTAGTGGTTGACCGTTGGAAAAGTGGGCGTGGTGCCTATGACACGAAGGTTCGCGTTGGAGCGCGAGAATTCGACCTGAAGATTCGCTCTCATCTCCGGTGCCATCGATGCTATCGAAGGCGCCTCCCGGCGTATTGCTTCGGCATCGTCCACCGTCAGCCGTGCGTCCGCCGAGCGGACGCCGTGAAACCAGGCCTGGCCCGGGCGGACACTGAGGACGTCGCTCCCCAAAGCTTGGATCTGCTCTTCTACGGCGCGCTTCGCGCCCTCACCCAGCGCTACCATGGTGATCACAGCCGCGATCCCGATGATGACGCCCAACATCGTAAGGAAGGAGCGCAGCTTATTGGAGCGAATGGCAGTCAGCGAGACACGGATTATCTCTAAGGTGAGCATGGGCTATCCCTACCTGCTCACGCCGGGTACACCGGAACGTGAACGTACGCGTTCGAGGAGCTCGCGTTGCTGGATCAAGGCGAGGGGAACTGAGATGACCTCATCGCCCTCGTCGAGGCCGGCGATGATCTCGGTCTGCTCCCAGCTGCTGAGACCGATGGTGATAGGTTCCAAGGTCAGGCCGCCCTCGGCCGAGCGCTTGAAGACGAAGGCAGCTCGCGGCTGACTGGGGTCGCGCTGGCTGTGCCCCTGCTGTTCGCGATTCCGTTGCATCGCTTGGAAGAGACGGCGCCTCTCGGCCACCGGAAGCGACTGGAAGTAGCGGCGCCTTTCGTCGCGGGACATGGTCTGTAGCCGCTGCAGAAGCGCCTGCGGATCGTCGGGATCTGCCCGAGCTTCATCTACGCCGCCGTTGCTGGCGAGCTCCGTCGACGACGTCGATCGCTGCGGCTCTGGCGCCCGCGCCTCGAGCAATTTCGGGTCGAGTCCCAACGCTTCCACCAGCTCACGTGCTTCGCGCGGGGTCTTCACAGCGCCGTTGGAGAGAGTGAGGACTTCTTCTCTGCGCCCGATCACGATCTCGACGTCTGCGTTCATGCCGGGCCGCAGCATGTTATCTATGTTGGTGATCTGGGTGAGCACCGCGAACATGGTGACGTTCTGCTGCACCACCGCTTGGGGCTCGATCTTGAGGAGGCTGCCGCCAAAGGTGCGCTCTGGATACGCTTCCACTCGGATCTCTGCCGGCAGTCCAGACTCCAGCTTGCCGATGTCGGTCTCGTCGACGAGCGTCCGTACCTGAACCTGGTTCAGGTCGGCCATCCGCATCAGGACGGTCCCACCGGTAACCTCGCGCGTCGAGGTAACAATCTGCCCCTCCTCGACGTTCTTCTCGACGACGGTGCCTGCGAGGGGGGCTCTCACCGTCACGTCGTTAAGGCGGTCCAGGGCGAGTTCCAGATTCGTCTCGGCCTTGACGAGCGCCGCCCGGGCATCGGCGTGGTTCATGATCGCCGTCTCCAGCGCCTCGTCGCTGACCATCAGCGAGTCGCGCAGGGCGTGCGCTCGGGCGAGACGCGTCTCGCCCACCCCGAACCGAGCCTGCGCCACAGCCAGGTCGGCCCGAGCCTGCTCGTAGGCGTTGCGTACGTCGCGTGGGTCGATCCGCACCAGAAGGTCTCCCTTCTTCACGTGGTCGCCCAGCTCCACACCCAGTTCGATGATCTCGCCCGAGGCCTGTGCCTTGATGTCGATGACCTTGATCGGTTCGACCGTTCCCGTCGCTTCGACGCTCGAAACGAGTGTGCCCCGCTCGACGATGGCGGTCTGGAATTCATCCGCCGCCTCTTTCGTCTCTCCCGGCGCGCAAGCGGCGAGCAACACGGCTACGGCGATGATCGGAAAATATTGAAAGTCTACGTGCAGCACTGGATCCCATACTCCGCGTTCTTGGGGCTGGCAGCTTGACGAGACGCCGCCAGTTCGTCGCTGCCGGAACATTCCGGCCTATCTACAGTCTAACAGCTTGCACGAGGCTTTCGTTACAGCCGCCTCGCCCATCCACCCGGCTCCCCCGATCTTGCAACTCCGTAAGTGCTTGTCTAGCTTGATAGTTATGGCCACAGCGCCTGATGCCCATCCCCAAGCCCGAGACGACGTCCTCTTCCGCCAGGTCGACGAAGAGTGGGTGGTATTCGACCCGACGGCCAACGAGTTGCACATCCTGAATCTATCTGCTGCCGTTGTCTGGAGCCATTGCACGGGGGAGATGACGCCTGGCGAGATCGCAGCCGCCCTCGGTGAAGCGTACGACATCGATGAGGCACGGGCCCTGGCGGACGTGGCCGCGGCGCTGGAGCGCTTCCGCGAAGCGGGCCTCTTGCAAACGCGGGAGGCTTGAGCCATGAACGCGGGCGATTATCTGAACATGCTCTCAGATGCGGAGCGAATCCGGGTCTTCAAGCGAGCGATCGAACGGTGCGTGGCCCCGGCTGATATCGTGCTGGACTTGGGAACGGGACTGGGCACCTACGCCATGTTCGCGGCCCGGGCCGGGGCCAGGGTGATCGCGGTGGACGGCGACCCGGTGATCGAGTTGGCAAAGAAACTGGCGGCCGACAATGGGTTGAGCGACCGGATCACCTTCCTGAGTGGCTGGTTAAACCAGCTGGAACCCCCCGAACGGGCCGACGTGCTCATCTTCGAGGATTACACATCCCACCTGGCCAGCCCGGAGACGGCGAAACTGCTCGAGGATGCCCGCAGACGATGGCTGAAGCCGGGCGCCCGTTCGATCCCGGGCCGAGTGCGTTTGCAGGTGGCGCCGGTGAGCTGCACCGAAGTCTACGAACGCCTGACGAACTTCGACGGCGCGTCGTTCGGATTGGACCTCGGTGCACTCACCTATCGCGTCCTCAACGAGCAACACGAGATGACGCTGCCCGAGGGAGTCCTGTTGGGCGAGCCTCGAACGGCGCTCGATTACGATCCGGTCTCCGTTGCTGCGCTACGCGTCGATTTCGCGGGCGAGTGGCGAGCTTCGCGGGACGGTGAGCTCCACGGGCTGGCGATCTGGATCGACCTCGATCTGGGTGAAGGCTCCGTTTACAGTAACGCGCCTGGCGAGGGGCCCCCGCCCCCCATTTGGGGACAGGTCCTGCTGCCTCTGCTGCAGCCCGTCGGCGTGAGAGCCGGGGATGCCATCACGGCCCGGGTAGCCACGCTGGGGCCGGGTGCGGCGGAACCGATCTGGTGGAGCTGGCGTGTCCGCGCCGGCGACACGGAACAGGATCTGAATACATTCCGGGCGGCGCCGCTTTCGCTAGCCGCCCTCGAGCGAGCGAGTCTCGAATATCGAGCCAGGGGCCTGAAGCGAAGGCGCGAAGCGTCCCGGGGCGGAGTAAGAGGAGAGTGAGCTGAGATCATGGAGAACAGGAAGGATCCGACCCGGCGGGAGTTCCTGCTGGAGCTAGCTAAGAAGGGTACATATCTTGCCCCACTAGTAGCGAGCTTCGCGGTGGCCCCGGAACTCCTCGCGGTACAAGGTCGTTCTCCTCCGGGCAAGATGATGAT
>SDBV01006448.1_pt1 | contig 16255 bp, 13 predicted proteins | sample 2277081 | NCBI WGS metagenome assembly SDBV01 (sample SAMN10402039, study PRJNA504765) | marine sediment metagenome | isolation source: marine sediment core GS10_PC15, 223 cmbsf | place: Arctic Ocean: Southern Knipovich Ridge | collected 2010
GGTGAAAATCTCACGGTTGAACGACGCTACCCACACCTGGCCGACCGCTGCGAAGAGAAGAAGCACCTGCGAGACGATCAGCCAGCGGTTGTACTCCTTGTACGCCCCGAAGCTCTTTTCGAATAGCTTCCACACAAGCGCTCCCCAATGGTCTGGCACAGCTTGGGCCTACCCGTTGTCGCGAAAGTCTATCGGCCTCGGACGACCCACTCGACCGCCGCGTTTCGACCTGGGCCCGGCGCCGACGATCGACGTGACGAGGTCTACGACGGCGTAGTCCGCTGTGACCGGCTCAGGCGGCCCACGCGACGCAGCACGTGCTACGATGTAGCATATGGACACGATTGGCATACGCGATCTCCGTCAGCACGCCAGCCGCTACGTCAAACGCGCGCAGTCGGGCGAACGGATCGAAATCACCGACCGCGGACGGCCCGTTGCGACCCTCGGACCATCGGTCACATCACGATGGCAAAACATGGTCGATGCCGGCCAGGTCATCCCTGCATCGGGCGACCTGCTCGATATCGAACCCGGCCAATTCGACATCGCCGCGTCGACGAACCTCGAGACTTTGCGGGCGCATGAGCGCTGATGCAGATCTACATCGATTCGTCGGCACTCGTCAAGCTCGTCGTCGACGAAGTCGAAACCCGAGCCTTGCGTGCTTATCTCGCGGAATGCACCGATCGCGTTGACGTGACGTCCGAATTGTCGATAGTCGAGGTGACACGCGCCGTCGCAGAAGACGAAGTCGCCGTCGACAAAGCTCGCGACATTCTCGACGCAACTACGCGGATCCCAATCACCGGCGACATCATTGATGACGCCGCACACCTATCCCCCAGTTTGCTACGAAGTCTCGACGCGATTCATCTAGCCACAGCCGAACTCCTGCCCGACCTCACCGCCGTCGTCACCTATGACAAACGAATGACGACGGCCGCAAACAGCCTTGGCCTGCCAACGATCGCACCTGGCGGCGATTAGGGCCGGGCTCGGGACATCGGCCCGAAAACGCCGGATCACCAGTCCTGACTGCGGCTGCCCCGACGCTTGAGTCGTAACGCGCGTTGGGTCGGCTGGGTCGCGAAATCGAGCACCGTCGTGCCGCTCAGCTCGACGGTCTCGTCGACTATGTCGACGCCGTCGATGGTGCTGTGGTCGGCGGCCTTGACGACGACCTCGACTGTTTCGGGGACGTGGAGCCCTTGCGGCTGGAGGACGACTTCGAGCGTCCCATCGCGCCAGTCGCGCGTGAAGCTCGGGATGTTGTATTCGAAAACGAAAGTGCGCGATTCGCCGGCCGCTATGTCTGCGACCTGGGTGAGAGACAGCACGCCCCCCTCGTCGAGCACGGCGAGATCGCGTGAGGCGAGAGCATCGGCCGAAGCGCCGGTGACTTGCGCATCGGCGGGCACGTAGATACCGACGCGAGCCCGGTGATCGCCCGGCGATAGTCCCGAAAGCGTCTTGTAGTGGCCCCCCCGGTCGGCGGAACCGCCGATCACGACGGCCGGCTGTCCGGGTGGCACCGCGTTCGTGAGCGTGATCTCGGTTCGGGCGTTGGCGCCGCCGTCGGGGTTCAACTCGAGTTCGTGTCGGATCTTTCGCTCGATAAAATAGTCGAGCTTGTTGCCCGAGTGATTCTGGACGGCGGGGCGCAGATAGTCGCCGTCGCCGGTCACGAGCTCGCCGCCCAGACCGAGCTCGGCGAGGCGAGGCTCGTCGGCCGGATCCGCCATCCAGATTTGAATGTGGCCGGCGGCGGCCGCATCGCCGAGCCCTCGGCCCAACTTCATGAGTGGCACGTTGCCGGCGATCAGACGATTCGTCGTTGCAGTCATTACCGCCGAGACGAACGCGTCGCGGTCGACGTTGCCGGGGTATGTCGCATACATGGCGTTCGTCGTGATATCGACGACGTTGCCGGCATCGACTGTCGTCCCTTGCGCGGTGACAGGTCCGGTTGCATCGAGCACGGCTCGTATCGCCACCGGATCGATCGCGATGACACCGTCCGCCGTTTTCCCTGTGGCGCTCGCGTAGATTGCGGCCGTCACGTTCGCGGCCGTGGGAAACTGCGCCGTCACCGTCGCTCGGCGCACGTCTTGCATCGCGCGCAGCGGTGCGAGTTTACGGTACCAGTCGGGCACCTCGACATCGATAGGACCAGGCCGTACGAGGTCGGAGGTTGGTCGAGCCGCCTCGATCGTGATACGCCCCGCGTCGATGCGCAGTGGAGCGTAGGTCAGCATCATTCCGCCGTCGGCGGTCAGCTCGGCGGGGTTGCGCAAAGCCAGCAAGTAGGTCTTCGGCGCGGTGTAACCGAGTGTGCCCGGCAGCAGCTCGAGCCCGGAGCGCGCTGAAGTGAAAAATGATCTCACCTCGTCATAGGTGTCGGCCACCTGTGTCGCCGCGTCTCCAAGCGGGCCCCAACCCTCGCCCCGAAGCCGATCGGCGACGTCGACGACGCCAAGTAGCGTGTTCTCGCCCCGCTGTAGACCCGAAACCGCGGGCTCGAGATCGCCGAGGACAACCGTCCCTGATTCGACATCGATGAACGTGTTGTCCGGCAACGTCGCGCTCGCGTCGATGCCCTCGACGGCGAGCTCTGCCACAGCGGTTATCGTGCTTGCGACGTCGATGATATCGTCGACAACACCCACCTGGCTTCCGACCAGCGGCAGCGAGCCGGCAAGTCGGATCGGCGAGCGATCGATGCTCTGTTTTGCAGCACGCAGCTCCACCCCCGCCGCCACGATGTCGTCGAGAACGTCGGCCCGGCCCGCAGCGTCCCCGTTCACGAGCGTCCCGAAGTTTGCACGCGCGGATTCGAGAGCGTCGCGCGCGCCTGCGAGATGCGAACGCGAGCGCACGACCCCCAAACCGGTGAACGCGAGTGTGATGATCCAAAGGACGAGGATCCAGACCGCAACGATGATCTTCGCCCGTCGCGAGACGCGTCGACGTTGTGGCGCACGAGGGCGCCGAAGACGTGATTGGGAGCCAGAGCGGGCTGACTGTGCGCCCAGCGACGCGTCGGAGCCCGATTCTCTGCTCGTGTTCGGGGCGCTATCGGCGGTCACGTCTGGCCACTGGTGGCCACTCGATCGTCGGGTTTCGGTGCGTAGTACTCAGTGTGGTAACCGTAGTAGGAGTCGTAGTGGCCGTAGCTGCCCGTGCGGCGGTCGACGCCGTTGAGGATCGTGCCGACGATCTGTCCACCAACGTTCGTGATGGCCTCGCTCGCGTGGCGCAGCGTTTCCTGTTTGGTTTGTCCCGCACGGGCGAGAACGATCACGCCGTCGAGTGCTCCGACCACGGCGACCACGTCGGCTACCGCTAGCGCGGGGGGCAGATCGAGGATTACGAAGTCGCTATCGTCACTCAGTGCCGCCAGGAGTTCGCGCATCCGCTGGGAGCGCAGCATTTCTGCGGGGTTCGGCGCGACTTCCCCGGCCGGCAGAAAACGAAGCTGGTCGACGTCAGCGCCGACGTCGACCAGAACGGTCGCGTCCGCGACCGAGGCTTTGCCAGAGAGGATCGATGCGATGCCGTGGTCGGGAACGCTTTCTAGGAGCAGGTCGAGCGACGGCCGGCGCAGGTCTGCGTCGACGAGGGTCGTGCGGATGCCGGCATGCACGAGTGATGCAGCGAGGTTCAGAGCGACTGTCGACTTGCCCTCGCCGACCTGTGCTGAGGTGACGCCGAGGATGCGCGCGGGATGGTCGAGGCTCAGGTACTCGACCCCGACGCGCAGGCGGCGAAATGCCTCGGCGGCCCGCGTATGTGGACCGACTACCTCTGGCGCGACCAACGCGGCGGGGAGCCTGCGCAGACGCCTGTTCGAGAGCGGCTTCCCCTCGCCTCGGTGCGAGCGGAATTGGGGTACAGATCCGAGCACGGGCGCATCGACCGCATCCTCGAGCTGCTCGGGGTCACGGACCGTGTCGTCGAAGAGGTCGAGGCCGAACGCCAGGAGTGCGCCGACAATGAGGCCTAGCGCGCCGGCCAAGACGGCGTTGCGCACCGGTGTCGGTGATGTAGGCGACTCCGGCGCCGTTGCATCTTTGACGACAGTCACGAACTGTCGTTGCAGCGCACCCTGTACCTTCAACTCGTTGAGTTGCTGGCGTAACCCGACCATCTCGCTGAGTGATGCGTCGCGTTCGGGCTGCAAGGCGCGGGCCCGCTGGATGTTGGCCGGGTTGGCCGAAAGCGCGTCGATCTCGGCGTCAACGCGATCGAATTCTGCCTGGGCGGCGCTGAGTTGCGACTCGATCTCGGCCGTGAGGCCGGCAACGGCGGCAACAGACTGCTCTTGTTCAAACTCGACGAAGCCGGCCGCGACCGCGTTGGCGATGTCGGCGGCACGGTTCGGGTCAGCGTCGGACACGCGGATCTCGATCACGTCGGTATCACCGATTTGCGTAACGTCGAGCTTTTTGAGCAGCCCCACCGGGTCGGCTTCCAGGCCGGTCATCTTCTCGGCGGCACGTCGTGCGACCTCAGGGGATTCGAGAACGACGATCTGCGTGCCAACGCGCTGCGCGGTCTGCCCCCTCGAGCCTCCGACGACGGCGCCGCTGATAACACTGAGATTGTCGGGTTGTGTCGCGACGACTTGGGCTGAAGCATCGTAGGTGGGCATCTGTAGAAGCGAAAACACGACAGCGAGAACGACCGCGGCCACGGCAACTTGCAAGATCAACCATTTGCGGTTGGTCAGGACCAACCAGTACTCGCGCATCCCTAGGTGTTCATCGCGTTCGGCAACATCGCTCAAGGCAGTGTCTCTCAAGTTTGCCAGCTGTCCTACGCCTGGAGGATAGGCGCTCGCTGAAGCGCCCATGCCGCCTGGGCCGACACGCTTGGCTCTAGGCACCCTAGGCGGCCTCTACCCTAGTGACTATTCGGTCACGTGGTGTGACCACAGGCGCAGACCAGCCCGCGTGATTCCGGGCCAGTTTGCGCCTGGCTGGGCGCAGAGGGAGCGGCAATGGCCGAGTCGATCGAGGCATCTGTGGGCGCAAGTCGGAGGCCTGCAGTCTCTGCGTCCGGCGCGGGCACGCTCAGCTCGGCCTTGCGTTGGAAAGTAATGCGCTTCATCGGCGACGCATGTGCCCTCCTCGCTGCCATGTGGCTGGCACGCATTTTCTGGGCAGCGACGGGTTCGGTCGAGTATCTCAACGACGCTCAGGTCGTGGTCCAGTCGTTTGCTTTCTTCCCGATCGTAATTCTGTTCACGATGTATGCGCTGGGCGCGTACCACACTCATCTCGGACTTTTGCGAATCGAGACAAAGAAACGCCTTCTTGCGGGTCTGTTCGTCGGCGTCAGTCTCGCGGTAGTACTGTCGTTCTTCGGCAAGTTCGAGCCGATGCCTCGTTTGCTGACTGTCGCATTCGTGGCGATCGCCATACTCCTCCTGTTCAGCGAGCGCACCGTGCTCGACATACATCAGCTTCGGCGCCAGCGTTCGCGCGGCGTCCCAGTACTCATCTACGGAGCGGGAGAGACGGGGCGCCACATCGCACAGCAACTCGCCTATGAGCCCGAGCTTGGCCTTCGACCCGTCGGATTTCTCGACGACGACGTCGAGCGGCATGGGGCAACAGTCGGCATCGCTCGGGGGTTGGGCGACGAGACCCTTCGAATTGTCGGATCAGCCGACCACCTGGAGCGCACGGTCGCCGAAACGGGCGCCAAGGTGGTATTCGTAGCCATGGCCTCAGCGCCGTCGCGACGCGTTGCCGAGCTGATCGAATTCGTTGACGATCTCGGTTTGCAGGTTTGTTTTGTTCCGGGCGTGGCCTCCCAATCGCTCTCCGCGTTGGTGTCGACCGACCTGGCCGGAGTGCCTGTGCTCTTTGCGCAAGAGAATCGTCGCGGGCGCGCTTACTCGCTAGCCGAACGAGCATTCGACGTGGTCGGCGCCGGTGCGCTGCTGGTACTGACCGCACCGGTGATTGCGTTGAGCGTCGTGGTCGTCCGGGTGACGTCGCGCGGGCCCGCGATCCTGAAACAGAAACGCATCGGGCTCAACGGTCGCGAGCTAGAGATCCGCAAGTTACGTACGATGTGGGCGAATACGGATCGATACGCGGTCAACCCGACGTCAGAGCGAGATCCGCGCATCACGCCGGCAGGTCGAGTACTGCGGCGGCTGAGTATCGACGAACTACCCCAGCTCTGGAACGTCTTCAAGGGTGAAATGAGCCTCGTCGGCCCGCGGCCCGAGATGCCGTTCATCGTCGAACAGTACAACGAGCTACAACGCAGACGACTCGACGCGAAACCCGGCCTGACGGGGCTCTGGCAAATCAGCGGTGATCGCACGCTCCCGATCCACGAGAACATTCACTACGATTTGTACTACATAGCGCGGCGAGACCTGCTGCTCGACGTGACGATACTCATCATGACCCCCTTCAGCCTTCTCGTCTCGTCTCGGACGTTCTAGGTGAGCAGCGAGCCAAATTCCCGGGCGGCCGACCCGGGGAGCGACGCTCCAGACGCGTCGGGAATACGCGACCGGGCAATTACGATTTGGTCGCTTCCCCGACGGATCGCGTTGCGACTGGAAGACGCCGCACTACGACGTGTCGGATGGGGCGTCATAGACCAGGCGCTCTCGAGCGCGACGAATTTCGCGCTCGGCGTCATAGTTGCTCGCGTAGTCAGCCCGGCAGAGTTCGGCGCGTTTTCGGTCGGAATACTCGTCTACGTTGTCGTGCTGATGAGCAGTCGTGCCGCGACGAGCGAGGTCTTCGCCGTACGCTTCAGTTACGTTGCGGAGGCCGACCAACGGTCGGCCTCCGCCCACTGTTTGGGGTTCAACGCTCTGATCGGCGTCACTTCTGCGATCATCGTGCTTGTCGTCGGGCTCGCTTTGGGTGGCGTTGCAGGGAACGTTCTGATCGCCCTGGCGCCGCTACTTCCTGGGTTGGCCCTCCAGGACGCCTATCGGTACATCTTGGTCAGCATTGGGCAACCGCATCGTGCGGCCGCGAACGATCTCGCTTGGGCGGTCACACAGCTAGTCGCGGTTGCAGCCGTCCTCGGTCTTGGACAGCCACGGGCGTGGTCGCTCGTCATTGCCTGGGGACTTGCGGGCAATGCGGCCGCGATATTCGGTTTCGTCCAGACGCGGCTACTACCCCATCCGGTTCACGGGCGAAGCTGGTTCAAGCGGAACCAGGATCTCGCTGCCCGCTACGTCTTGGAACGTGGAGTTCTTCAGATCTCGGGGCAGACAGTCTTTTTTGTCCTCGGAGGAATCGCAGGCCTTGCGGCGTTGGGCACACTTCGCGGTGCGTTCCTGCTGATCAATCCTCTCAACGTCGCGTTCCTGGCGGCACCGATGGTAATCGTCCCGGAACTCGTCCGTGTCCGGAACGCACCGGAGAGGTTCAGGCGGCGCGTTCGTGTTGTAGCCTTGATCTTCGCCTCCCTCGGCGCCCTCTGGTCGGCGTGCCTCATCGTCTTTGGCGACTTGGTCGGGCCGGCCGTGTTGGGCGAACTGTGGGCCGATGTACGTCCTCTCTTGCCGCCGATGGCGGTAGCAATGGTCACGAGAGGGATCTCGACGGCCTTCTACAGCGGGATCAGAGCGCTTGAGGCAGCGCGCGAGGGCTTGCGGTCGCGAATCATCGCTGCAGGCACATCGCTGGCGGCTGGAACCGCCGGCGCTGCACTCGGCGACGCCTTGGGTGCGGCGCTAGGGTTGGCGTCAGCCGGAATTGTCGCCGTAGCCGTCTTCGGGGTCACTTACGAGATGGCGCGTCGTCAGTATGCGTCGACGATTCACTCGTGATGCGGCATCTATCTGTTCAATGCCATCTGTTCACCGCTGGCTTGCACTACGCAGCGCCTTGTACCACGCCCGGGCAGCATCAAGTGTCTCGGGACGAGCGCGGCGAAGTACTTCGTTTCGAAGATCCGGTTTCGCCCGGTCCCGCATGATCGATGGCACAGATGTACCCATCGGCGACGTTGTAGTGTTTGGGCCGTGAGCGCCGAGAATGCGTGAGAAGACGCGAGAATCAGCGTCTTCACTTGATGGGCCGTGCCCAAAGTCGCTCAGATAGCGCGAATTCAGGCGTCCGACTACGCCATCGAGATCACTGGTAGCGGCCGCAAAGTCAGCGACGACGTAGTGGTCACGCAGACTCCAAATGGAGGCGTAGAACGAAACGTAGTCGCGAAGAACCGCCGTCGGTGGCAATTCCGGATTGCGCGCGAGCATCGATACGGCGACGTCGATCGGATCGCGTGTGAGTACCAAGGTCGGAATTCGCAGCTCGACGGCTCTGATGACCACAGCCGGCACGTGCAAATGGTGAGCGATTGCTAGGCGATCACTGTTCGCCATCTGAACTGTCCAATAGACGTACGAATTCGCGCATCGCGCGACTCCGGCAATGACGAGGTCGGTCGCAGAATGCGGATATAGACCTCTGCGACGCCGAAGCAAGGTAGTCGTGATCCTGTACAGTCGCTCGCGACGCCCAATCCAGCGCGAAGCTGAATACTTTGCTCGCGGTACGAGCGTCGCGTATGCGGAGGGTCGCGTCGAGGACATGAAACCCGTGGTGTGGATGTTGGAACGATGCCAACACGACAGTAGCTGGCGGCGGGACTGGGCCGCAACAATGACCGCCGGGTCGTATCGGGGCCCCCCAAAGCCCGTCGACGCGGCGTCGGCGACCATAGCCTCGTCTCGACCCGACTGCCGTCGTCGACTCGCCTTGTTCGGAGGTGCTGTTATCGTTCCCAGGTAGTAGGCGCTTGATACGAGGAGACGTCGCGTGGCCGTTGCTGTCATCACGGGCTCTGCCGGGCTTGTCGGTTCGGCATGCTCACGCCGGTTCGCGTCCATGGGACTCGATGTCGTTGGCGTGGACAACGACATGCGGGCAGATTTTTTTGGGCCCGAAGCCAGTACACGCCGCACCGCCGACGAACTTCAAGGCGAGATCGAGAGCTACATCCACTTGACGCTCGACATCCGTGATCGTGACGCAATCGACCGAGTATTCGATCGCTACGGTTCCGCGATCTCGTACGTCGTCCACTGCGCAGCACAGCCGTCTCACGACTGGGCCGCGCGCCAACCTCACACGGACTTCTCCGTGAACGCGGTTGGCACACTCAACCTCCTCGAGGCGACTCGCGTGTCGGCCCCTGATGCCGGGTTCGTGTTCATCAGCACGAACAAGGTCTACGGAGACGCCCCAAACGAGTTGCCCTTCGTCGAACTCGAGACACGTTTCGAGCCGGAGCCCACTCATCATTGGGCTGAGCACGGGATCGACGAGACGATGAGCGTCGATCAGTCCCTCCACAGCCTCTTCGGAGCGTCCAAGCTTGCTGCGGACGTGTTGGTGCAGGAATACGGGCGCTACTTCGGCATGCGCACCACCTGCCTACGGGGCGGCTGCCTGACCGGCGCCGGTCACGCGGGGGTGGCATTGCATGGATTCCTGTCCTATCTCATGAAATGCGCCGTTACGGGCCGACGGTACGAAATATATGGGTACAAGGGCAAACAGGTGCGTGACAATCTCGACGCGCGCGATCTGGCCGACGCTATCTGGCTGGCAGCGAATCGGTCGACGGGCGGACGCGTCTACAACATTGGCGGTGGCAGATACTCGAACTGCTCGGTACTCGAAGCCATAGCCCGGTGTGAGGAAATCGCCGGCCAGAGGATTCGCTACGATCACCTTGACGCTGCGCGAGTGGGTGACCACAAATGGTGGATAAGTGACATCAGGAGCTTCCAAAACGACCACGATGGATGGCGACCGCGTCAAGGCATACGCGACATTCTTGAGTCGATCTACGAATCCGAAGCGAGGTCTGGCGCCACGCAAGGCTGACGTTGTCGGTGTCGAAGTGAGTGTCACGACGCCCCAAGAGACGGTCGACGAGGTCATCCTGGCTGCGATCGAGCGTCGGCATCTCGCCGTAACAGCGTTGGCTGTGCACGGGCTCGTGACCGCAGCCACCGACGACGACTTCCGAGCCATCGTCGGCGAGATCGACATCGTCGCACCCGACGGCCAACCTGTTCGCTGGGCGCTGAACGTGCTGCATGACGCGCGCCTCTCGCAGCGCGTGTACGGCCCCGACCTCATGCGGTCGCTGTGCTCAGAAGCAGCCCAGCGAGGCATCCCCATCTTCCTCTACGGGAGCACGCGAGAAACGTGCAGGAAGCTCGCCGGGGCGCTGCCTCGCCAGTATCCGGGCCTGCAGATCGCCGACTGTCAGCCGGACCGATTCCGCGAAGCGACACCGGATGAAGACGCAGAGGACCGGCGCCGAATCAGAGCGAGTGGGGCAGGCATAGTCTTCGTGGGTCGAGGCTGTCCGCGCCAGGAGCGATTCATCGCCAAACACAGGGACCACGTGGCGGCGCCGCTTGTTGCGGTGGGTGCAGCATTCGACTATCTCGCGGGCAATCTGAGGAGGCCTCCTCCCTGGGTTCAGCGCGCTGGCCTCGAATGGGCATGGCGGCTCAGCCTCGAGCCGCGCAGGCTCTGGAAACGCTACGTGGTCACGAATTCGACCTTCGTCACACTCCTAGCCGGACAGGTGCTCCGGAAGTGGGCAAGACGGTCCGCCCACGACGGCAAGCCTGCCGAGAACGACGAGACATCCCACTCAGGGCTCGCCCAGTTGATGGCGACGACATTCCGAACCCCGTTGAACGCTCAGAACCGGCAGACCACCGATGTCGCGTCGCGAGGCTCGGTTGACCATGGATGATCGACGGCGACCTTCGCGTGCCACTAGGCAAAAACCCGATGCCGCTCAAGCATGGGCGACTACCCAACTGCGCTGCGACCGGTGATGAGTGTGAAGAGGCTGCCGTTTACGCGTAGGTCGTCAAAGTTGGCGTCCGGAGTTCGGTCGAATCGCCACGAATTTCGCATCAGCTCATGCGGTGATGGACGGGACACAAGAAGGCCGGGAGTGGCGTGCGCGACTGTTCTAAACCCCATCGAAAGGCACGCCTCACGCAAGTCCTTGGAGAAATTCCGCCGAAATCCGAATGGAAACGCGAAGTCGGTGATGTCCAAGCCAAGCATCTCGCCAAGAAGTTGCTTACTTCTGTGGATGTCTCCCACTGCGGCTGCGTAGGGAATCGACCCAAGATCGAGATGCGCGTGGCCATGCGATCCAATCGTGTGGCCGAAATCAGAGATGCGGTTCAACTCATCGCTGCTCAACGGCAGACGTGTGCCGGAATGCGCTATTCGGTCATAGTAGTGGTCAATCTCGTACGCTTCGGCGATATCTCGGAGCGGCATGGTGTTGACATAGAACGTCGCCGTGACGCGTCGCTCACTGAGAATGGGCAATACGTCCAGCCATGAGCGAAAGTTGTCGTCAAACGTAATGAGAGCGCAACGACCTTCGCTGTTTGCGTACTGCTCTGGAGTGCAGAATCTGTAGCCGGCTTCGCTGATACGGCGCAAGGCGCCGTCGAGATCACGGAGTTCCGTTGATGTCTCGACCGCATGAAGGCAAATTGCGAGCTTGGCTGGCAGATCAGCGGGTGCTGCGATGACGTGAACTCGGCGTATCCCGCTTTGAATCCGTTGCTTCAGCATCGCCTGGACAAGCTGTGTCGAGTGGTGTCTGCGAATGTACCAGGCCTCGGGATCGCGTCGTGTTTTCGGCGGCGCTTTGGACCCAGCGGGTGCAGCGGCCCCGGCGCGAGATGGGGCCCCGCAGGCTGACTCTCTTGCACGATCGAGCATGGAATCAGCGCCGCGCCCGCCCGACGGCTGCGACCGCTAGACCTTCGGGGTCGCTCGCAGGTGCGACCCCAACGCCGAAATCGACTGAGACTAGTAGCGCCAGCCGTAGACGTCGCCTTGTCGTGCGCCCCAGCCAGGGTCCACCGCCCGACTACTGCGCGTCTCGGTCGTTCGAAATCCCAAATCAGCCAGTATCTCGACAATCTCTGCTCGGATCGGCTCGCCTGAGTCTCTTTGTCGAGCGTGCGCCTTGACAAAAATCCGTTGCGTGCGCCTCAACGTCTCACGGCCGCCCGCTAGGACGTCAACCTCAGCACCGTTCACTGCAATTTCAACGTAGTCCAGAGAATCCAGACTTGCATTCGCTGCGACATCGTCGAGAGTGACGACCTCAACAACCTGGGATCCGACATATCCCAAATAGTCGTTGTCATGCGCGATCGATTGTCCTTCGAGACGATGATCGGCCATGGACTTGGAAACCAGCAGTTCCTGGAAGCTGGCTTCTGCCCCCGCCGCCTGGTTCAATATCGATATTTCGGGCCAATTGACCTTTCGGCACTCGCCAACAAAGGCTTGCAGGCCCTGAGCAGTGGCAGGATACGGTTCGATGATAATCAGGCGCCCGTTCTCGCCGAGAACGCTGGCCAGGCGACTTACGGTGCGTTCGGTCGGGCATCCCACTTGGAGAACAACGTCTCCGGGGTTGATCATTAGTTCCTTCGGGACGTAGGGTCGGTACTTCAAGATGGTGTTACGTAGGGGTCTCTTGCCTCGTTCTGAGACATTCTTGCCCATGAAGGCGGCTAGCCGATCGAGCTTCATGAGCTTGCCTTTCTTCGGGACCTGCCAATGGGCGGCGCCATCGCCGCGATTCCGCCGGTGACCCAACCTAGTCGGGCCCGACGCGACACCGAAGCCGAAGCGGCAGGCGCTATGGCGACGGACGGTCTGCAACAAGTACAGATGTATAGATATCGTGAAGCTGTTCGTAGTTGCGGTCGGGTGCATAGACGGCTTCGTAGCGCAGTCGCGCCGCGCCGCCCATTTCGCGGCGAAGCGACGGCGAGCGCAATAGCGTGCGCATCTTCTGACTGAGGTCACCTGGGTCGCCTGGGTTCGCTAGGAGACCCGTGCGTCCATTGGTCACGCTTTCCGCGAGACCGCCGATGCGAGATGCTATGACAGGAACTCCAAGAGCGAACGACTCAATCACTGTGAGCCCAAAAGTCTCGAGACATATCGAGGGCACCACAAGAAAGTACGAGCTCGCCATAATGTCGAGTGCATCCTGCCGAGGCTTCTGGCCAAGAAAGTGAACGTCCTTCAGTCCAAGTCGATCACACTGGCGCATGAGCGAGGACCGTGTCGGTCCATCGCCAACAATCAACAGGGGTATCGAGACTTCGATGTCTCGCCAGGCGTCGAGCAAGGTATCGACTCCCTTCTCTGGAGAAAGCCGGCCAACGTATGCGACATGCTTGGGAGATGTCAGCCCTCGGACGATGGGCGGATCAATTGTGTGCGGCTTGATCACGAATCGGTCCAGAGGAGCGATGCGCCCCGCCAGTTCGTCGCGTACGGTACGACTGGGTGCAATGAATCTGTCTATGAGACCCCACGTGCCCAAGTATTGGTGAGTGGTCACAGCGGCGCTTATGACGGCAGTCTGCGCTGCCGAGCGTCTGTAGCAACGATGGAATACACCCGGCCACGCAAGCCTCTTATCAACGCAAATGCGACACACCGATCCGTCGCGGAACAGCAGTCCGTTGGCGCAGAGCAGCCGGTAATTATGGATCGTCTGCACGATCGGCACCTGCTTGCGACTGCATGCCTGGTATACAGACGGTGAGAGAAGTGGAAATGTATTGTGCACATGCACGATGTCCGGTAGGAAATCGTCTAGCGCCGTGGTTACTCTCTTGAATGACTCGAGCGACCAGATCGTACGGCCCGCCAGCCTTGCGGGACTCACGCCGGCAATCCGAGTGTTGGACTCAACCAAAGTCCGAATTGCATGGCCGCGAGAGCTAAGCAGTCGGCTTTCGGTGGCGAAAACCACATCTTCGCCACCGAACTGTCGGTAGTGATTGTGAAGCAGCAACACGCGAAGACCGTCGGACTGGATCACTTTGCAATCCTGCTTTCCGATGCCAAACGCGGGGTCGATCCCAGCGGATCCTACGCGTGACCGGGCGTTCACGCGAGTGTCGACGATCGCGGACGATCCTATCCGACTCTGAGCCAGGCTGGGAGATCCCGATAGCCGAGCGTCGCAAGTTGCTCGGCAAGATCTCGGTTGGATTCAGCAAAATACTCAGACGCATGCGAAGCGGTCTCGCTACTCCTCTGCTCCACGGCCGCGCCGTTGACACTTCGGTACGCGCGGACTAGGGATCGCTTGGCATGTGGGTGCTTACGCCAGAACCTCGCCGAAAACGCGTTCACTCGCGTGGCGAGGGCATGAGTCTTGGGCGAACGCGGCCGAATTGATGCATTCCATGTGGCGAACTCGTAGTTGTCATAGAAACGTGGCGTGATACCAAGCCAGTCGCAGACACTGCTCAGCGTTGCACGGGGTTTGAGCGCGAGATCTTCCGTGAACACCACCTGCAATCGATTGCCCAACACGTCGTGCCAAGCTTGAAAAAGATCACCGTACAACCCGCCACGGACGAAGTCCGCGGCATGCCACTCATAAGTGTCAGATTGACTGAGGCGCTGGTCGCTCTCGGCAACTCTGAAGACCTTGTCAAGATACTCGTCGAACGTCAATTCCGAAGGAAACCGGCCAAGATTGCCTTGCGTGTATCGATGGGCTGATCGGAGCCGATCAACGGGGTCGCGCAGGACAATCAATACGTACGGTTCGTCAAGGGTTTCACTGATCGCCTCGGCGACAAGGCGACCGCCCATCCAGTAGCTTGCTGACGATTCAAGGCGGTAGCGCTGGCTTCCGGCATCAGAGAAGTGTTTCGCGTAGCCACTGAGCGCCGGTAGGAGCGGGGCCTCGTCCCAGATCAGCGGATCGAAGTACTGAATATCCTTTCTGAGGCTCCCGTAGATGTCAGGGTGCGCGGACAGATAGGCATGTAGCGAGGACGTGCCACACTTTGCCGCGCCTGCAACGATCAGGTTGGGTAGTGCAAAATTTGCAGACATTGGCACTCTGGCCATGGAACACAGCATACGCTCAGCCTGCTCAGCGGCCGAGCCCCGGAGCGTGGCCAATGCGGCCGGCAAGCTCCGCGGCGCCTGATCTGGAAAAGAGCACACCCCGTTGTCAGCCGTTCGCCACGACAGCCATGGGCGCTCGTGTTCGCGTGAGCAGATCGCCGAACGCGGCAATGATCGTGGCAAAGAAGATGCCTGATATTTCGCCGTATAGCGAGTTGCCGAATACGGCAACGACCATGAGGACGACGAGAGAAACGGTTGCCGAGTGCGAAAAGACAACGCCGAGGGTCGCCTCCCTGGCCCCGCCGGTAAGCGCGCGTGAACTTCGACACCAACCTTTGTACGCGCGAGCCACTAGGCCAATCCAACCCGCGGCTATCAGTAACAGCCCGACAAGTCCAAAATCGTGCCAAGCTCGCAGATACTCATTGTGAGGCGGGGGCTGTTCAGAAAAACTCACGGCGGCGGCCGCGACGGCCCTTGAACTGCCCGGTCCGTGTCCGACAACAGGGCTCTCACCGATATCGTCGAGAACGGCAGTCCACATCGCTAGTCGCCCATTCGACGCAATGCCAAGCACCTCCCCTTCGCTGCGCCCCAGAACGTCGATGGATCGGTCTCTGAACTGTGGCACGGCCAGCATGCCGACGATCGCGATCAGAACGGTGACCGGCCCGATGATAATCCAGCGACGCGCACGGCCCGGGCGCATGAATGCGGCGATCGCGACGATCAGCATGCCCGCTCCCGCTGCCCGTGAGAGCGTAAGGAAGACTGCAACGAGCGACGCTGCCGCCGCGAGAGGCGCCAGTAATCGACCAGAGCGTTCGATCGGCATCCGCATGCGTATGACTGCGTAGGCGAACAACGGAACCAACATGGTCGCATAGCTGTGCATGCTGTCGCCGAGCGCTTCCTTCATGCCGTCTGGTGTGACGACAAGACCGCCGAGCAACAGACCGACAACCACCGCGCAGACCGACACGAGCGGCGCAAGAAGCAGAAGTCGGTCAACCAGACGCAGTCGATTCTCCGTCCAGATTGTCCGACCGCATGTCAATATGAGCGCATAGATGAGTGGCGGCACGGCGAGAAACACAAAGTCGCGAGCGAAAGCCATCGTTGCGCCGTCCACGATCCAGAAGTAGGCGCCCCACGCGGCGGCGACGGCCAAGAGGAGTATCGGCCCGTTGACGCGAATGTTCTTGCCCATGCGCGTCAGTGCAACCGCGAGTCCGCCGAGCACGCCTAGCCATACGAGAGTGGTAACGCGGACAGTCAACAGCCCGACGTCGGCTCCT
>SDBV01006449.1_pt1 | contig 16253 bp, 21 predicted proteins | sample 2277081 | NCBI WGS metagenome assembly SDBV01 (sample SAMN10402039, study PRJNA504765) | marine sediment metagenome | isolation source: marine sediment core GS10_PC15, 223 cmbsf | place: Arctic Ocean: Southern Knipovich Ridge | collected 2010
GTTTACCGACTCGACTGATTTGGAGTGCGTGATTTGGGGAAACCAAGACGCACCGCAACCGCCCTATCCTTACGGCACCATCACGATTATTACAGGTCCAACGAAGGTCGGCGGCATTGATGAGACTCTTCAAGAAGCGCTAGCTGATCCTTTGCCCCCCGCGCCTGAACTGCCCATCGAATTAATAAAGGCAGGCCCACGCGAGATCACATTGAGTTGCCAGGTCAACGTGGGTCCGCCTGACGACAACAACCCCGGCATGCACTCGCGCTCGATCATCACAGCGGCACAAGCTGCGCTGGGGCTTCCATCATTTAGTGCTTCACTTCGGAAAGCTGGTATTGCTGTCATTGAAGAGTTGCCGATTGCCGAGTTCAGCATTCAGATTGCTGATCTTTGGGTTTCGCGGTCACAGATGGATGTTCGTTTTGGGCTGATTTCCGTTGTGCGAGAAGAGTCACCGATCATTGAAACTGTCGAGATCACGGCAGGTGATCCATTTAACCTAGACAAAGAACTGTTTGGAGAAACGCCATGAGCCTTGACACACTCGTCAAAGTCACGATCTCGAAGTTGACGACGGCACCGACCCGCGTGGGGTTCGGCACGCCGCTCGTCATGGGATTTCACACCGTCTTTCCCGAACGCACTCGTATTTATACGAGCATTGCTTCGATGATCACCGACGGCTTCGCGACAACTGATCCCGAAGTTGCGGCGGTCACAGCGTTGTTTTCTCAGAATCCGCGACCGACTCGCGCAATCGTTGGGCGTCGAGAGAACCCGACCGACATGAGCGTGAAGCTCACGCCGATTGCAAAAGACGACACATCATATGATGTGACCATCAACGGCACATTGTTCACGTTCTTGTCGGACTCAAGCGCGACAGTTGCTGAGATCGTCACGGGGCTAGAAGTGGCCATCAACGCAGGCAGTGAACCGGTTACTGCGGTCGACAATGCGACCGACCTGCAACTCGATGCTGATGTTGCGGGCGACTTGTTCACGCTCGTCGTCGACCGCGCGTTGATCCTTCAGGATGACGAGACACTTGAAGCCGGGATCGTCGCCGACTATCTCGCAATCCAGGTCGACAACGACGACTTTTATGCGGTGTTGCCGACGAGTCATGCGACGCTTGAAATCCAAGCGCTTGCCATAACCATCGAAGCGCAAAAGAAGATCATGCTCTTCACGAGTGCTGACGACGATATCTTGACCGGTGTTGGGTTGATGGCAGACCTGAAGACATCGGGGTTCGTGCGAACGATTGGGATGTTCCACCCGAAGCCGCACCAATACGGCGGCGCCGGTTGGGCGGGTAAGCTCTTGCCGCTCGATCCTGGTTCCGCAACCTGGAAGTTCAAAACGATTGCCGGACTTGATGTTGTGTCGCTCACTGAGACAGAACAAACCAACGTGCTCGATGAGAACGGCAACACCTATGTCGAAGTCGCAGGTATCTCTATCACCTGTAACGGCACGTCATCGAGCGGTGAGTTCATCGACATCACGCGCGGCATCGACGAATTCGAGCAAAGGCTGCAAGAGCGCATCTTTGGTGTGCTCGCCAACCTGCCGAAGTTGCCGTTCACCAATCAGGGCATTGCCGTTATCGAGAATGAGATTCGTGGGCAACAGCAAGACGCCATCGACAGCGGTGTGTTTGCCGCCGATCCCGAGCCGACCGTAACTGTGCCCGACGTTCTCGACGTGCCCTTCGCTGACAAGGCAAACCGGCTGTTGCCTGATGTCAAGTTCACTGCAACGCTCGCCGGGGCAATTCACGCCGTTGAGATCAACGGAACCGTTAGCGTCTAAAGGAGAAAACGAACATGGGCTTGAAGACATATGACGCGAACGAGGTTGCCCTCGTCTTCGCAAATAACCTGATCTCAGGGTTTGCCGACGGCACCTTCGTCGCTGTTGATCAGAACGAAGACAGCTTCTCGCTCGTCGTTGGTTCTGATGGCGAGGGTGCTCGAAGCAAGAACAACAACCGTAGCGCAACGATCACGTTCACGCTTCTTCAAACAGCGGACAGTAACGACGTGCTCGCCGCTGCACACAATCTCGACATTCTTTCGGCGAACGGCGACGGCATCGGCCCGTTGACCGTGAAAGACGGAAGCGGTCGAGCCATTTATCACACGGATAAGGCTTGGGTGCGGAAGCCCCCGACTGCCGAGTTCGGTCGTGAAGTGGGCAGTCGAGAATGGGTTCTCGAAACACACGATCTCGTCAATCTGACGGCGGGCAACTAAGTTCGTCGTTACAAACCATCAACCGACTCGGGCAGGGTTAGGTAAATGCAAAGCGAAACACAAACCAAAGTAATCAGTGGTTGCACCTATGCGGTGTATATGTTGCCACCCCGAACGGCGAACAAGATGCTCATTCGGATCGTCAAGACCGTGGGCCCGTCGCTCGGGGTGTTTCTTGATGAGCTTGATGACGACGACGCAAAAGGAGGGCTCGCCGCGCTCATGGACAATCCGAAGATTGATGTCGCCTTCATCAGCAAAGTCGCGAAAGAGTTGTGCGAACGCCTCGATGAAAACGAGATTGAAAGCATGATGGATACATTGGCAAAGGTGTCGGAAGTTGAAGGCACCGGCAACTTGCTCAAGATTTTCGATAGTCACTTTCAAGGTAAGATCGGTGAGCTATATGCTTGGTTCGCCTTCGCGCTACAGGTGCAGTTCGGGAATTTTGGGAGCGCCTGGGGAACCGATTCGTTGCCAAGTCTTCAGGCGAAGGTGGGCGACGCGGCGTAGAAATCACCAAGCACCTTCGAGACGATTGGAAGATTTGGCGTCTCATCAGTGCAGGGATGGCGACGTTAGAAGAGATGGATCGGCACTGGGATCTTGTCGAAGTATGGGACGCGAACGAAGTGCTCGATCTACAAGACGAAGCGAACCGGCGAACTGTAGAACCGAAAGGGTGACGATAGATGATAGTCAGAAAGCTGTTCACCCTTATCGGGTTCAAGACCGATAAGAAAGGCTTTCGCCAAGCCGATCAGTCGCTTCGTCAAATCAGGGCAACTGCAATCCGAGTCGCGGGCATTCTCATTGCCGGGCGAGTCGCCAAGGGGATTGCAGGCATTGTTACCGAGACAGCAAAGCTCGCCGATGAAGTCGAGAAGGTTGCCGACAAACTCGGTGTCGGCACGAGCGCGCTACAAGAGTTCCGCTTCGCAGCACAGTTGACGGGCGTTGCACAACGCACAGCTGATCTTGCCCTCCAGCGTTTCACACGTCGCGCGGCGGAAGCGGCGAAGGGAACCGGCGAAGCCAAAGACGCACTGAAAGAACTTGGCGTTCGTTTGCGGGATAGCAACGGGCGGCTCCGCTCAACGAGCGACCTTCTCGGCGACGCTGCCGAAGGGCTCAAGAACGCGAAGACACAGGGCGACCGGTTGCGACTTTCGTTCAAGCTCTTCGACAGCGAAGGCGCCGCGCTCGTCAACACGCTTAAAGGCGGGCGTGACGAGTTCAACCGCATGGCGGAAGAAGCGCGCTCTCTCGGCGGGATCTTCGACGAAGATTTGATTCGAGCGAGCGTTGAGTTCACCGATCAACAAACGAAGATGCGACTCGCGCTGCAAGGCGTTAAGAACATCATTGCGAAAGAGCTGTTGCCCTTCATGGTCCGGGCAACGAACAGGGTCATCAAATGGGTTACGGCGAACAGGAATCTCATCAGGAGCAATGTCGTCAGGTTCATTCGGCGCATGGCTATTTCGGTGCGACGGCTGTTTCGTTTCATGGCGCGGCTCTTCGACGCATTCAATGAACTGCCGAAAGCCGCGAAGCTCTTTCTCGGTGTCGCCGCTGCCGTCGGCGTGCTTGCACTCATTCTGAACTCACCCGTCGCGCTTATGCTGCTGATTCTTGCACTCGTTGCGCTGGCTATCGAAGACTTCGAAACATGGAAAGAAGGCGGCGACAGTCTCATCGGCAGGTTCGTCGACGGTATCAACGAACTGACGGGCGTGTGGGCGGTGCTTCGAGATGCGGGCGCGCTTTGGTTCAAGATACTGAAGTTCCACTTTGACACTTTGATTAACCTCGCGGGCACATTTGCAACGTTCATCATCAACATCTTGTCAGGCGACGTGACGGAAGCCTTCAATGTGTTGGGGCAACAGATGCGCCAAATCTTTGAAGACGCTTTCGACTTCATCGAAGGGCTTGTGAAAGGCAACCCGTTCTTAGAAACGTTGTTCAGTTTCTTGGGCGGCAAGCAAGGCAAGTTCAGAATCGGTGAGATTGTTCAACGCGGTGTCACCGGTTCGAAGTTCGTGAACCCGTTGTTCGGTCTTGAGCAAGCGGCACAGGGGGCGGGAAACCTGAGCCAAGCCACGAGCAACGTATTCAATGTAGTGGGCGAGAACTCTGATGTGATTGCGGGCAAGATTGCTGAGAAGATTACCGGCGTCAATCAGAGCAACAACCGTCGGGCTGCGCAAACCTTTCAACGTCGAGCACCGGGACGAACCCTTGCGTCGGTCTTGACAGACTTGCCCGAGTCACCTTAATGGCATTACTCGAAGTTATCTTCGGAAAGCCGCGCCTCGCTCAAGTGGGCGTCGTCACGTTCGATGCGTCTCTCGAAGAGACGCACGTTCTCGCATCGGAAGTCACCGAGCACCCGGTCGAAGAAGGCACCAACATCAGCGACCACATCAGGCGTCTTCCGAAGACGCTCGAAATCAATGGGCTCGTAACGAATCACCCGCTCTTCTTGTTGCCGAGCTTGACCGCACCGTCGCCGATTCAAGGGGACAACCAACGGCAATCGGATCGGGTCAAAGCTGCATATGATGAACTCGAACGTATTCACGACGATGGTGAGTTGATCACGGTCGTCACGAGCCTTCGCGAATACACGAGCATGGCAATCAGTGGTATGTCGGTCATTCGAAACAACGCGAACGGCAACGTGCTGAACGCAACGATCTCTTTAAAGGAAGTCGTCACTGCAATCGTTGAGACTGTTGAGGCGCCTGTGCCTGTGAACAAGACGGCATCAAGGTCAATCGATCAAGGCAAGAAGAACACGAAGGTCGCTGACGATGCCGTCAGCGGGAACGCGAACAAGTCGCTCGCCGCAACAGGCTTCGACTCAATTACGGGGCTATTCAAGTAATGGCCGTTCTACTCGTGCCGAGAGATGATGACCTTGCGAACTTCGAGTTCTTGATCGAACTCGACGGGATCGTGTTCCGTTTGAAGTTCAAGTTCAATCAGCGGGAAGACGTCTGGTATATGGACATCTTCGACGAGCTTCAGGTTGCTCTTCGAACAGGTGTGAAGCTCGTCGTGAACTACCCGTTGCTCGTGCGTTTGCGCACACAGACGCGACCACCTGGCGAGTTTCTTGTAAGCGACTCCCGCGCGGTGCCTGCCCCGCCCACTCTCGATGAACTTGGTGCGACAGTGCTTCTGACATACATCGAGGCAGCATGAGCGAGTTGTTCAACAGAGACTTCAGAGTGACGTTGGGAACGCGCGCAATTCGTGCGCGCCCTGATGATTCCGAGAAGACTCGCCCGACGCTTCGAGTGACGTTCAAGATCGAACGGGGGATCAGCCGTGACCCGAACACCGCCGAAGTCGCCATCTATAACTTGTCGAAAGCAAGCCGTTCAGCCATTCAAGAGAAGACGATACCGACGTTGATCGAAGCCGGATATGTGAACAACCTCACACAACTCTTCAGTGGCAACCTGACGTTCGCTCGACACGAGCGCGAAGGCACTGATTGGGTCAGCATGTTCGAGGCGGGCGACGGTTCTGTTCTTCTTCAAAGCTCGCGCATCAACGAGAGCTTTGCACCGGGCACATCTATCGACACCGTGATCAACCGTGTAGTCGAATGCTCGGGCTTGGGTCCGGGCAACGTCGCCGAAGAGCTGAGCAAGGGCAACTTTCGCGGCGCACTCACCGAGTTCAAGAAGGGTTACACATCGAGTGGCAAGTGCGCTGATGAGCTGAAGAGACTCACCGAGTCGGCAGGCTTGAACTTCTCAGTGCAAGATGGACAAGTGCAGTTGCTTCGGGCAGGCGGAACTAATGGCGACGATGCCGTTGTGCTTAGTGCATCGACGGGGCTCATCGGTGCCCCCGAGGTTGGTGAAGACGGTATCGTTAGTGCTCGAAGCCTGTTGCAAGGCAAGCTCTCGCCCGGTCGCCCGGTTAGCATCACGTCGACGTTGATTGACACTGCCTTTTTCCGCATCGAGAAGGTCACACATACAGGTGACACAGCTGGGGACGATTGGTATTCGGACATTGAGGCGCGACCGATATGACAACTCAACGAACGCCTGAACTCGAAGACGTGATTCGTCTCGCTATAGAAGATACCCAGTCGAGACTTCACGTCGCGTTGCCGGGGCGGGTTGAAGTCTACGATGCTGTCAAGCAAACGGTTGACGTGAAGCCGTTGGTCAAGAACAGCTTCATCGATGACGACGGTGAAGATGTCGTCGAAGAGCTACCGGTGATCAACTCGGTTCCCGTTCAGTTCGCTCGGGGTGGTGGGTTCTTCTTGAGCTTCCCCATCGTGAAAGGGGATCACGTCTTGCTCGTGTTCAACGAGAGAAGCATTGACAAGTTTCAGACCGGCAGCGGCGACGACATAGATCCGGTTGACACGCGCATGCACAACTTGAGCGACGCGGTTGCACTGCCGGGTTTCTACCCTGATTCAAAAGCGCTTGCCGATGCTCACCCAAGCAATGCGGTTCTCGGCAAAGACGGGGGCACACAGATACACGTCGCCGACGGTAAGATCGAACTCGGTGCCGAAGCTAGTGCAGACAAGGCTTCGCTCGACAGCAAATTGCAAACCGAACTGACACGACTCAAGACTGAGTTAGATGCGCTGAAGGTAATCTTCGATGCACACATTCATGTGACGACAGCGACAGTCGGCGCGGGTCCGACCCCCGGCGTGATCTCACCGACGTTAACGCCTTTCCCCGCTGCCGGCTCACCGGCAGCGACGGCTTCGACGTTGGTGACCATAGAGAAATAAGATGGATTTGAAACTAGACATCAACGGTGATCTTGACGTGAGCACAGGCGACCTTGTGGTTCTCACGGGCGTCGATGCAACAGCGCAACGGCTGGGCCGCAAGCTTCAGTTCTTTCTCGGCGAATGGTTTCTCGACATCCGCGCAGGCATTCCTTACTTCGAGTCAATACTCGTGAAGAACCCGCAAACCAACGTCATCCTTTCCATCTATCGGCAAGCCATCACCGACGACGAAGCCGTCACTAGCCTGAACGATTTGAACCTTGAGTATAATGCGGCAACTCGAGAACTGTCGGTGAGCTTCACCGCCGAGACGGTCGACGGACCGCTTGAATTTGAAACGGAGTTCATCATCACATGAGCGGTGTCACCCCAACGGGATTTGATAAGAAGATTCTCGACGAGATCAAGACCGAGATCGAAGACGCCGAACGGGCGAATCTCGACCCGTCTTTGAACTTGCAAGCGCCTTCGGTGTTCTCGGTCATCAACGGCATCTTCGCCGAAAGACTTGAGGAGCTTTGGGATATTGCCGAAGCGGTATACAACGCGCAATATCCTGACAGTGCGAACGATGCTTCTCTTGATCAGGTCTCTTCTATCACAGGCGCGACACGACTCGATGCCACGAAGAGCACCGTCGTAGTTACATGCGGCGGCACACCGACGACCGTTCTCTTAGCGGGGCGTGTCGTCAGCGTCGTTGGCACAGGCGACCGCTTCGTGTTGCTTGCCGACGCAACCATCGGGGGCGGTGGCACAGTCGACGCCGCGTTCGAGAGCGAAGAGTTCGGCCCCATTGCAGCACCTTCGGGAACGCTGACGGTGATTGAAACACCCGTGAGCGGGTGGGATACGACAACGAATGCACTCGATGCGGATCTTGGGCGCGTGATCGAGAGCGACGCCGACTTCAGGGCCCGGCGTCTTCAGCTCTTGCAGAATGCGGGAAGTGCCACACTCGAAGGCATTCGTTCGAATGTGCGCGCCGTCGACGATGTGCTTCAAGCCTTCGTGTTCGAGAACACAAGTCTCATCACCGATGTATTCGGGTTGCCGGGCAAGAGTTTCGAAGTCGTTGTTGAAGGCGGGCTCGATGCCGATATTGCCGATACGATCTTCTTGAGCAAGCCTGTCGGCATCGAGTCGTTCGGCTCAACGACGATTGCTGTTGTCGACAGTCAGGGCATCTCGCATGACATCGACTTCAGCCGCCCGACGACAATCGACATCTTCATCGAGATCACGGTGAAGGTGAACTCGCTTGTGTATGGTGGTGGCTCGACCCCGGCAGGTGAAGCACAGGTCAAAGCGGCAATCGTTGCGCTTGGAGATGCACAACAGATTGGGCAAGACGTAATTGCCTTGCTCTTCAAATGCGTGCCGCTCGAAGATGTGGCGGGTGTTCTAGATGTAACAGTGTTCGCTATTGGAATAGCAGAATTCCCAACACTCGAAGACAACATCGTGATTGCAAACCGAGAGCTTGCCCTCTTTGATACGAGCCGAATCGTTGTGACGACGGTGACCTAATGGCAATAACGAAGAAGACAACTCATGATGTCGAGTCGCTTGCCCGGCTTTTGCAGCAAGACAAAGGCAAGACGAAGATCGAGAACCTTCTCGCTCTCGTGCTCGCCCCACAGGTGCAAGACCTGGAAGATGCAATCTTTCAGATACTCACCGACACCATTCTAGATACCTCCGTTGGGCAACAGCTCGACAACTTCGGCACCATTGTTGATCAACCCCGCAACGGACAAACCGACGACGACTATCGGCAGACGCTTCGAGCGAAGACACTCCTGAACAATGCACAAGGCACGCTCGAAGAGATCATTGCAATTCTCGACTTGCTGACGGGCGGCGGGTTGTTGATCGAGGTTGTTGAAGACTTCCCTGCCCACTTCGACGCCATCATTCAAGACCCGCTGCCCGTCGGCGTCGATGGACCCCAAATTTCCGCGTTCGTGCTAAAAGCAAAACCGGCAGGTGTGCGAGGGATCATTCAGTTTCACGTCGCCCCACCGTTTCAATATGACGGCGGTGCAGGCAACTCATACGATCTAGGGAAATACGGCACCGCCGTCAGCTCGTAAAGGGAGACATCAATGTCAGTGAGAGCACTTCCGAAGCCGACCAAGTTGCCAAGATGGGGCACTGATCAAACGAATGAATCTGAAGCGAGCGAAGGCCAGAAAGATACGGGCTGGACGTTCGAGCAAATCCCACCGTCGGCATTTCAGAACTTCTTGCAACGCGTTACGCATGACCACCTTGCGTGGTTCGACGAGCGCTTCGGCGACGACACGTTCGGCGGTGGTTCGGCCGAAGACGGGCTCGTGATTCGGGAACCGGTAACACAGCAAGGCACTGATCAACGAGGGGTTACAAAGATATTCTTGTCGAACCCCATCGGCGGCAGTGTCCGTATTGCTACTATTGCCATCACGAACGATCTCTCAGGCGGCTCAACAATTCAGGCGACGGGCGCACAGTTCGTTACAAACAACACCGAGCTGAACGACATTGTTGAGCTTGTAGGCACTAACGCAAACGACGGCTTCTATCTTGTGTCGGCAATCACCGATGAAGACAACATCGTTGTGCGGCGTTTGAATGGAGGCGGTTTCACCTTCGCCGCCGAAGCATCGATTCAGGGAACGGTTAAGCTTTGGGTTCGAGCCGGCGCTAAAGGCGACATGATTGCGCCGGGCGGGTGGCAAATATCAGAACGGCAAGGCGGTAAGAGCGTCGCTCTTCGGAAACGCGACGGCGTTGGTGACAGTATTGATTGGATCTATCCCGATACGCTGCCGTCGACGAAGAGTGTTTTGACCATCGACGAGAACGGGCAACTGACGGCGGGCGACCCTTCGGAAGTTCGAACTATAGGCGACGGCATCAGCTCGTTCGGCGACTTCGAAGGGACTGACAAAACGCCATTCACTGATGCCATTACTGACCTTCCCGCCGAAGGCGGCACGATCTTGGTCGGTGAAGGCACGTATACATTCACGACGCCGCTCGTCATTGCGAAAGCGAACGTGAAGATTATCGGTGTGCTTGGCTATCAAGAGACAACTATCATCGGCGACGGCGCCGCCTTCCAGGCACACAACATTGCAACCATAGAGACCGCTGTTGATGATGTGTTCTTGCAAGGTCTCACGGTTACGCAGACCGAAGGGCCGTTCTCGAATTGGTGCATCTTCTTAAAGCTCGGTGCCGAGCACTGCGTTGTGACCGAGTGCTTTGCCGATCATCAGTATGCGGGTGCTGACGGTTCTGCGATTGCTGATCAGCAAGCCATCGTTGTTGAAGGTTCAAAGAACTGGGTCTTTAGGAACCGCACCAACTTCCACAACAAAAGCACCGAGACCGCGAAGGCAGGCATTCGAGTTGGCTTGCGTAACGTGGCGGGCAATTGCGAAGGCAATCAGATTGTCTTCAATCAAAACTTTTGCACCGAGAACTCAGGCGACTCGACCGAAGCCGCTGCCGGCGTCATGGTGATGGCGAGCGACAACGATTTCGGTGCAACTATCACATCGGACACGGGCAGCAGCGCTTTCACAATGGTTGTGCAAGATAACGTGATCCAGGGCAACCACTCCAGTGACGGCGGCAATTGCGGTAGCGTGATCTCGATGACTTCGGGTTCTGCGAACGCCGGTTCAGACATAACGTTGACGAACAATGTAATCAGCGGTAACTCGGGACAATTCAATGCGGGCCTTGGCGTAGATAAGAACGTCAACGGGACAGCGGGAACACTCAAGAATGACGAGAACATTGTCGAAGGCAACTCACTTTCTACGGGAACTCTCACCGACAATGGCAACAAGCTCATATGGGACACGAACTATGTGTCATCGACAACACCCGGCTTCACGGCGAAGCAACTCGTCATGAGCGACTTCAACGGCGCTGGGTAAACAACATAAGGAGTAAAGGACAATGGGCAGGCCAAGAAAGAAAACAAGTAGCGGTAAGTCTGTTCGAAAGAGCAAGAAGATCGACAGCTTCACTCTCTCGAACGAAGAACGTCTCGAGCTTGAGAATCTTCAGCTCAAAGAAGGCGCGCTTCGCGAGCGGCTTAGCAGTATTGGGACACAGCAAAAGGCATGGGGCGAAGCTGTGATGAACAAATACGGTGTCGAACTGCAAGGGTTTGTCATCGACGTTGACTCGGGCGAGGTTAGGCGACGTGAGCTGAAGCCTGTGCCCGAAGGTGGGGGTGAGTGATGGAAGGGTATGACCTTTACGAAATCTTGTCGCCGGTCGTCGTTCTGATCATCACAGTTCTCTCGGGGGTTTTGACGAAATGGATTCACGAGAAGACCAAGAACACAACGCTCGCCGGTATGCTCGGGCGTCTCAATGTGTGCGTTTGGGATGAAGTCAGAGCTGCCGAACAAGTTTTCGTCAAGGGTATCAAGATGGCGAAAGACCCATCGAGCGACGGCGGTATGAAGATCACCAAAGCGGAAGGGGACAAGATCAAGCGCGACGTTCTCGACCGCATCAAAGAGAACTTCGGGATGAAGGGGCTCAAGAAGCTCGGCAAGATTCTCGGGCTCGATGACGGCGGCGTGACGGACATGATCAAAACCAAGATTGAAGCGACAGTATTCGACGTGGGGTCTAGGGCAAACCCTTAGATGCCCGCGCAGGTATGGTTCTCGACATTGCTCGGGGGCTTCGAAACGCGGGCAGCCTAGCAGACGATGACGGGAACGCCGGAAATCTGGACCTTGGTGTTGTGGTCGACCGCGTTGGTGCTCGCGTTTCTCTTACAGCAACGCACCGACTGACGCGGGGGTGGGGCGACTTGTCTGCCTTCGCGTCGGTCGATGCCGGGCGTCGTTGGGGTTCCAGTTGGGAGGCTCGCGCCCTAGCAGGAATACGGGTTGAATGGTGATGTTCGAAAGAGTGACGGCATATGTTCTCCTCGGTGGTCTTGGTCTTGTCAATGTGGCGAATGCCGTTGGGGATGGCGAGACCATGCTAGACAATCCGATCAACTCGGTATTGCAGTTCGGCGCTTTCGGTGTGCTGTGCATGCTTGTGCTTCACGTCTTCAGGCACACGATACCGAGACTTGCGAAGGGATATGAAACCAACCTGAAAGCGGAACGCGAATCGAACGTCGAGCAATTGGCACAGGCTCGCGAAGATTACAAAGATATGTTGAACGGGCAGCGCAAAGATTTCATCGACGAGATGCGTCTCGAACGAGCTTCGAACGAACACAAGCTTGAAGAGCTGACTAAAGCAGTGCAAGAACTAACGCGACAGGTGCAACGAATTGCCGGCATGAGTCGCGCCACATCCCCTAGGGAGAATGAATCATGAGCTTCACCGACTTTCTAGAGAACGAACTTCTCGACCATGTGTTTGCGGCGGCGGCATTTGTTGCCCCCGTGACGACCTTCATTGGACTGTCGACAACGACACCCGCCGATGATGGCACCAACATCACCGAGCCGCCTGGGGGCGCTGCCTATGCGCGTGTCTCGAAGGCAAACAATCTGACCAATTGGCCCGCCGCCGTTGGTGGATTAAAAGAGAACGGCACGACGGTCGACTTCGCAACCGCGACGGGTGCATGGGGAACCGTCACGCACTTCTTCATTGCTGATGCTCTTTCGGGTGGCAACATCCTGGCATCAGGTGTGCTGACCACGCCGAAGACCATCGACAGCGGCGACACGGCATCCTTTGCCGTGGGCGACATCGACATCACTCTCGACTAAGGTGAGACGTGGCGCAATTCGCAAGACCTGATAGCGACGTAACGACAGGGGCGTGGGTTCCCATTGGGGGACCCGCGACCCTGTTCGATACGATGAATGAAGTCGTCGCAAACGACACTGACTTTGCCGAATCAGATAGCAACCCGACGTTCGAACTGATGGAAGTCGGGTTGTCGAATTTGCCTGATCCCGTATTGAGCACGGGGCACATTCTTCGCTACCGATATCAGAAAGACTCGGCGGCGGGGGCTCAGATTGATCTCGTTGTTGATCTTGTGCAGGGCGTCACGATCATTGCGACCTTCACGCATCTGGACATTCAGCCCGGCTTCATCACGCAAGCGCAAGTGCTGACGGCTCCACAAGCCGACGCCATCACCGACTATACCGATCTTCGCATTCGTTTCACCGCTGACAATCCCGGTGCTGGTGCGACACGTGAAGCACATGTGTCTTTTGCTGAGTTCGAGATTCCTTTGCAGCTCTTGGGAATTATTCCAAGCGTGTCAACGCTCATGGGAACTCTCGAGGCTGCCGTGCCTTTGGCGGGTGTGGCCCCCGGTCAGTCTGTCTTGTCGGGAACGATGATTGCCACCGTGCCTTTGGCCGGGACCATACTTGGCGTCAGCACACTTTCGGGGTCGTTGAATATTCCGAGAGTGTTGCAAGGTGCTATTGCTGGTTTGTCTGGTGTCGTGGGCGCGTTGCCCGTATCGAAGTCGTTAGCTTCCAACGTGCCTGGAGTGAGCGTAGTTCAAGGGCGCATTCTCTTGGACCAAGAAATAGCTGGCGTCATTGCCGCCGTTTCGACTCTTTCGGGAAGCATGACTGTTGCGTTCGCCATGGCAGGCACGATTGCTGTGGTCAGTGATTTAGATGCTTTGCTCAGGCGCATCATGAAACTACGCGGGATCTCGAACACCTTCGCATCTCTAGATGGAGTGCTTGGTGTGGCATTCATGATCTCAGGAATCATTGAAGCACAGGCTGTTCTCGATGCACGGCTTCGATTGAACGGGGAACCAATCACAACAGGGATCGGCGGCATCGTGAATCCGCTGATCACTGTCGGTGGGAAAGTGTCGGTGAATGGTGAGTAAGGTTAGCGTCTCTACAGTGAGCATTAAGCCTGCGAAGTTCAACATCGAACTGACGCAAGGCACCGACAACGAGCTTGAGTTCATACTTACCGACGGGCTCGGCGAGCCCGTGAATCTCACTGATAGCGACGTGACGTTCACGGCGTTCGATGAGATCGGCGGCACCGCACAGCTCGGGCCTAAGACGAACACGCCCGGCAACCATACCGACCCGCTCAACGGCAAGAGTGCATTCAAGATCGATCGAACTGAGATCGATGATGAAGCGAACCCGTCGACCAAAACGTTTTGGGTTTACGAAGTGCGACGCAAGCAAGTTACGGCAGACCTTGAGAATGTCCACATCACAGGGCAACTAATCATTGTGCCGACGGGGGTGTGCTGATGGCGCGTCGACATATCATTCATAGAGTTGAAGGCGACACACAGCCCGACATTACTGTCGACGCGGGCTTCAGTCTCGTCGGGTTCACGGTGAAGATGCACACCAAGAAAATCGGCAGCTCGTCGACGCAGACTAAACCTGCCATCATCGATGACCCTGTGAATGGATTGTTTCACATCGAGTTCGTGTCAAGCGACTTGTTGTTGAAGCGGGGCAAACACGAGATCGAATTCGAGTTCATTGACGCGGGTGGGAACTTCACCATTCCTCGAGAGAACACGATCATCGTCGATACAAGGGCGGATATTCGATGAGCCATCAAACGATTGTCATTAGAGAACAGGACATCACCTTCCGCATTGACGCGGTTACCGTTCTGGGGACTCGTGACCCGGTTCAAACCTCAACGATCAAGCTGCCCATTGGCGGTGCGCCGCTCACGTTTGTCGATGAGAATGATGGCTTGCTTCTCACGCTCGACAGCGACGGCAACATCATTAGCGCAAAAGGCTTCTTCGAACTTACCGGGCAGGCGGCGCCTGCTGTGTCACCCGCTGGGAAGATGCGGCTCTACTTCGATTCGGGGATCAACAAGCTTCTGATTTCGGAAAACGGCGGTGCCTATAGCGGTCTTTTGGACGGCACAGGGGATGTCACTGGGCCTGCCAGCGCAACTGATGAAGCGCTTGTTCGGTGGGATACCGCGACGGGAAAGCTTGTTCAAGATTCGAACGCGCTACTCAATGATGCGGGCGACCTGACGCTTGTGGGTAGTCAGTCGCTCGGCAAGTTCTTGGATGTGACAGGTATAGCCGCGCCCGCCCTGTCGCCCGCTGGCGAAGCAAGACTCTACTTCGATTCTACCAGCAACAAGCTACGCATCTCAGAGAACGGCGGGGCGTTTGACGACATAGGTGCCGGGGATGTCGTAGGCCCCGCGGCGTCCACAAATAATGGCATTGCGAGATTTGACGGTGTAACTGGAAAACTCCTGCAAGACTCCACTGTCACGATTGACGACGCAGGCATCATCAAAGCGGTTGCGACAGGGGCGGTAACGCATCAACTGGGCAACATTCAGTTCGGTGGGACCGGTTCTAGTATCAATTTGATCAAAGTTATCACCGGAGCGCAGTTTAGATTAGCTTCGGGGGCCCCCTTCGATTTCCTGTCTGACGAAAACGACAGCGGCACAGCCGTGAACTTCATCTTTGACGGCGCTCAAGAGATGACCACGGCCGGTTCGCTCTTGCTTTCAGTTCGCAACAAGACTGCGGGCGAGGTCTTCACCGTCGCCAAAGACGGCGCTGTAGTAATTGGCGGCGCTACATTTATCACTGGCTTGATCACAGCCTTTCAAAGTGGAAATCACCGGATCGGCACCGTGAACATCAACAACGACGCGATGACGGTCATTGGCGGCGGGTCCCTTCGGATGAGGAACAACGGCTCGTGGCAAGGTGTGAGCGATGTTGCTAATAGCGCGGCCGTGGTAGGGTTCATTTTAAACACATCTCGAGATTTGACCGTTGCCGGGGCCGTGTTGCTGGAAGTGAAAAATCTAGCGGCGATAAAATTCAGTGTTGACAAAGACGGCGATACCTTGATCGCTGGAGATCTGAATCACGACGGCACACTCGTCGGCCTATACGGAACAGCACCAGCCGCACAAAGTGCCGCTTACACACGAGATGCAACTGTCGTTGAAGACAGGACCTTATTAGCGTCAGCATCAGCGACAACGATAAACAACAACAACATGCTCGCGGCGCTCATAGGTGACTTGCAGTCTCGTGGGTTCATCGGATAAGAGGAAACACGACAATGACCGATATCACAATGCCCGACGCTTACACAGTGAGCAAGAACCACGGCACGGGGCTCGAGTTCTCTTCGCGAACTTTCGACGCCAAGGGCGAACGCATTCTCATTGTTTACGAGATGCACGACGGCACG
>SDBV01006450.1_pt1 | contig 16252 bp, 17 predicted proteins | sample 2277081 | NCBI WGS metagenome assembly SDBV01 (sample SAMN10402039, study PRJNA504765) | marine sediment metagenome | isolation source: marine sediment core GS10_PC15, 223 cmbsf | place: Arctic Ocean: Southern Knipovich Ridge | collected 2010
GTTCTCGGTTCAGTTCTCGAGAACGTTCTCAGAACGTTATTGAGAACCGAGTTGAGAACTAGAAACCAAGAACTATGGCAAAGATAGTTAAGCTTAATATGTCTTTGGTTTAAGCCAAAAGGTTATGCCAAAGGTTATGCCAAAGGTTATGCCAAAGGTTATGCCAAAAGGTTATGCCAAATATATGTCATTTGAATACGCTTTAGCATAATTTCCGACATAAGTCTTTGGCATAAGGCAGAAGCATAACTTGAAGCAGACAAAAAAGGCAAAGTCGTTTCAACTATTTAGTGAGGGCAAGACCCCAAGCAGTGCCGAGGTAAAGGCTATAGGTCTGTACAAAACCAATAGGTATAAATATTTCTATGAATGGTAAAGGCTTGGCTTGTAGACTACCCTGAATATGCAGCATCAGAACTGCAGAAACTTATTGATAAAGACAACCGAGAATTCAACCATGCAGGCTACTTCCGTCGCTCATGTAACACTGTAATAGTAATAGGCCGGAGAGCTAATCTGACCCCAGAGACAAATCGTCGTAGAATACAATTGTGTACTGAGAATCCTCACCTTGAAATAATAACTTTCGATAGGCTTTTCGATGACTATGATGTAGACAAGGAAGAGGATTTAGACGGGACCAAGGATGAAATGAGAAACGTAGGAGAGATACTATAGAACTCTAACGTCCCCCAGGAGTCGGTTCAGCCAGTAGGAATATCCTCTTGTCTTGCCAACGCTCGTAGTAGCCCTCCCTACACCAAGCGTTGCTGTTCTTCTGTGCTCTTCCGGTGTCGCTGTGCCCGTTGGATAAATGCCCCCACGAAATGATCGACCAGGAGATTGAAGATCTAGAGAAGCGATTGAGGCTTGCCGAACACGCCTAGTGTAGGTGGGTTCAGATAAACTAGGCCTGTCTATTCATAAAATCCAGACCCGAACTGCTGCCAGCATCAAACCTAATACTCCATAGAAAGGCCATATGGAAAATGATGCGCAGGCTCCGAGTGTTGATAAGACCATTCCCGTGCCCGCTTCTGGTTTAACTATAAACAAATCATTGATAGTTGCAGAGTCAGAGTGCAACTTACATATGAAATTATCATACCTAGCTCGGAACCCTCGCTCCAATCCTAGATAGTAAGAATCGAGAAAGAAAAAAAGCAAGATGGGTATGAGAGCTATCCACACATAGTTCGGTTTTTCTATAGCGGTGGCGATAATTATTATGGTCGCAGACACTAGTGCAATGCACCATGTTTTGCATCCAGCACTGTTAGCAGCCATTCGACTGATAACCGCTTGGAGAACACTTACATAGCTTTGGACAGAAGGTGACTCAATGTTGATAGTGCCCATTAGGATGCTACCCGAGTAGTTTCTTGAGGTTTTCCCAGCTCCAGCTATATAACACTCCTGCATTTGGAACACGGGGGTGGCTAACGTCCTTTTGACCTATTATCTGCACGACCTTGATACTTTCTTCATTGGCCATCTTCACTTCTTTTAGCACTCCCGATGCTTGGAAAGTATTCTTCCCTACCATGACCAGGACTATTTCAGAGCGTTTGATTGCACTCCTAGCCTTCTTTTCCCATTCGCTCAGAGGTGCAGATTCTTTCAATGACTGGTCAATTACCTCAAAAGGTGAGTCCGAAAGCCTAGACTGTCCGATAATAAAATCCTTTAGCATCTTGTCATTGTCAAAATCAAAACTTACGAATACTCTTTTCTTTGCCATCGTTTCCTCCTTTGGAAAGCCGGATGGTTCTCCTCTGCCTATTATACCACTAACCAATCGAAAGCTATATATTTGACAGATGGAATTTCGTAGTATCGTAGCATATTGGTATAATAGTAGTGGGTAAAAAAGTTAGAAGGAAGGAGGTTTAGCGCAGAAATGGCAAAGCGTGATACGGCACGATATCAACTAAAGGGACCTGGTGGTGAGATACTGCACCGTGGACAAACGGGAAGAGATCTTGAAGAGAGACGCAGGGAACATATTCCGGAATATGGCGAAAATACTCGCATTGTGAAGATAGGACCAAAGGTGTCAAAAGAAACAGCTTTAGAATGGGAGCGAAGTGGCGGGAAGAGGCTTTAGAAGGAATAATTGAGTTTCAGATTGGTCTCGAACCTCACTACCCAAATATAATATCCCTTGGAGTCGGGTAAAGTCTTTATTCTTGATTAGTGAAGTAGTAAGACACTTAGTAAGAAGGGGGAGCTAACCGCCCCTCTAGTTTATGACGCTCCCCGCGGATAGTGCTAGTCTCATACCTTGAGTTATTGTAACATTCAGAAAGAGAACTTGCCCTAGAGTTATGATATAATCAGGCAAATGAATGCTCAGTCCGATTATAAAACTCAGCCCGTAAGAATCACTATAGATGAAGGCTCACCACTTGCACTAGAAAACCTAAGTGCATTCCTGTACGACCTAGTCCTTATTCATGACCGTCTATTTCTGCTACTCTCTCCTGACTACAAAGGCAAAATCCCATCTGGTCTAGCTTTTTATCGTAGAAACAGACGCCCGATTGGGAAATCAGACAGGTTGCAGATCTCACTCATCACTAAGGAGTCTCCGCTCTTAATCGAAGTGATCATTACCGCTGTTCTAGTTGGAATTCCAACGTTCGCTTTGACATTTATTAAGATTCTCGAAAAAATCCGCGACTGGAATGACGATAAGGCAATTAAGAAGATTGACAGACTGACCAAAGAAATTGAGCTTCACCGACTAATACAAGAAGAAACTGAGCGGGCACAGTTGCAGAGGAACCCAGATGAGGCTATAGAAATTAAAAACAGTCTCGTTAAAGACGCGATACGTTTAGGGTCTAACGAGCAATTGTACATCAAAAAGGTTGAATCCCCACCAACGACATAACGACCATGAGCAGCATTCTTAGGGTATCCGTGTCGCGTGCGCATGGAAGCGCAAACATCTCGATGTTTGTCTAGTAGTAACAAACCTACAGTACCGAAATGCGGGGAGGGGAGGCTCGACGTTTCCTCTCTCGACTTTGACGCTCCCGTGACGCTGTTAGTCTCTGTGGTTAACTGTGGTTCCTCGTAGTTTTGGAGGGAAAAAGCGTTCAGCCAACCATACTAGGCCATAGTTGCCTAGCTCTGGCTGGAGGCTTGACCACTGGGGTGGCGATGCCTCAGGTGACTCTCCCGTCATAACCATCACCATGGATGGAGACAAGGAAATCACGGCCTACTTTGAGAAGGCCGTTAACCTTACTATTATAATGGATGGGCACGGAACCATTGACCCCGCATCTGGCATCCATACTTGTAGTAAAGGTGCACCACTGTCCATTACTGTCTCACCCGCCGCTGGCTGGAAGTTTGACCACTGGGGTGGCGATGCCTCAGGTGACTTTCCCACCATAACCATCACCATGGATGACAACAAGGAAATCACAGCCCACTTTGCTAGCACCGTTCATGTAACCAACATCTTTTATGATGGTCTCGTTCCCCGTACAGAGTCCGATGAGTATGTTGAAATCAAAAACTTCGGAGATGAGCCGCAAGACCTAACCGGATGGGTGCTAAAAGACGCGGCTGAGGGATACCCCTCGTTTACATTTCCACATTATATTCTTGAGCCTGGAGCCACTATCCGCGTCTATACTAATGAGATTCATCCCGAATGGGGAGGATTCAGCTTTGGTTATGGCCGAGCTATCTGGAATAATAAGATGCCTGATACGGCAGCATTGTATAACGCAGAAGGACAGGAGGTGTCTGAGGGAAGCTACAAGGTATAACGAGTGACCTCACGGTTTAGTAGGGAAAAGACAGCATGAGCGTCTATTTCTCGGCAAGAACGCAATTTACTTTGCCACTGGACAACCCACTGGAGAATGTCTCTGTCTCAATCCAGACCTTAGTAAAACCGGATTCATTTAGTGCTGCGGTAACATCGTCAAGTTTATGGATTGTGAACAAGGGAGACTTTCTCAGGCCCATCTTTACCACCAACTCTAGAGAGGCTGCGTAGAGAGCCAAGATACCCCCTGATTTCATTACTCGCTTAAGTTCGTTCACTACACTTGGAAGGTCCGGCCAAAGGTAGATCACATTGACAGCAAAAATCTTGTCAAATGAATCATCATTATACGGGATAGATAATACATCAGCATTCTTGAGTTCTACTCGTCCCTCTTTAATCTCTACAGCATTAAGCCTGCTGGCCTGCTGCACCATGGCTTTGGAAAAGTCGATACCGGCAACGAATCCCCTTGTTGCCTGTTCAGACACTGATTTGATAGCTACTCCCGGCCCGAAGCCCACTTCCAGAACATGGTCATCTGGTTTGATATGTAGCAATGATATTGTCCAGTCGTTCGATTCCTTGTTCTGGCGTGCCATTCCTCGCCCGACAAGACTACCGATAAGTCCCCTCGGTTGGCGTAGTTGGGACGCAAGCAAACGACCAAAAAGAAAAGATCGTAGACTCATTTACATCCTCCTTATTTCAGTATTATTAGGGGGCTAATAATACACTTATTCGACGTATCCTGCAATATCTATAACCAAACGAGCCAAAGTAACCAACGGTCCTCCAGTCCCTTTGTTTAGTTTGAATCTGTTGACATGGTCATATGATAGGTTTAAATTAACCATTAATTAGAGATATATGATGATTCTGACCTGCCCCCCACAAAGGATACCACTTCTTATGTTAGAGTTAAAGATAGTTTAGCTTCAGGAGCTGGTGGGCGGTAACCAAGAGCACACCGTCAGAATGTTGAGCCTAGAAAAAGGAACCTTTTTAAGGGTCCAATTACTTGATATTTTGTCCTGGAAATACTAAAATCAGGGTGTCGGTTGACCTAGTGTCTTGACACCCTGATTCTCTTCAAAACTCCCCGGCAGGGGCGGTCTATTTAGCTGTGTAGGCCGTACAGGTCTCGAACCTGTGACACCCTGATTAAAAGTCAGGTGCTCTACCAACTGAGCTAACGGCCCATGCAGCTAAGCCAGTTTAGCAAATCTTAAATCTTCGCGCAACTTGTAAGGTAAGCTGAAAGACGGGCAAGGGGCAAGGCCCCTCTAAAACTCCCTATATGTAGGACACTTTTACCTAAATGGATGTCAGAGTACTTGACAAGGGGACAAAACAAGTATATAATATCGGATTACAATATCGGTTAATGTTATCATGTTAGATAGAGAGTTCTTCTTAGGGTTCATCAAGATTCACATACTGTACCACGCTTCAAAGGAGCCAATCTTCGGTGTGGAAATAGCTGAGGAGCTGGCCAGGCATGGGTATAGCATTAGCCCGGGCACTCTGTATCCGACTCTGCATCGCTTGGAAAAAGAAGGCTATCTGGAAAGTAGCTCAAAGGTGGTTAAAGGCAAAGTGAGGAAATACTATCGGGCTACTGGCGAAGGTAAGCTGATGCTGGGGCAGGCTAAAGAGAAAATACGTGAACTGGTTGCTGAGGTAATTGAGGATAAGTAAGTGACAGGACCATTGGATACTGATACGGGGCGCAAGAAAATCTGGGGTCTTAACCCTAATGTGTTTATCCTTGGTATGGTCAGCTTGCTGACTGATATTAGTAGCGATATGATTTTTACTCTTGTCCCTCTCTTTTTGTCTAATGTGCTGGGAGCAACAACTACTATCATAGGTCTTATTGGGGGCTTATCTGAAGGTACTGACGCTATCTTCAGGATTCTCAGTGGCTGGATTAGCGATAGGATAGGTAAGCGTAAGCTTCTAGCAGTAATGGGTTATAGCATTTCTACTGTAGCTAAGCCTTTTATGTATCTGGCTTCGACATGGGGAGCAGTGCTGGGAATTAGATTCAGCGATAGGCTAGGTAAGGGCATTCGCACTTCACCACGCGATGTCTTGATTGCTGATTCTATCTCTGCTGGAGAGAGGGGCAAGGGCTTTGGTTTGCATAGGACTATGGATACCCTTGGTGCTGTCTTCGGGCTGACAGCAGCAGCTATTATTATATATCTGGTTCAGGGTGGGGGGCTGCAGCTTAGTTTAAAAACTTATCAATGGATAGTATTAGTCGGTGTCGTGCCCGCAGTGCTGGCAGTATTTGTGCTGTTAGCCTTTGTTCGTGAGAAGGAAAGGAAGCCTCCACCAAGTAGTAGTGCTCACAATAAGTTGAGTCCAGGTAGATTAACGGCAGGCTTTGATCCCCGTTTCAAGGTATTTTTAGGTATTATGGTGGTGTTTACACTGGGTAATTCCAGTGATTTCTTTGTGATACTAAGGGCACAGAGCCTGGAAGCACCCCTTATTCATATTATGCTGATGCTTGTCCTGTTCAATGTCACCTATGCAGTTATTTCACTGCCAGCGGGTATATTATCGGATAGGCTGGGGAGGCGGCGGGTTATTACCGTGGGCTGGTTTATTTATGTTCTGGTTTATCTGGGATTCGCGGTGGCATCAAGTATATGGCAAGTGTGGCTGCTTTTTGCCTTTTATGGAATCTACTACGGAATAGTAGAGGGAGTGGCACGGGCTTTTGTCGCTGACTTAGTTCCTGCAGAGAAGAGAGGTACTGCCTATGGTCTGTATCATGGTGCAGTTGGTCTCACCCTTTTGCCGGCTAGCCTGATTGCTGGCTGGCTGTGGGACACTATTAATCCGGCAGCTCCCTTTTACTTTGGTGCCGGGCTTGCCTTTGTGGCAATACTGGGCATTATGGCGCTGATGAGAGAATAGGGATTGGGAACACTTTATCTTTCTACTCCAAATGTGCTTGGAATTCGTCCTCATGTAAAACGATATCTTTATGCTCTGCTTCTATTCGTACAGTATAAATGTAGAAGGCTTCACCCATACCTGTCTTTATACAATAGTAATCCATGACTTTGCCACTTCTACCTGCATATGCTCCTATATCAGAATCTCTCGGAGATACATGCTGATTCTTGACTGGCGTTATTATAACTTTTTGCCCTTTCTCATATTTGTGAGTCATTGAATTACTCTACAAAATTTTTCAGGCATCATAATCCTAAGCAGCCTGTTTGTCAATACCCTAATATAGAAATGGACGAGTGTGCGAGCGTAATTCAGTTGCGACTTTAGAGAGCAGCTAATCAATGGGGATTATGAGTCTGATTAGGGAGTAAACTGTTAAAAATATATTTATATAACATAACAGTTAGATAGCATTATTCAGCACATCTTGGAGAGTGATAATCCCTACGGCGACTGAGCCTCCCTCCGGTGGACCGACAACTACCAGCTGGTGAATGTCAGCCTCTAGCATGGTCTCCGCCGCTTCAGCCAGAGATACATGATTGGGAATATATAGTATCTCTTTGGTCATGATTTCACTCACCGGAGTGCCCTTCCAATCAGAACGAATAAGTATCGTCTTTACTGCGTCCTTTCGTGAGATTATTCCCTGGAAATGACCGGTAGTATCTACTACCACTACCGAATTGTGCTTGCATAGTTTCTCATAAATATCACCCAAGGTATCTTCAGGCCAGGCCTTTATTAAGGAATGTGTTGAGGCATTAGCGATATTAATTTTTCTCAGCATGTCTTACCTCCTTCTGCCATTGCAGATTGATTTAAAATCCTGGCTATCACTTTATGACCTAATACCCTATTTTAGCACTACATTATCTATTAGCCTAGTGCTGCCAATTTTTACTGCCAGTGATACTAATGCTGAGGATTTGACCGTATCTAATTCGTCCAGTGTCTTAGGGTTGGCTACGCTGACATAATCAATGGTTGCCAGTGGTTCTTCATCGATAGGGTCTCTCATTTGTTGGCGCAGGCGCTCAGCGTTTTTTTCGCCTTGAGCATATAATTGCTGAGCCAAACTGATTACCCGATAAAGAACTCTGGCTGCCTGGCGCTCTTCAGGGTTGAGGCAGGTATTGCGAGTGCTCATAGCCAAACCATTAGGATCGCGCACCGTAGGGATGGTAACTATTTCCAGGTTCATATTCAGGTCAGCTATCATTTTTTTGATAACTATTGCCTGCTGGGCGTCCTTTTGCCCGAAGTAGGCTCTGGTTGGCTGGATGATGTTGAACAGTTTGGCAACAACGGTGGTAACACCCTTGAAATGACCGGGGCGGGAGGCTCCTTCCAACCGCTCAGTAACCTTGCTAACCTCCACCCAGCTATTGAACTTTGGAGGGTACATCTCGGCTACCGAGGGCATAAACACAATGTCAGTTTTTTCCTTCTCTAGCATAGCTAAGTCACGCTGAGGGTCGTGGGGATAACTATTGAAATCCTCACGGGGACCAAATTGGGTGGGATTAACAAATATGCTAACTACCACTGTAGGGTTTTCAGCTCTGGCTTTTCTGACCAAAGCTAAATGACCCTCATGGAAGCAGCCCATAGTGGGAACAAAGCCAATCGGCTCGGCAAGCTGCTGCCTTAGTTGTTTCATTTCGTCTATTGTTTCAATAGTTTTCATGAGTTTTCATGGGGAGCGTTATCTACCTCACCCCCTTAATCCCCCGTTCCTTGCAGGCTCGCCTTACAGTTCATACTCCTTTAAGTGGGGAGAGAAATATAGGTTTTGAAGGGGTTGGATTGTCCAATAACTAAAAGGCTAAATTACCAAATACCATTGCTCATAACGCTAATTATTCCTTTGTTTTACTGAACTAGAAATCAATGTACTCGATATTTAAAGGGAAACTATCACGTCGTTGAGCGTCATGGTTTAGGCTGAGTATTACTCAAAAAATATTTCAATTTTATCCTTGTCCCTTATAATATAGTTTTCAAATTCAAAATTTGGCTCAAAATTGACAAACATTTTTACCTTTCCTTCAGGCCCATTACACTTAGTAAAGATACAATCTTGGCTAAAATTCCTGCCCCAAATTTCAAAAAAGCGGCCCAGTTGAATATCATCTTTTGTAACTAAGCCAGTAAATTCAAGATGAATAATATTATCTTCTCCATGAGTATGGATTGGTTGCTCAGTAATGCCAATGCCAATATTGGCGGGAATATCCTGTTGTTGGCCCAAAATAGTAATTGAGAGTTCAGTATGCCAGTGGATACCTTGGTTTGAAATAATTTCTGATTCTGGCAGAGGTGATCTTGTGGCTAAAAACCAGCCCCCCCAAAAAATCCCTCCGCCTACAATTAAGGCTATGACAGCTACCAATAAAAATTTCTTGAATTTTTTTCGGCGGTGATATCTGAGATGCTCCTTTTCTCCTTGCTGTATCCTTAAAAGCTTACGTTCTTTCTTTGTTAGCTGGTGGTGCTTAGCTAGTGCTTTATTTTTCTCTGACTCTTCCATGAATAGGCTTTCCTTTCTCTTGCTTTTGACAATGTCATGGGCGTCATATTTTAGTTAACTCAGCTAATATGCTTTCATCCATAGAGAAGCTTTGCTTATCAGTAGGGAAGCTACCGGCTTTTACCTCGTTATAATATTCAGTAATAGCACTTGACATAATATTAGTAAGCTTTGTATATTGCTTAGCGTGTTTGGGGACAAAGTTGGTAAATGAGCCTAAAATATCGTTGATAACCTGAACCTGCCCATCGCAACCTATGCCAGCACCGATACCTATAGTGGGAATACTTATTCTTTGGGTAATAAGGGTGGCTAGTGGGGTAGGAATGGTCTCCAGAACAATGGCAAAAGCCCCTGCTTCTTCCAGAGCCCGGGCATCTTTAAGTAGTCTGGTGGCTGCTTCTGGGGTTTTTCCCTGCACCTTAAAGCCACCAAGCTGGTGAATTGACTGTGGGGTAAGTCCAAGATGACCCATAACCGGGATGCCGCATTCTACAATTCTTTTTACCTTTTCCGCTACCGTTACGCCACCTTCAAGCTTAATTGCCTGAGCCCCGCCTTCTTGAATAAAACGGGCAGCATTATGTAGCGCATCGTCGGTACTGATGTGGTAGGTCATAAATGGCATATCACCAATTACCATCGCCTGTTTTGTACCTCTGACTACAGTTTTAGTATGGTGGAGCATCTCCTCCATGGTTACCGGTATGGTTGATTCATAACCAAGGACTACCATACCCAGGCTATCTCCAACCAGGATTAGTGGTATCCCTACCTCATCAACTATCCTGGCCGTGGAGTAGTCATAGGCGGTGAGCATGGTGATTTTCTCGCCTTTTTGCTTCATTTCTTTTATCTGGTTTACTGTAGTGCGCATTTCCCCCCTCCTTACTTAAGCCTTATTTGCTTAAGCTTGTTTTAGAATGGCTTGTAGCTCCTGTGCCTGGTGCTGGTTGATTTTTCCTTTGGCTAGAGCAATAGGGATGGTTTGGAGACCTAGTTCTTTATAGGTAGAGAGTAGACTGGGAGCTATTTTCTGTAAAGCATTGAGATGCTTGGTAACCGTCCCGGTATCACCGCGAGCAATTGGTCCGGTGAGGCACTGAGGTATACCGACAGCATCAATATTGCTAATTGTCCCTCGTATCAGCGGCAATAGGGCTTGGGTAGCTTGATGCGGTGGTATGTTGAAGGTTTGCCATAAATCGGTAGCTAACTTGACCAGGGTTACCATATAGTTGCAGGCAATGACAGCTGCCGCATGGTAAATTATTTTATCGCTTGCTTTTAGTTCTATCCAGTGGCCATCAAGGGCGGTAGCCATATCCTTGAGTGTACTTAGTAGTGGCTCCTCAGCCTCTAGGGCAAAGGTTGAGCCAGGTATATTTTCTATCGCTTGTTGGGCACTGGCGAAGGTCTGTAGGGCGTGAAAGGCACCAACTTGAGCACCTGATATCTTAGCCGGTTCCAGGATATCTGTTGCAGCAGCACCGCTACAGTGAACCACACTCTGCCCAGCGTGCCACTGTATTTGAGATGCTACCGGGGCGATAACATCATCGGGAGTAGTAATAAAGATAAGCTCAGCAACATCAGTTACATCTTGGTTGTCATTAAATGCGCGGCAACCGCTAATTGTCTGGGCCAGATTTCTGGCTGAGGTTTGGCTTCGGCTGGATACAGCTACCACAGAGTAGCCCTTGCTGCTTAGCCTAACCGATAAAGCGGTGCCTACAGTTCCAGCTCCGATGAATCATAATTTGAGCATTTTTTCTTCGACTTAACCAAATTAATATTAAAAAAACCTTCTCCGACACAGCCAGAGAAGGCATTTACAATCAATTTATGTTTATGCCGTCTCGGTCATATCCGATCCAAGCGACTAAAAGTTATTAATAAATAACTTTTTTTAAAGAGCTCACCGCCAAATTAGTCGATGGCTATAACTAATCGAATTATAATAAGGCTAATGCCAATTTGTCAATAGTTAGCCGGTTTTAGGGAGGTGCTAAGAACCAGACTGCCAGTGGACATAATCGGTACCTTTTAATCGGGTCATAACATCGCCTCAACCTTCTTTATTTGTGCTTTTGGCAATGCTCTTTAAAATAGAGAGGATTCCAATGATGGTGCGTTGTATGTCCACAGGCTCTTGACCTAGCATTCTGGCCACATAGGGGTCCAAGCCACCGCTATAGCCTACAGGACTCTCAGCTATGCCAGGATCCTGTGGGGACAGGTATCCAGCTAAAGCAAATAGCTCGCTCTCCTCAAAGTCTAGAGGTTTGGCAATTTTGCGCAGAATTGAAGCCGAAGGGAAACGCTCTCCTCTCTCTATCCGACCCAGGTGTGATGGGGATACGCTTGCCCTGGTTGCCAGTTCTTGGAGTGTTAGCGGCATGGTAACCCTTTGTTGCCTAAGTATTCTGCCCAAGCTATTTCTACTATTATCCATACTTACATTATAATTCGCCAGATGGCAAATGTCAACATTATGATTCGTCAAATGGCAAAAAAAGGGGAGTGTCAACAAACCTTCTATTTTTAAACCTCTTTATGCTACACTTATTGGGAGGTATTTGATAGCCGGAGAAGAAATTGAGGTCTTGATACTTGACAATTAATATTTGCCTGAGTATAATTACAATACTTGACAATTAATATTTGCTTGGGTATAATTACAATAGATGAAGGCTAGTCTCTACCCGCCCCTTTCTAAATAATTCAATTCAATGTTATTTTCGGTTAATTCTTAAAGAAAAGCTTGGTTTTCTTGCATGTCAAAATATATTTTTGTTACCGGTGGTGTAGTTAGTTCCGTAGGTAAGGGCATTACTGTTGCTTCAATTGGCACTATTCTGAAGAGTCGCCAAATTACTGTGTCTGCGCAGAAGCTAGACCCTTATCTTAATGTTGACCCAGGAACAATGTCACCTTATCAGCATGGTGAAGTGTTTGTTACTCAGGATGGTGCTGAGACTGACCTTGATTTAGGTAACTATGAGCGTTTCATTGATGTTAACCTCACTGCTGAATCCAATGTTACCTCAGGCCAAATCTATAGTACAGTTATTGCTAAGGAAAGACGGGGAGATTTCTTGGGTGGCACTATCCAGGTGGTGCCCCATGTTACCACCGAGATAAAGGCGCGATTTAAAAATTTAGCTGAGCAATCTCAGGCTGAGGTGGTTATTATTGAGGTAGGTGGTACGGTAGGTGATATTGAAGGGCAGCCTTTTCTTGAAGCCATAAGGCAAATGCGAAATGATGTGGGGCGGGATAATGTGCTCTATGTCCATGTTACCCTTCTTCCCTATCTCACCTCTAGTCAGGAGCTAAAGACCAAGCCTACTCAGCACAGTGTTAACGAGTTGCGTCGTACCGGAATCCAGCCTGATATTATCATATGCCGTAGTGACTATCCTATCTCGGAAGGGATAAGGGATAAGATATCCTTGTTCTGTGATGTTGAGCGTCAGGCGGTCATTCCCCTGCCCACCGTATCTACAATCTATGAGGTGCCACTAGTTTTAGAGGAGGAAGGACTGGGAAAGCTAATTATGGACAAACTTAGTCTTGAAGCGCACCAGACAGACCTGAGCCAGTGGCGGGAATTGGTTGCACGTCTTAAAACACCTCATGAGCCAGTTAACATCGCCCTGGTAGGTAAATATGTGGAATTAAAAGATGCCTATTTCTCAGTTCGTGAGGCGTTACATCATGCTGCCCTATACCACGAGAGAGATGTAAATCTGCTCTGGATTAGCTCTGAAGATTTAGAGAAGGATGGTGGTGAAGCTTTATTGCGCTCAGTCCAGGGTATCATAATCCCTGGCGGCTTTGGTATTAGAGGCATTGAGGGTATGATTAAGGCAGCCAGCTATGCCCGAAATAATGAAATCCCCTACCTGGGGCTGTGCCTCGGGATGCATGTTATGGTAATCGAGTTTGCTCGCCATGTCTTAGACTCAACCAAGCCCAACTCTACTGAGTTTGATGCTACCACCCCCTACCCGGTTATTGACATTCTCCCTGAGCAGAAGGCGAAAGAGGATAAAGGCGGTACCATGCGTCTGGGTAATTACCCCTGTCAACTGGTTGAGGGCAGCCTTGCTGCTAGTGCCTACGGACAGAGTGTAGTCCATGAGCGCCACAGACACCGCTTTGAATTTAATAATCAGTTTCGCCTTCCTTTAGAGAAGGCAGGAATGGTTTATAGTGGACTATCTCCTGACGGCACGCTGATTGAGGTCTGTGAGTTAGCCAACCACCCGTGGATGGTAAGCTGCCAGTTCCACCCCGAGTTTGGCTCTCGCCCTGGTTGCCCTCATCCACTGTTCCGTGAATTTATCGGAATAGCCAAAGATGTATTACGAGAAGGGGCTCAACCCTCGCTACCCCTTCCGTCTAGTTTATGAATACCTATATTATTAGAGGAGGGGGATTAAGGAAATAAGGTTAAAATATGAACATTAGTGAATTAGGAAACAAAAACAAAGATGAGTTGGTTGAGCTAGCCAAGGAGATGAATATCTCGGGCTATGCCGCTCTCAAGAAGCAGGACCTCGTTATGCGTTTGCTGGAGGTTCAGGCCCAACAACAGGGCAACATCTTTTGTGGCGGTATTCTGGAGACTATGAATGATGGCTACGGCTTCCTCAGGCAGGGCACACTGCTGCCTGGTTCAACCGATGTCTATGTCTCCCAGTCCCAAATCCGTCGCTTTGGTCTACGCACTGGTGATATGGTTGTCGGTCAGGGCAGGGCACCCAAAAATGGTGAGAAATACTACGGCTTACTCCGTGTAGAGGCAATTAATGATCTAAACCCCGAGCTATCTAAAAACCGCCCCAATTTTGGCTCGCTTACCCCTATATTCCCCAACAAGATAATTAACCTGGAGACTTCACCCAAGGAGCTGTCCACCCGACTTTTAAATCTTATTGCTCCTATTGGCAGAGGGCAACGGGGCTTAATTGTGTCACCACCCAAAGCCGGTAAGACGCTATTACTCAAAGCCATAGCCAACGCTGCTACCACTAACTATAATGATATTCATCTGATGGTGTGCCTTATTGGCGAGCGCCCGGAAGAAGTTACTGACATGAAGCAATCGATAAGGGGGGAGGTGATAAGCTCTACCTTTGATGAGCCGGTGGAGAATCACACCCGTGTTGCCGAGCTGGCGCTGGACAGAGCTAAACGAATGGTAGAAAGTGGTAAGGACGTCTTTATTCTTCTTGATGGTATTACTCGCCTTACCCGCTCATACAACCTGTGTGTGCCCCCCAGTGGGCGTACCCTGTCTGGTGGTGTTGACCCGGCAGCCCTTTACCCGCCCAAACGCTTCTTTGGCGCCGCCCGCAATACTATTGAGGGTGGCAGCCTGACCATCATTGCCACCTGCCTTATTGATACCGGTAGCCGTATGGACGAGCTTATCTATGAGGAGTTCAAGGGTACGGGTAATATGGAAGTCCACCTTGACCGCCGATTATCTGAGCGCCGATTCTTCCCAGCGATAGATATTCAGCGCAGTAGTACCAGGCGGGAAGAGCTGCTGCAAGATGAAAATACCGTAAAACAGGTATGGCTGCTGCGGCGTATGGTGTCTATGATTGCCTCTGACGCCAACAAATTTACTGAATGCACCGAGCGAGTCCTGGAGCGCATGGCTAAAACCAAGACCAACGCTGAATTTCTGGCTAACTTAAGTAAGGAAATGTAGCTGCAGTAAATAATCCATCAAACAGGTGGCTGTTTGGTTGTCATAGCGAGGAGCGTGGCGACGAAGCAATCTTTGAAAGTAATAATGAAATTGTTTCGCTTTGCTCGCAATGACAAGAGTGGTGTTTAAGAGGGTCGAAGCCCCTTTTTAAGAAATCCCCTTCACTCTCCCCTTATTAAAGGTAGAGGGATAAAGGGCGAGGAGTTGATAAACTGGCTCAGATAGGGGGTTGACAAATTAGAATCTTGTGCTATAGTAACGCTATAACTTGGTTAGCTTTGAGATGAATTCAAAGGGCTTGACAAATAGATATTTTGTGTTATAGTATTTGCATACTTTAACAAGCGCGGTATTATATAAGGTAAAGGGGGTGATATCATGGTAAAACCCCAAAGGATTGTTATTGCGAGGCACACACCATCTCGTCAATGCAAGGTCGCTTAGATGACTGAAGCAAACAGCCGAAGCAATGTCCTGAGGGGGAGAGAGTTGTTAAACTCATACAGAAGCATAATAAAGTAACCTTATCTCCATAAAGGGAAGGATATAAGGTTTGATGCCTTTATTTATGGAGGTATAACCTGTTTAGAAGGAGGAAAAAAAGGTCGAATGAAAAAGAAATATTCTAAAATATTGGGTATAGGCTTAACCCTGGCGCTGCTTGGCAGTCTCGTGTTATCGGTAGTTCCGGTAAGCGCCCTTACCCAGCCCAGCGTGTCTGTAGACCCCGCCGATATTAGTGCCACAGGTGTGGAATACAGCATCATCTTTAATCTGGCGGATGACCTGCCTGAAGGTGGGAAGATTGAAATCGTATTCCCAGATGACACTGACCTCACTGCTGTTGCGCCTGGTGATATCACACTCGCCGCCACCTCAGGTATTGGCAGCTCTTCTTTCAGTGGTGTAGTTGCTGTCACCGCTCCAGTAAGTGATGACACGACGCTGACCATCACTGTGCCTGATGTCAATGCTGAGAACAAGATTGGCGTTGGTGCCCTGGTTCAGGTGCTGGTAGGCGATGTCGAAAATCCCCCTACTCCTGGCGACTATACGCTGGACTTAGGTACCCTGACCTCGGCTGACGTCACCATAGAATCAGCGGTAACATCAGCCACCTATGAACTAGAGGCGCCAGATATTGGTGCCCTTCCCGGTATACTTCAAGTCTATAATCCCGGTGGTATACTGATGGCGCAAAAGACTGGAGCCACTGCTTTTGCTG
>SDBV01006451.1_pt1 | contig 16252 bp, 12 predicted proteins | sample 2277081 | NCBI WGS metagenome assembly SDBV01 (sample SAMN10402039, study PRJNA504765) | marine sediment metagenome | isolation source: marine sediment core GS10_PC15, 223 cmbsf | place: Arctic Ocean: Southern Knipovich Ridge | collected 2010
AAGGAACAGAGTGCCGAAGCCCTTCCGGTGAAGCCCTGGAACTAATGAAGATTATTGATGGAATCTATGGATCTGCAGAGCTGGGACTACCAGTTTATTTATAGAGTTAATACAGAGTTATGCCGATTTGTTAACAAAGGAGTATGTTTATGGATGCTATAATTCTTACTGCCGGTAGTGGTACCCGTCTATGGCCTTATGCTGAGGTACGCCCTAAATCGATGGTGCCTGTCGCAGGAAAACCTCTTATAGATTATAATATAAGTGCCCTCAAAAAGGGAGGAATAAACAGAATCCTACTTGGTGCAGGGAAACTGCATGAGCAGATAAGCCGCTATTACCGTAAAGATGAAAATGTTCAAATAATACCGGTTGGTCAGACCAGAGGCTCAGCAGAGACATTGAAAACTGTTCTCCAATCCTGTGAAGCAGAACCTGTTCTGGTACTCTGGGGCGATACTGTTGTTGATGAAAATGATTTGAACTCATTAATTAATGCAGAAACAGGAACATTACTGCTCTCCCCTCTTGAAATTGAAGATTCCAGGGATTGGATCACCTGCAACATAAAGAGCGGGTTTGTATCCGGCTTTCTGGGGCATCCCAGGGATGAAGGCACCCACCGTCTTGCTGCAGCAAAAATAGGCACTGATTTTTTTCCCTACCTCGACTTAAATCCAGGTTATTTTCCTGATATTCAGGTTGGAATGATGCCCCCGGAAGAATTTTTTCTGGAAATATCTCTGGCAGATTACATCAGAGACGGACATAATCTTAAGGCTCTGGTCACCACAGGAAACTTTTTTGATATTGATAAACCATGGCAGCTTATGGGAATTAACAACTTTATGGTCGGGAAGCTATGTTCAGGACTTACTTCCAACGAACTGTCAGAGAACGCCAGTATAGATGACTCCGCTTTTATTGAAGGATTTGTCAAACTGGGAAAAAACAGCCATATAGGACGAAATGTTACAATTAGAGGAAGTTTAATAGCAGGTGACAACACTCTAATAGAGAACGGAGCTATCATAGATGGTAATGCTGTTATTGGAAATGATACAATAATTGAAAATTTCTGCTTTATCAGTGGCGGAAGTTCAATTGGAGATCACTGTCATATCAATCATTGCGCTGAACTTGATGGAGTTATTTTTAATAGAGTTTTTCTTTACCATTATATGGAGTTTTCCGGAATCATTGGAGAAGCTACTGATCTGGGAGCCGCAACTGTTTGCGGTACTCTTCGTTTTGATGATGGAGCTACTACCCACAGAATAAAGGGACGAAAGGAACTACCCCATGAAAACTCCAATGCAGTATATTTCGGTGACTACGTCCGTACAGGGGTAAATGCAATCATTATGCCTGGCTGTAAGGTTGGTGTTTACAGTATCGTTGGGCCAGGAGTTCTACTTGAAGATGATCTGGAAAATAACAGCCTCCTGATGCTTAAACAGGAAACTGTGAAAAAACACTGGGGACCGGAAAAGTATGGATGGTAAGCGGGTTGGTCTTATTGTTGCATTGGAAGATTTGATTCTCAGTGAAGGAACTTTTCCGGCGTCATTTGATCTGAATATATGTGAAATAAAGTGCTGGCATCCCGGAAATTATACATCTGATAATCTTTTGCACCTCAAAGAATGGGTGGATAAAGGATTATTCAGGGTTTCCGGTTTATGGTGTGGCTGGAGTGGACCTATAAAATGGGATCTTTATGAAGGACCACATGTGCTTGGCCTTGTCCCATCAGCCTACCGGGCTAATAGGGTCCTGGAATTAAAAAAAGGGATACAGTTTGCACATGATCTGGGTGTAAAACAGGTAACAACTCATGTTGGATTCATTCCGGAAAATCCACTGACAACAGAATATCAAGAAACAGTTTCTGCAGTTAGAGAGCTCGTAACATTCTGTTTATCCCTGGATATAACATTTAACTTTGAGACAGGTCAGGAGACTCCAGTCACCCTTATGAGATTTATTGAGGATGTTGGGCTCCCCAATCAGGGAGTCAATCTGGATCCTGCCAACCTGCTCCTGTATGGCAGAGGGAATCCAATTGATGCTGTTTATATTTATGGAAACAAGATAAAGGGAGTACATATAAAAGATGGGTTTTATCCGGGAACAAGGGAAACTTTGGGCAAAGAAGTTAGTCCGGGTAATGGCCTGGTTAACTTTCCACTTTTTCTTGAGGCCTTGAATAAGATAGATTATCAGGGAGATTATATTATTGAAAGGGAGCTCGTGTCCGGCAGTGCCAAAGAGGAAATTTCTAAAACTGTGAAGTTTCTGGAGTCTATTTTTGATAAAGATTATTTCTGACCCCTGGGGCTTACGTCTTATTTATCTTTTTTATTTTGGCGGTCTGGGCTTCTTCTTTCCCTATATTGGTGTATACTTAAAAGATCAGGATTTTTCCGGAACAGAGATAGGGCTGGTCTTAATGGCAGGTTCTATTCTCTCGATTATTTTTGTACCTTATTTCAGTAAGAATCGTTTTGTAAAACACCATCTGATCTATTTGTTACAGTTTTTCCTCCTTTTTTCAGGCGGGATGGTATTGGCATTGATGGTTAATGAATCACGCATTATTATAGCGGTTGTATTATCATTATTTGCACTTTCCAATTCCTTCATAGAACCATTTATCGGGACTCTATTTATCCGCTCAACTGAGCTAAATAAAGATCCTGGATTTGGTTCGATCAGAAACTGGGGAAGTGTCGGGTGGTCCTTCTCTGCTGTTATTGCCGGTTTTATAATTGCAAAGACTGGATATGTCGCTATTTTCTTTCTCCTTTTTTCTAATTTTCTGGTAACAATTCTGCTACTCTTCAAATTCATTAAATTTTCAGGAGACAAAACTGCTTCAGGGAAAACAGTAAAAAGTTTTAAAGGATTATTGGAAATATTACAGCACAGAGAGCTTGTTGTTATTAGTATTATATTCCTGATTGAGAATATTATCCTGGGAATGACTCAACGATTTGAAGGGATTTATTTGATTCAGCTGGGAGGATCAGAAGCATTAATTGGACTAATGTCATCCCTTACGGCGCTGCTTGAGATCCCATTAATGATCCTTGCAGACAAAGGGCGCCGGAAATTATCTGCTTTATCACTTTTGAAGCTATGGATAATTCTGAGATTTTCAAGTGCCCTCATTGTGCTTTTATTTCCTGATCCATATATCATATTATCAACCAGTGTACTCAGAGCAATTTCATTCAGTATTCTAATAGTTCTTCAGATTGAGTTCGCCCGAACTTATTCTGATCAAGAGAATTTCCCTGCTGTATTGGCACTGTTTCAGGTTTCAATATTTCAGTTTGCCGGTATTATCAGTTCTCCCCTTGCTGGTATATTATTCGACCATATAGGTCCATGGTCCCTGTATTTGATAAGAGCTTGCGGATCAATAATTGCATTTGCAGTACTCATATTTTTCTTCAGGAAAAAGAAAGTTCAGATTGAAAATGATGAAAGGATTTCAGCACAATTGTCAACAACAGAATAAAAAAAATTGTGGATTATTTTATATATTGATTTATGGCTTTTCGTAATTTTTCAAACGTGTCAGTTCGCCCTTTCCGGACATCAACAAGTATACATTGTTTCATGTGATCATCCAGGACAATCTTGCTGACTTCATTTAAAGCGGAGCGGACAGCAGATATCTGAATCAAAATTTGATCGCATTCCTTGTGTTCAACGACCATCTTTTTTATACCCTTTACATGGCCCTCAATTCGGGATAATCGATTTATAACAACTTCAGAATGTTCATGATCATGATGATAGTCACTCATTTTTTTTCCTGTTAATCTGCCGGTAGTTTTTATATCATTTTCTCCGGGAGATTTATCCCAAAATAGAGAATATCCTGCTTCATGTCAATATTATACTCTGGCCGAATAGGAATATTAATAATGAAATTGTACTTTTCTCTCAATATTCCTGGAACACTTTATTAATACTGCAGGCATGAATGAATTGAATTAAACTTTTTTAGATTGACAACAGCATTTATTTATTATATACAGAATATATCCCCTATGGGGGGATAGGGGATATAACATGATTAAAGAAAAGTATATTATTATTAAGGAAGCAAATAAAGATTTTGAAGCTAAATTCGGATGCACAGACTGTTAGATAATTAATTATGGTGAGAAAGACACATTAGACAGGAGGAACATTATGCACGAAGGCGACCATGGGATTTTAGATGAGACTCATAATGAATTTGAAGCAAAATTCGGGAATCGGAAAAGTCATGATAATAGTCATGGAAAGAAAGGGATTGGATCTGAACAGATTATTAAGGTTATTTCTGCTGTTATTATTGTATTTGTAATCGCTGCATTCCTTTATTTTAAATTTCTTTAGGTCCTACACGAGGTTACAAAGTGAATGTATCGAATATCCGTACAATCAATCAAACGCCTGATCCTATGGTACTATATAAACTCGATTTTGTGAAAAAACTTAAAAAGATTGTTTTTCCAGGTGTCCTGCTGCTTTTAATAATTATTTCAGCAGTGGATGTCTATATTACAAAGTATTTGAACGAGGACTATTTTGGCCTCCTGGGGATGATTACCGGGGGTGGATTTATAACCTGGAACACTCTGAATGTTGTTATAAAAAAGAAGAAAATTACAGCCGGGGTTCTTGTTGTACTGGCGCTGATTGGTTCAGCATATGTAGGCGAATATCTTGCTGGTGCCATTGTGGCCTTTATGATGATCGGAGGAGAGTTCCTGGAGGAACTTACTCTGGATAAAACCAGGAATGCCGTAAGGGAATTAATAAAACTGGTCCCCGATACTGCAAGAATCAAAGCTAACAGTATTGATAAAGTAATACCTATAAGCCAGGTTGACATCAATGATATTACAGTTGTTAAACCTGGTGAACGAATCCCCGTGGATGGGAAAATTTTGAAAGGGCAGGCAGCTGTTAATGAAGCCTCTTTAACTGGTGAGTCCATGCCGGTTGATAAAACTGTAGGCGATAATGTTTTTGCAGGGACTCTGAATGAGAATGGTGTGTTTGAAATACTAACAGCAAAACTCGGCATGGATACCATGCTCGGAAAAATTATCAGTGTTGTCCTGGAGGCACAGGATAATAAAGGAGACTCACAGCGTCTTGCAGACAAGTTTGCATCCTTTTTTACACCGGTAATTCTTGGAATAGTAGTTATTGTCTGGTTTTTTTTCGCTGGGCTTCCTTTGGACGAAAGACTGCTTAGGATTATGACTATCCTGGTAATCGCCTGCCCATGTGCTCTGGTTCTTGCCACTCCGACAGCTGTTGTGGCGACTGTGGGAAATGCGGCAAAACATGGTGCATTGATAAAAGGTGGAGGAGCTCTGGAAAATACTTCTAATATCACAACCGTATGTTTCGACAAAACGGGAACTATAACAAAGGGAAAACCTGAGGTTGTCGATATCATAACATTTGATGGTTCTTCTGTTCAGGACTTATTAAACTATGCGGCAATTGCAGAGAAAAATTCCGGACACCCATTAGGTGACGCAATTCTGAAAAAAGCCGGCAGAGAGAGCATTGGGCAGATTGCCGACTCTGAAGATTTTAAACTTAATTTTGGTAAGGGTGTTGAAGTTGTATACAAAGGAGATAAAATCGAAATTGCGAATGCAGGATACTTTGGTGAAGCTGAGGAAGATGCAGGAGAAAAGATAACAGAATATATTTCCGATCAGGAAAAGAAAGGAAACACTTCTCTGCTCGTAATAAAGAACGACAGGATCATAGGCGGTATTGCTATTGCTGACACAGTCAGAGATGAAGCAAAAGAGATTATTACTGAACTAAAAGAACTGGGCATTAAACGAATAATAATGCTGACTGGAGACAATGAAATTACAGGTCTGGCTATTGCCGAAAAAGTGGGAATAATGGAAGTAAAAGCTAATTTACTGCCTGAAGATAAACTGACAGTAATTAAAAAGCTTAAAGCTGAAGGTGAAATTGTTGCAATGATTGGTGACGGTATAAATGATGCGCCGGCTCTTATGATTTCAGATGTAGGTATTTCAATGGGAATAGTCGGAACTGATGTTGCTGTAGAATCTTCGGACATTTCTTTAATGGCTGATGATTTGAAACTTATACCTCAGTTACTCAGAGCGAGCAAAGTAACAATGAGAATTGTAAAACAGAATATTATGGTATTTGCTGTTTTTGTGAATGTAATTGGCATCTGGCTTTCTACAATTGGATTTCTTACACCAGTAATGGCAGCACTTGTACATAATCTGTCTTCTGTTTTTGTTGTTGCCAATTCGGCCAGGCTTTTGAAATACAGGTATAATGTCTGATATATCAATCTTCAAAGAACAGGTAATTCCTGATGTGTCAGGATTATCTGCCTTATTACAGTCTCTTCTGAAAATCGATTCCCGGACAGAGTATCCTGGAATCGAAGAGGTCATGGCACTTATGAAAAACTATTGTATTCAGTCCGGTCTCGAATATACAGTTACAGGCCCTGATAATGGCCCTTCCTCCCTTATTGTAATAAATCAAGGTAAGAAAGCAGGCAGAGATCGATTGATATTACTTTCCCACATAGACACACACGGATGGGATAGAGAAAACTGGAGTGTACATCCCCTTTCAGGAAAAATAATAAACAAAAAAATTTATGGCCGTGGTGCCATTGATTGTAAGTCACTTACAGCCATCTGGCTGCATCTAATGAAATGTTTAATTCGATATACACCAGAGAGAGATATTGTTCTTATAATAACATCCGATGAAGAAACCGGAGGAGACGCAGGATTAAAGTGGATTGCTGATAATACAGAACTCTTAAAAGGCTGCAGCTGTGCTATAAATGAGGGTGGAGGTTATATTATCCCCACTTCTACTGGAAAAACTGCGATTACCTGTCAGTATGGAGAGAAGGGAAAAATTGAATACTCTCTTGATTCCGGAAAAAACGCAAAAGAAAAATTAATTCGGGACAGGGGGATAAAAGGAATTTTAAGACATCTTCGGTCCAAACGCCAGTATAAAATAAGTATGAATAAGTTTAATGGGTGTAGAATTAAACCGGACTTTAAAAACTCATTTTTTAATTCCATAACTGTTCAAAATTACATAGCATATGTGAATTATCTACCAAACGTTGATCCTGGAAAATTGATTGGATTGCTCCAAAACGAACGGTTCTTAATTACCGGACAAAAAGAGGTTAAAAAAGTGGAAGCAACTGTTTCATCTTTAAAAACAAAGCTGTTCTGTATTATTCAAAATTTTACAGAAAAACTGGATCTGGATATTGTCCCTGTTATAACTCGGGGATATAGCGACGCCCGTTATCTTCGGAGTTTGGGTATCGATACTTACGGATTTTTCCCAATAGGGAGAAGAGAAGATATTCTAAGGATCCATGGAACAGATGAATTTATTCATGAAGAAAGTCTGCATGAGGCTTTTCAGATTCTGTTCAGGATTGTATGCCATTATACAAATTTGGAATTATCCATTTTATCAGATAAAAAAGATGAATGATAAGGTTGTAAGAACTGGATATGAAATATAATAAAATATCGGATTGTCCTTTCCTTTGTTGTCATTTAATGGAGGTACAGGTTTGAACTGTTTACCCGTCTACCAAAACCTTATAGTTCATAAACATTACTGCTTAAAGTAATTCATAAGAATGTAACTGCTTACCCCCGGAATTCTTATATCAGAGGTATCATCTGTATATACAATTTTTATTGAATCTGCAAGAACTGAAAGACTCCTGGTCCTGATTATTCTTTTAATATTCTCAAAGAGAAAAGAATTTCCGTCAATAATACTACCCCTCAGAATTATGGCTTCCGGGTTTAGAATGTTGGCAATATCAGTTAATTTTCCTCCAATATAACCTGCCACTTCAAGAAAAATATTCCGAACAAAACGATCTCCATTGTTAGAAGCCCTTATCACATCTTCTATTTTAAGTTTAGACTTATCACCGTCACAGAGATTGACAATCTCGCTGTAAACTCCGCTTGTAATACCCTCTCTGCATTTTTCAAGAACGAAGTATTCCGTAGCTACAGTTTCCAGACAGCCCCTGTTTCCACAGGTACAAATGGCGCCATCAGGGATAACATTTGTATGACCAATTTCACCAACAAAACCCTTCTTACCAAAATATATACTATCGTTCAGCACCATACCCATACCGACTGTTTCGGAGAGCCAGATACAAACAAAATTTTCTACTTTAATTCCTCTGCCGTAGAATTTTTCACCCAGGGCTCCTGCATCGATATCATTTATAAGAAAGAAAGGAAGATTGAATCTGGATTCAACCAGTTCTTTAAGAGGAACTTCCTTCCAGTCACGGGCAAGAAGATATTCGTGGGAAACCCCCTTTTCCATATCCATATAATCGCCCATCCCCAATCCAATGCCAAAGATACGTTTATCTATCTCTGCAGCCTTTGTTTTTAAATCTGCAATAATGGAAAATAATTGTTCAAGAAGTTCATCTTTTGGAATCCCTTTTCTTGTAGGTATGAACAATTCAAAAACCGTATCACCTGCCGGGTTTACAAGGGCTCCATGTATATTTGAAAGATTAAAAATAAGAGCAATATTGACACCAATTTCGGGATCAAATTCAAGACAGATAGACCTTCGCCCACCGGTAGATTTATTTAATCCACTTTCCCTTACAAGACCAAGTTCCATTAGCTTATTAATATACTTTACAATCGAAGAGGGACTAAGTTTTAGTTTAGCGGCAAGTTCTCCCCGGGTTATTTCCTGGAAGTTCAATATACTGTTAAGGAGATCAGCCATCCTCTCTTTCTGTATATTTCCATAATCATTCAGCATAGAGTCCTCCCATACATATTTTAGAATTTTTCCAAACATTAATCAATGTTTACATAATTTCATACTATTTTTCGCTACATTCCAGGCTACTTTATTGACATTTTACTTAAACTAAACTATTTTTATACTTAATAGATGAATTTATGATATTTTTTCTGGAACAGGGAGAAAGGTGGAATGAAAGGAAATGTCATTATCGGCCAGTCCGGCGGTCCTACTTCCGTAATAAACTCATCCCTTGCAGGTATCATCGAGGCAGCGCTGACATCAGATAAGATCAATGAAATCTATGGTATGAATTATGGTATAGAAGGTTTCTTAAACGAAAAACTGATTGATCTTGGAAATCAAAAACAGGAAGTTTTAGAGGGACTGCGCTCCACCCCTTCATCAGCTCTGGGATCATCACGCCATAAACTGACAGAAGAAAATCTTCCCCTCATCCTCGAAATCCTTAGAAATTATGATATACGATATTTTTTCCTTATCGGCGGAAACGATACAATGGATACGATCCACCGGATTGAGGAGTACTGCAAAAGTAACAGTTATGAGCTAATGGGCATTGGAATACCAAAAACTGTAGATAACGATCTTTTTGGAACTGATCATACCCCTGGATTTCCTTCTGCAGCCAGATACAACATGCTGAGTGTGGCACAGTCCGGAGTTCTGGCCAGAGATATGCAGAAGGTTGATAAGTTTGTTATTTATCAGACCATAGGGAGAGATGCCGGATGGCTGGCTGCCGCGACAGCCCTTGCAAAAAAGCAGGAATCTGATGCTCCCCATTTAATTTACTGCCCTGAACGTCCATTCAACAAAGAACAGTTCCTTGAAGACGCTAAGGATTGTATTAAAAAGTACGGTTGGGTTTCCATTGTTGTCAGCGAGGGACTTTTATATCCTGATGGTACTCCGGTAAGTGCAGCCCGGGAAAAAGATTCGTTTAACAACAGGGAATTCGGTGCCATGGGCGGTGCAAGTGTAGGACTTAATGTTCATAAAATACTCAAAGAAGAAACAGGTTTTCGTGGTGAATTCCAGATAACAGAATCTTTAAACATGTGTGCTATTGACAGAGCTGTACCTATGGATCTTCAAGAGGCATATGACTGCGGCATGGAAGCTGTACAATTAGCTCTTTCCGGGATGAGCGGTTATATGGTTACCATTGAGAGAATTTCTGACAATCCCTACCGTGCGGGTTTCGGAAAAACAGAACTGTCAAATGTAGCTATCAGAGCAAAGGCCATGCCGGAAGATTTTATTAATGACCGGGGTAATTTTGTAACAGATAAACTTATCAGCTATATGCGTCCGCTGATTGGTGAAATACCCGACTATATTCAGCTTGATAACATTAGTGTGGAGAAAAAGTAATGACTGACTTTACAAAAACAGTACTGGCATTACATGCTCATCCTGATGATACAGAAATTTTTTGCGCCGGAACTCTGGCATTACTTAAGCAGAAAGGATTTAAGATAGTTATTGCTACTATGACCCCAGGGGGAATGGGTGGTATTTCCCGGAGCGAAAGTGAAACAGCAGAAATTCGCAGGAAAGAAGCTGCCGGGGCAGCGGATGTATTGGATGCAGACTACTACTGTCTTGAACAACGGGATGGTTATGTCTTTGACAATACCGAAGCAAGGGTAAAAGTGACTGCATTAATTCAAAAAGCTAAAGCAGATGTTGTATTTACACATCTGCCCTTCGACTACCACCCGGACCATCGTGCAACTTGCTCTATTGTAGAAGCAGGAACAATGCTGGCAACTCTACCAAATATTCCTACAAAGGAAACTCCAGTAGAGAAAACGCCCTTACTGTATCATACCTCTCCCTTCGATTTTACAGATACTCTTGGAAGAGAAGTACCTGAGCCCTCATTTTTTATCGATGTTACTGAAACCTTTGAGAAAAAAATCGAGATGTTGTCTTTCCATCAGTCCCAGAAAAAAGTAATGGAGCTTATGTTCAAAATGGATAACTTTTTCGGAGATATGCTGAGTTTTGATCAGAAACTAGGAAAAATGGTTGGGGTTACTTATGCAGAAGCATACTGGCAGCATCTTGGGGCAGGCTTTCAGAAAGACCCCCTTATACAGGAAATATTAAAAGACTACAGGAGAGATAGAAAATGAACCTAAAAGACACTAAGTATTCTAAATTTTCACTATGCAGAGAGATGCTGGAAACAACAGAGGTTATTGCAAAATTCGACGCCAATGCAGTCTCAAGCTTCGTTGGGGCATTATCCACCAATAAGAGTGTATTCCTTACAGGAGAGGGGAGCAGTAGGATATTACCTGCAAAACGAGCACTTTATAATCTGCAGAAACAGGGAACTGATCTTGCTGTTTTTACCGATGGCGGGGCTCAGGCACAAGAGTACAATCTAAAAGATTCAATCGTTTTCGGTGCTTCCAATTCCGGAAAAACAAAAGAGCTGATCAGGCTCTTTACTTCACTGAAAAAACAGGGCAATCAGGATCTTTTTGGTATAACAGCAAATAAGGGTACGCCCCTGGAAAAGCTGGCGGCAAATACAAATGTTCTAACATGCGGGACAGAGGATGCTATTGCAGCAACGAAGAGTGTTGTTGAGCAGAGCCTTTTCTACGATGCCCTCTTTACAGCCTATGCCGGTAAGTCGATTGAAAACCTGTCAGAAGCAGGTAATGCAGTAAAAGAAGCACTGGAAATGGAGATCGACAGATCAATTATAGATTCAATAACAAATGCCGGAACTATCTATTTTGCAGGAAGAAACAATGGTGTTGCCGAGGAGCTGACCCTTAAAACAAATGAAATAACCCACAAAAAATCCGATTTTCTCGAAGGAACCTATGGCGTTCACGGCATTGAAGAGGTTATGAATAAAAATGATGTTGTAATAATTATTAACCCCTTTGAGGATGAAGAGGAAAAGTTTCAGGAGTGCCTGGCTGATGGTGTTGGACTAAAGATAATTGCAATCTCCTCCCGGGAAACAATCTTTCCAACAATCAGGATTCCGGAAATTGGTTACTTTCAGAACTATGTCGAACTTGCTGCCGGATGGAACATACTTGTTGAAACAGGACTTTCCCTGGGAATTGACCTGGATAAGGCTGAACGCGCACGAAAGGTTGGAAACGAATTTTTGGGTTAGTCAGTAGAGACGTAGCGTGCTATATAGCACGCTACGTCTCTACAGTTTAATACACCCCGGCCCCTCCAGAACACTCCTGCCGCCGGATATTGGAACCACAGAAATCTGCGTGCCAATCCTTTCCTTCAGTGCGGGGACATGGGAGATAACACCGATTAGCTTACCTTCCTGATGGAGCCCTGCCAGTGTATCAAGGGCTGTCTCCAGAGCTTCATCATCCAGAGTTCCGAAACCTTCATCCAGAAATAGAGAGTCTACACGGACCTTTCTTCCTGCCATTCGGGAAAGGCCCAGGGCAAGAGCCAGACTTACTATAAAACTCTCACCACCTGACAGGTTTGAAGTAGACCTGATCTCCCCGGCCTGCCATGTATCAACTACATTCAGCTCAAGAGGATTGGTCTGATCTCTCAGGAGCAGATAACGATCCGTCATTTTTGCAAGTTGTCGGTTTGCATGGGATACAAGCATTTCGAAAGTCAATCCTTGCGCAAAATTCCTGTATTTCTTACCATCAGCCGAGCCTATGAGTCCATGAAGAGCTTCCCATCGCATGCATTCTATTCTTTGTTTTTCAAGAGCTTTAAACTTATCCTCTTTCTCTTCCTGAATACGAGTATCCTCTTCCAACTTATGTCTTTGGACAGCAATAAACTCCACTATTTCCTTAAGCTGTTCAGACAGCTCCTTATAGGTTGATTCCAGTTGATTAATCTCTGGAAAAACATTTTCGAAAGTAATCCCGGAACGCTCCTCAATCAGTTTTTTATTTATATCTGCCTTCCTGGTCTCTAACGCAAGATGTAAATCGTCAAGCTCCTTGGCTTTCCTGCTAATGTTTTCCCGTTCAGTTTTGGGCAAACAGTGTTCTCTAAAAACTAATTCATTTTCAAATCCAGCTAATATTAAAGCAGATAAAAAATCTGCTTCTACTGATTCCAGTTCTAACTTTCTACTTGATGTGCTACCGGAAAGCTTGTTTATATTCAGCTCCAGATCACGAAGCGTCTGTTTCGCAGAATCTTCATCTTCTCTAAGCTTACTAATCGTTTTTTCTGAAACTTTGAGTTTCTCTTTTATCCTGTTTTCTTCAATATCAGGATCTTTGTTACCAAAGAGTTCCTGACGCTCAGTTATCAGGGTTTTTAGATCTTTAGATATGAAAACCAGATCAGTCTCCATGTTTTGTAATCTTACAAGGGAATCATCTATAAGAAGACTATTGGACTTAAGGTCGACATCTATTTTATTCAGTTCTTCTTTATTAGACTCATGCTTACTTGAAAATAAAATCCACTTATCATGCTTTTCCTTTAATAATGCAAGAATATTATCTGGTTTCTCAGAAAACTGTATATTATAAGGCACAAGTTCTATTTCTATTGAAGATTCAAGATTTTTTCGTTTAGATATTATATTATCCAAATCGGAATTAATTCTTTTTAATTCTTTTTGATTAGCTTTTATTAAATTTTTCTGAATTTCAATCAGATGATAAGCTTCGGTAAGTTTAGTATCTATTCCCTGTGTAATTCTTTCAGCATTTCCATACTCAGCTTCAAGGCCATTTGCCTTTTCGAGAAGAAACGAAAGTTCATCTATCCTTTCTTTGTTTCTGTCAATTTTCGGTGAATTATTTATATAGGGATGATCCAGAGATCCGCAAAGTGGACAGGGTTCATTTTGAACCAATTTTGACCGTTCTGCTTCGAGGCTGATAATTTTCTGTATAAAAGCTTGTTCCCGCAAAACAGATTCATACTCTGCGCTATATTCTCTTAACAGTCTTCCATCAAGTAATTCATCTAATTTAGTTTTTATTGCTTTACAAACAGATATGGACACTTCTAATTCTTTCTGAAGATTATTATAAGTCCCTTTCAGCTCATTAATTTTTTCTTTAGTCTCTACCAGACGGGATTCAGCAATCTTAAGTTCTTCTTTATTGGTATCAATGCCCCTAAGACAGTCATCAAGAAGACCAAGTCTCTCTTTTATACCACTTAATCCGGAAACCAGAACCTTATTTATACTATTTTTACGGAGATAAGTTTCTGTTAATTTACTAGCTTCTAAAATTATCTCCCTTTTGCTGTTAAGATCATTTTTTCTAAGTTCATTATCTTTTAGAATATCTTTTAATTTAGAAATTTTAAAATTAAGATCTTCCAGATTTAACTTTTTCTCACTCACCTGGATATCAAAAGATCTAACATTCTTTGTATCCCCAAACAACTCTTCCTGTTGATCTTTAAGAACTGCCAACATGGAGAGAGAATCTTTAAAAGAATTATTTTTTATCTCGAGATTTACCCTCAATTCGGGTAGCTTTAACTTGGATTTTTCCATAAGAGAGAGTTCTTGTTTCTGTAATTCTCTAAGTGTAGAAAGAGATGTAAAGGAGCTATCCAGCTCATTGGCCTCAAGAGCTTTTTCAAGCTGTACCCTGAAGGGAATAAATTCCTTGAGCTGCACAGCAAGTTCATTTTGTTTCTTTTGGAGGAGAATCAGATCATCTTCAAGAGAGATAATTGCTTTCAAGCCGTTTATATTCTTTTCAAGGGCACTTATTTTTAGTACCAGATTTTCCTCTTCTTTCTTTTTACCAGCTAATTCATTATGAATAATATTCTTCTCTTCTGTCGTAAGAGGTAAAAAGGCTGAAGACTCAGCTTCAAGAATTTGTAATTTCTCTCTTTCTTCCCGAAGGGTGTTATGCACCTGTATTGATATGGTACTGTAAATTTCAGTACCTGTAATCTGTTCGAGAACAGGAGCTCTTTCATCGGGAGCAGCAATAAGGAAGGCAGAGAATCCCCCCTGGGCAAGCATTACAGAACGGATAAAACGATCAAAATCCATCCCGGTTTTTTCTTCAATAATTCGGGCAGTCAGAGTTTTTTTCGATTCCAGGATATTCCTGCTGATAACATCTGATATTTCATGTCGTGCATTCGCCAGTTTACCTGAGGGATTATTCCTGGCCCTATGCTGACTCCAGTGAGCCCTATAGCATCCATCAGATGTTTCAAAGACAATTTCAGAAAAACACTCACCTGTGTGCCTGGACATTATCTCGTTTGTATTCTTTGAAATGGATTTCAGTCTTGGAGTTCGGCCATATAGTGCAAGACAAATTCCATCTAAAACTGTTGTTTTACCACTTCCAGTTGGACCGGTAATTGCAAATATCCCATCACTGATATATTCCGGAGCAGTGAAATCAATTTCCCATTCACCCTTTAATGAATTGAGGTTTTTAAATCTAAGACTTAAAATTTTCATAAATTCCTAATCCACCCCTGCCTGACTTTCATAGACACTATCCAGGGTTTCTCTATAGGCCTGAATAAGATCGAGTCGGTTTTTATCTTCAATCTCCGAAGCATCCAGACACCTTTTAAAAACTTCCATCTCATCAAGATCCTCAAGAAGCTCATCTTCCACTAATGGCATTAGATTCTGCAGCCTGCTCCTGTTCCTGACCCTTAGGATATCAAGAGCGGAATCTTTAACAGCTTCTTCAAGTAATTCTCTCAGATTAGAAGGAGCAGAATCGCCGGAAAACTCTATTTCCAGCCAGATATTTCTCTCTGTTTCTTTTAATTCACTCAATCTTGTTAAAATCTCAGAAAGGTTTCCTTTTATTCTTTCAAAATGCTGAAAAACAGGTACTTCTATCAAATTAAGGTCCGGATTATGAACATCTCCTTTTTGAAAACTTACAAGTACAACTGATTTAGGCTTGCCTGACTCTCCAAAGCCCATAGGGACTGGGGATCCGCTGTAACGCATGTGCTCCAGACCACCTACTTTCTGAGCTGAATGGAGATGACCAAGGGCAAGATAATCAATTGATGATGGAAACAACCCTGCATCAATATGAGCAAGAGATCCTACATAGAGTTCCCTGACACCATCACCTTCCACTGTAGTTCCACCTGCAGTGAACATATGCCCCATTACTATTACAGGCACATCTCCACAAGACTTTTGTTTTTCTTCAGCAGCCTCTACAACTTTGGTATAATGATTTGTTATCCCCTCTATCAACCGCATGCTTTTATCATCAACACTTTCACCGCTTTCAACTGTGCGAATATCCCGGTCCCTAAGATATGGTACAGCACAGACTATTAAAGACCTTCCAGCTTCGGGAATTAATAAATCTGCACTATTAAGATTTATTACCAGAACTTCATCAGC
>SDBV01006452.1_pt1 | contig 16252 bp, 17 predicted proteins | sample 2277081 | NCBI WGS metagenome assembly SDBV01 (sample SAMN10402039, study PRJNA504765) | marine sediment metagenome | isolation source: marine sediment core GS10_PC15, 223 cmbsf | place: Arctic Ocean: Southern Knipovich Ridge | collected 2010
CGTGAAGGTTATGCACAGTTACCGCAGAGTACTACAGCAGATAAGATCAATGAGCATGGAGTTAATTACGTCTACTACAATCAAGATGATTTTCGCTGGGTTGAACTACTTGCCCAAATTCACGATGCGATAGTGTTTCAAATCCCCTTGTCAATTCCTTGGAAGCAACATGCTGACATTATTCTCAAGATGAAAAAGTCCCTTGAGCAAGCTATGTACTGGAGAGATACAAAGATTGTTGTTCCAGCTGATTTGGCAGTTGGATTTAACATGTGTAAAGATGAGATGAAAGAATTTAAAAGCGCTCAGATACCTAATGACTTTGTTGCTTTAGGAGATAAATTAGAAGGAGTTTATCATGACCTCAGAGAAGATGTTGAATCTTCTAAAACAAGTAATGAAGAAAGATCAATTACCTAGATTGAAAGACATTGATAGTTGGTCAGCAAGAATGATGAGAGATGCTGAAGTTTGGGCTAATACATTTTCAGTAGAAGCTAAACAATCAACAAAAAGACCTGACGAACCATCTTTCTTAAGAGCTTATAAAAGAAAACTATGACCTGCGAGGAACTAATAACTAAAATACAAGATTTAATAAGTAAAGGAACTATCAGTCCACATGCAGATATAGGCATAGAACTATGTCAATACCAAGAATGTTACTGTGGTAAAGAGCTGAAACTTGACAGCGACTTAGATAAAATAAGTGATGTAGAACTATGTTATAAAACTTCATATAACAAACTAGTACTAATATGACCTCATCTGATCGACACCTTTCTGATTGGATAGAAGCGTGGATGACCTTCACCGACAACACTGAACCTCCCGACATGTACCGATACTGGACTGCTATCTCTATCATCGCTTCAGCACTCCAAAGAAAGTGCTACGTTCAATGGGGTTCGAGTTTAATCTTCTATCCTAATATGTACATAGTTCTAGTAGGTCCTTCAGGAGTTCGCAAGGGGACTGCTATGAATCCAGGGCTTGATATACTCCAAGATATGGGCAAAGTTAAAATCGCAGCTCAGGCTACTTCCTATCAAGCTCTAATCCGCCGACTGAAAGATACCAATTATCAAGATCCTGATCTCGAGACTGGTGCGATGCAGTTTCATAGTTCAATGACAATCTACTCTAAGGAATTTACTGTCTTCTTAGGCTATCACAATCGAGAACTAATGTCTGGTCTATGCGACTGGTACGACTGTGACCGTACCTGGAAGTATGAAACTATCGCAAGGAAAGTAGAGGAGATTGTAGGAGTTTGGGTTAACCTTTATGGCGCAACTACTCCAGCACTAATCCAAAGTTCCCTACCTATGGATGCTATAGGTGGTGGACTGACCTCACGTATCATCTATATATGCGAAGATAAGATGGGCAAGATGGTTTTGATACCTACGCAAACTCAAGAGGAAGCTGATCTTTATTTGTTACTACTTAATGACCTTGATAAGATCAATAGAATGTCTGGACAGTTTAGGTATACTGAGAACTTTCTACAAGCTTGGTCTGACTTTCGTGTGTATGATAGAGACAATCCACCTTTCTATGACGACAGATTTGGAGGATATATTAGTCGAAGACCTAATCACGTGATGAAACTATCAATGATCATGGCTGCTAGTCGACGAAGTGAGATGGTGTTGACTAAGAACGACATAGACGATGCTATAGTTGCACTGGAGAAGGCTGAGTTGAAGATGCAGAATGTCTTCCGTGGAGTTGGGAAGTCAGATATCTCGGAGATTCTAAACAGGATGATGGCTTATTTACTATCTTCATCCACCAGCGAAGTTCCAGTCTGGCAGATAGCTAGTCACTTCAGTAATGATATGGATAAGTTTACAATGGATAGAGTGTTTGCTACATTAGAAGCAATGAAGTTTGCAAGGATTTGTAATAAACCTGGAGCGGATGACTATGTGAAGATATTGTCCGCTTCGTATTTTAATAAAACGAAGGATAACGATAATGAAGAAAAAGAAGATTAAATTTATTTGGACTTGCTCTAACTTTAAGAAACATCAACACAGATGGAAATGGACAGCTTGGCTGTGTGGTAGAATACAATACTATTTAGCTTTAGCTATGTATTTTAATAAAACGAAGGAGAAAGGAGATGGATCATCCAGAGATTAGAAACAAACTAGACGCATTTATATCAAGAATGGCGATTAAGCTAGATACCTTAGGTAGATATGAGAGGGATCATAAGGAAGTATTTAGTATATGTATGAAAGCTCTAAGAAAGAAGTATGAAATAGTTGTAGATTATAATGAGAAACTAATACAAATAGGAGAAAGAATAGATGGAAAATGAACTAATCCAAAGCTTAATAATCAAAGGTTTGATAACGAAAGAGGATGTTCTGAAGGCTAAGAGAGGTATCTTAACAGATGATATGAAGGAGATATTGGAAACCCTTCATTTGAAATTCTGCGAACTTGATCATGATAATCCTACTGGCAACCTTCCTCCATGTCAGTGGTATACTGAAGATCAACTTCCTGATACTTGGGAAAGGAGAGTACATAAGAGATGGATAGAATCATTCAATACTTTCCTTGCTAACGCGAATTCTACTGAACTCGTTCCAGAAACTATTAGTGAGGACCCTGCCAGCTCCACCGATGATTGAGGCTTCTCTACCAAGTTGCATACGTTCTTCTTGATCTGCTTCCTTCCAACGGGCGTAGTAAACCTGCGCTCTAGGCTCTACATTGAGACCCTTTAATCTTAACCAGAAGGAACGCTCAGGTAGAGCCTTAATCGCTTGTTGATAGTCAAAGCGTTCTGTAAGTCTATCTCGTACATCCTTTTCTTTGAAGGAGTTGATGTACTTGAAGACTTCCTTTCTCTCAATTGACTTTTCAAACAAGTGGCCTTCTGTTAATCTATCTAGCTCCCTGTTTTGTACAAATCTTTCTATAGTGTCAGCTTCCTGTGCTTTCTCAATCTTACCTGCAAACTTACTATAAGGATTAGTTATTCCAAAAAACCTTTTCACAACTGGAGTCTCCGCCAAAGTCATAGCTACATGTTGTTCTCTCTTCTCCTGCGGAACATCTGCAAACAACTCCTCATATCCCTTACCTACTAAATAAGACCACATGGTTCCTGATGTAGTCAACTCCTCCGTAGCAAACTTTAATCTCTCAGGCGATAACCCTGTTGCTGCACCTATATCTATAAATGCCTGTGGAGTTCTTGAAGTAAACTCTTCCTGACTCTTGGGAAATTCGAAAGGTTCTGTCTTTCTCCAGATATCTTCGTTACGCCAGAAGTCTTTGTTAGCTACATAGCCTACAAATCCAGAGAAGGTGGGTGGAAGGTTGGAAATACCTACCGGAGACATCTCTTGTAGTGAGTTAGTAATCCTATCAATGTCAACTTCATTCCCTTTATACTTATCATAAGCCCCTTGGAAGAATGTATTGAAGAACTTCTGACCTGGATCTAAAGGCATCTTTAGATAAGGGTATCTAGTTTGACCTCGTTCATCTTCAAATGCGAAGCCGTCACCAAGAGGGATGATTAAGTTGTTCTCCATCACCTCAGAACCTTCCATATTGGCCATAGTCTTCGGAGCGTTTTCTTTTGCAGCTGCATATAGTAGAGTAGTAGCCGCTCCTATTTGTGCTATCTTGTAAGCAAAGGTTCTAGGCTCATCCACAGCTACTCTCCACAAACCTCTGGTTCCCTGAATAGCTGCATTTAGATAAGGAAGTGCATTATCAGCTGCCTTTGCCACTCCACCTCCCTGACCAAAGTCCATGTAGTCTCTAGCAGCGAAGGTTCCTTCCTTGGTAATCTTCTTATTCTTCCTAGCCTCCTCCATCGTAAGACCTTGTTGCTTACCTCGCTTTCTAATAACTCTATCACGGATAGCTAACCTAGTCATGATTTCAGAGGTCTCACCAAAGTAACCAAGGTAATCCATTATCTTATCAGCAGGACCTTCGAGCCTTCTCCCTCGTTGGAATAGACGACCTTGGTGGACTAGGAACTCCATCCCTCCACCTTCCTTGATATAATCTTGATACCTAGGACCTTTCGTTGCAGCATCTGTGAAGACCCTTGCTAAGTCCACTCCTATCTGAGCAGCAAAGATTGGAAACTGATTACTATAAACACTATTCCATTTCTTCCCATCGAACATTCTAGCTGCAAACCAAGTATGCATTACATCTCGAGGTAGGTTAGCAAGAGCAAATCCCCAGTTGATTCCGGTGGCAAAAGTACGCAACACTGGCGAAGCAGAAACATAGCGAAGAAACTGACCCATCCTATATGATATCTCCGGATTGTTAGTAATCCATTCCTTACTCATCTCCGGCGAAATATAGATGGGTTTCCTCTCTCCCTCTTCAAACACGAAGATCCTCTGCCAACCTGAAGGAACATTCCTTCCTTGTTCTCTAACTCTAACAAAGGGATTCTGAGGATCATTTCGTGCAACTGCAAGTAGAGATTTATTAGCTTCATTATTCAACACTCGACCGTAGGCTCTGTTGAAAACTTCCAGCGCCATAATCTCAGAACTCGGCTCAAATATATCTGTTGTCCTTCCTCTCGCAAGAGCTTCCACACCTGAATCGTGGACAGTACGTTTCTTCTTTCCTATTTTAGTAGTATACTTTCTATCAAATATATCTACAAGTTTGATCTTACGATAGTTATGTTTTTCAAGAAGAGCAAATTCCTCCTGACTAATCAACCCTGATTCAAGCATGTCTTTTAAAGGAATCTTCATCCACTCGAAGTGTGCTTTCGCTCTATCACGAATGAGTTGAGCACGTTCAGAAGTTAAATTCTCGTAACCTTTAGTTTCAAACAGCGAGGAATATGTAGCGGAGGCTATAGGATCTTGACCTTCTGGGTAGTTGAACTTCTGTCCAGCAGGGCTCTTACCAATATCTACCATACGATCTGCTAGAATAACCTTGTCCAGAACTCCTTTCTCAGCGCTAGAAAGTCCGGAGTAAACCTCCTTCTTCATCTGATTGAGCATGTTGGCAGAGAGAGAATTAGCACCTTTGGTTAAGTACATTTTCTGAACTATTTCATAACCCTTGTCACCTAACTTGTCAAGTAACTCAAGGCGAATGTTTCCACTCCGGTCAACAAAGTTTCTTTTAAACTCTTCATTGAGAAGTCTAGCCGCTTCGGTTGGTTTGAACTTCTTAAGGCCAGTAGCTCTATCATAAGCTCTCATGAACTTCTTACCACCTTCAATGATAGCTTTACCAGCTTCATCAAGAGGTAGACCGGAGTAGAGTTTGGTTCCCCTTTGTTCGATTGGCAAACGTAGTCCCGAAGCCCACTCTGATGCTTCGCTTATATTCTCCTTCCATTGAAAGTGATCTACTCCCGTGAGGAAGTCCATTCTGAAATCATCTGCTTGTGCTGCTAATCTCCGCAAGGTATCACGAACCTTCTCAATAGGTATACTTTTATCTCCGTGGTAGGCTAAGTTAACATCATTTATTAACTTCTGCGAGAAGATCTCTATATCTTCATTGACAGACTTCCTTCCTTCATAAACACCTTTAAAGGCCTGAGCTTCTTCTGGAGATTGATAGAAGGGTGAGCGTTCGCCTGAGACAGGATCGGAGGTTTCAACTCCTACATCACGATCTAGTTCGATGGTAGGTTCAATAGGCTCCATCAAAGCATCTATTTCTTCCTTGGTGAGGATAGGACCTTTTCTTTTCTCTAACTCTGCTATACCTTCCTCAGTTTTTTTCTTAACTAAGTTAAGAGCTTCCTTAACAGTTTTGGGAGGTTCAACAACCTCAGGAGGACCTTCGAGAGGTTCTATACCTTTGACTTCCAAATCCTCAATTGTCGCTCTTGCCGCTCCAGGCTTAGCAAATTCAGATAATTCTTCAGATTTAAAGAATTTTCCAGTTTCATCAACAAAGCCTGCTTTAATTTTAGAAGGCGTGGCATCAGCTGCTGCTTTTTGAGCAGACGTCATATTATCATAGACTTGAAGATGAGTTTGGCCTGTGACTATATCTCCTCCAACTTCTGGCACATCTTTATCAATAACGAAAGCTGCTTTAAATCCTTTAGGCTCTTCCTTAGCCTTCCTACTCTTCTTCCCCTTCTCTTTCAAATCAGCTTTCAACGGTGGATCTAAGTCAGCACTCTTCTTAATATCCTCTTTCAACGCAGCAGCTTCCAACTCCAACTGAACTTTCTGAATTTCAAGTATTTTAATTTGAGCTCGTTGTAAAGCTTCATTGTCAACCTGCTCTACCAACTCAGTCTTAGCTTTAATATCCTGCGCTTTAGCAACTATCCCTTCAGCTCTCTTAGCTACCTCACCTTTCCCTCCTCCTCTATGAATAAGACCTAACGCAATAAATCCAGATATATCACCTACAAATTTAGCCACTCCTCTAATGTTAGGACTATCCTCAAACCTCTTCCAACTGGCTACCTCTTGTCCTGCTCTCGACAGTGCCATCACAGGAGACATTGCTACTACACCTACCAACTGTGATTCAGGAGTAGGCTTACCCACCAGAATTTCCTTACCAGGCTCAAAGAATCTCATGGTATCTTCCATTGATTCAGAAGCTACATCATACAGTTCCTCAAGATCAAACTGCTGTTTAAGCACAAGTTGATCCAAAAGGTTCTTACTCATTCTTTGACCAGCTACTCCTATACCTGTCAGAAAACCTGGGATTGAAAGTAGAAAGTCAGCAGTCCCTCTCAAAGCTTCCTTCGGTTGCTGACGTAAACTTTCTAATCCACTAAAGGTTTCAGACATACTATCAACCATCTCTCGACGAAAGAAAGGATCGGTTTCAAGTTGGCTCACCTCTTGAATGGAAGGGGAGAGAGAATAAGGAGTGCCAAAGAAGTCTGTGGCGGATATAGGAGGTTTGATGATAGGTTCAGGTGTAGGAGTGGGAGCTACAATTGGAGGAGTAGGACCAAACAAGGAAGTAGGATCAACAGGCTCTATCCCACCACTTCCAATATCAACTGGCGTTCCAATATCTTCGAAGGTAATAGGTTCTATTGCCATGATGCTATGAGTTTCCCTTCCTTATCATACCAGCCTGTAATGTCAGTCTTTGTGTCTCTGCCAAACTGAGCATCAGCAAAGCTGGTTTTAACTACTTTGTCCATCTCCTCGAATCGGATCTTAGCTTTAGCCTGAGTAGGATTGTCAGAAGCTTCGTACTCGGAACGTCTGGCCAACACAGCTTTATCAACATCAGATGAGAAGTCAGCACTGGTGAAGTAAGTCCTTTGCTTAACTTCGGCAGCAGCTTCTTTCCTCTCCCTAAACTTGCTTAAGTTAATTGCACCTGCTTGAGCCATGTCAGTTAACCAAGTATTAAAATCTCCTTCATATCCACCTTCAACAGCTGTATCATAATCTTCCTTATGACCAGTAGTCGAACGCTGGAACTCTTTAAGAGTACCTTCAAACCCTTGAGACTGAGCGAACTTGTAAGTCTCAATAGCGGATGTTTCCTTCTCAGGTCTAAGCGCTTTCAAGGTTTGAGCTTCTCTCAGAGCAGTAGCCGAAACATCAGTTATAGCCCTCTGCCTAATCTGATCTGCAGTCAACTTCAATCCAAATGCTTGAGAAACGTCTGCACTCGTCAGTCCAGCCAGATCGACATTTCTAATATCTGCTGGACTATCGGAAGGGTTTAGCAAATCTAGCCCCGTTGGAGCTGTTTGAGTAGGACCTGCAGTGACAGGAGGAGCAGTTCCTGCAGGCGCTGTAGGTGCAATGCTAGGCTCCTTACTTGTATCTCCTCTAAGCAATGAAGGAATATCTCCTCCTCCTCCACCAAAAGCACTTGAAGGCGCATCTATCTTTATCTTATCTCTGTCTATAGTGAACTTTCCTCCACCGGAGAGAAGTTGACTGAGTAAAGCAGCCTGACTCTTCGCAGCTATATTTTGCTGAATTAGAGGATTCAAATCTGCTGCAACAGATCCCTCTCCAGCTATATTTGCACCGCCTTGTGATATAAGCGATAACAACATTCTATTTGTTTCTTCGTCAGCCATTTTAATCTCCTTTAATCTGCAGTAAGATAACCAATAACAAGACCTGCAACAGCTCCAACAACAGCTCCTTGAGGACCTGTCATTCCGCCTGCTTGAGCACCTGCCATCATATATCCTGCTGCTCCCATTGCCATAGCACCACCGATAGCGGAAGCAGCTTTACTTTTCTTTTTCTTTTGAGAATTCATAACTCCGCCACCGATACCTGCCAGTAAATTTGCTCCATGTTGAAATAGTTCCAAATCCCAAACAGCATCTGCTTCATCTATCTCCAACTGATGTTCAGCCTCTTCAGACTTAGCAACTATTTTTATCCGTCTAGATTCAACGACAGCTCTCATATAACCCTCCTCCCAAGCATACTTGGAAAGTAGAAACCTCAACATCTGATCTGAAGAATTGACTCTCGCACCCATCACCAATTCCTCTGCTCTCAAATCCAGATCAGCGTTCTTATACGCTGCGTTCAATCTCATAGCTGAATCATGCTTTGCTACATCCCTATCTCTAAAACCTTCAATGTTAGATTGACCAAGAACAAAGGCTGAGCTGACAACTGCATTAATGTCTCTCATTCCAGATTGAAATCTAGGGAGAGTTATAGTAGTTATCTGATCATCTAATTGAGCAGCAAATGCAACTCCATCTGCAACTATAACCGCTTCAGTTATTCCAACTGTAGCAATATCAGGAATTGAAGCCTCAGCTTGAGTATAGAGAGCTGCCCAATCAGTAGTTTCGGCAATAGCAGCGAGTAGAGCATTGAAATCTGAAACTGCTGTTTCCCAAGCAGCTATGTCTGTATCAGGATCATATGCAAGTGCAGCTGCAAAAGGACTACCTGCTACTATAGCAGCGTCTATTGTATCTACCATACTCACAGCAGGAGTATCACCGCCAGCATTATCTAACCACTGACCATGAACAGTTTCCATATAAGCAGAGTGAGTAACAGCTCCAGTACCTCCTCCACCACCGCCACCTTTGAAACACCATAAGGGATTATCTTTAAAAAGTAAGCTCATTGTGAAACCTCTTCGTTTTATTTAAAAACGTAGGTTTAATCCAATGGAAGGGAGACGAAAGTATACCTTGCCTCGCCTCCAAGTTTCCTAACCATATCAGCTATGAAGGGAACTTCTGTATAACCAATGATTCTATTACATCCTTTACTAGAAGCATATTTAACAAGGGATTTAAATCCACTTGTCCAACTACTCCTATTGATCCCTTCCCAGCTATACAAACAATAAACTAATAAATTCTTGGTATCGCTTACATCATCATACTGAATTTTAGTAACTCCTACACCTTCAAGCTTTCTCTGATTCCCTTCTACAGTATAGCTAAGCCAACACTCAGACTTGCCAGATAGAAGGGAAGTAAGAATCCTATTCATTTTGTCAGGACCTTCTCCTGCAATGGGAGGTAGAGATTCCTCTATAGCATATTTAATAATATCCCAGAACTGTGCTATCTGTTCCGGTAGTAGTTTAGTCAGCATCTACTGTCCTCTCGGCGGAGCTGCATAGACTCCTCTCAATGCTCTTAAATCTGTCATTTTCCACCTAGCTGTTATATAATCTAATTCCGAAACATCTCTAATAAATGCATCAGCCTTTACAACAATTCTAAATTCAATCCCTGATATGATGATAGAAGCAATTCCTTCGTTGTTAACAGGAACGAAGTCAGTCCTTGTGTAACCTAACATCTGATTCATTCTCCAATCAACAGCTACCTCAACATCAACTAAAGCACCTCCACCTATCTCAATCGAGAAGATAGTCTTTTGACCTCTATATCCCATATCTATATCATGGGTAGCTACTAAAGGAGCATGAGTTGCAGGATCTGGAGTTTCTGGTAGACCAGATAGTCCGTGATCATCTTCATCATCATACCAGACTGCACTGACAGGATAGGGATAGTTGGTAAGACCGTTAGGTGATAGAAGAAGACTACTAGTTCCATCTGAGATATAGAAATCCTGCAAGTCTGGATCGAAGGTAATTATAACAGGTTGAGCAATTCCTGCTCCATATGTAGCGTCTAGTTCTTCTACATACTCTCGATAGCCGAGTTTTTTCAATCCGCTTTTGGAAGTCAATGTACCAGCTCTTGATGCAGATAAAGTTCCACCTATGCTAAGACTCCAAATGTTATTCTCTATATCTACAAACACATGCTGTTTGAGATCTCCATTCACAGCACCTCTGTTTTTAAGTCCTACGTTATGAAGTTCTTTAAATTTGAAAGTTGCAGTGGGAGAACTTACTGGAATCATCTCAGTGACTCCACCTGAGCTATAGACAATTACACTATCACCTAATCTCCTAACATGATAAACTTCTCCGCCAAAAGGATCTCTCCGATAACCCGCTGTGTTATACTCATCAGGAGTGAAATCTATACTACCTATCTTCGACCAGACTATGGACTTCTCATCACAATCATGCCAGACAGACTGAACACCACCACCTATCATCTGACCCTTGAAATTACATACAGTTCTCATCATAGGAATAGTTGCTAAGGCAACAGTCTCAAGCCAAGTTGCTAATGTAGGATCCCAATAGATCATTATAACTCCATTGGTCATGAAAGCATACTCACCAAAGTCAGCAAGTTCCATTAAAGTACCTTGACCAAAGGTTAGTTGATCTATATCGAAAATATGAGTTGCTGTATAGGTACTGTCTAAAGAGTAAACCCTATCCTCCATAGCTATGTTATTTCTAACAACAAGAATCTTCCAGCTTTCCTGTTTAAGAAATTGAGGGAAAGGCCAGTTGTAGTGTACGTCAAGACCTAAAGGCAAAGGATTGTATAGGAAAGGAATTCCTTCAATAGCCATCTTTCCTATTCTAAAACCAAGACATTCATGCAGAAACTGTGAGTTCCTCGGAATTCTAGTCTCCGGTCTCAATCCTTTAAGTAAGGCTTCATCAATAGTAGTGTAGAATTCTCTCACTTATCTGCCACCTGCTCCACTAGTTCCTACTCCGATGTTCTTCACGCCTTTGGCACGAGAAGTGATGAAACTTCCCTTTTCAGTTACAGTTCCTCCACGAGGACTGCCTTCACTTGTCTTGACAGCTCCGGGAACATTTTCCTTCTTGGAAGAAGGGTTCTTTGGCGGAGGGAAAGTTGCCAGACCTTTTCCACCAGAATTGTATCCTTTATCCTTCGGCATTTTCTTCACCTATCCTTTCGAGATCATCAATTAAGTATTGTCTGATCTCAGCATCTTTAATTTTAGGAGTCCAGAGAAATGAAACCCAGATCCCTGATACTTCTCCTTGACCTTTAGGATCAATACTTACAACCAATCTATCTCCAACGAGAATTTCCGCATTAGGCTCTACCATAACTGCCTGCTTCTTTGTAAAGACCGAAGTGCTCTCAACAGCATCTCCTCGATGAAGATTGATATAGATATCAACTCCATCCTTTGGCATATTTTCTATGAAAGCTACACCAATAGTAATTGTACCATCAGCTGGAAACATGTATCTTAGGACAACTTTATTAACTGGAACACTTGCATAACCGGAGATTGGAAAAGGAGTTATTACTCCTACTATCCTCTTCGGCATTTTTCTACTCCAGCTATTAAGAATTCCATCTACAGACCTTATCTGTTCCTCAATCGTTTTGCCTTGTACTAGTTTCATCTTCGCTCTCCCCAAGAGTAATGGTTTCCATCATCGAATCTACCTCCCCAAGTTCCTCCAAGAAACTCCCAGAATAATCCAAGGGGTTCGTGATCAGAGGTTTTGGTTAGGTACTCTCCGTTCTTAAACAGGTTAATGTCTTTTGCTCTACCGTCGTAGTGGAAACTGTCCTCAATGTGATTAGTATGCTCTGGCGGAAAAGTTACTGTGTAGCCTAACGTCTGAGCATAGATAAGTAACAATGGAAAGTTTCTTGCAAACTCCCTCTGTTGTTCTCCTAACTTAGACATACATTCCTCCTCCGTTTCAGAACATATCTTCTTATGTCCGTTGCTAACGTGTACTACATAAGTCTGAATCTTACAAATATCACAGCGCACCTTAGTCCTCTATCTGCGTAACCTCAGCGATTTCTTCTTCCACCAAATCTTTGCCAATTCCAACAGTAGCTGCAAGAATCGAAGCATCCCAATCTCTCACACCTTGAGTATTTCTATTAACAATCTCTATTGATCTCATAGCAGACATAATTAAAACATCTGGATGAACTTCAGTCCAATAGCTTTTATCAGTGTCTTCTACCAACTCATAAGTGTAGAACAAACCCTTGATTTCGACTAGCAGTCGTTCGCTGGTGGGAGGTGCTATTAGGATAGAATTATAAGCAAAGTGATCAGCACTCATAATATCTACATAACCAACAAAAGCTTCCATCTCGTCAGCAGGAGTATCGAATAATTCAGGTGAAGCTCTAGTTATGGTGGGAGCGTAGTAAAGTGTACCTCCACTAGAGATTCCAGATGGTAGGGTTGTGAAGTAACCTGCGAGCAAATCTGCTAGATCTTTCTTCTCCAACTGCCATCTGGCTGTAGTAGTACCCACCCATACTTCCTTAACCGCTCTACACCATTTAAAACTTACAGCATATTTATCTATTTCACAAAATCTGTAAGCGATAGCAGGAGATTTCTGCGTCTCGTCAAGTCGATCTAGATGTCTCTGTCCTGCGTTGATGTAGAAATCCGCACCAGTATCAGCACCCACTGCACTCACCAGATCATGACGACCTGAGATTGTTCTAAACTGTTGTCGAAGTTGGAGTAGATTCATACCAATGCTCCGTTATTTAATAATACGAAGGGGAAGAGGAAGCTACATTGAGTTCAACTTCCCCTCCGCATTAGTTAAGATTAAACTACGTTCGGAAGACCAACACCGTTGAGAACACCACACTTATCCGGAAAGCCAAATTCTAGACCACACTCGGTAAGATACTCCTCGTTAGTCCCGTCAAGCCTCCGAGCGTTATTACCCTGAGAGACGGTCTTCGAAGTATTCTCACCGTAGAATGTAGTATCGTCAATGAACTTGTACTCCAGTTCCTTCGGCTCTATAATCACCATCATGTTTCTAGTGGTAGCATCGAAAGAGAAGAGCGGATGCGTCTTCATCATGATAGAACCAAACGGAGTGATCCACTCACGGATTTGCATGCCGTAGGTTTTCTGGCCAGGTGTGAGTTGAATCTGTCCACCTGCCATGGCCAAAGCATCGATACCCAAAAGGGCACCTGAACCTACAAAGGCCAGCTTCTCAGCAGCGCCGAAACGAAAGATCAATTCCAGCATAGCCTTAAACCAGGTCTCACCACCGGCTGCCCAAGTTTGGCCTGAGTAGGTGGCATTTAAGGTGTAGTCATCTACATTACCTGGAGCGTTGACTCGAATAAAGCTAATTACACCCTGAGTGGTTCTTTCAGGTTTACCATTAGCTCCGACATTTTCCGTAGGAATCCCCCAGAGATATGCAAGCTCCATTTCAATAGAGTGCGTTTCCAGCGCCTCACGTTTGGCCTTTTGGTAATCATCTCCGGTACGCAGACGAGTTCTCCGAGCTGTCCGAGTGATGCTCAAGGGTGTCCGGAAGATCTGCGTGTAGTTGTTATGCTTTACCGGATTCAAAGCTACAGCATTAGGCATTTCAGCGCCCTCAGCATTGATATTACCTATGATGAGAAAGGTGTCACAATCAGACAGATCGTTAGTGATGGAGTTATCATCGTCTTCCAGAAGAACAACTGACAACACTCCAGCAGCGGCAATAGTCACAGCGCTGACTCTTCCAACTACATCTACTGTATAGTCAGAAGCGTCTCTGAGCAAGATCTGATGCCCTGCTCTGATCTTATTAGCAAGCAACGCTGTTACAGATACATAGAGCGTATCTCCAGCAACACCACCTGTCACATAGGCAACCGACAGATCCGGCAATGTAAAGACACCCGCAACAGCTCCGCCTACTGAGCCAATCTGCTCTGTCCACCAGTTAAACTCAGGATCATCGACTTTCTTCTGACCCATCATGGACAGAATGGCTGTAAGTGGAGCCATGCCGTTAGGGTATAGGTAAAGTATATTTTGTCTCCAGTTCAAGGGTCGTTGATCTGCAACCCAATCACCGGTACCTCGCATTCCTAAGAACATTTTGTGTACCTCCTGTTTATTCAGAAGGCTTTAAAAACTTCTTATACAGAGTAAGTTGTTGAAGAGTAAGATCCTCTGCTTTATCAAGAGCTTCCAAAGCCTTGATTATTATTTTAGTTACTACGTCTCCGAGATCAATTTCAACCTCGTCGACAGTAGGTCTCATTTCGAAGTTGTCTGGCTGAGCTGTGATCATTCTTTCGATCATCTCTGGAAGAATGTCTTTGGAAATGACTTCGCCAGTTTCTTTATTGATAATTTGAGATTGATCCCACTTAGTCATTTGACCTTCTTGTCTAAAGTTGAGTAGCTTATGCTCAATCTCATCGAAAGAGAGAATCTTCCTCGCTTTCTCAATAAGCATATGGTTAGCATAACTCGTCTTTGTCGGTAAAAGAGCTGAAGTGGTCATTCTGTCCATTACTGAAAGTTTCATAATATCTCCTTAAGATATTCTTGGAAGTAATCACGGGAAAGCTGGCCAAGGAACCAACCTTTCAGGGCATGCTCCCTATCCCGTGAAAAGATTGATATTAAGCTATTCCATCCCAAGTTCTGATGTAGTGAGTAACTCCACCAATGATAATAGCTATGTCACCAGTCTTGGTAGCCCCAACATCGGCACCAGCTGTAAAAGCAATAGCATCTGCCTGAGTAGCTCTAAACCATGCAGTTGCAGGTTGCTTAGTTCCATCATTGTTAAACCTCATCTGCACTATCTCAGAAGGCGGATTAGCTATATCAGCATGAAATTCAAAGTTAGCCACAACAAGACCACAACCGGAAAGGTCAACCCCAACTCCGTAAATACCGAAATCTGCAGCCCTTACCTCACCAGAAGCAGGAGCAGAATCAATATTCATCCAGGCTCCAAAAGCAAAGTTATTTCCAGCCTGTAATGTAGTATGACCTTCAAAGTATCCAGCAATACCATCAGACGCTCCAGAATCTAGCCTACCAACACTGCGCATCCCATAACTACCGGATACAACAGTAGTATCATGATCAAGGATGTTCTGATTTATACTCAAAACCACATGGCGCTCTTTGTTGATACCTGCAGTTAAGGCCTCAATTTGGCACCTGATAGTCTGAGCATTTACAGATACTAAATGGTCAGTTAATTCAGCCGCAGCTAAGGTAAACCAGAAAGCATTATCATCAATACTGGTCTGAGTACCCCAAGCAGCAAAGCGCATATAGGATACCTTTGTACCTCCGCCCCAGTCACAGATGTCACCAGCGGATAGCTCATAGTCGATACAAGTATAATGTCCACTTGCAATAGCTGCATTGTTAGGTAGAATCATCTCAGCGCCGATAGCGTAAGACAATCCCTGCACACGAGCAGTTGGATCATCGTAGTTGACTTGAGCAAAGATTGCACCAGCACTGTTGCCCAGAATTACTGACGACTCGAGTCTGGCGATAAGAGTGTCTACAGTAGCCGCCCCATCAGTGTCCATTGTCAGATGGACTTCTTCGAGGTTAACTGCTCCAGCAATTAATGAAGAAGTAAAGTGCTGACCACCAAATTGCCATCTCATTCCATCGGAATAGAAGATAGCTCCTCTGCCTTTTTCATTCAGAATAACATTTTCCTCCCACCCCTCACTATCACCACCGGCGAAGCCAGTTGAGGTGTAAGGTCTGATTGTTATAGTGTTAGTATTATCTGCGTACTGAGCAGTGATTGAGTAGAATCTACCACGGCCTTCTGCGACAGGCGGTAGAGTTACAATCATAGCGCCCGCTGTGGCATCAGGTCTCAGTACGTAGTCTCTGGGACTCATTGCGTAAGTCACGAGAGGTGCATGATACTTGTCAACTACAATATCACCTCCTGTAAATTTATCATCGAGCATTTTGTACCTCCTATATTATTGGTTCTTGTTCATCTCATCTATTTCAGATAGAAGAGAATCAGTTCCGGGTTTTTGTCGAACTTCACGTTTGCCTCCTACTTTGGCAAACTTAGGGCCTTTAGGATCTGGGTCAGGATCTGGGTCAGGATCTGGGTCAGGATCTGG
>SDBV01006453.1_pt1 | contig 16249 bp, 40 predicted proteins | sample 2277081 | NCBI WGS metagenome assembly SDBV01 (sample SAMN10402039, study PRJNA504765) | marine sediment metagenome | isolation source: marine sediment core GS10_PC15, 223 cmbsf | place: Arctic Ocean: Southern Knipovich Ridge | collected 2010
TTTTATTGTCTTTACTTTTTTCTTGTATTTTTTGGAGCAATATAAACAATATTTTCGTGATTTGTATTCTCTTTTACATTCGAGGCATTTTATAATCGGCTCTTCTGTTTCATAAAAATAATGCCATTTCCCTTGCCCTCTGGCGGTTGTTACTGCGACCTTAATCAATTCAATTTACCTGCTCTGTTATCTAATATTTTATAAATATCAGCACATCCCATTGGCTCTCCATCAAGTTCTTTTATAATTGTTTTATGAAGGTCTTCCTTGACTTTCTGATTATTTTTCTTTAGAATAAAAAAGAGTTCTTTATCCATAATACTTCTTCCTCTAAGTTCTAACCATTTCTTAATAGCATCAGCCAAGTTCCAATTATCTTCTTCCAAAGAATTTATAGTTTTTAATTGCAATATGGCTTCATTTAAATCAAGTTCATTATCCATATACTTATCAATAACATATCTGATTTTATCTCTCTCACTTCTTTCTTTTAATTTGACTCTATTATCTTCTTTTTTAATAACTCCTTCATAGATTTCATCAATAGTTTTATCACATATCTTGCACATAGGTATTCCTGCATTTATTGGAGCATTCTTGACTTCTGGATGATTTTCTAAATGTTCTACAAATTTCAATGCTTTCTTTATTTTGAGAGCTTCTTCTGTAAATAAATCATCTTTTTCTTCATAGAGTTTCCAATTATTATCATTTAATGAGCCTATACCAAAACCACCTCTACTGCCATCAGCAAATTCTAATGTTACGCTTGGACCATCACCTCTGCTGATAAATTTTGCTTTCTTTCCTCTTTCATTTATAAACATCTTTCCTATATTTTCATCAGCCCATTTTTCCATTTGTATCACCATTAGGAACTATTCTAAACAAACCATCTATTTGGTTTATTGAAATATGCCCTATTTTTTTGTTAATTTTAAAATAGCTTTTGCAAATCTTCTTACTGTGATTTTCGGCACAGAAACATTTCTTGTTTTGGCTTTTTTAGTTTGCTCTAATATTCTTCTTGCAGCCTTTCTTAAGCTTGCAATCTCATGTGGTTGTGTTATAGCTACTCTTTCCCTGTCTCTCTTAACTTTTTTTAAATTGTCCATACTCATTTCCTCCATTCGTTTATTATTGTTGTAAATGTCCACTTAAACGGTATGATATGACTGAATACTCCTCCAGTCACTAACGGATAAACTGTGTACCAACAACTTATTGCCTTTTCATTATATGCCATTGATTTTTCGAGATGTTCTCTTCCACCTTCACCATACTCCACTTCTCTATATTTATAAAATTCTTCATCTCCTTTTTCACCATAATCTTTACATTCCTTTACTCTTATATCATATGGAGACTGGTAAGCGATGTCATCTGCTATTAACAAAACTAACACAATCACGACCACAATTAAATACTTATTTACCATTTTAAGCCTCAAACTTAATTTCTTTAGGGAATGTAACCGTTATTTTTTCTTCTGTCTCAACAAATTCTAATTTCTGGTCTTTGGCAATTTTCTTAAAAGCCGTTTTATCAAGTTGCAGGCAGAGTTTATGGTCTACAGCCCAAGCAAAAGCCCTTTCATCTTCATAATTAAGCTCAACCCCAACCCTTATTCCTAAGCCGCCTATCAATTTCTTTTCTCCCGTTTTAGTAAATTCTTCTGTGGCAAGAACTTTTAATTCGTCCTTTTGATTATTAAGTTCATCAGATAGGTGGTCTATTTTTTGGAGCAATTCTGCATTTTTGTTCTCTAATCCTGCTTGTTTTGTTCGCCATTCTTCCTTGAATAGTTCTAAACTTACTACACTTTTTTGATATTTTTCCAGATTTTCCTTATTTAGTTCCATTTTTCCTTATGATATCTGTTTCAATTTGGTGGGCAAATTCCTTCATCTTCTCTATTGTCATCTCTTTTGAACTAAAGTCTTTTTTGACTATAAGGTCTAACTCAACTGCCTTTAAGCAGCTTTCCAGGTATTTCATAGCCTGCGTCCAGCTGTTCTGCCTTATTATTGAGGTTTGTTTTTCATAGTGTGTTTGCTTTTCAAACTCAAATTTATTCTGCCAATAATTATCTTTAGTCCCTATCTGTTTTACATTATACTTCTGGTCTGCATTTTCTTTTTCCTCTATTGCTTCTTCTTCCTTTACTTCTTCTGAATCTGTTACAGGGGCTTCGCCCTGTCCTAATACCTTAATAGAGCCATTTTCAAGGTTGTTATACTGATCATCTTTGCTCTTGGTGTATAAAACTTCAATCTCTTTGCCGTTTGCTTTATTCGCCGCCTCTATGTCATTTGTATCAAATGTAGATACTTTTTTTGTAACTCCATCTTTTTTCTCAATTTTAAGAGAAGCCCTCTCCCATTCAGTTCCGTTTTGCTTTTGACCGCTTGTTATTTCAACTCCTCTTAATATCCCACTCATCTTAAATTTTTGTGCCATTTTTTTATCCCTCTTGTTTATTTTTTTCCTCATTAAGAGCCAGAATATCTAACTCTTTTTGCAAAGTTTCCCAATTAGAATATATATTTCTCTCTTTGTATTCAGGGAAAGCAAGAACATACATTCCTTTATCATCTTTAGAAATTTCTGCCCCAACTATTCCGTGCAGTATCTTTTTTATAACAACTTTTAATCCTTTTGCTTTACAGAAAGGGCAATTAATCTCGTCTTTACTCTCATCATAATTCCAAACGATTTTCTCACATTTGGGGCATTTGTTCTTGAGTATGTGTTTGTTCATCTTCTTGTTTGTTTATTTCCTTTTTTTCTTGAGACTTTGAGACTTTTTCAAACTCATCAAGAGTGCGATTTTTTATTATAGTCTTGTAACTAATCATTTTTTGATTTTTGGTTGTTTAAGCGGATAAACAATAATATTATCCCCTTTAGAGAATATATCAAAGTCATCTTGAGGGATTGATAGAACTCGCTGTTTTCCGTTTCCTATTGCCTTTACTTTGCGGGTTATTGTAATTCCGCTTTTAGAATGTAATATGGCTCGGCTATTGACCTCAAAACACTTCCAATCGGGCTTTGGAATGGTAAGAGTAAGTTGTTTTTCATTACCTATTAACTTCCCTTTTGAGAACCATAAACCTTCTTTATCCTTAATCATAGAAAAAGGAACTATAAGATAGAGTATTTAAATATTTGCCAATCAGTTATAACTGAGTTATGCTTCTTGTAAGGGACTTTATAAAGAAATAGAAAAAGAAAAAGAAAAAAAACCACCCCCAATTAACCACCCCCTTCTGTTGTTATTAATTTCAATTTTTTCATAGTTCCTAAAATATCCCTTACAGAACTTATTGTTGCTTTTCTTCCATACCTATTTCTTGGCAAATCTCTCATCATTATAAGTTCTAATTCATCTGCTTTTCCTTTTATCTTCATTAGTGAGTTAATCTGCCTGTTATCTAAACCAAAATTGTGTAACTCTTTTATTACATTACCTTTTTCCTCATTAGTTAATTTCTCTTCCCAAGTTTTTGACATTTTCTTTAGGCAATTCCGCTTTAACATATTTTTTCTTTAGAGTTTCTTTTAATTCTCGTTTCACTCTAAAGAAATCTGCCCTGCTTCTGCCTGTCCTCTCATAGTATAATCTCTCTTGCTTATCTACAGGAAGTTTGCTGTTCATCAATTCAAGCACTACTTCTTTGTTTATATCAACCCCTAATATCTTCCGTGCTAATTCTTTCCATAGTTGCTTATTAAACAAATAGAAATGATAGCATTTGATTAGAGTTCTGATAGACAATTCATTAGTGGCTTCGCTTGTATTCCTCTCTATAAAGGCATAGATCATTTGCCTTTCTTCCGCTTTGAGATTTTGATACTCCCTATTGCTGACCTCTTTGATAATATCCATCTTTTCCCTGTAACTAAATTTCAATCTGCATAAGAAAGCCCTGTTTATCAAAGCGTCTATGTGGGGATTTTTCTCTATATTAGGCAACTGATTAGTCAATAAGATAATCCTGCTCGTAAAAGAACAAGTATTAGTCCTATTACCCATTTTAGAGGTTGTGCTGTTCCAACTAATGTTTCTTTTTCCATTCATTTCTGTTGCATTTTTGAGAATACTGATTATGGATTTATTTTCCCAAATCCCTTCTGTATCATCAATCAAGATAACTTTGTCTTTGCTGTTGTCATAAAGGAAATTATACAACTCTAATGGGCTTGTAAATGAGTTCAGATAAGCATAGTCCTCTTTCTTCTTCTTTAAGATTGCTTGAGAACTCCAAGTCTTTGCCCAACCCCCTGCTGAAACAACAATACAGAAATTAGCAAACCCACCGCATACCATCTCAATATATTTTTCCATCTCAAAGTATGCAGGGGATTTAATAATCATATCAGGATTAAATTGCTTTTTCCAATCCGCTATGATTTTCTGTTCTGCTTCTTTCAGTTTCTTTATTTCTTCCGCTTCCGCTTTGCTTTTTTCTTCTGCTTCCTTCTTCTTTAATTCTCTTGAGGTTACGCTTGTTGTCTTTTTTATCTGTGGCTTTGCTTTGAGGAGTTTGTCCCTTTCTGCCTTTACCATCTGGATAATTAGTGCCTTATTCTTCTCTAAAGTCTTTCCTGTGTCAAACTTAATCGGCTTTTTTATCTCTATGTTATACTGCTCTTTGCATTTATTTATTGCTTGTGTTGTCAGTTCAGATAAGTATTGACAATTTTCTTCTGTTAGTGTCATTTTAATTGCCTTCCTTAATAATAGCTACAATTCCATCCCATATTGTATCTATTGTGCCTTTTGTCCTGATTAATACATCCATATCACAATCCACTAATCTTTTAATTTCCGTTATCTTCCTTAATTTTTGTATCTCTTCCATTTTTATATCCCCCCTAAATCATCATCTAATTTTTTCTCTTTTGTTGTCTTTTCCATTCTTTGCTCTCCTGTTGATATTATCTCAATCTTGCTTATTGGAAATTTCATCACTTCTTTTGTGAGATATTTTTCTTTCTTGTCTTTGCCCTCTACTTTTTTTGTTTCTTCTTTCTTTTCAATCACTTCAAACTCCACAAAGTCGTTTCCCATACCTACAATCTTTCCAAGCCCATATCCGTTTATGAAAAGAGGAGTTTTATTCTTGTAATCTAATAACAAATCCTCTTTAAACCCTGTATCTTCGGGCTTTATTTCTTTCCCTACTCCTTCTCCTGTTTCTTCTTGTCCTATTTGTTTCATTTTTTAAAACCCCTTTGTTTTTTTTGTTGATGTAGCGGTTTTTGTATTTTCAAATTTATCTGCCCAATCCTTATCTTGCTTTCTTATTTTTTCCTCTTTCTCGCTGTCAGGCATATCACTTTTTGTTAGGATTTCTGTTTGCCCATCTTCTTTCTCTAATGTTACATTCCTGTCCGCTTTCAGTTCTTCTTCTACTTTTTCTTGCACTTCATCAGCAGGAACATCAGAAGTATCGTGTCCGTGCTTACTCTCTACCAGAAATGGTATTGTTTTCTTTTGTTTGTTCATTTTGTTTTACCTCTCAACTTTTTTAGGGCTTTTTTAATTGCGTTTTCTAATGCCCCACCGCAATTCTCCCACTCATTAATACATTCCTTTTTTATCCACCCCAATAAATCATCAACAGCAATCCATTTCTTTTTGATTATATCTTTTCTATTAAATTTATGGTTACATTTTTTACACTCACATTCCCCTGTATAATATTTTTTATCGGTTGGTGATTTAAAAATATCAAGAACATACATTATATGTTCTGATTGACATTTAGGACATCTATTTATTGTTTTTATTTCCATTTTCACTCAATCACTTTCAACAAAGTTGTTTTGTTTTTGGTTACTATACCTATCGTATTGCCTACTTTGAGTTTGTCTATATTCTCCATAAATGTTTTAAATTGCTGATAGTTTTTTCCCATTTGCCTACTACTTAATTCTATTATCATAGTTCTCATACCTCATTTTTGTTTTACATTCAGGACAGGTATATTCAATCATTCTATGACAAAATAAAATATTATAAATTGATATTATATTTTTTTCTATCGGTTTTTTATTAAATCCTTTTGGGTATTCAATTTTTATTTTATGGTTTTCACAAATTGGACACTTTATTTCTGCTTTATCCATCATACTATACCAATTTGGTATAGGACTTAAATGAAAACATAAAAATCCATCTTGTTCATATATTCCATCTTGTTCTATTAATTTCTTAATTTTATCTTGTTTTTCTTGTTCATTCATCATATTATCCTCGTAAAAGTGTAATTATCGTGTCCTCTTACAAGATTAAGTAGCATTTGCACACCCCATAATGCCACTATCTTATGAGTTTCTTGCTGATAATTTTTCTTAATATCCTCTTTCTCTTGGCAACTATACTTATTAAGGTCTTTGCTGTCTATATGTTTAAGATTATCCTCTAACTTTTTTTCTTTAGGCATAACAAACATTCTTCTGCCTGTGGCTCTCAAATCAAGAAATTCAACATCTTTTTTATGGCAGTATCTTATCACTAATTCTCTTGTCTTTTCATTATCTACTGCTAATATGATTATGTCATAGCCCTCTAATTGACTTTCTTTTGTTATTCTCTTTTGGATAGCAGATATATTGGAATATCTATATTCTTCTGATAATGCTTTTGTAGATATATTGCTATATCTTTCTGCTAATGCTTTTGCTTTGTTAGTCCCTACATCATCAAGAGTAAAGTTATGGTCAAACTTAATCTGCTTTGGCTCTACTATATCATCATCAGCAATTTCCAAAGACGCTGATATTTGTCCCTGCATAATTTTTCTGTTGATTTCTTCTACTAACCAACTCCCACCACCACCACAACCAATAATTAAAATTTTATAGTGTTTCATTATTTCCCTTCTCTCCAATATTCTGCTCTTATCTTTTCTAAATCAGTTTGGCTCATAGTAGAATGGACTAATGCCCATATATCATCAAAGATTAATTTTGTTTTTAGTTGTATCTGTGTCTTTAGAAATTCTAATCCCCTGTAATTTAGTTCTCCTTGTATTCGGGTATTATTCCAATATTCACTATGACCATCATCAAAATAAACCCACATACCATCTGTATTGTTTGGTATTGAATATTTGCTCATATTTCCACCCCTATTGGCTTTTCAGATATTTCTAACCACCATTTGTCTAATTTATCCCCTCTGCTGTAGATTTCTTTTGCTACTTTCCTATCTTTAGAAAGCATTAATAATCTTCTTGCTATTTGGTCATTTACTTTTGCTTGTCCTTCCGCTTCTTCACTTTCTTTTGTTATATCAACAAGACATAGGTATTTGTCTTTTTTCTTGTCTTTAGTTGTGTATGCGTGGGCATTTGTTTCTTCTATAAAATAGTGCATACCGCTTAATCCTTTTACTATGTAGCCACCCTGAACTAATATTGCTCTTGTTAATCTTATTGCGTTAGCAAGAAATTCTTTGCTTTTTTCTTCCGCTTGTTTAAGTTCTTCATCTTTCTTTCTTATTTTTTTCTCTAAATTTTCCACACCTTCTTTGATTAATATTACCATATCATCAGTAGTTATCTTGCTTATTGCTTTTGATAATTGATTTAAAGCATTTTCAATATAATCCCCACCATAATACCTATAAACATAACTGCAATCTTCCAAACTCAAGAAAGAATGAATGTTCTTAATCTTCAACTTCTTATCTTTGAGGACTATAAAATTATTATCTCCCTCTCTTGCTATGGGGATAATTAGGTCAATAGTGTTTAACCTATCATAGTTTCCACCATAATAGTCATTAATATCATTATCTTCTTGGTCTTTAACAGGCAATTTAAATTCAAGAAATCCTTTTTTTAATGCCTTCTGAAATCTTATATTGACTTTGCTTGTAAAATCAAGCCATTTGTCATAGTCCTCTTGAGTTCTGTAATTGATTGTATTTCTTACCGCTTCTGCAACTTCAAACTTTGAAATTCTAAAGCCATTTATTAAAAATCCTCTCTTGACAACTCTCTCAATCTTGACATTAATTTGCCCTATCTTGATGGTTTTAATATCTCCTCTATCAAAATTGATATGAATGTCAGGCGGGTAACAATCATAATTGTAATAAATTCCAACTATGTAATCTATTAGGTCTTTATATAATTCGTTGAAATCAATCTCATCAAGTTGTAATTTATTATCGCTGATTAAAAAATTGCCTATCTTATCACTCTTTATTTTGATACCTTCATAAGTGATACTTCCTTTGGTAAATTTTATCCCACATCTTGTTACACTTCCTTTTTTAAATTGCTTTTCAACCTTCTCACTCATTATTTCTTTCGCTTGTTGTTCCTCTTTCTCCCTTTGCTGAATGGTCAAAGCAGTTCTTATTTGTCCTTTTACTTCATTATACAATTCTGCTGTCATTAAGACAGGGCTTTCTACCTGCTTACAATACTGATACATTTCGTTGGGGATTACCTGCTCAAAGACATCATCATCTAACCAAACTTCCCCCTTTTCATCATTTATCCACACAAATTCTCGGTTAGGCGAAACATAATTATACATCTTATCAGAAGGTTGAAATGTCGCCACATAATAATTTTCCTCATACATTTTTCTCCTGAAAAGCCCCTGTATATCTACCCACTCCTCTCTTGATTTGATTATGGCTAATCTTTGATTATTTCTTTGAAAGACCTTAATAATTCTTGGGACATTTACCCTGCTTGGCATATCTTTTCCATCATATTCCTCTCCAAACAACTTATAGAAAGCCCTTATTTGCTCTTGGGCAGTTATCTTCCTTTTCTTTGCCTGTTGCTCTCGATTTAAATTTCCTTCTTTCTTACCCCCCAATTCTGTAAGTTTAAAAGTTATCCTGTCTTTGAGTTCTTCCAAATTGTTAGCCACATATTTTATATCCTCATCTTCGCCTGAAAGTTTATTAAGAATAAAAACCTCTTTAGGAATTTCCGTAAATGTAACAAGAGTGTTAAATAAAATTCTTGATTTATTTTTAGGTTTAATTCCCTTTGAAACTCTTTTGATAAGTATGTCCTTCTCATCATAATCTACACATACTGCAAATTTCTCTTGCGAGTATTTCACTACTTTTTGGACATAAAGCCCTGTTGCGACCTCATTTTTTAATTCAATTTGGATCACTTCAAAGTCTTTCTCCTTTAACCCCAATTTTTGCAGGGAATTATAAACCTTTAATGTTAGTAAGTCCATTTTATTCACTCTTTATAGTATAATTTTTGTCCCCTTAATAGAGTTCTGTCGTAACCAATTCAGCATTATCTCCACATTCACAATCTTCAATGTGTTTTTCACACTTCTTACAAAAAATCTTTGCATACTCATATTCCATATCATCTGTTGTATCACTCATCTTTTTCCTCATCAATTAATTCTAATGCTTTGTTTAGAGATTTATCTAATCCTGTTTTCTCTCTAAAAGCAGAAACTTTATCTACTACTTTTTGTCTTTTCTTCCTAAATCTCTCTTTGGCATTTCCTACATATCCTTTGATTATTTCCTCTACAAATTCTCTTGCTATTTTTGGTATTACTACTATTGCGTTTGCTTCACATTTCCTTACGCCATATTTCTTTAAATATTCTTGAGCATAAGCCATCTTGAAATTTGGGTGGGGTTTTCCATTTTTTGTTTTTCCTTGAACTATCTTTCCATCTTTCATAGTGGCTATACAACCTTTGCTTCCTGTAATTAGATTGTTTATCCAAGATAATTTATGTTTCTGAATGAAATCATAGTTAAGCCCAAATCTTATGATTTCTAAATTAATAGGATTATAACCTTCTTTGCCATCTTCCCATTCAATATTTTTTAAATCATCAAGATTTTTTCTTAAAAATTCAGAAATCCTTAAACCATCTGGATCAAAATCTCCGCAATAAAGCAAAAGTGTTTTCAACCCTCTTTCTTCTGCTTTCTTAAATCTTTTTGCGTAAATCGCCCTTTGGGACATACTACTCCACCCACTACTTGTTGCTATTGGAATATGATAATCAAAACAAACAGGCGAGAATAAGGTCTTTAAGTCAATTTTCTCAACAACCATCTGAATATAATATTCTTCCCCTTTCCACCAATCAACACCATATCTATCTTCTGTCGTGAGTGTGTTTTCAATCCAATATCTTAAATCTTCTATTGGTGTATCAGTATCAGGCAATTCAACCCCGCTAAACTGCCTTCCCTGTTCTTCTGCCACAAAGTCAATAGGCAATATTCCTGTCCTTCTACATCTATTTATTATGTTTTCAACTTTGTTAAATTCCGCTTTTGTAATCAAGCCTTCTACTTCTAATTGATAACACCACCCTCTTGATGATTGCTTAAACCCTACTTTATTTGATATTTCTTTCAGTTCTTCTGCAAATTCAATTATTCTTTTTTTTGTTGTTTTTTTTGTTAAGTCATATTTCATTTTTTATATTCCCCTAATGCTTTACTTTCAGCAAACTGCTTACAATAAGAGCAATTTTTTCCTGTGCCTAATGGCTTCCCACATTTGCAAGTTTCCTCACTCCCTTCATACTTTCCTTCAACTTTATGTTTTTGTTTTCCCATTTTACTTACCTTGTTGTAGCTCAACTCCAATATGCTCTTTATGTGTTGGCTCTCTCAATCTTCCGTTTTCTGTCCTGTCCTGTAAGTGCCTAATCCATTCATAAGTATAGCCCATCTGAATTATCGTGGCTCTAACTTCTTCTGCTTTCCTTCCTGCAACCAAAACCCTGTCGCCACCTTCATTTGTCAAAGTTATTCCTGCGTTATTATTTTCAAACCCTGTAAATTTAATCTTGGCATAATGCCAATTCTTACATTTCAAAATGCTGTCAGTTCTTCTATCATCTATGTAAATATTGTCAAGATTTTTAATCATAATTCCTTCCCTATTTTTTTCACATTCCTCTTTGAAATGTGCAACTAAATCATAGCGGATTGGCAACAATTCTGTTACATTATTGTTTGTGATTATGGTCTTTAGAATGTTATACCTCTTGCTGAAAGGGTAATTTGGGTTGCCAATCATATTCTCCCCGTTCCATTCAATTAGGTCAAAAACATAGACTTTACAGGGATACCTTAATCTTCTTCTTTGAATGTCCATATCTTTTTGTAATCCCTGCCTACCCCTAAAAATGTTAAAATTCCATCTACCTTTTCCCTCATCAAAGTAAGATATTTCCCCGTTTAATACGCAACTAACCCCTTTCTTTATGCCTAATCCCGCTACAATTTCAGGGAATTGTCTTGTATAATCGTTGCTATGCTTGTTGATTAGTTTAATTAATTTCTTGGTGGTGTTGTTCCATTCAACAATTTTATTAATAATCTCAAAGTTATCGCCATCTACTTTTGGTTGAGAACACCACTTCTCCGTTTTTTCTAATCCCTCTAAATCATTAGGGAAAATTTCATTATAGAGCATAACCACTTTAAATGACCTCTTTAATTTTTTTTATTAGTCCTATTTCTTTAAGACTAAACAATTCTCCGCTTTGATTATTTAATCTTTCAAGAATAGAGAGTAGTTGTTTTATTATGTTCTTTTGCCCTTCTAATAAAATAAGGATTACCCGAAGCCCGTGATAATCAAAATTGTGTTGTATGGCAATTTGCCCATTATTGACATTTACATTTACTTCAAATTCTCCTTTAGTGGTGGGTAATTTTTGTCCTAATACTGCTAATGGTTCAAAGTCTAATATTTCAGGACACCAAATAAAATTCCCTTTGTTTAACTCTCTATTTATGGGTTGATATGAAAAATCTAATTGTTTTATTTCCATTTTATTTGTATCTCCATATTCTTGTTTTGATTATTTCTAACTCTTTTATAATTTCAAATTGTTCTTTAAAATTAAAGATACCACTATCTTCAAGATTAAGTTGAAATTCCCTTTTAATTTCATCAAGCAGTTCCCCAACCCTTTCATTAATAACTCTTAATGCCCTTCTCTTGAATTTTTCCTCTTGCTTTTTTGTCAATTTATACCTCAATCATTTTTTTAAGTTTTTCAATTTCATCAAAAGTTATAATCGCATAAGCACTTTCCCCTTTGCTTTCGTCTAATTGAAAGTTAAATAATTCTATTTCTTTATTTTCAAAATCTATTCCATAAATCGCTTTTGTTCTGTCCTTCACTTCTTTTATTTCCATAAGGTTACAATCAAAATATCTTATCATTTTACCATTACCCCGCAACTTTTAATAATCCTAATAAAATAGCAGTATTAATTTCCTTTTTGCACAATTTTTCTCCTCTTGATATTTTTAAGATTATTCTGTCCCTTTCTCTAAAAAACATTTCTTCCACATCAATCATTTCTTTTTTTCTAAACTATCTATGTATTCATCTTCAATCTTTTTCAGCGTAGTCTTAAATGCCTTCTCAATATGTTCAAAATCAATAAACTCAAATCTGATTAGCATATCTTTGATTATGGAGTAAAAGTTCTTCCCGCATTTTTCTACTGCTATATCAATTTTTGATTTAAAGTCGCTGTCTTTTTTCAGTTTTTCAATTTGTTCAGGTGTTAATCCTGCGGGACAATTTGCATTTTCTTTAATTTGTTGAGATAAAAAACCCAATTTAATCCAACTCCGTTAATCCTTCTTTATGAGAGGTATCAGGGCTTTGTTCTCCTGTTTCCTCATTACTACCATCTTCAAAACCATCTTCATAGATTTTGTCTATGATTATGCCTAATTCTTCCGAATTGCAATTAGAAATCTCAAAACATTCCTTAATGGCTTTGATATATTTTTCTTTAAAGGTCTTATCTGTTTTTTTATCATTCATTTCTTTGTATTGTTTCCAATATTTAGGGAAGGCATTTTTTATTTTCTGCTGATTATTCTCATCTGCTTGGAGTAATGCTTTGCCTAAACTTTCTACAAAACTTCCCCCATATTTAATCATAGAGTTTGCTACGCTTAACATTTCTTCTCTTGGTATTATTTTTTTATCTTGACATTTCTGACACATTCCAGATATGCTAAACTCTTTCTTGCTTAACTTATCTCTAAAATCTTCTTCCTTAATTTCTTCTTTGCAAGTTGGACATTTCCCTTGTGTTATTTGTTCAGCAGTATTTGGAAATATTTTAAATGCTGGTTTATTCAAGTTTGGTTTCTCTAACATTTTATTCACTCTCTTTTTTCTGAAACATTAGGCAATTATTTAATCTTGAAAGAGGTCTTGAGGTATTACATTCCCCATTAACACCATCTTTCTCTAAATCTTTTTCGACATATCTTGCACAACCACCATTATAACATTCTTTGGTTGTTTTTTCTTTTGCCATATTACCAAAGATTAAGTAATCAACAAACGCTTTTTTTTGCTTATTTGTTAATCCGCTACCCCATATTTTTAATAAGTCGCTTCCTTCCTGTCGCCAAATATGGTTGCCTAATTCTTCTCCCCATATTTTAATATAATCGGCGTGGGATAGATTACTTTTTGCTAATACTAATAAGTCTAATACACCTTCAATATTCATCATTAAGCACACTCCTCTTTTTCGTGTTCAAAATCTTCTTCTGATACTTCTACATCATCAAGATAGTGTTTCATTTTCTTATTACCACTCTTGGTTTTTTTAGTTTTAAAATTCTTTTTTGCCATTTTGTAAATTTGAGAGGCAAAAACTTCTCAATAAAAGAGATAAATTCTTTTTTGTGCCTCTCAATCTCTTTCGGCTCAATCATATTTCTGCCAATTCTTCTTTTTCCTTCGGCTCATCAACAGCAAAAGGATTTTCTCCTTCCATTATTGTTTCTTCTACCTTTGTTTCCTTTACATCTGTTCCCCTGCTGTCAATCAATTTCCTTACCTTTTCATCTGTCCTGTTCTGAAAGGTCTTTAGGTCAAATTTAGGTCTATAAAACTGCGTTATGAAACTTCGTGCCTGTTGTTCCTCTTGTGCTGATAGTTTAGGCAATTCCTGTCCTTCTATGTTCCTAATCTCATCTGCATAATGCAGAAATCTAATCAGCAATTTATCTCCGTGATTGCTTAAAACAACAGGATACTCAACATTCTTATAGAGTATCTGCGTTATTATCACTTTGTCTTTAAGCCCTACTTTGAGCATAGAAAACCATTTCAGATTTTTCTTATTGATCAATTCCTTTTTCTTGTCAATTTCAACCATAGCAATTATGCCATCTTTCTGAAAGGATAACTCGCTAAACATCTTGCTGTCAATTACTGCATTTATTGTCCATTCCCTACTGCTACCCGTTTTTAATAATTGGGCTTGTTCGTCTTGAGTAAATAGGGCTACTTCCCCATCTTGTTTTTCATATCCCTTTAGAATTTGTGCCTTGTCTATGTCCTGTTGTGTCCCATCAGCAAGAACAACATAAGGTTTTCTTTGCACTTTGTATAATTTCCCGTCTATCTTTGCCATTTCGTTGGCTCTTACACTTATTGTGTTATCAACTGCCTTATAACACGCCATAGGAAGATTTAACTTCCCCATCTTTAGAACAAATTTATTTACTGCTTTCATTTTTTATTCTCCACAACTTATAGAAGTTGTAATTGTTTTCCTATTTTTTCTATTTTATTTTCTCTATCATCAATCTCTTTTCTTAATTCTGTTATTTCAGAAAAGATTTTTTCATTATGCTCATTTATTTGGTATAAAGATTTACCCTTACTCCTACTGCCTTCTTCATCTGTATATCTAAAATATCCTTCTGTATCTATGCTCGTTATTGTTACCTTATTACCCCTTTTCCCTGTCCCACCATACCTATTATAGTAATATGCTTGTGTTCCTTTTATCTGCTGTTTTTCTATTCTGTCAATTTCTGCTTTAATGCTGTCTAAAGAGGGTTTGCGGTCTATGTCTAACTCCTTACAATAAAAAGTCCCTTCGCTATCATTAACTCTTATTTTATATTTTTTATAATCAAATTCCATTTTAGACCTCTTTTTCCCCTAAATCCTCATACTCAACATTTTTGTCTAACACTTCGCTTACGAATTTATCATAAGGCAACATCTTTGTTACTCCTTTTATCTTTACAACTTTAATTTTTATTTTTTCTGCCATTTTTATTCTTCTTTTGAATGGATATATTTCAATCCTTTTTTTGAAATCATCTGCTTACACTCAACACACCATAGCCAATCTTTTTCCAATTCTTCTATCTGCTCTTTTTTCCAAACCTGCGGATAGGTCGCTGTTACATTTCTCAAACTATCAATCTTCCCGCAATTAGAATTAGAACAAAAAGGAAATTCATCACTCATTTTCTTTTTCCTCTTTATTTTGTTTATCTTGGTACTCCTCGTTACCATCACAATCATCTAACAATCTTGGGCAATCTCCACACTCATTTATGCCCATAGGACACTTACTTCTTGCTTCCTGTTCGGTCATACTCATTCTATTTTTTCACTCCAACAATCTTCTTTCTTCCAATCCCTTTTTTCTTCTTCTTTTCTTGCATTAGCCCTACATTCCTCTACATCTTCTCCCTTAATAATTATAAAATCATTAGAGGGTGTATGGTGTATCTTAAATTTCATTTTAAAGACTTGCTTCCTGCTCTTGTTTTCTTTCTATGTTTTCCAATTCCTTTCCCCAATCCTGTTCTTCTGCTGTACCTTCTTGCTGTATCTTTAGCAATACATCAGGGTTTTGGATTATCATAGCCCTTTGCTTTTCTAACCTATTTTTTATCTTTAACTCTACTAACTCTTGGCTACTTTTTAGAATTTCCTGCCCTGCTTTTATGTTTTTAAGTTCCTTATTTAAGAAATCTATTTCCTCATTTATTTGTTCGTTCATTAATCACACCTTTGTTTGTTCATTTATAACTCAATTATAACCGCATACTCCCCCTTAAAGTATAAGTAATATATAAACTTTTTGATATTTTTCACTTATCTTTCATAGTAACCCATACAAGAGCAATAACCCAACCTATAAATGTCCAACCTAAAAAAAAGTTTAAAATAAATATTGCACTTGCGTTCTTCTTCTTGTTAATAATTGCCACTATGCTTGGAAAGAAATAAATCCCCCCAATTACTAATAACCAAATTAAACTGCTCATTTTTTAGACCTCATCTATTTTTCTTCTCTTATCCCTTTACACATCTTTGTTCTGCCTCTTTTCTTGCTTTGATAACTTTATTTTTAGGTCTTTTCTTTTGTCCCTAAAATAACTTCCGCTTGTTTAATCATTTCATA
>SDBV01006454.1_pt1 | contig 16249 bp, 47 predicted proteins | sample 2277081 | NCBI WGS metagenome assembly SDBV01 (sample SAMN10402039, study PRJNA504765) | marine sediment metagenome | isolation source: marine sediment core GS10_PC15, 223 cmbsf | place: Arctic Ocean: Southern Knipovich Ridge | collected 2010
AGAGTACCAATTGAGCATAAAACCCTACAGCCCCGATTACCATATCGTCCAAGGACTGCATTCCGGCTACCCCCTGTGCTGCGTGTTCCACAGGGAGGAGACGGGGAAGGGCGGCGAATGCCCCGAGTGCAAAGAGGCCGGACGGGACTACGAGATGCACAGATGCCATGAAGACATCCCAGCCTGCGAGGCCTACATCGAACTGGTCACTCAAGGCATTGTGGGTCATATCAAAGAGAAAGCAGACGAAGGGTGGGGAGAAATCTCCTTCTCCGACCTTAGATTTACGTCTACTACCGATCAGGTGATCGCTGCCCTGCACCAAAGGGGTTACAAGTTTAGCCGTGAAGAGGAAGCAGGAAACGGGTACGTTCGGATTTACCAGAGGAAATCCTAATGTTCTTGCTAGGAATGGCCGCAGGTATTGCTGTCTCCCTGCTACTCATTTGGGCCATCAGAGATCGCCATATCAAACGGTTACAGAAAGAAAAAGCAGCACTCGAATCGCAACTTAGAATCGACACGCCGTGGCCTGTGAGTTCGATTATCAAAGAACTTCTCTTCGCGGCTGAAGTATTGCTGAAAGATTACAACTACGACCGACAAGGGTACGAAAATATCATCGCGGCCTGCGATGCGGCCCGTGCGCTCCCGAGCCCGAGAATCCCCGTCACACTCTTCACCGACTTCATCGATCCGTAATGATAGCCGATAAACGGTGGCCGGTGGACAGTGCCACCCGCCTGCCTAGTGGGCGAGGCACGAGATTTGCATATGCGGAGCATTGCTCATGACGTTCTCAGTACGACAGAACGCGCCTCAGAACGCTTTAACCGGTGGACCCGGGGCGTGTGCGACACCGTTGGATATTTGGGCATCCTGTGCCCTCTATGCGCGTACTGGGTTCTTGTGCAGATAGCAGAAGGATGGCTCAAGTTTCGAACGGCACTTTCCGATAGGAGGGCGAGGCTAAGGGTCTGCCCTAAGGTTGAGCCCCGCAGTATGACACAGTTGTATCTTGACCTTGAGTTGAAGATCAAGCAGGGCGGCGCTTATGGCGGCCAACGTGCTGTATTCATTACGAAATTGGCGCGTGTGGAAGACGAACTGGTGAGGCTGCAAGACGCTGAACGGGAGAAACTGCAAGCTGATGCGGCTAAGCGACGAGAGGAAGAAAGTAGACTCGTCATCCGGCGGCGTGAGGCTATAGCTGAGACTAAAAGAAAGCTGGGTATGCAAGATGGTGATTCAAAGGATTAGCAGGAAAGTGGAAATTCATAGTATCTCCCCGACGCTTCCCCCGGGGGACGTTCCCCACTGCCACTCGGAACCGGCCTTCGACATGTGCCCCTGCGGCTCTATGGTGGAGAGCGACGCTCACCGCCTGCTCATCTTCTACCGTTCACCGGCCGATATCGAACACGCGCCCACAATGGGTGGCGTCCCGTCCGAATGGCGACCCTGCCCCGAGAGCCCTCCGATTCCGGGCGACCGCGGCCCCCATCGCGTCGGCTACTGGCTGGACGGCAAAGCCATCGTCCAAATCCATGATGGCGACGATGCAGGCTACTGGACTCCCTGCTACAGCTATACTGTAACCCGCGACGGCCTGCCCTACAGCATGTGGGTCTGCCGTCGTGGCCACGTTGACAATCCTTGCGACGCAGAATACCTGAGGAGCATCTCGACGTGACTGATGCCCTAACCTTCAAGATTATGGATGTAGCGGCGAAAGAAAAAGTCTACGAAGGCCTTTCTCCAGTAATCGTAAGAGAGGGCGATGATATAGGAATTGGAGACAAGGGAAACGACTATAACAGGGTCGTGACTGTGTTCGGGGTAAAATTACTGGAGGTGTCTCTCTACTACTGGTGGGCTGCCACCGAAAAGAAGATCGAGGAACCCGATGACCCGTGCGACGGTGACTACATGAAGGACATCTCGACATGACCGCCCGCTGCCCAGAATGCGAAAAGTCCCATCCGCATGGTATAACGTGCGAATTGGCGTATTGGGTTGTTTGCCACCATTGGATTCTTTGCCAACCCTGTTACGACCATCTAGCGCAGCATTTTCGAAACCTCACTGAGCCTTGGAATAAAGACGTGAAATTCACCCGCGACAAGGAGGAATGCCTTCTCGATAAAACGGGCTGTATATTTTGCAAAAAGAGTCACGAAAGCGTTCTCAAAGGACCTCCGCCCGATGACCCGTGCGACAAAGAATTCGTGGAGAAAATCTCAACATGAAACACCTCACGCGCGCCTGCAAAGGCAGCCACGCAGGATCCGATATCTTCGGTTCGCTGCCGCCCAGTGATCCTGAGCCTGCGATCGGTACCGTATATGGAGTGCCCGAACACCTGTCTGCCAGCGGTATTGCACGATTGCTGAGCTACCACCACACAGGTGATCGCTTTGGATGGAAAGGATCCGATTGTTTCTGGAGTCTATACCTGCTCTCCATTCCCGAACCCGATGACCCGTGCGACAGTGACTTCATGAGGAGCATCTCGACGTGACTCCTAGCCAACGAAGACCCATAATCAAGCACCCGGTAGACGGTTGCACCCGCTGCCTAGGTACGCAAGGCGGAACGCCCGGGGATGAAATGCTCTTCTCTGACAGACTTGTCTGTGACGACTGTGCAAACTGCCTCAATAGGAGTCAAGGAGAACTTTCCTGCCCGGTCTGCCGCCGAGATTTGTGCAAGCACAAGTGGATCCCCTTCGAGGTAATGAAGGAAGAGATGGACAGAGGCAATATCAGGACTATCTGCATGGACGACAAGCAGCAAAACACAGTGCTGTGCATACACGGCGCAGATGAAGACCCGTGCGACAGTGACTTCATGAGGAGCATCTCGACGTGACATTTCAGCTAATTGTGGTACCCTCTAGGAACATGTCCCAAAATTTCCAAAATTTAGAGGCCGTACAAGCCTGTGGCCGATGGCTTCGCCAAACCAATGCTGGGAAGCCCTTCGACCCTCTTGAAGTCCTCAACCGCCTCCCTTGTAAGGAGTGCGGCGGGCACTACGCCGACCACAGCTACCTGTCGGAAGAGGACATTTGGGATGCCCGAGACCAGGGCTGCGCAGTAGACATATGCTCGACTCGTGAAAATTGCCCTTCTGGCCGAACATTCTTCTGTCACATACTGCCATCTCCCGAAGACCCGTGCGACGATGACTTCATGAGGAGCATCTCCACATGAACAACACCGAGCGTCTGATCTGCCGGGAATGCGGACATGGGTTCTATTGGCCTCCTCTGGGATCGAGTGAAAAGAAAACGCGATATCTGCTTCGCCTATGCCTTCCCTGCTACAAACAAGGCGAACCGGAACCCGCGGAACCCGATAACCCGTGCTCCGTAGAGGACATGCTGGAGATTTCGACATGAAAGTCCTCTCAAAAGAGGATATCTGGGGCATATCTTCGGACGGGAAGGTGCTATACGTCAAACTCATCCGTAATGGTTCGGTGTCGCTCGAAGACCTCTATAGCGTGCCGAAGGCGTATTTCCCCAGCGGGGTTGGCAAAGTCACGAATATCGACTCATACAACGTCACGCGACACGTCCGCGACTGCTGGAACAATGAGGACAGAAACATGGACTCCTACTGGCTAATTGATCTGGAAGAAGTTCCAGTGATTAAACCCGATGACCCGTGCGACGGTGACTACATGGAGGAGATCTCGTCATGAGCAAAAAGCTCACCCTCCGCCGCTGCAAAGTGTGTGGTAACGCTGAAGGCGCACACGCAATAGCCAGACCGGACGAAATTCCGATTCTTCGCTCCCTGGGTTACGAAGTCTATGATTGCGACACGGTAGACCCCTCCCCTTTTCTAGACGGCGAGCGCCGCTGGGTGTGGGTAGAGAAGGCCGGGCTTGTCGCGGACAGTCTCGAAATTGAAGAAGTGCGCAAGGGCAAGAACAGTCAACCCGATGACCCGTGCGACGGTGACTACATGGAGGAGATTTCCTCGTGAAGAAGCTCATGAAAGAAGATAAGTTGGTCTCCCTTGAGGAAGCCCTCGACAAATACCCGTGCGAGAAGTGCGGTGCGCACTATGACAAACACTATTCCCTGACGAAAGAGGAAATCTGGGATGCCCGGGATCAAGGCTGCGTGGTGAACGTATGCCGCGAAGCATGCGAAAAATACTTCTGCCGCGTACTGCCATCTCCCGATAACCCGTGCGACAATGACTTTATGGAGGACATCTCGTCATGACAGAAATAGAAAGAAAGAAAGAAGAGGCTTGGGAGGCTTGGGAAAACATGGACCGTAATGACCCCAACTACTCCTCTGCTATGAGAAAGTATTTCGATCTCTCCGACGAGTGGCGTGTAGAAGGCGCCAAGGAGTTTAGAGAAATCAGCAGGAAAATAATGAAGTCGATACAGGATTTGGAAAATACAAATGAAGAATTAGAAAGTGAACTGGTGGAGCTGAGACTGACGCTGGAGATTGGCTCATAATGCCCAGAGCAAAAACAGACGCTATGCTAGAAAAACGACGCACAGCCTTGGGCCGCGCCGTCATGGCAGACGAAGAGTTCTGCGAGACTTTGCTGGACATGCGACACTCAGTTGACTCGTGGGGCGGGATGGGGACAGGTCCGAAAATGGACAAGATATTCGACAAACACGGCATAGACCTAAAACAAGTGGTAGATCGTATTAAGGGCCGCAGATTGAAAGGATTCGGCTGGACAATGGACACGGACGGCGAGTGGCAGCCGCCAGGAGCTAACTCATGAAGGAGATTTCATAATGCCTGCCGCCATTAAACTTACTGATGCCAAGTGCCGAGCCCTTAGGAAACGGTACGATCAGGGAACGCCGCTGGAAGAAATGGTGAAGACGTTTGGATTTAGCCGAATAGTCTTGACCAAGGGAATTAAACGGGCGGGTGGTAAGATGCGCCCCAAAGGACGGCCGTTTAAGAATGGCGACCCGCCCAGAAAAAGGTGTCGTCCCGGAGACAGAACCCCAAGAGGTTTCCCTCTTCAGTCACATGAGACTCTTCCCAAAAAGGACGTAAACATGCCCAAGCGAGTAATTCTGAGCAATAAAACAGCAGCGAAGCACACCGCGATATTCTTTGGTGGTGTTGGTGCTACCATAGGCTTGCTGTGTTGGGAGCCCTGGATCGGCGCGCCTCTCCTGGTGGCTGCTATGGTTTACTGCGTCTTCATAAATATCAAATATAGGAATACGCCACATGGCTGATGAAACCTGCCGAAGCTGCGGAAATCCAGAGGCAGAGCATAAATGGATCAGCGAGGACGAGCTTACACTATGGAGGCCGGAGCCGGGGTTCAAGAAAAATTCCTGTGCTCGCCGTCCCAGGGCAGACTCTACAGACCTTGCTCCTGATTTGGACTTCAAGGTGTGGAGCCCGTGAGAAGACTAGGACGCGACACAGTGCGACGGGTTCGAAACGGTGAACAATGGATGGAACCGGGCGAAGGAGATGATTACAAAGTGAGGACAATGAATAGAGTGCAAAAGTCTTTCTTGAAAACAGCGTCGTTCTTCGCTGCGGTTGCTGCTCTCTGGGGCCTTTGCTCTTGGGTGACTACAACCAACTACGTCCCTTCCCCGGGGTTTGCGGGCATAGCGGGAATTGCGGTATTTGGTATCTTCTGGTTGTTTATGTATGAATTCAGTGGAGGCACAAAATCATGAGCGATGTCTGTCGAAGCAAAAATACAAAGGTAGAGGTTCAGGAAAACGGTATCATTCGTGATCCCACTGGATGGGCTATGGGTCGTCTGGGTGATGACTACCCCTTCGAAGATGTTGTGGAGGAGGAGGAAAAGCCACTCAAGTGGCACGAAATGCCGTTCGTCCCAGGGTTCATCCTAGGCGGAGGGATGCTCCTCACCTTCATACTCGGAGTAATTATTGGACACATGTCGGAGTTACTTAAATGACCATCATTCACTGCAAACGTTGTGGAGAACTAACTAGCAATTTCTTGTGGGCTTGGCAGTGGTGCCGCAACTGTCGCAAGAGAAGGAACAAGTAATGAAGATAGAAGAGCAGCTAAAACAGATTGGCGCGTGCGGTATGGGATATCCTGACCTGGGGCTACCCTGCATCCGTTCGAAGGGCCATAATTCGTTTCGTGACTGCTTCGCTCTCGTGGAGAGTCCTGAAGGCGAAATCGTAGGCTGCTACATGCAACACGACGGCAAAAATTGGGTAACAGACCAATCCGAGTTCCCTGACGATATCGTGACTTCAACGCCTCTCTTCAAGGAACGGAAAAAGGACGGCCGTGTATTTTCGGAGCCGAAGATAAAGACAACAACTGATAGACGGGGGCTAGTTAAACATTCGAAGGCGAGGGCATGAGCAGCTTCAAAGAGGACATAGAAGAGAAGCTGGAGCGTCTCGGCGCGTGCGGTATGGGATACCCCAGCCTGGGTTTGCCCTGCGTGCGACCTGCGGGACATGGCAACCCAGTGAGTATCTGCTTCGCCATAGTCAAGGACACGAACGGAGACGTTGCAGGGGTTTGGATGACTCAAGACAGCAAAGAGTGGGTTACAGACGTATCCCAGTTCCCAACCGATCTCGTAATCTCGACCCCTCTCTTCGAGCAGAAGGTGGAAGAAGCGATGCCTGATAGACGGGGGCTAGTTAAACATTCGAGAGGTAAATCATGACGGGCGTGGAACTACCTGCTGATTATTCTAACATTTTCCTCATCATGTTCAGCATGATAGGTTTTGTTGCCTTCATGCGAACGATCACAGTTACAAATCTAAACGACAGCAGGCTCTTTAGGCTCATGAACTTCACCGGTAACTGGAACAAAGGCAAAATGAAAAGAGGGCGCGAGCCCCACTGGAGTGGATTCTGGATGCTGCGCAAGTGCGGATTCATCAAACCCGGAGAGTGGCAATGCAACTGCGGGCGGCCCAAATGCTGGAAGGCCGAATGCGAAACCTTTGGAGAACTCTGCAAAGGGGTTGGAGGGACTAACGGTACACTGCCCATTCACCCGTTACCCGACCGCAAGGCCGCAGTGGCGCATACGAAGGCTCAATCATGAAACCGCTATGCGACGTGACCGTTTTTAAGGGACCGAGCGGAGTCTTCTCTGTCTCTCAAGACAAATCCGTATGGCGGGTTGGTAAGGTTGCTATTAGCGCTGAAGTTGCGTACAAAGAGGGAGAAAGCCACCATAAAACAACCCACCCGAGATCCAACATAGACGACAAAGGTCGCTGTGGTTCGTTCAAGAGCAGGGTGAATGCAACGCACGCCGCTAGAAAGTGGGCCGACGAGGCTCTGATCCCTGAGGCACCCAAGATGCCCGCTGACCCTCTGCCGGACCGCCGTGGGCTAGTGGCTCATTCGAGAGCGAAGTCATGAAGAAAAACTAAGGGAGAACCATTCGTGGAAATCGCCTTCGCAATATGGCTACTGGCAGTGTTGGTGCTAGCAGCCTTACTGGCCACTGCGGGTAGAGTGGCTCTTATGCATCACCTTTCGCGCAGAAAAGACCAACGCGCGAAGAAGAAAGAGAGAACAGCAGAATCGATCTGGGGTCCGCTGGGACATTTCACCGTATTCAACCACGATGAGGATGATGTGTGGTCGATTGAAGGTGTTCTTACGGATGACGCCAACATGCAGACTTTCTCGGGTACATTCCTGACCAGAGAACAAGCCGTAGAGCACGCAAGGGTGTGCGCAGGAATCGCACCTTTCGGACCTGAGGAGACCAAACCGGTGCCCGCGACGGATCGCCGGGGGCTAGTTGCACATTCGAGGGCGCAGCCGTAATGGGCGTTACATGCTTCCAAGGGCCGGAAGGTCTTTACTCGATCGAGCTTCAAGACGGTGGCCAGTGGTCCGTTAAACTCTATCCAGAAGATGTGCCCGGACTAAAGGTTTCAAAATTCGTGCTGGACAAAGCGGGAAATATAGGATGGCAAACTCGCGACGAAGCCGTGGAAGCAGCTTATATTTCACGCAGGTATCAACCAGCATTGCATCTTTCCGCCGCCCGATAGACTGGGGCTAGTTGCACATTCGAGAGCGCTGCTATGACGCAGAAAACCACATTTCAGGGTCCGAAGGGAACCTACGAGGTTTTGTTTCAAAAAGATGTAGGAATGGGGGCTGGCTTGTGGACTGTCTACCAGAACACGGTATGGCCGAATGCCCCTACCGGTTCAAAAATCGTGGCCTCTTTTCCAATCCGAGAAGAGGCAGTAGAATACGCTAGACTGGCCTCTGGTTTGCATGAGGGTTTGGTTACGCCTCCCCCCGACCGCCGGGGGCTAGTTGCGCATACGAAGGCACAGTCATGACTCTCGATACATGCAGAGAAACTGTGGAGGGACCTGACGGCACTTTCCGTGTTGAACTTCATCAGGGCGACGACCAATGGTTAGTACACCAGATCCTAGTCGATGACCGACCAAACGGCCCAATTGGTACGAACTTCGCATGTTCGCACCCCACCGCAAAGCGAGCGCTAGACTGTGCCCGAGCACGCGCGGGCCTGCCCACCCGCCCGTTACCGGATCGCCGTGGGCTAGTGGCGCATTCGAGGAAGCTGTAATGGACAGGGACGCATCAATCCTCAGAGGATACGTCAAGGGAAAGAACGGCAGCACGTTCATAATCGATCTTGAAGACGATGACCGCTGGTCCGTTAAGCAACTCTTTGGCGGAGGGGCCAGTATACAAGGCTCAGAGTATGTGCGAGACACAGCAGGACATACAGGGTGGAAAACTCGCAACGAAGCTGTAGATGTAGCTAGGGGCCACGCAGGACTTGCACCTCTCCGAGTTCTGGACCCTCTGCCGGATCGCCGGGGGCTAGTTGCGCATTCGAGGGCACTATATGAGTAGATACGACAACGTGCCTTACGAGAAGTACCCCGATAACTGCGAGAGATGCTCAGGGACTTCGGGTGGCGTTCGCGGTAACGAAAACAGATACCCCGTCGAAGGCGGTGGGTATCGAGTGCTGTGCGACTACTGCTCGGTCGAAATAGACAATGGTCTAGACCGAGAGATCTTATGTCTATGCGGCCATCCGCTAAGCATTCACGAAATAATGCGTGGAGAGCAGATCGACGCGGCGCGGGAACAAGGAATTGGCCTATCTATTTGCAGCGTACCAGACAAGGAATACACCCCCTCAACAAGGATCCTCGTTCTACTCGATAAAAAGCAAAACCCGCTAACCCGTGCGACGTGGACTACATGACGGAGATCAGCTCGTGAGTATTCGAACTTTCTACGATACCTTTTGTGACTTCCCCGACTGCCTCGCTTGGGCCGAAAACAGCACTTCTAGCGAATCTAGGAACGACGCGCGAAACAAAGCAGAAGCAGAGGGCTGGGCATATAAACGATGGTACAACGAATACTATGATATGTGTCCTTACCACAAAGATAAAAATCCACGCGACGAGGAGATCAGCTCATGACCGCAACCCGAAGCGACATTGACCGTTACATTGAAGAAGGCCAAGACCAAGGAGCCCGGTGGGTAATCATTGCAGTCGATCGCTGGGATCATGACAACTACCCAATCTATGTGAAGGCCGACGAGAAGTTCTGGGACAAGTGGCCCGACGGGAACATGCAGGGAGTAGACGAGGTGCACGACCTCCAACATCCCACGGTATCAGTGGAGGCTCAGCGAGACGAGGACCGAGCGCACTACGAGCCGCCTCGGCCGATACTTGAGGAGACAAGCTCATGAGTTTCTGGCGTACCAAGACCAAGACACCCAAGAAACAGAAAATAGCGTTTGATGTAGAAGCGGAGACGCTGGGTCAAATCGACGCACTCATGGTGAAGACAGGTTCCGCAAACAGGGCAGAACTCTTCCGAAACAGTCTACGCCTGTTCGCATGGTGTACGGAGAAACAGGACGAAGGTTACGAAGTCATCCTCAGAAAAGACGGAGAGGATACCGTCGTTGATTTGAAGAAAACAAAATGAGCGAAAAAAATATAAAGATACTCGGAGCAATGATTGAGGTTATGGAATCCTCTCAGGTGCATTTTGGTCGTCTGCATAAGGAAACCTTCGAGGTATGCACTGAAGTGATCGAGCGAATGAAAGACAGGGAAAAGAAGAAGCCTAAAGGTCGCAAAGCCCTGGTGGAGCACACGAAAAGGAAGATCGAAGATGAAGAGTGAATACCCGAAAACCCCGGAGCTAGACAAGATCTCGGAGCATAGAGAAGTTTCCCAAGAGATTGGTTCTTTCCTAGACTGGCTGGAATACGAGGCCGAGTTCGGCCCCAAGAAAGGAGATGGCAGGAAAGCGGCGATTAGGGCCACGAAGCTCAACGACTCGCCCGTGAAGCTCTGCATCTTCGATGATGACACGGGAGAGTGGGAACCTGTCGTACTTCGCATCGAAGAGAAGCTGGCGCTCTACTTCGACATCGACCTCAACAAAGTCGAGCAGGAGCGTCAGAAAGTTCTGGAGTACGTGAGGGAACAGAATGAATGAAAAAGACGAACTAGCCGAGTGCCTCGATACTCCAGAGGTGAAGAAGGCTGGAAAGGACTTGGTGGATGCAGTAAGCGCCCATCTACCCAGCAAGGCTTGCTTCGGTATGACACCAGTGGAAGCGTTCTTGCTATGCGCCGAGGTTTTCACAGAAATGAAAACCAACAACGAAATTGCCACAGAAAAAATCGAGGAATTCGACAAAGTAGTCACCAAGATAAAAGTAATTGAAAAAATAGCGGAGATAGCGGAGAAACCTTTAACCAACCGCAGAGCCGCAGTGGAGCACACGAAAAGGAAGATGGCAGATGACAAAAGTTGAAGACGTAGTTAGAGTAACAGTTACTCCCTGGGAAGGCGAGCGGGGCATAGTCGAGAACGTAAACGGTGCCTGCAACACCATCAGACTTGACTCGTCCCAGCATCCAGAAGACGTACAGGAGTTGTACCCTACTGAATTCGTAGTCCTGTGCCAAGGGTGCGAACACGACCCCCACAAGCCCGGCAAGTGCGAAGTCCTGCACGTATACGCGCGAGGTCCGAATGATCCTCCGGGAAACCAGGGCTGCCTGTGCGGCATCAAGCTGGATGCCGTAATCACAAACACAAACACCAACGAGGGTTGGACGAGCAGCCAGTTTTACACAGATGATTGGGATGACAAACCGGACGTTCCCCTTGACAACTTCTTCTGGAAGGATGGTGATTTCAAGGTCAAGCTCGACACTACCGCTTTCGGAATCTTCGTTAATAGCTCTGAAGGGCTACACATCGAGGTACCCGATATCTCTGCGGGCCTGCGCGAGATGGCCGATATTCTCGAAAAGCATTACCAGAAAACCCGCCCACAGACAGGATCGGAGGTAATGCGTCAACCAACCCCGCCCCCTCAGGTGCAGGAAGAAAAAACCTTGCAGCAAAAACTGGCGGAGGTCGCTCGCGACACATGCAAAGCGCACAAAGGAGCGCACGCCTGCTGCTACGTCGTCAACCTCGCAGTTACGACGGCGATAGAGGAGTACACAGAATGAGCTTCCCGGAGGAAAGGAAATGATATTCAATCAAAAGGAACACCCGAAACTCTTCTGGGTGGAGGGACTTGTTTACCTCGCCATTATCGTTATGACCGTGCTTGGCTCGTTCGGAATCTGGGACGCAAAGGCGCAACTAACGGAGCTACCGGACCCGCAGGCTCAAATGTTGTTCCTAGATATGAACGAGGTACCGAATCCCCTAGATACCGATGTGTGCAAAGAATGGATCGAGACTCCTCCTGAATTAAGAATTATGATTTTAACTCAGTTTTTTTCCCGAGAGTTAGAAGACCGAGGATTAGAAGCTCTAATCAAATGTCTAAGCGAACAGAATAACGTAAAGTACCTAAACAAAGCCGTCGTGGACGAATGCAAGAGTAGCCAAGAAAACGTGTTCGAGAATCGCCTACGGAGAATAGTTTTCAAGTGCCTGAAGTGGGTAAAGGAGAAAAACTAATGAAACTCGCAGAGATTGAAAAGGAACTTGGAATAGTCGAAACTAAAAGACAAGTCCTTCGTGCTGCCCAGGCCGAAGCACTCGGCAAAAAATACGTCACCTGCACTACCAGTGTTCGCGGCAAAGGGTGTGGCCGAAGAACGCAAATCCAAAACCTGACCTACATCCAGACACACTTCTACGTCCTCCCCCACGGATGCAACGGAGGAGATTACTGGAGTGAGGGTGAAGGACAGTTCGACTGCCCCAAGTGCGGCTGCCGCAACCGACTCTACGATCGACCCACGATTATGGAACTCAAGCCTTACTTCAATAACATTGAGGATGTGCATGAGCACTAACGATGATTTCGACGACGACTGGCTAGAGTCGGCATTGCGAGACATGCCCGACGATATGGTGCGTCACTTCGTACAGAACGGCCTATGCGTATCCTGCAACCTCGACGTGACGGAGCATCGAATGATCCCCGAAGAGGAGATGAGCCCAAAGTGGGTAATCTGCTGGACCGAGTGGACCGCGACCGAAGAGGACCCAGAAGAAACGGCAAAACATTATTGCGTGAAAACCGAGGACCATCCTCGCCACATCTCACGTAATGAGTTCGAGGAACTCTATGGGTGAGGCTAGCGTAAAAGACTTCGGCAACTTTGCGCTGCGCTACCGAAAGCTGGTGGGCGGTGGCGCTGTTGCTTTCGTCCGCAATGGGCGCGACTGGGTATGGAGATACCGATCTAGTTCCAACGTGCAAAACGAGTGGAAAGGTACCATACAAGATTGGCCGAAGTCGGCATTTTCTACAGTAGAGGAATTTGCAAAATCAATAGATATAAAGATTGACTACCAAGATTACGTACTTAACACCCTCCCCATTCCTCGTCGTCGAGAAGCAGTTATGGCAACACGAGAGAAGCTATGAGCACTTGCAGTATTTGTGGAGGCCAAGAGTGGCAGCACACCACAGGTCCAGGTGTGGGTGTAGAGAGCTATTGCCCAAGTGCGACCCGCGACCTGTGACGATGCTGCCTTTGGACGAAGGAATCGCCTTCGACATCGACGAGCTTAACGATATAGGAAACCTCTCCCCCGCTAAGCAAGGCCAAGCTATAGCTACTGGCAAGCCACCGGTAAGCGGTTCTAATGCGGCAACAGGTCCCGGCCCCATGCTTCCAGACCCCTGTGCAATACAGTTTGATACAAACCGGCCAAACCCCGCTACGCTCCAAATGGACGGCTCGACAGTCCTGACATGTTACGAGGAACTGCCGAAAACCGCGGGAGAGGGAGAAATTGCTTTCAAGAAAGGCGAGAACACAGCTTACGTCTTTGACGGAGAAGAATGGCAGAACCTAGGCAAGGTTGCTCGCTATATCCGGCCCGGTAAGGACGACAAGTGCAACAGAAAAGGCGCAATTGCTGCGACGAAGGCAAAGATGAGGACAGAATGATTACTCTAGTCTTTACGTGCATCGCGTACATTTTGATGTGGGCTGCTATCGCGGGGATAGCTCTTGAGTCTGTAGAGACGAAGAATGCCTAAAAATCCATTCCCATCAAGCTCGCTGAGGAAGAGGGTTCCCCCTCCCGCTCCCGCTCCTGGGCAAACACACCTTGGGGAGGGTGACCGACAGAAACGAATAGGCTTGGATACCTTTGTCTACAACTGCCACGCCTGCGGCGTAGAGAAGAGACACTCCAGCGGCTATCTATTCGTCGTGATGTTTGATGGAATACGGCTGTACTTCTGTGACGCAAATTGTTGCGATAATTGGGAGGATAACGTCGCGATCAAAGTTGTCGCCGAACCCGTACCTGATAGACGTGGAGCTATAGCTCATACGAAGGCTCAGTCATGAAGAAGACAATCCTGGGACACAGCCACCACACGCCCGCAATTGCGAAGGGTACCTACCAAGTAGGTATCAAGACGAAGAGCCCTGTATACGGCTCGGGGCCTGCGACGTGGCAGCAAGGTCACGTTATTGTCTACCCTAACGGGACGATAGTAAGAACAGGGTTCAAGATGCGCAAAGAAGATCTCGCCGCAACTTACCGAGAACTCTACGGAGGATACTCCCAATTCGCCGCAAACTTTCCCCCGCCCCGCAGGCGCGAGGCAATCGAACACACTAGACAACAGAACAAGAAGGGTGACGAATGACACTACGTCTCTTGGTCAGCGTGATTACTCTCTTCTTCCTCGGTGACAGGTACTCCAGCGCCCAGGACTATGAGCTTTACTTCGAGGACACTGGCGTTATCGCCGCGGGGGCCGAGCTGTGCTTCGCGTCTGACCTTGGTGCCGCCTCCATCAATCTGCTTAACACATGGCAGCGCTTGGTGACTGAGTATGAAGACTACGAGAGAGGCGGGACTCGGAGTGAACTGTGACAAAACAAATAGAAGACAGACCTTTTGACTTGGCAAACGGTGCTCCGCCCCGCGCCTACTGTGGCTGCCCCACCTTCTACTCAGTTGCCAAAGGATACTGGGAAGCCAAGCACGAAGACGGCTGCTCACGCAGGCCCATTAGACGACGCAAGGCTATCCTGGCGACTCGGAGGAAAGATGCCTAAACCTCCTCACCAGTGGGAACGGCAAGCCCCGCACTTCCAGACAGCCATAGCAAAGATGTGCCTGTATTGCCTAAATGATTTCAACTCAGATGTGAGCTGCTCTCGTTGCGAAACCAGCTACGACAGACTAAAGGAACGAGGTGAGCTTCCTAGACGGCGAGAAGCCATACTCGCAACAAGGAGAAAGATCAATGTATGACAATCGAATAGAGAGAACGAGACTCGCAGAGCTTCGAGCATCTCTGAATAGGATCGCAAAAGAGAGAGAGGCCGCATGAATCTTGGAAGTCCCGGTAACGCTTTGTTGATGTGCAAGGAAGAGGACACCCGCCTGGAAATCTCCGATCTGCAATTCATCATCAAGCTGCAAGATAACGAAGTGTGCGGGACCTGCAACGGGGCTATGTCCGTCGAAGCTCCTCGCGACAACCATAGCACGACATCTCTATACGCGCGCTGCCCTGATTGTACCTGATGCTCTGCGGCGTATGCAACGATCGGGAGGGCGAACCTCTCACTCTCCACAATGCCAAGAAAGACGGGATCACCGCCGAATGCCAGTGTTACGCCTGCCAGCCTCACAGGTGTAAGGACTGCCAAGAAGTCTGGGCAAGGCACCATCCGTAGACGGAGTAGCGCGGCCTATGCACAAGAAACCCCAGCGACGCAAGGCTGTCCTGGCGACAAGGAGGAAGCTATGAGGTGCGGCTGCGGCAGACACGAAGGCATGAATCTCATCGAGAACCCAGATTTGCCCTACCCGACAGAACGTTGCCTGTGCCGCATATGCACAGAGGTCCGTTGCGCGGATCGCCAGAAGGTCTGGGGCAGGTACCTCGCTATCACGCTGCCACACAAAGTTCCCAAGCGCCGCGAAGCCGTCATGGCGACTCGGGGGAAATATGCGCGTGCCCATTAGACGGCGCGAGGCTGTGATGGCGACCCGAGAAGCGCTCTCGGCGACTCACCGACGGTAACCTAGCCACCGCTGATCGGGTTTCCGGCTACTGGTTAAGGCTACTGTTTGGGTCTGCCGGTTCTGTTAGACCTACCCTTGGCAAAGCTATCAGCATTATTGTCTGCCGCAGTACCCAGAAACAGATGCCTAGGATTTACACAGGGCGGATTGTCGCACTTGTGCAGTACCCAAAGATCATCATGTATCGGTCCCTTGTGCAACTCCCATGACACCCGGTGTGCTCCTACGCTTTTACCTTTGTAGCCAAATCGCCCGTAGCCTTTCTTAAATCTACCGGCCTGCCAATTCCAGCATTCGTCCGGGCCTAGGATCTCCACTTTACTTAGAAAGCGTTCTCTTACATTCGTGGACTTGGCAGATACTCGAATATCTGAAACATCAACAACACTACTGGCAGCTTCGAGCAAAGAAGATGCAATGATTGCGAATCGTGTTCCTTTCTCAGTTCGGATGAGCCACTTTTTTCTCTTAGACATAGTAGTCCTTTAGTCTTTTGATCGGAGTACACAATGTGGGGTGTATCTAAACCCCTCCTGCGGGTCCCATATTCTTAATTTAATGGTAAATTGACCCGTACTTTACCTTAAAATAGGGACTCCTATCTGAAAAGACATCTGGCGAAATACCCGATCCTGAACTCAGAAAGTAGGTACCAATATCTACCATAGAAGTAGGAGTCCCACGTTTCTTT
>SDBV01006455.1_pt1 | contig 16248 bp, 16 predicted proteins | sample 2277081 | NCBI WGS metagenome assembly SDBV01 (sample SAMN10402039, study PRJNA504765) | marine sediment metagenome | isolation source: marine sediment core GS10_PC15, 223 cmbsf | place: Arctic Ocean: Southern Knipovich Ridge | collected 2010
CAGATGCCCTTATGAAGCCCTTGAGTGGGATAATAAATGTCACCTTGAACAAGCCTGCTGTGTTTTATGCTAATGTTTTTTCTGCTCTAAATGGGGCACACGAGAAGATAGAGGTTAAGAGCGAGGACAAGGAGTTTGATACCCATTATGTTGAGGATTTCAGGAAGGCTGGTTTTGCCTCGGCCAATACCAGGTTAAGCGTCCAGGACAGGTTCGAGATTGACCCTTACATTGATGAGCAGGTCTGCATGAGGGGTAGGGCGGGTGGACTGGTTTTGTTTCAGGTAAAAAAAGAGAAATTAGTATCTGACATACGGATGTGGGACATGGGATATGTTAGTTACGAAGTAGGGGATGAAGGGTGAGAATGGGCTGGTGTAAGTGAAGAGAGGTCAATGGATTTAATCAAAGCTCAATATCCAGAGGAGGTAGCTCGTTTTAATTTAGGCAACATAAGTGCACCGCAAAAGGTACTAGATGTATGGCATAGAGAAGGGAATGAGGTTTGGGTAGGAGGTGCCAAGATAATAGAGCAGTCTCATGATTTTAGGTACACTCCTGTATGTATAGAGGTGGTGACGCTAGGTTCGATGCTCAGTGACCCCGACACTATCGCAAGAAGGGGGGAATCTATATTCTTTTTAATCAGAGACATCATACCGCAGTTAAATCGACTGGCCAGTATCGTAGCTACTCAGGCACAGGTAAGAGTTAAGCCGCCGATTCAGACACCGAACCCAGGGGGTAGAACCGCCGAACCGCCTGATTATGAAGAAGTAATGGATATGGGTTCCAGTAGTTCGGCAGACCCGGATATGTTGACGAAGGTTTTAGATACTGGTGGTGTCAACAGGGCTGCTGAAATATTGTTTAGTATGATAAGCACCGCTTTAGATGAAGGGGGTTTCTCATCTCAGGACTTGGGGGTTTTGGGTACTCCTCCAGCATCGGGAGTTGCTTTACTGGAAGCTAAGGAACGGAGAGATAAGACATTAAATCCCAGGTTAAGAGTTAAATCCAATCTGAAACGTAAAATGGGTGATATGTTTACCAAACAGGTTGAACTTATAGGGGGCACGGTAGAGCTTGATAACAGGGATTTCATTGTCTCAAAAATAGCAGGGCAATACCAGGTCAGGCATAAGTTTACAGTCATGTCAAAGGCTATAGACGCAGGTATGGCAAGTTTGATGGCTGCGTATGGCGCTATACTATCCGATGAGGATAAGAGGGAGATGTTGGAGAGGGAAGACCCGAAGGGGGATATAGACAGGCTTAACTGGCAGATGGTTGGCATGAAATACCCAATCGTGCAGATGAGGAGGGATGTTGAAAGTTTACTGAGGTACGATAAAGATGGGTCTGGAGATGAGGAAGCTAAACTCATTATAGACAGTGCTGGTGTAGAGTTGGACAAGTTGTTAGCCGGTGAGCTTGAGGAGAAGAAACCCGAGGATAGGCAGGAACCTAAGCAAGTGGTCAGTTTATTCGGTGGGCAGAGTGGCGGAGGTAAACCGCCAGAGGAGATATAGATGGTTAAAGTAAAAGTAGAGGACTTTGACAAGAGGATGGACGAGGTGAGGCAGCAGCACAAGGTGGGAGGTGTGTCGTTGGGTAGTAAGATAAAGAGTGCTATAAGCGGAATAAGGAAACCACAAGCCCCTAAATTATCAAGGAGTTAAATGACTACTAGAACAAGAAGGCGGATAAGCATTCCGGGGGTTCCTGGGTCTAGTGACCCATCTAGGAGTCCTGTTCGGTCTTTGACAGATGAGGATTTAGAGGCTCAAGAGGCTGAACGGTCAGGTCAGGCACTGCCTCCTGTTAAACCTACGTCTCCTCCCCGCAGGATACAGGATGTAATCGGGAAGAATCTGGCTACCCGTGAGCAGATGGATGTCCTAAAGAAGTTTCTTGACCAGGATATTCTGCAGCAAAAGATTATTGCTCACGAGATATACTTGTCTCAAGGGCAGGCCCGCCAGTTAGGATATGAGATAGGGAGAGGTGAGTATATCAGGCTTAACCCTAAAGAGAAGGGGTTTGATGTTACCGTCAGTCTGGTAAGTGATTTAGAGGAAACTGAAGCACAACCTCTACCTCCAGTACAGGATGATTTTGTAATTGATGAGCTAACAGCAAAGGCATTTCCTGATATTACTCTTGAAGAGGTAAATGTCTTAGCTGATGACCCTGAGGCTTTCCAGACTGCCTTGTTAGAGCAAGGCAGGAACGCAGATACAGAAGCGTTAATGAAATCGCTGGGTATCCCTCCTGAGAGGATTGATGCCTTCTTTACTTACAGCGACATACCGTCAGGTGGGATGGATTATATCTACACTTCAGAAGAAACAGACCCAACTACTGGGAAACCAATCAGTGTCAGGAGAATGGGGAACCTCAGTCCTAACGGAATTGTCACGTTAGGGGATATGGAGGTTGGGGTGGTTAATCTGGGTAATGGTGAGTTCTTCACTATAAAACAGTTAAAGGAACTAGCAACACCCAGCGATGAGGGTATTCGGGCTGTACTTACGGCTGGGGGTTTCTCTGACAAGGAGATTGAAGATTATATTGAGGCATCCCATGCGGATATGACCACAGAGGGGATGATTCAGAGGATTAAAGAAAAGCATCCGTCCATCTTGAATAAGGTCATCTTTGCCACTGTTACCAGGTCAGCATTATCAGGGTTAGGCGGAACGATAAGGGCTGCTGGGGGTACAGCAGCTTGGGTAAAGCAAGAGAATATAAGTAAAAACCTGATAGAACTCGGTGATGTGATGGCATCACAAGCTCCTCCAATGGTGCCGTATACCTCTTTTGGTGAGACTGTTTTGAACCCGATGTTCTGGGCGACATCAGGGGCGCAGATGATTACAGGGTCAGTCGCAATGATGCTTCCTCTTATTATGATAACAGCAGCAGCCGTTCCAGTGGCAGGGGCTTTGGGATTGGGGGCAACGGCCACTACCATATTTACTGTGGTAACTGGTTCTACCATCGGAGCATTAGGGGAAGCAGGGTTGGAGTCAGGGGGGGCTTATAACGAAGCTATAGATATGGGGAAGAGTCCTGAAGAAGCCTCCAAGATAGCGGGTAGCGTGTATTGGCAAAATGCTGCTCTTTTGACCGGTTCAAACCTTTTACAGTTGGGGGCTATATTTACTGGGAACGGGCCCGCTATATTCCAGGGGCTTCTTAATAAAGGGCTAGTTAAAGGTGCGATAGTCGGCGGGAAGATAGTCGGCGGTGGTTTGACCGAAAGTGGTCAAGAGCTTTCGCAGAGCTATATCACGGACACCGCTTTTGGCAGAGAGACTCAATGGGATGACGAAGCCAAGATGGTTGTGCTGTTAAGTTTCATAACTGGTGGTGCTTTTGTCGGGGCTGGCTCATTATTTACCCGGATACAAGATGGAACAAAGGCTAAGTTCACGCCAGAGCAAATGGAGGCGTTTGAGGCAGAGAAGGCACGGCTTATTAAGGAAGAGGGATTAGTTCCTGAAGGTGCTGACCTGAGGGCATTAGATGCAGTGGTAGAGAGCGACCCTGATGCTAAATCAAAGCTAGAAGAGACAGTTAAGGAAGTGGATAGGGAAGAGGCACTCAAGCAGGTAAAACCTACTGACCCGATTGAGGCAGCAGCCATTGAGCATATCAAGAAGCAGGAAGGGATAGCAGAACCCACAATAGAACCTGAAGTAGCCCAAAAAGAACCTTGGCAGATGACAAAGAGTGGTATATTATCAGGAGTTAAGTTTAATTACGAAGCAACTTCTGCTATAAGAAAGGCTAATCTTAAACGCAGACAACTAGCAGTAGCAAAACATAAAACACAAGTCGAACAAGCCCTCTCAGAAGGCAAGCCAGTTCCTGCCGAGGTATTAGCCGACTATCCAGACCTTGCTAAGGTAGCCCCTACACCCACTACAGAGGCTGTGGTGACGGCTGAAGCACCTCCTGCTGAAATGATACCTGTTGGTGAAATACCTACATTAGAAACTTGGGATGCTATGGCTATTTCAGAAAAGGCAAAAATTGTTGAAAGGCTAGATTTACCCAGTAATTTACAAACCGCTTCATTTTCAGAATTCATCTCGGCTGTGAGAGAACTACCTGAAGCACCTCCTGTTACCCCAGAGGTCACACCATCTGTTACTGAGGGTATACCAGAAGCCCCAGTAAGCCCTGCTGAGGAGGAAGTAGCACCGTCGCTACCTCCCGAAGGGGCATCCAAACGTGTCTTTGACAGGATACAGTTTGATCCTGCTGAGCCTAAAATAACGGAGAAGATTAAGAAGGGATACAACGCCTTCCAAGTTCAGATGGTAGATGACCTTTACAATCTGAAGAAAACAGTTGATGTTCTGAAGAAAGGTGGGGCTGAATTATCTATTGAAGAAAACCCCTACATAGCTGCCAGGTTATTAAAGGGTATCACTGGCAAGGTTAATACATTCTTGGAGCAAGGAACATTCGGCAAGAAGTTTTGGAAGACTGAAAAGGGTAAGGCAGTTCCTAATTATACGGGTGAATCATTAGAGAATATCCTGAAGGAAGTAAGAGAACCAGCAGACTGGCAAGACTTTTCTACTTATATGGTTGCTCGCAGAACAATAGAATTAAATGCTCGTGACATAGAAACGGGTGTGAATATAGATGATGCCAACAATGCCATAGCTGAATTAGAAGGTACTCATAAGAACTTCCCTGATTTAGCCAAGAGGTTAAACAAATATCAAGACTCGCTATTAGTTTACGCCAACGAGATGGGACTATTAAGTAATGACCTATTAGGTAAGTTAAGAAAGAACGCTGACTATGTACCATTCTACCGTGTCTTTAACGAGCTTCAGGCTAATGGTTATATGGGTAAGAAGATGGCTGATATAGCCAATCCCATTAAACGTATCAAGGGTTCGGAGAGGGAGATAATCAATCCACTGGAAAGTATCGTCAAGAATACCTATGTGATGATAAGTGCTGCTGACCGGAACAATGTCGGCGTAATGCTTGCTAACTTGGTAAACAAGAACCCTGAGTTGGCTGATGTATTCGAGAGGGTTAAAACTCCTATCACAAAGGTAGCTCAAACATCGGCTAAAGAACTTGGTGTTGAAGTAGAGGGAATGACTGAAGCGGAGATGGAACAGGTTGTTGATATATTCCGTCCCTCCTTCTTCGTTCCAGGCAACGAAGTTACCGTTCTAGTTGATGGCAAGAAGCAGTTTTATAAAGTAGATAAGGACTTGAGGGATGCCCTGCTGAACCTAACCAGAGAAGATATAGGAATGATGGGAAAGATACTAAGTGCCCCCGCCAAGTGGTTGAGGGCGGGTGCTATCCTTAGTCCTGACTTCATGGCTAGAAACCCTGCTAGAGACCAGTTATCGGCTATGGCTTTTTCCAATTATGGGTTTATACCAGGTATTGATTTCCTGAAAGGCGTAGGGAGTATATTCAGTCGTACTGCAGTGGCTGGGAAGTTGAGAATTGGGAAGTTAAGAATAACCCCTGATGCCTCTTATGAGTTATTTAGGCAATCAGGGGCAGAACACGCCATGATGGTTTCAATGGATAGGGAGTATCTCCAGAAATCATTTAAGGAAATCACAGAAGGTAAGAAGTTCACGAGTTATATCAAGAATCCTATTGAGGTATTAAGGTTGGGAAGTGAGTTTGGGGAAAGAGCGACAAGACTCGGTGAGTTCAAGAAAGGTATTTCTAGAGGGGCTACGCCTACTCAAGCAGGTTTGGCTGCAAGGGAAGTTACTCTTGACTTTGCTAAAGCAGGAGCCACGGCTCACGCTCTAAACCGTTATATTCCTTTCTTCAATGCTACTATCCGTGGTTGGGATAAAATGATTATATCATTCAAAGACCACCCTGTGAGAACATCAGCAAAGGTCTTTATGGGAATAACACTGCCATCTATCCTGCTTTATCTTGCCAATCGGGATGACCCAAGATGGGATGAAATACCGCAGTGGCAAAAGGATTTGTTCTGGATTGTGATGACAGAAGACCATATCTACAGGATACCGAAACCTTTTGAACTCGGCATACTGTTTGGTTCGATACCTGAAAGGTTCGTAGAATATCTGGACAAGAAAGACCCTGATATGCTGAAAGATACCCTTATAAGTGCTGTTGAAGCCGGCAGTCCTGGGTTTATCCCACAAGCTCTCTTACCTATTATTGAGGGGTTAACCAACTTCAACTTCTTCAAGGGTCGTGAGATAGTACCCAGAAGCAGACAGGACTTACCACCTGAACTGCAATACACTAGATATACTACCACTGTTTCTAAAGAAGTGGGTAAACTAATTAAAATGCCTCCAGCTAAGATAGATAACCTGATAAACGCCTGGACTGGCGGATTGGGAAGATATGCTACTAATATTCTTGATGCTATTTTAGAAGGCACGGGCATAAGCCCCAGTATCACAGAGCCATCTAAGACATTAGCTGATGTTCCTGTCTTGAAAGCCTTTGTTGTCCGAGACCCATATGGTTCACAGAACGAAAGTGTTAACAACTTCTATGAGAAATTGGAGGACTACCAGAAAGTAGAGAACGCCCTGAAGGAGTATCTAAAGACTGGAGATATAATCAAGTTCAACGAATTGAAAGAGAAACACCCTGAGTTGTTATTCTTCTATGACCTTGAGAATGACGTGGCATACTCCGCATCTGCTAGATACCTGCGCAGTGTAGCCAGGGAATTATCAGACCTAAGAAAGAAAGAGGATTTGGTATTCAAGTCAGTTACCATGTCCGCAGATGAGAAACGTACTAAGATAGATGAGATAGACAGACTCAAGGCTGAGGTTGCCAAAAGGGCATTAGCTTTATTCCCCGCCGAGGGACCAATTGTTTTAGAGAAACAGTTATTTGATGCCAGCAATCAGTTAGGGGATGTCCTTAACGATGTACCCTTATTGGCTCGTGAGAAACCTGATATTTACAATATGCTGGATTTAAGTAATGACTATAAGGAAACATTAACAGGTGTAACATTGGCTGATTTGGAAGGTAAAAAGATACCTAAGACTGTTAGTGCGTGGTATGACAAAGAAGAGAGCCTGTCAACTCATGGTACTTTCCCGAGTGTGGCACTAACCAAGATAAATAATGACCCTGGTAAAGGATTTACCTTTGAGGATTATATCTCTCAGTGGCAGGAACGGCAGTTAATTACTGATACTGAAGAATTGAAGGTGTTTGATAAGAGGTTCAAGAACGCCCATCAGGGTAACTTAACTCCTGATCAAATATCTGCTTTGAGGGATTATCATAAACTCAGTGGGGATGAGCAAGAGTTATTCTTGGAAGGGCATCCTGAATTAAAGGGAGACCCTAGAGATGAATGGTTAAAAGAATACCCCACAGATAATGCCAGATTAGCTATATGGGGTAAGGCAAATATCTTAACTCAAGAAGCCTACGACATAGCACAGAAGATGATAAAAGACCTTGGCCTACCTGTTAAGGCGCTACCGGAGTTCAGCCTTCCTCCTAGAGAATCTGTAGAATCTCATTTCGAGTATCTTGACGCGATAAGGAACTTCAGTGCTTCAAGTGCAGAGGCAAGACTTATTTTAGCACAAGATGATGCTTATAGGGAGTGGCGAGAATTGGATGAGGTGGATGTGCCTATTCCTGTCTTAGAATTACAGATAAAGAGCCGTAAACTTGACGGTGAATACGACTTGTTTGGGGATAAAGAGTCTTCGTCTTATATCACAGATGACGATGCTAGAGAGGAGGCAAGGAAGCAGTTTAAGATAAGTAATCCCGAATGGTGGGATGACCAAAGACGTATTGATGCTTTAAGGAATAATGCTTCTCCTGAGATAGCCGAGAAGTGGGTAAAACGAGGGGATATTGTTGATAAGTTTAGCCCAGGGAGTTCAGAGGTAAAAGTATGGCTTATTGATAATCCAGACATTCATCAATGGGCTTTGGGTAAGGGACTGTTAGAAGATGATGGCTCTGATTGGAATGAGGGTGTTATCAGACTTACAACAAAATGGCGTGTAACAGATGAAGAATATGATGCTTTGCCAGTAGAAGACGATGCCAGAGAGAACTTCCTGCTAGATAATCCTCAATATAACGATGACAGGCGCAGAAGGACAATGTTTGGGTTCGGCGCTCCTAACCTTGTTGAAAGGTATGTGGACTACGGGCACGTTATTGACCAGTTCAGTTCTGGCAGTTCACAGGCTAAACTGTGGAGACTAGAGCACCCTGAGTTAGAGAGGTTCCTGGTAGGTGAAGAACAATGGCAACCACTTAAAGTTGAGGATGAACCTATCTGGCGGATAGATGTTGAGTTTGAGGAAGAGGACAACGAGTATAATGCTCTGCCATCTGAAGGTACTGCTAGGAAAGATTATCTATTAGCTAACCCTAAGTATCACAAGAAACGCTACGAAAGGCAGGCTTACCAAATTGACTTCCCTATGGTTGATGAGTATGTGGATTGGCACACTAATCAGACTCTGGTTAGACCCAAAGACTTGGATAGCAATCTTAATTTCTATGAGGATGACTGGTACTTGATGGAGCATAGGGATTTTTATGCTGCGATGCTAAAAGCCGACATATTCACTACCCGCAGGGATTTCAGGTTAGTTCCTATGAGGGATGGTCGGCCAGACAGGGTAGTAGGTAGGAAGTACAATGAGTATCTGTCTATCAGGAATAACCAGACTGCCAGAGACAATTATCGCATTAAAAATCCTGACCTTGATGAGTGGGGTGTTAGTGTAGGGATATGGACTACTACAATGACTGAGAAGAGGCGGAGACAAGGGTTAACTGAGATTGAGAAACTAAAGGAATATTTCTATGAAAGTCGAAATCCGTAAGGATAGCAGGTGCAAACATTGTGGTAAGAAGTTAGGGTCTGACCTCGAAGGTGAGATAAAGATTGTTTGTCCCAGATGCGGTGTTTATAATTATTTCAAAACAAAAAATGGTGAAGGAGGATGAATAATGGCAAGTGATGAAGTTAAGGACAAGGTGGGCAGTATTTTGTTTAGTTTGGTATCCGCAGCAGTGGCGGAAATACCCCGTGGCTCAATGAAATTCACTATGTGGGCTGATGTAGATGATGAAACTAGACAAAACTATATGGGAGTGGTAGAACAAATTGCAGAGGCATTTGAGGGTACATCATATATCTGTGAAGATTGCTTGTTTGAAGCCAAGTCAGAGTTCGGGCTTCAAGCACATCAAAGAAAGCACGTAAAAGAAGCAGTTACTAATACCGCTTGACAAGTAATAAATAATAGTTTACCATATATATAGTATCTTAAAAAGTAAATAGTTAGAGCTACGAGATAGCCCGTTTATGAGACTCTTGAAGTCCGTGAGCGGGCTTTTTTTATCAAAGAGGGCAAAGATTGTCAACTAAAAGGAGGAAAACAAATGGTATCGGACGGAACTGAAGAACCTAAGGGCGAAGATAGTACCCCTGAAGTAGAACAGGAAACTCCAAAGTTTACACAGAAGGACATAGAGAAAATCAAGGTGGATGCCAGGACAGCTGCGGAGGCGGAAGTGGGTAGGGCAACAAAGGCAGCCCAAACAGCAGCGCAGCAAGCAGAGAGGGCACAGGAGCGGTTAAGCAAATTCATAAAACAAGCTAGAGAGGCAGAACTTCAACTGAATCAAGAACAACCTGACGCTTTATCTGTAATCCGGGCAAGGCACGCTAAAGAAGAGTTAGAAGACGAACTCGCTGACAAGAATACTGAACTGGAGGAAGCAAGAGAGACTATTCTGAAAATAGAGACAAGTTCAAGGCAATCCATGAAGGAGCAAGATGCCCATGAGATAGCTACTCGTTTTCAGGTTGAGGAAAGTGATTTAACTGAATTCACGGATGGTTCAAAGGAAGCGATGGGAAAACTAGCTCAGAGATTAACAAAAGGTGATACACAATCATTACGGCTTGACCCTGGTGGGGGTGTAGGTGGTAGTAAATCTCTTGAGGCCTTACTAAAAGTAGATACCAAGAAGATGGACTATCAGCAAATACTAGATCACGAAAAGGAACTTAAAAGCGCTTTAAAGGCGTAAACAAGGAGGAAAAATGGCAGCTGGCGATTTCACTAAAAATACTATGGACAAATGGCTCCCTGAGGTTTGGTCCCCAGTTGCAACCGTAACTTATAGGGCGAATACGGTGTTTGACCCATTACTTGACCACAGGTGGGAACCTGAGCTAGGTGTAGGCAGAGGAGACTTAATCCAGATACCTGGCTTTACACAGAATCAGAGGTCAGACACTAATACCCGCTCTTCTTTTGGAACGGGTGCAACCTTAACATTCACGGTTATAACTGAAGGGCAGACAACTTTGAATGTTGACCAGATGGCTTATCATGCGTGGCGGATGCCGGTTGAAATGTCTCTTCAGACACTAAAACCTTACGAGCAACTTCTACTAGAGGGTGTTCCTCAATCTCTTGCATTGCAGTATGACTACTACTGGGCCAGTGATGCTACTGATGGTATTGATGCCTTTTCAGACATTGGTGCCGACAATGTAGACATAACTGACGATGTGATATTGGAAGGGGAAACCAACCTGAACAATGTTAACGCACCACTAAGCGACAGGTACTTGGTTATCAGCCCGGCTTCCAGGGGTTCCCTGATGCAGATTGAGGTTCTTAGGAACCAGCTTTACGGCGCCTCGGTAGGTAACTTGTCCGGTGCGAAGGGTGCTGGATACCTGGGTAAAATCTATACCCTGGATGTCTATATGTCCAACAACCTTGAGACAGTAACCAGTGGTAAAAGAAATGCTATCTTCCACAAAGAGGCAATAGCGGTAGCCCGACAGCAGGATGTCAAGATTGAAAAAGGTCTGAACATTGCTGACGGTCTCTTCAACGAGTATGTCGGCTACCTTGTCTATGGTGGGGTAGTAGTAAAGAGTACCTTCGGAAGGTCGGTGCTGGGTAAGTAATGGACAGAACACTCATTAACGGCGGGTTTTGGGAAAGGGCAACATTTACAGTGCCTGCTGATGTGTCTGATGAAAGAGTGCAGTTCTATGCCGATGAGTATACAAGGCGTGGAGGGAAAGCATTTGAGGCGCAAGGTTATACAATTCTCAAGATTACCCCACCGAGAGTGAGCCTGAGTCACCTTGTCACAGAAGAGGACAGAAGGCGTTATGACATCTACTACTTCCTGAGAAGGACACCGATAGAAATGAGGGTTGAAGTAGACGAAGAACTCTTGCCGAAAATGGTGGCAATGGGATTCAGAAGTGAGAACTAAGGGTCTCAAATAAAAAGACGGAGGACTTAAAATATGGCACATGATGTGCTGCTATATAGGACAAGAAGCTACCTAAAGAAATTCTTTGGGGGTAGAGACAAGTTATACCCATTCATGGAGTTAAACACTATGGATATGGTGGTGTGGGGGCCTCACGACTTCATTGATATGGGAGCAGACGGTGATGGCACCACTCTCTTAGGGGAGACTGTAGATGCTGGTTCAATGACAGGTACTGTTGCAAGTACTGTTAATGGTATTTGCAGATTGGTCACCAGTGCAGGTACTGAAAAGTACATTGGTGTATTCCCTAATGGTGGAGAGGGGCTAATGGGTGCTGCCTTCAAGGGAGCTAACAGTTGTGTGGTATGGGCGAGGGTAGCGATATCCTCAGCAGACGCAGTTAAGATTGAGGTCGGCTTTATTGATGACGACTCCGATGCTGGTGCTGTGAATGTTCTTGGGACACCCTCAACAAATTCCCATGACTGTGCTGTTTGGTGCTATGACACTGATGACACTACTGCGCTATATTGGCAAGGAGTTCACTCCGCAAATTCACAGACTCCTTCTAAAGTAGAGCCAGCCGTGTTTCTGCCAGTGGCTGCCACGTATGAGTGGCTGGGAGTGGCACTAAACGATGGCAATGTGAAGTTCATGCACATGGATGCCAATGGCACACCTGACTACGAGAGTGCATGGCAGGCTAGTGGTATCACTTCAACCGATGCGTTAATACCCTGGATATTTGTTCAGGCACGCAACGGTACCTCAAAGAATTTAGATATAGACTATTGGGTTGCTTGGCAGAGACGAACTGCTGCAGACGACTAAATAAGGAGGACAATAATATGGCTGAACCCGAAGTAAGACAACGATTTACTTCACATGCCAACGGTGGCGAAGTGTCACCAATGTTAAACAGGATGGGTGCCCAGGTAGTTATCCCGTTCAGAGACCAGCTATCCTTAGCAGGTTACTGCTTTGTTACTACTGGTACGGCTGGAGGTACTGATGCAGAGACAGGCGAAGTTGCTGCTGCAACCTTTGCAATGGATCCGCTGGAGCCGATATTCATGTTTGACATACCTGATGGACTTACCGTGCTACCGCTCAATGTCAACCTCGCATTTGAGGTATGGTATGCAAATACTATGATAATCATAATGAGCGATAGTGTGGAGAGATACAGCGCAGGGGGAGTGGCAGCGGTTACTCCCAGGAATCTAAAGACGAATAGTGCTTATGGTTCAAATGTCAGAAACGTTTACAGTGGGGATAGTGTACTGACGGCTGGCACGAGTGCTACTGCGGAGAGAATCCACGCACAATATATCATGGTAGACGACTACGCTGCCGGTGAGGGGTTGCCTATGGCAAACTTTGACTGGACTCCTGACCCGTTTCCTACTTTAGTGGGGCCAGCTAGTTTTCTAGTCTATTGCCAAGGTGACTCAACTGGCCCTGAAGTGCGTATCTCAATCACCTGGGCAGAATTCGATAGTTCTCTTGTAAAAGAGGAATAAAGGAGGTCGTTAATGGGCGTAACAACAGAAAGACTCGCAGCCTATGAGACACTGAGTACTCCTGACCTCTTGACTCGGATAGATATACCTATACAGGTGCCTCTCCGAGATGCGTTGTCTATGGCTGGATATGTGTTTGTAACCACTGGCACATCTGGGGGAACGGATGCGGAGACCTCAGAGGTGGCTGCCTCTTTTGCGATTGACGCATTAGAACCATCGTTCCTGATGGACATTCCTAGCGGGATAGCAGTTTTGCCACTCAATGTCAATCTGGCATTTGAGACATGGGCAGACCCCCTTGGTCATTGCATGATTGCCATTATGAGTGACGACCAAAGGCGTTACTCTAGTGGTGGTGCAGCTGCTGTTGTAGCTAGAAGCATCCATTTGAGAGGGTATCCCAACTCAGTTGTGGAAGCTCTTTATAGTGGTGACACGGCAATAACGGCTGTAGCTGAGCAAGCAGAACGTCTGCACGCACAGTACCTTATGCCAGATGACTATCTTGCTACTGAAGGCCTCCCATTGGGAATCTTTGATTGGATACCTAAGCTAGGGTGTAATCCAGTTCTTGTGGGGCCTGCCAGCTTCTTGGTATATGTGCATAGTTACGGCACTACAGGAGCAGAGTTCAGGATTTCGGTCACATGGGCTGAGTTACCTGAATCAATGGTTTAATTGAATAAAGGGCTTTGGGGGGTGAGCCTCAAATCACCCCCGACTCTAAATCTATCTATCTAAAAGGAGGTTATTATGAGTGCAGAATACCCCGCAGGGGTGACCAGCGTATACGGTGAGACACTTGCGCTCTCTTCAGCTTTAGCTAGTCTTGGTATGCCGGGTTTTGAAACCAAGCAGGCTATTATCTATGTTCCCTCACTAGACTACAGACTTCATGTCAATCCCGCCTTAAAAGCTGCCTATGTTTATGATAACTCGCAAACAGGTATAGCCAAGTGGATTGATAAAACCGCAACCTTACAGGACAGAGCCTCTGTCGGAACTGGAACGGCTATGGACACACTAACTGCATCAGACAGACTGTTCTTGTGTTTTTCAGAGGTAACAGGTGGGTTCTGGATTGATGTAACTTCGCCAAACGGAGGTTCGGCTCAGTCTTTAACCTGTTCTTACTGGAACGGGACGGCATGGACTGACCTATCAGCTAATGACGGTACAACCGATGCCACTCGGAGTTTAACCAAAGATGATGCTGTGACATGGACAGCCCCTACGGATGCTGTGTTTAGTTATTTAGGTGGCCCTAACAATATAAAGGGAAACCCTGCGGCTATCATAGATTCAGGTATAAATATTGGCACCGATCCAAGCACTACAGAAAGAGATGTTGTAATGGATGGAGACCCCTCTAGTGCTATCGTGGCTGGTGATTTTATCTACGTAGATACTGAGATTATGTATGTCAACTCCTCAAGTGCTACGGGGAATATAGTCAATGTTAACAGGGGGGCTCTTGGCTCAACCATTGCCGCTCATACTGCTGCGGCTAGTGTCTACATATACAATATAGCTGGCCCAGCCGTAGAGGGCTTCTGGGTAGAATGTAAGTGGGATGTCAGCATGGACTCCGACACTGAAATAGGTAATATTTGGGCTTTGAATAAGAATACTAAGCGAGGTTACTTCAGGGCTGGAGTGGAATACCCTATGAGCTTTGACAGGCGGAATGTTGGTTCTATTGAAGCTGTATTAGCTGCTGGGGACACTACAATGCAAGTAACCTGGATAAGGACGATAATTTAGGAGGGATACATGACTACAGCAATTACAGCAGGTGGGAGCAGAAATGCTCCAGCGATAGAGGTGCGGGTAGCCAAGGTAATTGAATCAACCATAGGTCCATTTGGTGCTAACGATGTGGTAAACGATGATGCTTGTGAAACCACTGCTACATACTGGACATTCTCAGACATGGCACTCCACGTTGGGGGTGGAGGTCGTGTCGTCAGTGCCTCTATTTTCAGTGAATCAGAGAACATCTCACCGCGGCTTACTCTTTACTTGTTTAATGCAGCACCGACAGGGATAATGGCAACCAACTCTGTAAATACTAATCCTGTGCCGGCAGACAGGTCTAAATATGTGAATCAAATAGACTTTCCTGCTTTGGATGCCGTGTCATCAGGGGTTTCGTCAATTTCGGTAGCTACACCATCAACGGTGGGCAATTTGCCTTTATCGTTCCAGTGTGGTGCAGCATTAGCCGACCTTTACGGGGTGCTGGTAACACGGGATGCCTTTACGCAGACAGATACAGACGATATAGAGATTGTCTTGATGGTGGAGCAAACATAAGTGAACTACTGGGGTTTTCTCAAGAATGAGATTAACAAAAGTGAGCGCAGGGACTATTACATTGAGAAGGTGAATAGTCCTTTAAGAAAGGCTGCTATTATGCTCGCTAACCGTTATCCAGAGCCGACTATGGAGAACTTATCTCACCTCAACTCCAGGAAGATGCTAACGATAAGGAATAAGTACTTTGAGTATGAGGGGAACCCGTATGTAAAAGAGCTATTAGGGGCAGTGTTCAGGGTGCTAATAGCTAAGATAGAGCACTCCCCCAACTATAGAGACAGATTTAGCTGGCTAGTTGAGGAGTTAATAATCAGTGATTGGAAGCCGAGGTCATTCGGGCATCCGAACCAGCTATGGAACGAACCTAGACCTTATGGTGGTGGAAATGGACAACATTAGCCGGATAATGCTGAGGAGAATAAGAGGGCTTGTCATGGAGCACAAGGGTATATTCCGAAATGCTATCCATGTCTTTGCCAGTATATTACCTGAGCCGACTTTAGAAAATACTGAGGCTCCGAATACTAAGGCACTCATAAGAATGAAAGAGTGGTTTTTTGAACACTACCACCTTGATGGAAGAATTGAGTTAATGGAAGATGCGTGGAAGATACTAATTGACGAATACGAACATGATCCTCACCCAAGATATTTATTTGATTGTCTTGTAGAAGAGCTGGCAGAAAGTGTAAGAAATGGAGAATGGGAACCAAGAGAGCATCTTCCTGTCAGCTTCTGGAAGTAAACTAATTAAGGAGATGTTTCAATGCCTCCATTTAATCAGGTTGTAAGAGTCCTGGGAGACCTTGTACCTACTACGGTACTATCTGCTGATACTGCTATTAAGACATCTCCTGGTGTCATATATTGGATTTCCCTAAGTGATACGGCGGCTTTGGCTATTGAGCTTAACGATAGCACCAATAACAATGGGACTGACAGGTGGGCTGTAGACTTTCCGGCAGACGGTTATGGGATGTGGAAATTTGACCCTCCGATACAATGTGCCCTTGGTATTTATTTCGATGTGTATTGCGGAACTTGTATAGTAGTTGTGGGGAATAGGATATGATAAGAATAACATACACAAAAA
>SDBV01006456.1_pt1 | contig 16247 bp, 14 predicted proteins | sample 2277081 | NCBI WGS metagenome assembly SDBV01 (sample SAMN10402039, study PRJNA504765) | marine sediment metagenome | isolation source: marine sediment core GS10_PC15, 223 cmbsf | place: Arctic Ocean: Southern Knipovich Ridge | collected 2010
GGAGAGGGTATATAATACAATAATACCCCATCAAGCACTGGGCTATATGACGCCACTTAAATTCTTAGAGCAGTGGGAAGAATATTCAGGAAAGGAGGTCGCATGTCACTAATCATACGAACAAGAACAATGGTTGACAAGGAATGAACATCAGTCTATAATTGCCGAAGCAGCAGGAAACACTGGATGCTGTCCATCCAGAGTTGACATCAATAATCTCGGTTTCGTATACTAAATAAGTACCTAATTCACAATTGACTATGATATTATTCTTGATAGCTATGATTTTTACCTTTCTGGTATACCCAGTCTTAACAATAGCCCCGAATATTTGTTTTCCCGGAGTGAAAGGGAGCTAATTATCAGGGCTTTTTTAATGTAATAGTAGAGTAATTTGGAGGAACATACTCCTCCAAAAAACCGCCACTTAATAAGTAGAGAAGCTTTACGAAACGAGGTGTTATGAAGATAGGAGTTCCTAAAGAGATAGTTGCTAATGAGTGCCGCGTGGCTCTAGCCCCAGATGCAGCTGGTAAGCTGGTAAAAGCGGGAATAGAGGTATCGGTTGAATCAGGAGCCGGTGAAGCCGCCTTCCTGCTCAATGACATGTACGAGAAAGACGGGTGCACTATAGTGTCTGACACTGCCAGTCTCCTCGGGAAGAGTGATGTCATCCTCAAAGTACAAGGACCTGTATTCAATAAGGCTTTGGGCAAGGAGGAACTGGATATGATGACCGAGGGTTCGGTGCTTATTGCCTTCCTTCAACCCCTGGTCAACCACGAACTGATAAAGAAGTTGGCACAGAGGAAAATTACTAGTTTCAGCATGGATGCTATTCCCCGCATTGCCCGTGCCCAAAGGATGGATGCTCTCTCCTCTATGAGTTCGATAGCAGGGTACAAAGCTGTCTTAATTGGAGCCAATATGCTGGGAAAGTACTTACCCATGATGATGACAGCTGCAGCTACCATGCCACCGGCTAAGGTTCTGGTGCTGGGAGCAGGTGTCGCTGGCTTACAAGCTATTGCCACGGCACATCGTCTCGGAGCTGTAGTGGAAGCTTTCGACGTCCGTCCAGCAGTCAAAGAACAGGTTCAAAGCCTCGGGGCCACCTTCGTTGAGCTTGAAGAGATAGCCGAAGAGGCCGAGGACAAAGGTGGCTACGCTAAGGAACTTTCTGAAGAGACTCAGCGACGGGAAAAGGAGTTGATTCACCAGCACATAGCGGGGTCCGATATTGTCATCACCACTGCCCTTATCCCAGGAAAGCGTGCTCCCATTTTAATCACCAAGGAAATGGTAAAATCAATGAAGGTGGGGTCTGTAATAGTAGACCTGGCTGCCGAAATGGGTGGTAATTGCGAGCTTACTGAGCCTGGGCAGGAAGTGGTGAAAGACGGAGTTATTATCAGCGGACCGTTGAACATCCCCAGCAGCATGCCAATGCACGCCAGCCAGCTGTACTCTCGAAATATATCCGCCCTCTTGCTTCACCTTGTCAAGGAAGGAGAGTTACACCTGGACTTCGAGGACGACATTACCAACGGCTGCTGCATCACGCACCAAGGTGAGGTGCGCGGTAATTATAAAACTTAGGTGAAGTAAAGGGACAGAGTGAGGAAGACCAGCGAGGATTTCACGCAATAAAAGGAGAATACCATCATGAACCCAGACCTGATATTTCTGTTGTACATTTTTGTTCTTGCCATGTTCGTCGGGTATGAGGTTATTACCAAGGTACCACCAATCTTGCATACCCCCCTTATGTCTGGGGCTAATGCTATATCGGGCGTTAGCTTGATTGGTGCCATTCTAATCACTGGGCCGCAAACTGTTAACCTCAGTGTTATTCTAGGTATGATCGCCGTGATTATGGCTACCATTAATGTAGTCGGTGGCTTCATGGTGACAGACCGTATGCTTGCCATGTTTCGCAAAGATTGAGAGGAGTATAGATAATGGAATCCCCAGTTTTAGGCATTCCGACTTACTTTTTGGTGGCATATCTTGTTGCTGCTGTTCTATTTATCGTTGGCCTTATGCGCCTGAGCTCTCCAGCTACAGCAAGGAAAGGGAACATTCTAGCCGCCACTGGCATGTTAATCGCCATAGTGGTCACCCTGCTACTCAAGGAAGTGCTGAATTACACTATGATTTTGATTGGCATAGCTATCGGAGGCGCTATTGGTGGAGTAATAGCCCGTACCGTCAAGATGACAGCCATGCCTCAAATGGTAGCCATATATAATGGCTTTGGCGGCGGGGCTTCATTACTTATCGCTATAGCCGTGTTCTTCAGTCTCGGCAAAGATATGACCCTGGAAAATTCTATAACCATCGCACTAACCGTCCTGATAGGGGCAGTTACCTTCTCAGGTAGCTTGATAGCCTTCGGCAAACTCCAGGGATTGGTCAAAGCCAGGCCGATTACCTACCCATTACAGAACATATTGAACTTAGTCATATTTTTAGCGATTCTAGGCATGATGATTTATCTGGTGATCTCCACTGGGAATATTCCCATATTTATAATCCTTATAGCAGTCACCCTGGTTCTCGGTATCCTGTTAGTCATACCCATTGGTGGTGCCGATATGCCAGTAGTCATTTCCCTGTTGAACTCCTATTCCGGGATAGCGGGTGCCGCTGCTGGGTTTGTGCTGGGTAACATGTTCTTGATTATAAGTGGGGCCTTAGTCGGGGCGGCGGGTTTCATACTGACACGAATCATGTGCAAAGCTATGCACCGCTCTCTTGGTAACGTCATATTTGGAGCATTTGGTGCCGTAGAGACTGTAGCCGTCGCAGGAGTGGAAGGAGAGCGTGCAGTCCGGGAGGCTACAGCGGAGGACGTGGCTACTTTAATTGGCTACGCTAAGTCCGTCATCTTCGTGCCTGGCTACGGTCTGGCAGTAGCCCAAGCCCAACATCAGGTGGCAGAGCTGGCTAGCCTTTTAGAGAAGAGGGGTACAGATGTAAAATATGCTATCCATCCCGTGGCAGGGAGAATGCCGGGCCACATGAACGTGCTGCTCGCCGAGGCCAATGTGCCTTACGATAAACTCCATGATTTAGATGATATCAACCCTGATTTTGAGAGAACAGATGTGGCAATAGTCATAGGGGCTAATGACGTGACCAACCCGGTTGCCCGGGATGTACCTGGCTGCCCTATCTACGGAATGCCCATTCTCAATGTGGACAAAGCCAAAAGTGCTGTTATTATTAAACGCAGTCTCAGTCCGGGGTTCGCTGGAATTGACAACCCGTTATTTTACATGGAAAAGAGTATGATGTTTTTCCGTGATGCCAAGCAGGCCCTGACCGAGCTAATAGACGAAATCACACATATGGAATAGCTGGTCTTTTACAGAAAGCCAAACCTACCTGATTTTTTAGAGGTTTGGCTTTCTGCTTTTCCCCCTTTTGGATTCCCACTTCTGTTTCAGCAAAGTTGACCACACTCTAGTATGTTGTTACACTTCAAATTAGTCTTTCACCCCCTTAGCAGAAGGTTACAATGAAAATTTTAACCATCAATCAGATGCGCCAAGTAGAGGAGGAATGCGCCAAGATTAGCTTGCCCTCCCGTATGCTTATGGAAAACGCCGGAAAAGCCGTAGCTGAAGAGGTAAGACAAATCCTGGGCACTATTGATAACAAACGCATCCTAACCCTAATAGGACCGGGTAACAATGGTGGAGATGGATTGGTCACCGCTCGTTATCTTCATGACTGGGGAGCCAAGGTTAGCATTTACCTTTGTAGCCCTAGACCAATGGATGACCCAAACCTTAAGTTGGTTCAGCAACGCAAAATAACCAGCGTTGACGCAACTCAAGATGAAAACATGGACAAGCTTGATGAGCTCCTATCCTCAGCTAACACCGTTATTGATGCTCTACTTGGCACTGGTAAAACTCGCCCACTTCAGAGCGTCTTCCGGCAAGTATTAGACTGGGCGAGTGAAGCCAAAAAGAACCGACCAGACCTTCACATTATTGCTCTAGATTTACCCTCCGGGCTCAACGCCGATAGTGGTGCTGTAGACCCTGTCTGCCTTTATGCTGATAACACTATTACCCTTGGCTTCCCCAAGCCAGGCTTATTCAAGCTTCCTGGGGCAGAAAGAGCCGGTAAAATAACGGTAGCTGATATTGGTATACCCTCACACCTAGCTGAGCAAATAACTACGGAGCTTATTACTAATAGGTGGGCTAGAGCAGTTCTACCCAGGCGCCCGCTTGACGCTAATAAGGGAACCTTCGGTCGAGCTCTTGTTGTTGCCGGCTCAGCTAACTATATCGGTGCTGCCTATCTGGCTTGTAGTGGCGCCATACGGGTTGGTGCGGGACTGGTTACACTGGCAACAGCTACCAGCCTCCAGCCTATTTTAGCTTCTAAACTAACTGAGACAACCTACCTCCCCTTACCCGAATCTAATCGAGGCATTATCGCCTTCGAAGCAGTTAAGCTCATTCGCCAGCAATTCAACCACTATAATGTCCTACTGCTGGGTTGCGGACTGGGGCAGAGCCAACCAGCCACCCGATTCATTACCGCCACGCTGCTAAGAGGGAAGCGAGCACTGCCACCCCTGGTCCTTGATGCCGACGCTCTCAACGCTCTGGCTAAAATTCCAAACTGGTGGCAAAGGCTAACTGTCAATGCTATACTTACGCCACACCCGGGTGAAATGGCAAGACTGGCTGGAGTATCAGTAGATGAAGTACAATCAGATAGGGAAGGCATTGCTAAAAGCGTAGCCAGGGAGTGGCATAAAACAATTGTCCTTAAGGGAGCTTATACCGTTATTGCTGCACCAGATGGTCAATCTAGAACTAGCCCCATAGCTAATCCGGGGTTGGCATCAGCTGGAACTGGTGATGTGCTAAGTGGAGCCATAGCCGGGCTAGTAGCGCAAGGTTTACCACTTTTTAATGCCGCCAGCTTGGGAGTATACCTTCATGGTGAAGCTGGCGAGATGGTTAAGGCTAGAATGGGTGATGCTGGTATGATTGCCACTGACCTTTTACCAGTACTACCCCTGGTAATTAAACAATTAAAAGAGAGATATGCTATTAGCCATTGATATTGGAAATACTGATACTACTTTAGGAGTTTTTGAAGGCGAAGGGCTTCGTACCACTTGGCATATGGCTACTGGCATCCATCGCATGGCAGACGAGTATGCCGCTTTATTGCTTAACTTGCTGCACCATCAAGGTCTAGATACATCTGATATCAAAGAAGTAGTCCTGTGCAGTGTCGTCCCATCATTGATAGCCACCTTTGAAGAGTTATTTCAACGATACTTCCACATCTCACCACTGGTGGTAGGGGCTGGGGTTAAGACCGGAGTTCGCATCCGCATGGATAACCCCAGAGAGGTTGGCGCTGACCGCATTGTAAATGCCGCCGCTGCTCATCACCTCTACGGTGGCCCGATAATTATTGCCGATTTAGGTACCGCTACCACCTTTGATACCGTATCCAAGGAAGGCGACTACCTGGGAGGAGCTATTGCCCCTGGTATAGTTACTGCTGCGGAGGCTTTATTTACTCAGGCAGCAATGCTACCCCGTGTAGAATTTATTCACCCTAAACATGCTATTGGCACCAATACCATTGCTGCCATGCAATCAGGGATTATTTTCGGCTATGTAGGGCTTATTGAAGGTATAGTGGCTCGCATCCAGCAGGAATTAGGGGGAAAGGCTAAAGTGATAGCTACCGGTGGTTATGCTGAGCTGATAGTTAAAGAAACAACAGTAATTGATGTAGTAAACCCCAATTTGACGCTGATTGGATTAAGACTTATCTACCTGATGAACAAAACCTAGTAAAGAGGTAATAATGTTAGCTAATAAGACTGTAGTATTGGGCATAACAGGCAGTATAGCCGCCTATAAGGCAGCCGACATTGCCAGTAAATTAACTCAGGAAGATGCCAGGGTTGAGGTAGTTATGACCGAATCGGCTAACAAGTTCATAGCCCCGCTAACCCTTCGCAATATTACCGGCAGAGCGGTAGTAACTGACATGTTTGACCTATCCTCCGAGTTCAGTATTGAGCATATAGCCTTAGCCGAGGCGGCTGATGTTGTCGTTATCGTCCCCGCTACAGCCAATATCATCGCCAAATTAGCCTCCGGTATCGCCGATGATATGCTTAGCTGCACTGTGCTGGCCACCAGAGCACCAGTTATCATAGCGCCAGCCATGAATGTCAATATGTTCCAGAATTCCGTTACTCAAGATAACCTGGCTAAACTTAAAGCCAGAGGCTTTACTATTGTTGACCCTGAGTACGGTCGCCTAGCCTCGGGCAAGATGGGTCTGGGGCGTCTGGCTAATGTTGACAAAATCATCGGCACCATCAAGCAGGTATTGGGTAAAAACGGTGATCTGGCTGGTAAACGCATTGTGGTTACTGCTGGTGGTACTCAGGAACCCATTGACCCTGTGCGCTATGTTGGCAATCGCTCCTCGGGTAAGATGGGCTATGCCCTTGCTGAGGCAGCCAGGGATAGGGGAGCTGAAGTTAATCTAATCACCGCCCCCACCTCCCTACCAGAACCAGCAGGCGTGGAGGTTATCCCTGTTAAAACTGCTATCCAGATGAAGGAAGCGGTGGCTAAGGCGGTGACTCAAGCCGATGCCCTGATTATGGCGGCGGCGGTAGCCGACTATCAGCCGAAGAGTGTCGCTAGAGAAAAAATTAAGAAAGAAAGCGCAGGCTTAACCCTGGAGCTAATCAGAACCCCCGACATTCTAACTGAAGTAAAAGGCGACTTTCTCAAGATTGGCTTTGCCGCTGAGAGCGAGGATATAGTAGCCAATGCTAAGCAGAAGCTGGAGAAGAAGCAGCTTGACCTCATCGTGGCCAACGATATTACTGATAAAGACAGTGGCTTCGGCGTTGATACCAATAAAGTAACCTTAATTAGCCAAGACGGTAAGATAGAAAGCCTGCCCCTCTTAACCAAAAGAGAGGTGGCTGATAAGGTACTGGATAAGATGGTGGGGCTTTTAGCCAAGAGATAGAAGCTTGATATAATGAAAAAGCCGCAAACTAACTATGCGTTTATTGATGGCAATAACCTTCATTTGTCGGTAATAAATATCGGGTGGGAGTTGGATTATAGAAAGTTTAGAAATCATTTAGCCGATAAGTACGATGTAGTTAATGCTTATTACTTCATTGGAGAAGTCCCAGGAATGGATGGACTATACGCAAATCTAAAGAGATACGGCTTTAAATTGATATTCAAACCTCCGATCAAAGATAAAGATGGCAATTACAAAGGTAATGTTGACGCTGAGTTGGTCTTACAAGCCATGATTGACCTCAAGAAATATGACGGAGCTGTTATTGTTACTAGTGACGGTGATTTTAGGTGTTTAGTCAAACACCTAAATGAAGTAGGGAAATTGAAACGTCTATTAGCTGCTAGCAGATATGGGTGTTCAAAATACTTAAGACAAGCTGCCTGGAGCAAAGTTGATTACATGGATGATTTAAAGAACAAACTTGAATATAGAAAGTGAAAAGCACCCCATAAGGACTCACCCTTATAGCGTGCTTTCCGAAATGATTCTGTTGTTACTATAACAGATTTTGTTGAATTTGTCAATAGCCACTTGGTAAGAGGTGGAAAATAAAATCAAATGCCTACAGGAATTGACGCAGTTGGAATTTATGCCGCTATTGTAGCTACTATAGCAGTTGCTTGGCGTATTTTTGAATGGTTCAATGACCGCACCCATTTAAGGCTTAAGGTGGATTATGTATCCAAATTATCCTTAAAACCTGAGACCCAAGAGGATAAACTAGGAAGGAACTATCTTCAATTAAAGGTTGTTAATATCGGGCGACGACCAATAACATTGAGGGATACCAGTATTGATAGAGAATTATGCGTGTTCAATGCAGCGTGTCATAAAGAGGGAATACTACCAAAACGATTAGAGCCTGGAGAAAGTCTGAGTATTGATTACCAATTGAAACGACTTGAGGTGATGCCAGCTTTAGGCACACCAAAATCTTTATACATTGTAGATGCAACAGATAGGGTTTACACCAAGAAGGTTCCTGCTAGAATAAGACAGTGGCTTGCAGCGGAGAGTGAGATCGAAAAATAAAAACCGCAGCAATCTATTGCAAAGTCACCAATAATAGAAAGAGGTAACAATGACACAAACCCCAGATATTCAATATGAAATGCCCAAAGCCTATGAGCCGGGGAAGGTTGAGGCTAAATGGTATAAGTTCTGGCTGGAGAAGGACTACTTTAAACCCAAGATAGATCCGGAAAAGAAGCCGTTCGTCCTCATCATGCCACCGCCTAACGTTACCGGTGAGCTTCACGTTGGGCATGCCTTAACCGATACCCTAGAAGACATTATGGTTCGCTGGCATCGGATGAGGGGAGAGCCAACACTATGGCTCCCCGGTATTGACCATGCCGGTATTGCCGCCCAGGTAGTAGTGGAACAGTTACTAGCCAAAGAAGGGCTAGACCGACAACAGTTGGGTAGAGATAAATTCCTGGAGAGAATGAGGCAGTGGGCAGACAAATGCCGTCAGACTATTGCCCAGCAACACCAGAGACTGGGTGTCTCCTGCGACTGGAGCCGTGAGGTCTTTACCCTGGATGAGGGGCCGAGTTTGGCGGTTCGTACTGCCTTTGTCCGCCTGTATGATAAGGGATTAATCTACCGAGGGGAACGGATTATCAACTGGTGTCCCCGCTGTGCTACCGCCCTCTCCGACCTTGAGGTAGACCACAAAGAGGTAGAAGGGCATCTATATTATATCAACTATCCGCTGGCTGATAACAAAAAGGATTTCATAACTGTAGCCACCACCCGACCTGAGACTATACTTGGTGATACTGCGGTAGCGGTCAATCCCAAAGATAAGCGGTTCAAAGCTTTGCTGGGTAAGCAAGTTGTTCTCCCAGCAGTGAACCGACTAATAACTATTATAGCTGATGAGGCTGTTGACCCCACCTTTGGCACCGGTGCCGTTAAAATCACTCCGGCTCATGACCCGGTAGACTTTGAGGTAGCTCAGCGACAGAAACTGCCCCTGGTAAATATACTAAACCCGGATGCTACCATGAACGAAAATGCCGGACCTTACGCCGGGCTTGACCGGTTCTCCTGCCGTAAGGCTATATTATCTGACCTGGAAAAAGATGGGCTTCTAGTGAAAGTAGAGCCCAATATCCATTCAGTAGGACACTGTGACCGTTGCCAGACAATTATTGAGCCTATCGCCAGTAAACAGTGGTTTATCAATATGGCGCCGCTAGCTAAACCGGCTATTGATGTTGTCGTTAATGGACGCATCACCATCATCCCTGAACGCTTTACCAAGGTCTATTTCAATTGGCTGGAGAATATTCGTGATTGGTGCATCAGCCGCCAGCTATGGTGGGGACACCGAATCCCGGTATGGTATTGTCATGATTGTGATGAGCTAACGGTAACTATTGATGAGGCTAAATCATGCCGCCACTGTGGATCAACCAATATTAGCCAAGACCCGGATGTCCTGGATACCTGGTTTAGTTCGGCGCTCTGGACTCACTCTACGCTGGGCTGGCCTGATGATACTCAGGAATTACGCTATTTCTACCCAACCACAGTAATGGAGACTGGCTATGATATCCTCTTCTTCTGGGTAGCCAGAATGATTATGATGGGTCTGGAGGACATGGGTGATATTCCCTTCAGCACTGTTTACCTTCACGGTCTGGTACGCGATGAGAAGGGAGAAAAGATGAGCAAGATGAAGGGTAATGTGCTTAATCCAATTGACACTCTGGAGAAATATGGCACTGATGCTCTGCGTTTTGCCCTTTCCACGGGCACATCACCGGGTAATGACATCAAGCTAACCCCGTCAAGACTGGAAGCTGGCCGCAACTTTGCCAACAAACTATGGAATGCCACCCGTTTCATCATTAGAAGCATCAAGCCTGAGGACACCGATACCAAAATTCATTGGGCTATGCTTCCTACAGAAGACCGCTGGATTTTAACACGACTTAATCGCACTATCGCCAGCATAACCAGTCTGATGGAGAACTTCCAGTTTGGCGAAGCTCAACATCAAATCTATAATTTCCTCTGGGGTGAATTCTGCGACTGGTATATTGAATTTGCCAAGATTCGTCTTCGTTCCGATAAGGGAGTGCAATCACCTATGCCAGTCTTATTTTATGTTTTGGAAACCTCACTTCGCCTGTTGCACCCTTATATGCCTTTCGTCACCGAAGAGCTATGGCAAAACCTCAAGAAGCGTATGCCCCCAGACTGGCAAGCTACTGAGTCCATAATGGTAGCCGCCTACCCTGAAGCCACAGAGACAGACATTGACTCTGATTCAGAGAGAGTTGTGGAATCTATCATAGAAATAATACACTCTGTCCGCAATGCCCGGGCTCAATATAAAGTGGAGAGCGCCAGGTGGATTGAAGCGCAAATCTATGCTGGCAGGCTCACACCAGCTATCATTCCCTATTCTGAGACTATCCAGACCCTGGCCAGGGTAAGACCAGTCACTTTCCTGGAGAGTAGGCGGGGAGTCCAACCAAGTGAAAACGCCCTGGTTTTGGTGCTAAAAGAATCAGAAATAGTCATACCCATGGAAAGTATGGTTGACCTGGAAGCAGAGCAGAAACGGCTGCAGAAGGAGATAGTGCAGAGCCAAAGCGAGGTGGCTCGACTTGAAGCCAGGCTCAAGAACAAAGAGTTTCTGGCCAAGGCACCAGCAGCTATTATTGAAAAGGAACGCCAGAAACTCTATACTTTAAATGATAAACTGGAAAGACTCAAAAAACAAACCATTAAATTTTGAGGAGAAGGGGAATGTATGAGAGAATACTTGTTCCATTGGATGGCTCCAAAATAGGTGAAGCTGCCTTGCCCTATATTGAGGAACTAGTGTCCAAACTGACACAGCTACAGAAGGTAGAAATTACTCTCTTCCAAGTAGTATCATCGTTGACTCACTATGTTGTCGCCGGGGAGGTAGCTGCCCCAGTTCCCTACACTGAGATAGAGATGGAGCAAATCAAGAAGAAGGCTATTGGCTACCTTGATAAAATTGGTGAAGGCCTGAGAAGTAAAGGAGCCATTGTGAAATGTAAAGTGGGAGTCGGCAAAGCCTCCGAGGAGATTATTAAAGCTACTGACGAAACTAATGCTGACTTGGTGGCTATGTCAACACACGGGCGGTCAGGGCTCAGCCGGTGGGCTTTCGGCAGTGTTACTGACAAAGTACTGCGACAGGGGGGGAACATCCCGGTACTCATGGTGCGAGCACCAAAGGAGGCTGCCTAAACATAGCCGACTAACCAAGGCGCCAGCAGCTATTACAGATAAAGGATAAACAAGAAAGATTAAATCAACAACTGGCTGGATTTAATTAAAGCCGCTCCCTGAGTCAACAGGAAAGCGGCTTTAATTCTTAACCCAAAATTAAATATTGCCTGCTTTAGTCTATAATCCTTTATCAGCAACATAGGCAGCAAGGTCAGCTAAGCGGCAGCTATAGCCCCACTCATTATCATACCAGGAAAGCACCTTAACCATATTGCCACCGATAACCATAGTGCTAATAGCATCCAAAATAGAACTGGCGGGATTACCCTTAAAGTCCACACTGACCAACGGTTCCTGACAATACTCCAGTATCCCTTTTAGTGAGCCTTCAGCCGCTGTTTGGAAAGCCTGGTTGACCTGTTCAACGGTAACTTCCTTATCCAAGTCAGCGACAAAGTCGACAATGGAGCCAGTGGGTGTCGGCACCCTGAGCGCTAAACCGTGAATCTTACCTTTGAGCTCAGGAATAATCTCACCGACTAGTCTGGCGGCACCGGTGGTGGTGGGGATAATATTCATAGCGGCGGCTCGTGCCCGGCGTAAGTCTTTGTGAAACATGTCGAGAATTCTCTGGTCATTGGTATAGGCATGAATAGTGGTCATCAATCCCCTGCTTACGCCAAAGTTTTGATGCAATACCTTAACCACAGGGGCAATACAATTGGTGGTGCAGGAGGCATTGGATATAATGTTATGACTATTCGGAACATACTGCTCCTCATTGACACCGAGGACAATGGTTTTGTCCTCATTACGGGCTGGGGCTGAAATGAGCACCTTCTTGACACCACCCTGTAGATGAGCCGCTGCTTTGGTAGCGTCGGTAAATAACCCGGTTGATTCTAATACTATGTCAACGCCATGATCCTGCCACGGGATTTTCCCCGGGTCGCGCTCTGACAACACCTTTACCTTCTTATCATCAACAATTATCGAATCCTCAGTTGCTTCTACTTTGCCCGGATAGGAGCCATAGGTGCTATCCCATTTTAATAGGTGAGCGTTAGTTTTAGTATCGGTAAGGTCATTAACAGCTACCACCTCCAGTTTGCCGTTGTGGTACTGATTGATTGACCTGAGAGTCAACCTCCCTATTCTCCCAAAGCCATTGATTCCGATTTTGGTTACCATTTTATACCTCCTCAGTGATTTTTAGTCCAGATGCTTGCTGGCTATATTTTATTCGTCGACTACGCTCCAGCATATCAAGGAAAGCTTCAATTCGTGTTTTTATATGCTGAGTCAAGAAAAAATCATCGTTTCCCTCCAAAGTCAGAATGGGTAATTTCAAAGCATCCCGAAAGATTATATCACCAATCCCCCGGTGGCAGAACGCCTGGACATAGTGAATAACCCCGTCAACTCGGCGCTGCTTTAGCTCCGTGGTGATATCCTTCACCCGCTCATATATAGAGTAGGGATAGGTGTAGTTAGAATATTGCTCAGCCAGAGAACCCCCTGGTTTAGGCATGGCGAACTGGTGTTGAATTTCATTGAACACCACCCTGGCTCTATTGTTCTCCAGGTAGTGATAAAGCTCTTGACCATAGACAGAAGGCACACCGATATACGCCAGTCTGAGCCAGTCAGGCGGGTACGGTTCACGCCGGTGGCAATCAGCTAATAAATTCTGTAGCTGTGGATAGTATTTATGATAGTCCTGATTAAAATCAGATGTAGACACCAGCCATAGATGGTTTTCCCAGCCACTGGCTAAGCCTTGTCTCCAGGTAAGCTGGTCAAGTTTCAGGGCCAGTTGGCGACTGGGCTTAAGTTCATCTCTAACTCTATGAGCAGCTTCAAGGCTAGTTCCCAGAGTTTCAGCTAATGTCCGCAGGGCATTCTGCATTTGCTGGATATTTGGCTGGTCAGGGTAAGCAAAGGGTATAACCTTGAGCCCTTTAAGCTTGAGGACATCCATCAACATGATAGTATTGGAACAATCGCCGGTAGTAACGCAAAGGATAGTATCAATTCCATAGTCCATACATACCCCGTAGATGCCCTTAATCCAACTGCAACAGTTTAAGGGAAAACCTATTTCCTCAGCGATATTAATCATCTGCTCAGGATTGGGGTCAGTAATGAAGATATTATTCAAGTCCACCGGCTGATAGCCAGCAGCCAGTAATATTTCTACAGGAACAGTGGTAGTAATGCCAATTTTTTTCATTTAGTTAAAACTAAAGCCTTTTCTAAGTTACTTAACAATTAAAATCCTTCCATTTCCTTTGTCAATCCAGTCCAAAATTATATTCCTCTTACCCTTTACCTTTTCCCTATTTTAAATTGTAGAATGCTTGCATTCCAGCAAAGCTGGCACTTTGCCCTAGCTCCTCTTCTATTCTGAGGAGACGATTATATTTAGCAACACGCTCGGAACGGCATGGGGCACCAGCTTTAATCAAGCCTGCGTTCAGACCCACTGCCAGGTCAGCTATAGTGGTATCCTCAGTCTCACCTGAACGGTGGCTTATTACTGCTGTCCAGCCGGCCTCTTGCGCCATCTTAATAGCGGCGATTGTTTCGGTAAGGGTGCCAATCTGGTTAAGTTTGATAAGAATAGAATTAGACGCTTTCAGTCTAATGCCCTTGCTAAGACGGCTCACATTGGTAACGTAGAGATCATCACCAACAAGCTGGACTTTGCTGCCTAATTTCTTGGTCAGAAGCTGCCAGCCATCCCAATCATCCTCCGCTATGCCATCCTCAATGCTAATAAGCGGGTAGCTTGAGGCCCATTTGACATAGTAATCAACCATCTCATTAGTAGTGAGCGAAACGCCTTCCCTTGACAGGATATATTGACCATCTTTATAGAATTCGCTAGCTGCCGGGTCCAAGGCAATAAAGCAGTCTTTACCCGGCTTGTAGCCTGCTTTTTCAATGGCGAATAATACTGCCTCTATTGCCTGTTTATTTGATGATAAAGAAGGGGCAAATCCCCCTTCGTCACCAACATTAGTATCCAGCCCTCTATCTTTAAGCACCTCTTTCAGGCAGTGGTAAACCTCAGTACCCATTTGAAGGGCATGTCTGAAGCTACTGGCTCCTGAAGGCACTACCATAAACTCCTGGAAGTCTGTTGAATTAACGGCATGCTTGCCGCCATTCAGGATGTTCATCATTGGTACTGGCAGGGTGTAAGTGGCTACCCCGCCCAGGTAACAGTATAGAGGCGTGCCAAGGAAGTTAGCTGCAGCATGAGCCACAGCCAGTGATGTCCCCAAAATAGCATTAGCCCCAAGATGGGATTTGTTGGCTGTGCCATCAAGCTCTATTAGCTTGTGGTCAATAGCTTCCTGGTCGGTAGGCAACATTCCGACTATAGCAGCAGCGATAGGTTCATTAACATTGGTTACCGCCTGAAGGACACCCAGTCCGTTAAACCTGGAGCTATCGCCATCCCGGAGTTCCACCGCCTCATACTTACCAGTGCTGGCTCCTGAAGGCACCGCCGCCCGACCTATCGTCCTATTAGCTAACCTTACTTCAACTTCCAGGGCAGGATTCCCCCTGGAGTCCAAGATTTCTCTAGCTTTAACACTCTTAATAGTTGGCATTTTTCCCGTAAACTTTATATTAACTTGGCTATTACCTCTTAGCTAGATTAAGGGCTTTATTTACTGCCTCAGTAGGGTTTTGAGCCAGAATAATTGAGTTATCCTGCTGACCACCCTGGGATAACGACCAGGTATTCAAGCCGATAACAGGGATGCTACTTTGTAAAGCATGGCTTATCTCAGAAAGAGTGCCATAACTGCCACCAATGGCAATAACTGCCTGGGCTGATTTGACCACAGCTAGATTCCTGGCATAGCCCACACCAGTAACTATAGGAATCTTGACATAGGGGTTAGCTGCCTGGCGATTTTCCCCGGGCAAGATACCAATGGTTATGCCGTCCTCCAAGTAAGCACCCTTGCAGGCTGCCTCCATAACCCCACCAAGACCACCACAAACTAATATAGCTCCTTGCCTGGCTAGCTCACAACCTACTTTCTCAGCCAGCTTGGCTTCTTGTGGCGAACATTGTCCACCACCAATCACGGCGATGAACCTCGTCTTGTCCTGTAGCATCTCTAATAATCCTTATCTGGCGATATTTATAAACTTTTAATATATATAGCGATTATATCATCTGTAGAATATTCTGGGAAGTTAGTCCAAAATCAACCTTGACGCACTACTACCCTTTACTTTATCATTAGTTAGTTGATTTAGTGCAGGACATGTACTAGACAGTTCCCAGATCAAAAATAAAAGGTAGGAGATTTAAATATGAAAGTTTTGGGTATCGTGTGCAGCCCACGAAAAGGCGGAAACACCGAAATAATGATGAATGAAGCCATGGCGGGCGCAAGAAGTTACGGGGCAGAAACCGAACTCTGGACAGCGGCTGGCAAAGACCTCAAACCCTGTGACGCCTGTGGTTACTGTTTTAAGAAAGAGGGCGAATGCCATATAAAAGATGATATGCAGGAGCTATACCCTAAGATTATTGCTGCTGATGGCATTATCTTCGGCTCACCTTCCTATTATCGGTCTTTGACCGCTCAGGCTAAGATTGTCATGGACCGTATGTATGGTCTAGTTCATATGGACGCGCTAGTAAATAAGGTTGCTGGCGTGATAAGTGTGGCGTCTGCCCGCGGCCATGAAGGAGTTTGGGCTCCATTCAACAGCTTCATCCAGTTTCGCCACATGATTTCTACTGACCATGCTTATGGCTTTGCTGGGGGAAAAGGAGACATAAGAAAAGACAGATTCGGTATGAAAAGCTCAGAGGAATTGGGAAAGATGGTAGCATCCGTAATTAAACAGCAATTCCGCTGGCCCGAGGAATA
>SDBV01006457.1_pt1 | contig 16247 bp, 18 predicted proteins | sample 2277081 | NCBI WGS metagenome assembly SDBV01 (sample SAMN10402039, study PRJNA504765) | marine sediment metagenome | isolation source: marine sediment core GS10_PC15, 223 cmbsf | place: Arctic Ocean: Southern Knipovich Ridge | collected 2010
TTGACAAGAACGCGGCCCAAAGCGCTGGGCGCTAGGCAGACGCCGGTCGAGATGAGGGAGCGTACGGAAGGTACGTGACCGAGTTGAGGCCAAGGATAACGCCGCGAACGGGGTTTTCGGCCGCGTTTCTAAGCGGCCTCGCTGATCTGCTCGGTCAGCTCGTCGCGGTCGGTGGTGATCACGGTGTCGCGGTCGCCAAAGAGAATCACAGCCGCGGGCGATGATGGGGGCGGCATTTTCAACGGCGGTGACTTTATCGGTCGGTGTCCATCGATAACGATGGTCTTGTGGGGGTGATAGCTGGCCCTCGCCGCCCGCCAAAGAGGTCCGGCCCTCAACTCATGCCGATTTCGGGCGCTCAGGACTATCTCTAGTTTCGGTTCGTGCAGCCACATAACCGCGAGACCGTAATCGGCGGCGCTCAGACCGTACTGACGAAAAGCGCCGGCGAAGGCCGCCAGCGCGGACTCCGCCGTTTCCAGCAGGTGCCCCCGGTTTGTTAGTCTGCCCAATCGTGTCAAGGCGATCGCGGCTCTGGCGTTCTCGTCAATCGGACGATAGGGGACCAGGTTTGGAGGGCGGGTGTCAGTCGTAGGCCGCGAATCCAGGAAAGCGTTCGAGTTCAAATCGTAAAGATACCGGATGGTGGCGTCGGCGAGCCTCTGCGCCTCATTGATAAAGACGTTGTTTCCCGAGGCCTCATAGGCGTCCAGCAAGAGAAGCAAGACATCGATCTGGTCGCTCAGGAATTCCGGATCGGCAGCGCCGATTTTCTCCGGGCAGCGCCGGAACAAGCCTCGTTTGTCCTGGAAGTTATCGAAAAGGTAATCAATTATGTGTCGTCCAAGGTCTGTCGCAGCGGGTCGCCTGAGGATTGCGTCCGCCTTGATGAGGGCGGAGGCCGCTCTGGCGTTGGGTCCCGAAAAAGTCGCATCGTCTTGTTTCGTTTGTGCTTCATCGAGCACTACGGCTGTGAATCCGCCGTCCCGGCGGACCATCCGGGACTCCATGAAATCAAGTGCGCCTACAGCGGCTTCACGATAAAGTGGATTCTTGGTCATACTAAAGGCGTCTAGATATATTTCAGCGAGTTCGGCCTGGTCCGACAAGAGTCTTTCCGGATGCGGACGAGACCAATCCGCGCCGTCACAGAGCCGATGGAACCCGCCGTCGGCCCCCCTAATACCTCCTTTGGCCATTCCGCTTAATGTTCGCTCCAGGGCGTCCAGCGCCATCGCATCACCCATGAAGGCACGGGCCAGCAGAAAACGTTCGGCCGCCGGGATGGGGAACTTCGGAGCCATTCCGAACCCGCCGTTCTCGGTGTCGAGATTGGCGGCCGTCAGGGCGGAAAAATATGGTACTGGAACACTCGGGACCGAATTCGTCCGGGAGACCCGAGGGCCCGGATTGGGAGTGGTGCCGATATCCGGAAAGGCCCTGAACGTGCTATCAGTGCCTGATTTGGTATGGCGGGAGACGGCGCTGAGCAGGCTTAGGAACTCATCCAGGGCGGCGTAGGTCGTCCCGGTGATAAAATCGCCGCTCGGCGTCAAGAAGACGACGCTGGGCCAGGCTCCCATGGCAAATCGCCGCCAGATATCGGGACGCCGGTCGCTATCAACTTTGACAGGCACGAATGAGCTGCAGATGACTTGGGCCACGTCCTCGTCCGAGAAGACTCGGGCCTCCATCGTCCGGCAAACTTGACACCATGACGCGCTCAAGAATAGCAAAACCGGACGACGCTTCTTTCGGGCGCGTCTGAACGCTCTATCGTCCCACTCTTGCCAACGCCATCTGGTCATGCGATAAGAGTATTCCCAAAATCTGCGACTTGTGTGCTTGATTGTCGGATGCGTCGTTTTTAGTTAAGCTGGTTGAACAGATGATAGCGAACTTATTGACGGCCAGCCGTCTGTTTCTAATCCCGATAATTATCCACCTGATCCTGACGGGTCAGTCAACAGCGGCGTTACTAGTCTTCGCCTTCGCTGCCCTGACCGATCTTTTGGATGGGGCGGTAGCGCGGCGCCTTAACGAGGTTACGGAACTCGGGCGGATACTCGACCCACTAACCGACCGGTTGTTGATTTCAAGCATGGTCATCGCATTGTTTCTGCGGAACGGCATTGGTCCGCCTCTTTGGGCAATACTTGTCCTCGTGGGGCGAGACATACTGATTTTAGTTGGGTCGACCTGGCTGACATGGAAAGGGCGTCCGGTGGAAGTGACCATGCTTGGCAAGACGGCTACGGCCGTACTGCTTTTGGCAATACTTCTCATGGTGGCGGAGTTGGAAATCGGGCTCTGGCTCTTTTATGCGGGCTTGATCTTCTATGTGGTCTCTGGTTTCAATTATTTCATGCGAGGAAAAAAGTATGGGAATCCAGCTAGTAAAAGTTATAAGAAGGTGGAGATAAGTTGAAAGCTGTGGTCATGGCTGGCGGCGAGGGTACACGCCTGCGCCCGTTGACCAGCAACCAGCCCAAGCCCATGGTCCCGATTTTCAATAAGCCGATCATGGAATATACGATCGAGCTATTAAGAGCGCACGGGATAACGGATATCGTGGTCACGCTGCAGTTTATGCCGCAAATGATTCGGAATTACTTTGGGGATGGCAGCGATCTGGGAGTTGATCTCGCCTACGCAATCGAGCAAGAGCCGCTGGGTACGGCGGGCAGCGTTAAGAATGCTGAAGCTCACCTCGACGAGACATTCATAGTTATCAGCGGAGACGCCCTGACCGACATCGATCTTGACAAGCTGCTCGACTTTCACAAAAAGAAGCAGTCTATGGCGACGATTGCCCTAGCGAGGGTGGATAATCCCTTGGAGTTCGGCGTCGTCATCGCCAACGACCACGGCCAGATCGAGCGGTTCTTAGAGAAGCCGACTTGGGGCGAGATATTCAGCGATACCATCAACACCGGTATATATGTGCTCGAGCCGGAGGTCTTTGATTACATTGAAAAAGGAACGGCCGTTGATTTTTCAAAGGATGTCTTTCCAAAACTACTCGAAGATAAAAAGCCTCTTTATGGATATGTGGCTGACGGATATTGGTGCGATGTCGGAAACTACGAACAGTACGTGCAGGCCCATCAGGATGTGATGGACAGGCGGGCTGCGATCGAGCCACCGGGCATCAAGATGAGAGAGGATGTCTGGGTCGGGGAGGGCGCATACATCGACCCAAGCGCCGATATTGTCGGGCCCGTGGTTATCGGGCAGAATGCTCGCATTGAGAGGGACACTGAGTTGCATGAATACTCGGTGATCGGCAACAACGTCGTGATCCGATCGGGGACGCATTGTCACCGCGCGATCCTTTGGGAGAATACCTTTGTCGGCAACCAGGCCCATCTGCACGGAGCGGTAGTCGGCAAAAACTGCGATCTTAGAAACGGAGTGCGCATCTCCCAGGGTGTAGTCATGGGCGACGAGTGCGTAATCGGCGAGAACGCCGTCGTAAACCACGATGTAAAGATCTATCCATTCAAGATAGTAGACAGTGGCGCCGTAATCAATACGAGCATTATCTGGGAGACTCGCGTGAGCCGGACTCTTTTTGCAACGGAGGGGGTGACCGGATTGGTGGGGATCGATCTCACCCCGGATCTGGCGGTCAGACTGGCCATGGCCTACGGCACCTCGCTAAAAAAGGGAAGCGAGGTCGTTCTAAGCGGCGACGTGAGCGGCCCATCGAGGATGCTGAAGCGGGCGATGATAGCCGGCTTGAACAACACGGGGATTAACTGTCGCGACCTTCGTGTAGTGCCGACCCCAGTCAATCGGTTCAATATAATCGCCGGCCAAAGGACGGGCGGGGTGCATATCCAGGTCTCCGACAGCGATCCCCAGGTCGTGACGTTGAATTTCTTTGACTCGCAAGGCCGCGATATCGACGAGGGCGAGAAGCGGGGAATCGAGCGATATTTCTATCGCGGAGATTTCCGGCGAGTCTATTTCACCGAGATTGGAAAAGCAGGTTTTCCGGCGCGGAGCCGGGAGGACTATACAGAGGGACTGTTGCGGGCCGTCGACACGGAGGTCATCGCGGAGCGGGCCTTCAAGGTCGTCATTGATTACGCTTATGGGAGCGCCTCGTTGACATTCCCGACATTTCTAGGGGCTCTAGGTTGCGAAGTCATCTCGCTCAACGCACATACGGGAGAAGACCGTCTGTCTCTGGCCCCGGAGGAGCGCGAAGAACAGCTGCGAGAGTTGGCGGAGACGGTCGACTTATTCAAGGCCGATCTCGGCATTCTGATCAATAATTCCGGCGAGCGGGTTGACTTCATCGATGATCGCGGTCGGCGCCTCTCGCGAGAAGAGATGTTAATGGTCATGGTTGATCTTGTCTCCCGGCACGGGGAGGAAGGAAAGATCGCGCTACCTTTGTCGGCGCCGGCAGTGGCTGAGAAAATCGCCGCTTCTAACGGCCGGGAGATTGAGAGAACTAAGCTGTCGCCGCGGTCCCTGATGGAGAAAGCGGGCGAGAGCGGGGTCGTATTCGGAGGCACGGAGGATGCCGCCTATATCTTCAGCAGCTTTATGCCCGCCTTTGACGCGGCCATTACCTTCTGTCGCCTGCTCGAACTCCTGGCCCGTGATGGCCGGCCTCTTTCCGAGGTCCGCCTGGAAGTTCCTCGATCGCATACAGCGCAACGTAACACCTTCTGCTCTTGGGAACGGAAAGGCCTGGTCATGCGAAAGTTGATCGAACGGGCCAAGGACTCGGAAGTCGAGATGCTCGATGGCGTCAAATACCACGAGAATGGTGGCTGGGTGCTGGTCGTTCCGGACCCCGATAAACCGGTCTTCCAGGTCTACGCCGAGGCCGAAAAGTCGGCCCTGGCGGAGAAGAAAGTAGACGATATAATAGACTTCATTAATTCATTGATTTAACGGATTTGTTATCAATGGTTCGCTGAGGCGGATCCTTGTGGGAGTAAGCTTTGGAATTGCGTCTAGGCCGTTGGCACCTCTCGTTGACTCTTGTTTTTATCTTTCTAGGTTTTCTGTTGGCGACAGCGTTCAGCACGCAACAACGGCTGGCGGAACGGCCCGGGCCGCGCAAAGATAATTTGATCCAATTCATTAAGAAACAGAGAACCCAGCAAAAAAGGCTTGGTGGGCAGCTAAGAGAGGCGAGAGAGGAGTTGGCCGAGCTGAGCTTAGAGATGGCGGATAGCGAAGGCGCTCTGGCCACGTACAGCCGTCAAGTGAAAGGACTAAGAGAGCGGGCGGGTCTGGTGCGGGTCAAGGGACCCGGACTTGAGATCGTCCTCGGAGACGCCCAACGGATACCTGCTGGTGTCGACCCCGACAGTTTTCTGATCCACGATTACGATCTCCAGATGGTGATAAACGCACTTTGGCGCGGAGGCGCGGAAGAGATTGCCGTTAACGGGGAGCGTTTCACAGCCGCCACCGGTGTCCGCTCGGCGGGAAGCATTATCCTCATCAACTCCCGCCCGCAAGCGGGGCCATACAAGATTAGAGCGATCGGCAATCCTGAACAGTTGCTGATCAGTCTCGAGCGAGACCCTGACGCCTCGATGCTTATCGGCGAGTATTCCCAACAATTTGGCCTACGTGCTGAGATCAAACAGATGGAAGAGCTGACCTTGCCGGCCTATACGGGCGGCATCAGTTTGAAAGCCGGAGAGGTAGCCGGGTAGATGCTTCCTATTGTCGGCCTACTTATCGGGATTGGCCTGGGCCTGGTCTTCCGGGTGCCTGTTCCGGCCTGGATGGCCCGCTATCTAGGGATAGCCCTCCTGGCGGCGCTCGATAGCGCTCTAGGGGGTTTGCGGGCCAACCTGGACGGACGCTTTGATGAAAAAGTTTTCGTCGGGGGCTTCTTCGTAAACACTTCATTCGCAGCTCTCATTGTCTACATCGGCGACAATCTCGGCGTCGAGCTCTATCTAGCGGCGGTTGTTGCTTTCGGGGTTCGCGTCTTCCAAAATCTGGCTCTTATACGGCGCCATCTCTTTGGAGAGCTACAGCAATGAACAGGCCGGTCGGGGTGTGGCGTAACCAGATCATCCTGGCGCTGGCGATGATGCTCGTCGGTTTCGGGTTCGTCATCCAGATGCGGTCTCACGAACGTCTCAGCGAGCGCTTGGAGTCGGAGAGCGAGGCCGATCTGGTCGAGATCATCGACGAACTGAATGGGGAGATCGAAGATATCAGGGGCGATTTGTTGAACGAGCGGATAAAGCTGATGGAATTCAGAGATTCCAATGTCGACGGTCAAGCCATGCTTAAGAGGACGAGCGAGGAGATAGTCGAGCTGGCGAAGTTCGTTGGCGAAGCGGAGGCAATAGGTCCGGGGGTGGCTATCGATATCGAGAATAAAGAGAACCTGCTGGTTGGACTTGATATTCGACAGATAGTCGAGGAACTAAGGGCCTCCGGGGCGTGGGCGATTTCGATAAATGGTCATCGGCTTGCTCATAGCGCGGGGATCTGGCGGAGCGACGGCAAGCTCTTCCTTGACGGCAACGAACTCGAGTCCGACCTGCGTATAGAGGCCCTAGGTCCGCCCACGCTTCTAGCCCAAGCAATAACGTTGCCGCGAGGGATACGCGACAAATTGGAGACATTGCGCGGTGTTGGAGTAACGGTACGCGAAAATGCGTCAATTCGGCTGGGGCCGACCGAGAAACAGGACGACGCCCGGCTGACTGAGCCGGTCGATGATACCATTAAGCAGTGACGCGAAAGTGTTCGCTTGAAGGTATGAGCTTCGCGATTTGCGTCTCGTCGGCGGGGAGGTTCAGTATTTCTTCACGCCACTCGGCTGTGAGGTGAAAATATTTCTGGGAATTGGTGTATGTTTTCTTCAGTCGAGCATAGACGGTTGAGGCATTGTCCGGAGATGTATCGGGCAAGATAAGGCAGAAGCGACCGTCGTGCAAGTAGCCGACTTCATCGACCAGGCGGACACTGCTACGCAGAACATCCGCAATCCGGCTGATCTGCTTGGCCCGCGCCATATCCGTCGGGGGCTCGGGCCATCGCAGTTCAATGAAGAGCATCGTAAAGCTGCGCCCGTCACGTTTGTATCCCGACCAGAGTTTAGTGAGGAGTCGTTCGATGTACTCGTGGCTGAAGAGCTTCGTTCGCGTATCGATCAAGCCCTCGTCGGTGATGTGCGCGACTACGTATTTGATTCTCATAGCCAGCTCACCGCCGATGATGCCTACGAGGCCGAAGGCCGCCGCCTGGAGTACCGCCAGTCGCCCGTCCTGCACTGTCAGGTCGATCTCACCCAATGCCTGGGTCTTGATGATCAAAAAGAGCAGGGCCGCGACGACCGCCGCGGCGTATCCCGCACGGCGTCCATAATGTAGCGCAAAGAAAAGAACCGGGACAAATAGAGCTTGTCCCAGCAACTCTGCTATGCGAGCCCCATTGAGAAGTGCCGTGATAATCGAAACAAGAATGCCTACCAGACCGACCGAGAGGAGAAGCAGTTCAAGCTTGCGATATTTCATTCAATCCCTTTCATTTTCCGGTACTCAATAAATCGGCACATTTCGCCGTCGCTTGAGGAAAAAGCTACCGGGAATAAAAAAATCGATGATTATATGTTATTTTGGGCCGTGATGCGACACCGGACCCTCACTTTCCTGCAAGCGACTCTTATATGCCTCGTATTACTATCTCTCCCGGCCCCTGCCTGGGGCATGGACGTCAATACTGACAAGTTGGCGGTTGAGGGAGCGGCGGCCTACGTACTGGACAAAGAGACGGGTGACACGCTCTACAGTAAGAACGCCGATGTTCCTCGGGCCGTCGCAAGCACGACAAAGATCATGACAGCCATGTTGGTCTTGGAGCGAGCGACCGGAAGCGAAACGGTTACTGTCAGTCCCTATGCCGCTTCGACTGGCGGCGCCACGCTTGGGCTCAAAGCGGGCGAGATAAGAAGCGTTGACGAGCTGCTTCATGCGCTGATGCTGGTTTCGGCGAACGACGCGGCGGTAGCGCTGGCCGAGCACGTGGGCGGCAGCGAGCCGGGCTTTGCCGACATAATGAACGAACGGGCTGCCCAGCTCGGAGCGGAGCAGACTCACTTCACGGTTCCGCACGGGCTCGCCTCGGGGGCCGAGCACTATTCGACAGCTCGCGACTTGGCGATCATTGCGCGAGCTGCCTTGGAAGATACTGACTTTGTGGATTTGGTTGCGACGCGCCGGTGGACCTGGACCACCGAGGAAGATCCGGGCCGGCGCGAGTTGCGAAACAGTAATGCTTTGCTAGATCGTTACCCTCCGGCGATCGGGGTCAAGACCGGCTTCACTAATGAGTCCGGGTATTGTCTCGTAGCCGGGGCCGATGCCGCCGGGCGGTCTGTGATCGCGGTCATCCTCGGAAGTCCAACACGAGACGGCTCGTTTGTGGACGGCGAAAGCCTTTTGGACTGGTCTCTCAAAAAGTTTGACTACCGACAGCTGGTGGTCGAGGGTCGCCGTTACGCCGTCGTTTCGCTCGAGGGCAAGCGAATTCCGCTCATCGCCGACCGCTCAGTCTCGAAACTGGTCAATCTGGAAGAAAGAGGAGCGCGTTTGACTTCAAGGGTTGACAAGAGCTTGATGCTACCGCTGGCCAAAGGGGAAAAAGTTGGGTATTTGGAGGTGGAGTTGGTCACAGGGAAACGGGAGCGCGTGGGTTTAACTGTTGGTCGTTCAGTCCGTTCGACCTATGCTGTGCGCAACGCGGGCGGTTACTTCCGCCGGGTTGTCAAGATGCTGCTGAATCTGTTTTAATCAGACACATGACTACCGAAGACCAGGAGGTGTACTGTGGCGGATGAAGATGCGACCGTACTCGTGGAGATCTCGGAAAAATCGGACGAAGAACTCCGTGAGATTCTTGATAGACTCGACGCGGAAGAGCAAAGACTTTCGTACGAGCGCCGAATGCTCCACGCAAAGATCGATATATTGAAGGCCGAGCTGACGGCGCGACTTAAAGAGAAACACCAGAGCGGACGGAGTATTATTTCGGGCAGTGACTTGGAGCGATTGACTGAAATACTCGCCCGCGATCTAACTAGGCGCGAACAATAACGGTGAAAAGAATAAGGTTCAAGCTGAAGAGGAGAGCTCATGTCTGAGACCTTACGTGAAGCGATTCAGAGATATCTCGAGGAAATGCGACTGGATGTATCGGAGGAGCGCGTGATGAACTATATCGTGCGCGAGGTCCATCAAGGGCGCAAGCTGTCGGAAGTCGTCAAAGATCCGTATGTCGAGAACCGGGTCGATCAGGACCAACTAGGGCGGCTCCTGGAAAACAAGGAAGTTATCGAGGCCGTCGAGGACGAGATTGACAAAGCGTTCAGACAGAAAGATTTCAAGTTCGCCGAATGAGTCGAACCTGTCAAAAATGCGGAGCGGAAAACGCGAAGGGCGGCCAGTTTTGTTCTCAATGCGGCGCGAAATTGGTCGGCGCCGATATGACCCACTCGTTTTCGTTGGCGTCGGAAAGTGGTGACGAGCTACAAGTCGACCTTGAGCAGCTACGGAGCGAGGGACCTCTTTTGATTGTCGTCAAGGGGATCGGCGTTGGGCAGACGTTTTCTCTTGACTCCGACAACGTGCTCATCGGCCGGGACCCCGATAACGACATCTTTCTCGATGATGTTACGGTTTCCAGAAGACACGCGGCTATCAAGGACAGCCGGAACGGACTCGAGTTGATCGACACGGGCAGCCTTAACGGCACTTACGTCAACGGCGAGCGGGTCGAGTCTGTCATTCTCGGAGATCGGGACGGGTTACAGATCGGTAAGTTCAAGATGGTGTACATCGGGCGATACGGAGCGGCAAAAAGTGAGTAAAACTAGAACAGACGGAAAAGATGCGTATAGCATCGGCGAGTGCGTGGAAAGGTTGCAGTCTCGCTACCCCGACCTTTCGATCAGCAAGGTCCGATATCTAGAGGACGAGGGACTCTTGACGTTGGAGAGGACAAAAGGCGGCTATCGACTCTTTTCCGATGAAGATGTCTCGCGTCTTTCTGAAATACTGAGATTACAAAAGGAACATTTCCTGCCCTTGGTCGTGATCAAGGAGCGGATGAAGGAATGGCAAGCGGACCGATCTATCATTGTGGACGATGGGACTGAAGGCGAGGAGAAACCGACTGAGCCGACCGGCCCTATTCCGCTCTCTGTCGCGCTGAAGAAGACTGGCACAAGCAGCAACACAGTCAAGACGCTTGAGAGCTTCGGGCTGATAGAATTACAAAAGGAAGGGGAAGGGTTCGTGGTCAGCGAGTCCGACTTCGAGATACTGAATGTCTTTACTGAGCTTAGCAAGTTTGGCATCGAGCCGAGGCACCTGCGTATGTATGAGAACCAAGCGCAACGTGAGACACTCTTGTTTCAGCAGATACTAGCACCCCAACTGAGACAGAGTTCCAAGTCGAGAGCGAGAACGTCTAAGGAGTTGAGAGAACTCTTGGGTCAGACCGAAAAGCTCAAGCGGATAGTCTTACGCAAGGCGCTTCGCGCCGCCAATCTCGGGGACTAGGCGCGGCGGTATACGAATGGAGCGTCTTTTTGCGTCCGTGCGAAGCGGTCTACGTCCGGCTCCTCGACTACGATAGTATCCGCTGGGAGCACAGGTAGCCGTCTTTTAAGTGGGAGTCTGACCGTTAGCCCGTATTCATCCTTTATGCTAAAATTGAGCCATGAATCTTAAGTCGGTTATTCGCGATATCCCGGACTTTCCCAAGCCTGGAATAGTATTTAAAGACATTACTCCGTTACTATCGGACCATGTTGCGTTTCGCGGGGCCATCATGGATATCAGCGCCCGATTTGCGGACTCTGACATCGATTTAATCTTGGGCGCGGAAGCGAGAGGTTTTATCTTCGGCTCCGCACTCGCATATGAGATGCGTGTGGGCTTTGTGCCGGCCCGCAAACCCGGTAAATTACCACATCGTACGGCTAATGCCACCTATGAATTGGAGTATGGCACCGATAGCCTTGAGGTACATGAGGACGCCATCTCGCCAGGCCAGAGAGTTCTTGTCGTCGACGATGTTCTGGCGACGGGCGGAACAGCCGGCGCGAAGACAGAATTAATCGAGAAGCTCGGGGGAGAAGTGGCCGGTCTCGCCTTTCTGATCGAGCTGACTTTTCTCAGCGGACGTGACAAATTGGCCGGTTACGACATCTTCTCTTTGATAAGTTACGAATAAGCGCTATGGCCCGAGCGACCGTTTCTCAAGCGAGAGTACCGAAAGCCCTAGTGGCGTGGTTAGTGCTGGCCGTCATCGTCACCTTTATCCTGGTGAAATGGCCGGAGCCTAAACCGGTCCCTATCGAGGCAGCTTCCCAAGAGAGCATCGAGACAACAACAACAACACCCGAGCCGGTGACGGACTCCGATAAAGTAGAGGTGGTGGCGGATACCCTCAACTTCCGTTCGCGGCCCGAGTATGAAGACAGGACGATACTAAAGACATTGACTCGTGGCGACATTATGGTCGTGAAGGAGAGAACAGAAGGCTGGCTTTTCGTCGAACTCGACAATGGCCAGTCCGGCTATGTGGCCGACAAGCCGGATTTCATCAGAAAGGTGGAATAAGGGTGCGGGTCTTTGGCAAAGCGGCTGATTTCTATCGGCTCCGGGTTTTGAAGTTCAACGAGGAATCTGGTCCGGAACTCGATTGGCACGACGATATTCTGTATAAAAAACCAACGGTGGAAGAGCCCAGCTCTTGCGAGTGGTACATTTTGCAGGCGGTAAGTGTTGATTCAGACGAGGCACACCCCATTCAGCGTTTTGAGGATAATAGCGAGGCCTTGCGCGTCCAGGATAAGATTGACGAACTTCTCCGTGAACTGACGAAACAGGAGTTTGAATCGAGATTCTTGAAGTAAAGGCCGCAATTCCTCAACGTTTTTTGGCCTCGCGGGGGTCACCCCACATCCTATTGATCTAGAAGCGCGGCCGAAAACCCCGTCTGCAGCGTTTTCCTCGTCCTCGGCTCGGTCACGTAATGGCACATACGATCCCTCGCCTCGGACTTCGTCAGCCTTGCATCCGGAGCTTTGGGTCGCGTTCTCCAATTTTGACCGGCCGGCGCACTTTTCGGCCGGACCTCTAGGGTTTCTCCGTACATATTCTCCTCCTTGGGAAAGAAAGAAGAAATTTGCCCAAGGGGGACCTTAATTATGAAGATCGGTATGGCCGCGCCAATATGGTATCCAATTCCGCCCGTAGGTTATGGTGGAATCGAAATAGTTGTCAGCATGCTGGCTGAGGGGCTGGTTGAAAAGGGGCACGATGTGACCGTCTTTGCCTCGGGCGACTCGAAGACCAAAGCCAATCTGGTTTCCTCGTACGATGTCGCCCCATCCCTGAGAATCGGTGAGGCATATCCGGATCTCATCAATGCGCTCACCGTCTACGAACACGCCCGAGAAATGGACATCATCCACGATCATAGCGGAATCATTGGGCCGGCGATTGGCGCTTTCAGCAATGTGCCTGTCCTCCATACGCTCCACGGTCCGGCAACGCCGGAGGCCAAGGAGCTTTATCATCGGCTCGATTTCGGACTCTATTTCAACGCGATCTCCGAGAGTCAACGCCGGTGGTTCGGTGACCTAAATTTCGTCGCCACTATCTACAACGCGATCGACTTGAATAGTTCAATCTACTCGGATGAGAAAGAGGATTGGTTACTGTTTGTGGGGCGAATGAATCCGGAGAAGGGCGCTCATCTGGCTGTGGAAGCGGCTAATCGACTCGGGCGGCGCTTGGTGATGGTCACAAAGATGGCGGAGCCTGCGGAGCAACACTATTTCGAGCACCAGGTAGCGCCGCTGCTCAACTCCAACATCGAAGTTTTGGGCGAGATAGGCCCGGAAGAGAAAGCCGAGTTGTACTCCAAAGCGGCCTGCACCCTTTTTCCAATCGAATGGCCGGAGCCCTTTGGGCTAGTGATGATCGAGTCCTTGGCGGCCGGGACGCCGGTAGTGGCTATGCGAAATGGCGCTGTTCCAGAGGTCATCGACGACAAAGAGACAGGTTTTATCGTCGATTCACTGGACGAGATGACCGAGGCTGTAGGTCGGATCGACGTTATCGACCCGTCTGCCTGCAGGCGAGCCGTCGAACAAAGGTTTGGCGCGCAGAGGATGGTGGAAGAGTATGAGAAGGCTTATAAGCGAATTCTAGAAATGGATGTCTCCCGAGCCGCCTAGAACGCGCCGTCCGCAAGTGCCCTTGGGCTGATTGACAGCGTATGGGCGTTCTGCTAGTTTTCACTTGCGTGAACGCCCTCGCTCCGCACGGGAAATGACCCCTTATAGCCCCGCCGGGAGTGGGGATATTTTTTCGGAGCAACAAGTGGGCGACAAAGTGAATTATAAGGATACTCTCAACCTGCCGCGGACGGCATTTCCGATGCGAGCCAATCTATCGCAGCTCGAACCACGTATTCTGAAGGAATGGCAGGAAGGCGGACTCGAACAGCGCCTTCGCGAAGAGGGATCGGGCCGGCAAAAATTCATTCTCCATGACGGTCCGCCGTACGCGAACGGTGATATACACCTCGGCCATACGCTTAACAAGGTCCTCAAAGACATTATCGTGCGCAGCAAGACAATGTCCGGTTTTTATAGCCCGTACGTACCGGGTTGGGATTGCCATGGACAGCCGATCGAGCATGAAGTAGAGAAACGCCTCGGGAAAGAACGGGCCGACATCGATACTGCCGAGATAAGGCGTCTCTGCCGCGAGTACGCATTGAAATTCGTCGATCGCCAGCGAAGTCAATTCAAGCGACTCGGTGTTGGCGGCTTGTGGGAAAACCCCTATTTAACGCTCGATCACGAGTACGAAGCGACTAACGTCAAGGTCTTTAGCGAGCTCTATGAAAAGGGGCTCATTTATAAGGGCCGCAAGCCGATTCACTGGTGTTATCGGTGCCGGACGGCTCTGGCGGAGGCCGAGATAGAATATAGCGATGAGTCCTCGCCTTCGATTTACGTCAAGTTTCCGATATTGAGCGAAATAGAAGGGCTTAGCGGTATAGAAGGCCGCAAGAGCCTTCTTATCTGGACGACCACACCGTGGACATTGCCGGCAAATGTGGCGGTAGCGATATCGCCAACCGCCGATTACGTTGGAGTCAGAGACGGTGAAGATGTCTTGGTTATCGCTAAGAACCTGGTCGGGGCGGTCAGTGAGGCCGTGGGTCGGGAATTGACGGTGGTGGCAGAGTTCCCGGGGAGCGCTCTGGAAGCGGCTAGATGTCATCACCCGACCAAGGAAGCCGAGTCGGTCGTTATAAGCGCCGACTTTGTAGAACTCAATCAAGGGACCGGGTGTGTCCATATTGCTCCGGGTCACGGTCAAGATGACTATTTGATCGGACAGCAATACGGCCTTCCGTCACCGATGCCCGTCGATGACAGGGGCGTTTTCACTGATGAGGCGGGGAAGTTTGCCGGCCTTCACATCAAGAAAGCGAACGATGTTATTTTAGGCGACTTGACGGATCGTGGTCTGCTCTTGTGGTCAGGGACGATCGAACATTCGTATCCGCACTGCTGGCGCTGTAAACAGCCGGTCATTTTCCGGGCGACCGAACAATGGTTCATTTCCATGAGCGCCCGTGATCTGCGCGGTCGGGCGCTCAATGCCATCGAGGCCGTCGAATGGGTGCCTGATTGGAGTATAAACCGCATCAACGGGATGATCGCGGAGCGCCCGGATTGGTGTATATCGAGACAGCGCGCGTGGGGTGTGCCAATTCCGGCCTTCAACTGCGAAGACTGTCACGAAGTATTGGTCGGAGCGGACATATTATCGCATGTGGAGACGATCTTTCGTGCGCGGGGCGCCGACGTCTGGTTCACGGAGCCGGCAGAGAATCTTCTGCCCGCCGGAACTGTCTGTCCCAAGTGCTCGGGAACGAAGTTTCGCAAAGAGAGCGATATCTTCGATGTCTGGTTTGAGTCAGGGGTCAGCCATGAGGCCGTTCTCGATATCCGTCCCGAGCTGAAGTGGCCGGCGGATCTCTACCTCGAAGGCTCCGATCAGCATCGCGGGTGGTTTCAGTCATCACTGTTGACTTCGGTCGGCACCCGTGACCGGGCGCCTTACAACGGGGTATTGACGCACGGGTTTCTCGTCGACGGGCAGGGTCGGAAGATGTCCAAGTCTCTAGGGAACGTTGTGGACCCGCTAAAGGTCATTGAAAAGTCTGGTGCCGATATTCTGCGTCTATGGGTTAGTTCCGCTGACTACAGTTCGGATATCGCCGTTTCCGACGAGATATTGGCGCGGATCAGTGAAGGGTATCGTCGTATCCGCAATACTCTGAGGTTCCTGCTCGGGAGTATCGGCGATTTTCAGGACGGCGATGCGATCCCATACGAGCAGCTCGAAGAGATAGACCGCTGGGCGCTACATCGATTCAACAAGCTCACTGGACGGGTACGTACCGCCTATGATGAGTACCGTTTTCACGTTGTCTATCACTCAATATATAATTTTTGTGCTGTCGACATGGGCTCTTTCTATCTTGATGTCCTCAAGGATACGCTCTACACATTCGGGGCTGATTCTAAGCAGCGGCGCTCGGCCCAGACGGCGATCAAGAAGATTGCTGACGGACTTATTCGCCTTCTTGCTCCGGTCCTGGTCTTTACGGCCGAGGAGGCCTGGGGGCATCTCCACGGTGAAGAGGTGGCGGGCAGTGTCCATTTGGCATCATTGCCGGAGCCCGATGCGACCCAGGAGGACGAAACTCTTGAGAGCGCGTGGAGCGTTCTGCTGGCGGTCAGGACCGAAGTATCCAAAGCTCTCGAGAATGCCCGAGTCAAAAAATTGATCGGCGGTTCGCTGGAGGCCGGGGTGACCTTGAACGTGCCCGAGGGGTCGCGCGCCGTTATCGAAGCATACAAATCGCAGTTATCGGCAATATTCATCGTGTCTCAGGTTGAGTTGAAGGAGGCCGGCGGGGACGGGCTCGTTTACGAGAGCGCCAGCCTTCCCGGCCTGAAGGTGATGATTCATAAGGCGGCAGGCCGGAAGTGTTCGCGTTGCTGGAACTTCCGGACAGAGGTAGGCGAAGACGAGGCGCATCCCGAGTTGTGTGGGCGCTGCCTGGACGTCGTCAGGGAACTCGATGCGGCAGACGGTCGGGGTGCGTAAGGAGAGAAGAAATGGACCAGGAAAGGCTTGATAGATATC
>SDBV01006458.1_pt1 | contig 16247 bp, 17 predicted proteins | sample 2277081 | NCBI WGS metagenome assembly SDBV01 (sample SAMN10402039, study PRJNA504765) | marine sediment metagenome | isolation source: marine sediment core GS10_PC15, 223 cmbsf | place: Arctic Ocean: Southern Knipovich Ridge | collected 2010
CCAAAGCTGCGCATCTCATCTTCATCTATGCTTTCAAAATAAAGAGTGGTTACGTCGAAAAAGAAGCAATCTACGGGATCGTCAAAAAGCTCTCCATGGGCAGCTCGGAAAGCTTGTTGTTGTGATGATCCCATTTTACGGACCCCATATCCGCGACCTTTCCGACTCGCTCCTCGATCTCTCTAGGCTCTCTTGAGGGTTTATGGGGCTCATGTTTTTGATTTTGGAAGTCTCCGGAAAAAGATAAGCCTTTTCCCATGCTGACTATTGCGATTGAATTTTATTTATTACCACAGAGAACACTGAGAATGGAATTTTCCTCCTCTGTGCTCTCTGTGTTCTCTGTGGTGAAATTGATTTTGTAAAACTTAAGATATGTGCCGAGCTAGCAACTTGCGTGTTACGATAGGAAGCGGGAGGGGTCGTGGGGAGGGAGGGGGAGCTTTTTGGAGAAGAGCTTGAAGCGGTTTTTGGCAATGAGGCGGTAGCCCCAGTCGAAGAGGAGGCCGGGGAGGAAGGAGAGGAGGCCTAAGGGGGCGTACCACCCTCCCAGGAGCCAGCAGATGCGAAGGGCACCTTTTGCTTCAAGGAGGGTCTCCTCGTTTTCAGATCCGTAGTTTTGGAGAAGGACGAGGGTGTCAAGGTCGGGGTGTTGTGTGTGAAGATCGGCGAGCTCTTTTTGGGCGGTTTCCCCATGAAGGGGAGCAAAAGCAAAGTGGTTTTGGGTATCAGCACCAAGGACAAAGCGGACGGCTCTATTGCACAAGGGGCAGTCTCCGTCGTAGAAGAGTAGGTGTTTCATAGGGCAGCTGTAATCCGTTTTCCTTTCAGGGCATCGAACTCTTTTACCAGGTCCAAAACTGCATCATCTCCGTAGTTTCCGCTGTGGATCTCTATCTTAATCTTTTCCCGCGTTTGGAGCCACTGCCGATCGAGGATTTTCTGGAGAGTCTCGATAAAGAGCTTTTCCCCTCGATCGAGATTGACCCGCTTTTCCATGACCTTGTCGAGAAAGGTGGGATCTTCGAGGTCATGGGCAAGGGCGAGAAGATCCCGCTTCTTCACTTTGAGGAGATTGCGAAAGAGGGTGCGGCAGGTGGGGGTCCAGAAGTGCTCCTCGGTGAGGTATTTCTCAACTGCCTGGAAAAAGTCGGGCCTCTCTTCTCCTAAGATGTAGAGCCACCGGAGAAGGTCGAGCTCAAGGATCTGGTTTGGGTCGAGTTCGTCATTTTCAAGAGCTCCTCGTTTTTTGATGTAGAGGGAAGGGGCATAGCCAGAGGTGCCGAGAACTGTCTGTTCGGGGACCTGGAGGAGTTTGGCAACTTTCCGGAGGCTCTCATAAACCATCACCGGATCGTCCCACCCTTCGATCTGTCTCTTTACACTCCGTATCAGCTCAGCCTTTCCAGCGGGGGTGGTGGGGTCGTGCTGCTGTCCGAGATAGGCTACTTGGAATTCGAGGTAGCTCGGAGCTTTTTCAAGAAGGGTGAGAAGGCTCTCCGTCCCCCTTTCGGCAAGATAGGTATCGGGGTCGCTCCCTTCAGGGAAGGGGACCGCTTTTGCCTCAACTCCCACCCTTTGGAAGAGATCTCCGGTAGTCGAGAGGGCTTTTTTTCCGGCAGTATCCCCATCAAAGAGGAGGTAGACCTCTTGGACACCTAGCTGCGTAAGTAGCTCGACATGGGACTCCCCAAAAGCCGTTCCCAAAGAGGCGACGGTGAGGTTGAGCCCCGCCTCGATCAGACGGAGACAGTCGATCTGTCCTTCCACGATAAGAGCCCGTTTCTCTTTAGCAATTCTCCTGCGCGAGTAGTTGAGACCAAAGAGAGTGCGGGATTTTTTGAAAAGAGGGGTTTCGGGGGTGTTGATGTATTTACCCCCAAAGGTCTCCTCCTTGATCTTACGAGCCGAAAACCCGATCACCTGCCCCGCATGGTCTCGGATCGGAAAGGTGATCCGCTCCCGAAAAAAGAGACGGCTCCCCTCTCGTAAGAGTCCCACCTCTTCCAAAATTTTGTCCGAGAATTTTTCCTTTCTCATCGCCTGGAAAAAGGGATTCCCTCGGTTGGGGGCATACCCGATTTCGAAACGGGAGAGAAAATCGATAGTGAGCCCTCGTTTGAAGAGATACTCGAGGGCTCCCCTCCCCTCCTCGGAGTAGAGGAGATAGTCGTGGTAGAAAGCCGAGGCAAGAGATAGCGGCTTTTTTAAAAGAGCCTTGGAAGTCCCCTTCTCTTCAGGCCCCTCCATTGTCTCCAAAGAGACGTGGAACTTTTCGGCAAGCATCTCGACCGCTTCTGTAAAACGGAGATTGAGGTAGCTCATCAAAAATTCGATCGCATCCCCATGAGCACCACACCCGAAACAGTGGTAGTGCGAGTCACCCCGTTGGGTCCCAAACGAGGGGGTCTTCTCCTCGTGAAAGGGGCAAAGTCCCTTGTACGCCCCCCCGGAGCGTTTCAGCTCCACATGGGAGGAAAGGAGCTCAACAAGATCGACCCTCTCACGGAGGGTCTGTAAACTCTCTTTGGTATACAACATCAAAAATCGGGTTTAGGCGTCAACTGTACCTCTTTATTCCCAAAAAAGCCAAGAACACATCCTAGAGCACAAAAAAGCCCCCCGATGCCAAGGGCAATTGTCGATCCTAGCCGAGCACAGAGAAGACCACCAAGGAGAGGCCCAATGCATCCCCTCAACCCAACAAAAATGACATTGATACTCGTGTAGTGAGAACTATCTTGCTTGGGAGAAAAGATCGGACCCCCCAGCTGCCAGCTCAACTGGCTCCCTGCTTGCATCACACCATACAGAAAAAACGCCAGGTAAATACAGACACCCAAGAATTTAGATAGCAAAATCAGGCAGATCGAACAGGCAGCAAATAACGTCACAATGCCGCAGTATTTAAAAATGTTTGTCCTATGTAGTTTTGAGGACCAAAGAGAGACTGTAGCTGCAAACCCTATCCCCTTGCAGAAAGCGACAGCTAGCGCAATTTCTGTGTAAGAGAGCTGCAAGTTCTGCTCAATGATTTGAGGCAAAGATGGTTGCATAATCATAAGACCAAGCCCTCCGCAGAAAAAAATCGCCTGATAATAGGCAAAATCTGGCCTAGAGCGAAGCACTCTCCATCCCCTGATCCAAGGGGCAGAAAGAGAAAACGTGGCTTTCTGTTTTTCTTCTCTTTTCTCGTAAGATTTCAGGAGGAGAAAAAGGAAGGGGAGGCGTGCCAAACTAATCAACCCCAACAGAGGAAAGATCCATCTCCACGATTGACTGTATTGATCGAGGAGGGGGCAAATCAAAAGAGGAAAGCCCGCTGACGAGAGAAACATGATCAATGAACCTTGACCTACAACTTTAGACTGCTCCGCTTCGGGAAGAGAGATTTTGATCAGCTCCATCCATGCGGGAATCACCGCCCGTTCGGCAAAGAAATAGATCCCAAACGCTCCCACAAAAAGCCAAGCGTTCTGGAAGAAGGGGTAAAAAAACGTTGGCAAAAGGCCAATCAAAGTAGCGCCGATAATATTTGCTCTCATTCTCCCTCGATGCAGAGAAAAATGCTCGTTCCAATACGATGAAATCACTGCAACCATGGGCTTGATCGCAACTAACGTCGTAATCTGGATGGGAGAGGCGTGTAGATCCTTGTAGAGAATGAATGCCATCAAGCTATAGATCGCAAAGAGAGGGGCATTCAATAAATAAGAGAATAAATACCCAACCTTAAGAATCCGACCTTGATCTGCTTTTATAAAAAGCATATTACTTTCCAGCTAAACGCTGCTCTACTTCTTGCTGAATCTCTTTTGGGACGAAGTTCTCAAGCGAGCGCCCCCCCCTTCCGATCTCTTGAACAAGAGTGGAACTAAGGTCTCGATATTCCGGTTTTGCGCTGATCCAGAAAGTCTCCACTCCAGTCATACGTCGATTGAGTGAAGCTTGTGAGATTTCAAAGTCGATGTCTCCAGATGTACGGACAGAGCGAATGATCGTTCTGATTGCATGTTCTTCCACAAAATCCACAAGAAGCCCTTCGAATGCAACCACTTCTATTTTTGGATGTTGACCAAATACTCGACGCAACATCGCCACCCTTTCCTCCGGAGAAAACACCGGATTTGATTTAAGAGAATTGATACCAACGCCAATATAGAGCTTCTGAAAAAAAGCGGCACACCTTTGGGCAATATCAACATGACCTACTGTAGGCGGGTCAAAGGTACCTGGATAAACTGCTGTTAACATATTGCCTATTCAGTATACAGCTCATTCAAAAGGATTGCCAGCCTATAACCAGCTAATGCGATTTGTCCCAAAGCAATTTTTTGACCCCGTAGGGTATACTCTTCAGAAGGAGTTGAATCGGGCTCAATACCATCGTAAACATAGGCAACAGCTATATGATAACTTTCTCCACTCCAATGGGTAGTATCTAAATCCTCGAGTTGAGGAAAAGATTCAGGAGGGTAGCTATCGAGTATTTCCTTAGCAAACGAGCAAATCCACTCCTCATCTTCCGGGTTCAAGGGACGATCTAACCGAGCACTTCCAAGACCCAAAATGGAATCCCACAAAACATGGATATTTTTAAATCCAGACCCTTTTAGCCGATACCGATGCCCTGCCATGTCCCCACTGGGGAATGCATCTGAGTAGAGATGGATACAATGCAGTGGCTGATGAATATCACCAACACAATGGAGTAAGAAACAAAGCATAAATGCCTGCTCCCACCCGCTAGCATGGGGATTTTTGAGGGTTTTTTGAGCTTGGGTGATTGCAGAGTGTAAGTTGTTGGTGGAAACAAGAGTGTTGATGACTTCCTTTTCTCTTTCAGAAAGGATCCCATCAGGATCATAGGGTGAAAGAACCCCATGCCACACTTTAAAGCCCGATAATCCCATACTTGTGATGTCATCGGGAAAACAAGAAGCCGTTGTGAACGTACTACACCTAGGAAAATCTTTCTCAAATTGCCCGACGATCTTCTCGATTTTTGCAACAACTGCAGGGTCTAGCTGCGACCTTGCCACTTCTACTGTTAGCATGTGCCCCACATCCCACCAGGCAAACCCTTGGAGAGGAATGAACAACACAAAGGATAAAAGAAAAAAGACTCTTCGCATTCGATGCATAGAAACTCACCCTACTATGAAATTTAAGATAATATAAAGAAACCCAATATCACGTCAATCTTAAAAATCTGCTTCAAGCCCATACTAAACGCAAGCCTATTTGCATATAGTGCTACTAGACGCAAATGGACTTTACATCTAGTATCTACATCCTCTCTGAAGAACATCATTTTCACCCGATTGACAAGAAAACTAAACGCAAGTAGACTGGCGTTTAGTATAGGAGTTAGCGAGTGATCAAAAGAGACTTTTGGATCAAAAAGATCGAAAAAGCCTGGAAAAAACGGTCGATCATCTGGCTGGCTGGAGTCAGGAGAGCCGGAAAAACCTGCCTATGCCAAAGTTTGGACGGGGTCGAGTATTTCGATTGTGAATTGCCAAGAGTTCGTCGGGTGTTAGAGGATCCTGAAGCCTTTTTAAGGAGTATGCTCAATAGGAGGCTCATACTTGACGAAATCCATAGGCTCCCAAATCCATCTGAACTTCTCAAAATCGCAGCTGACCACTATCCCTCAGTTCGGATCCTAGCAACAGGCTCTTCCACTCTCGGAGCCTCAAAAAAATTTCGAGACACTTTAACAGGGCGGAAAGAGAAGATCCACCTCCCTCCCATGCTCTATCACGAGCTTGCCGATTTTGACGAAAAAACCTTTTCCCACCGACTCTTATTCGGAGGGCTTCCCCCCTTTTTTCTGGCCGATGAGCTCATCGAAAGTGATTACCAAGAGTGGCTCTCCTCCTACTGGGCAAAAGACATCCAAGAACTCTACCACTTAGAAAAAAAATACTCCTTTATGCGCTTCACTGAGCTCCTGCTTGCACAGAGTGGGAGTATGTTTGAAGCTTCTCGTTTTGCTTCCCCTTGTGAGGTAAGCCGGACCACGATTTCCAGCTACCTCTCGGTTCTTGAAACGACCTACGTAGCCTATATCGTACGTCCTTTTAGCACACACCCAGCAACAGAGATCATCTCTGCTCCTAAGGTATACGGATTTGACACAGGTTTTGTCTCTCATGCAAAAGGATGGGTTCATCTCCGCAATGAAGATCTGGGGCAGTTATGGGAACACATCATTCTCAATGAGCTAACCGGACAATTGCAAGGAGAGAAAATCCTCTATTGGCGAGACAAAAGAGATCATGAAATCGATTTTGTTCTGGAAAGACGACGCAAAGACGAGATCATCACCATCGAATGCAAGTGGAACTCGTCTAATTTCACCCCAAACAACATGAAAAAGTTCCGAGCGCGTTATCCAAAGGGAGAGAATTATGTGGTGGGGAGTGATCTCGATCGCCCCTTTGTAAAAAAATACGAGGGAGTTGAGGTACATTTTGTCTCCCTTCCTGACCTCATTCTTCACCTCTCATCATAAAGAAAAAAGTCTTTTAATATTCCGCGCAATATTTTCATATACGGCAACTCACATTATCATTCTGCTGTCACATACGCAATTTTTTATCTATATAAATAAGAATGACTTATGTTACAATATTGTTAAAAAGGAGGCTATAGTGGTCAAGGAGGCTATAGTGGTCATTGGTAGACCCAAAATTGAGAGTTCAAGGGAATGCTTCATGTGTGAGAGAACCCAACATGAACTCAAGACAATGAACCCTAACAAAATGGTTCAATGGAGAAATGTGCGAAAGTACATTATCAATTCTGAAGCAATGAATCAAGATAAAATAATGGCTTGCAATGCGTGTAGTCTAACATGTCAGCGTCTTTACAAAAAAAATGCATCTAAACCGGTCGAAATTGTTCGAAACAGCCCGACCAATCCAAACCAGGGTGTTGATCAGAAAATAGCCCTTTTGCCGAACATTGCAAGCATTCTAGACTTTAACAGTAGTAATATTCCATTATCTATTCCCAAAATGCAGGATGGTCGAGGTTTGTTACAATTCTTACCTGACTTGGAAGAAAAATAACTCCTGTTTTTGGGCAGAGCCCATTCTGGGTTGCCTGCGGAGTAAAAGGATGGTAAGCTAGCTCCTCATTCTAAAAAGCTAGGAGAGAGTGATGTCATCTGTGGAGATTGAGGAGAGGAAGCGGACGCCGATGATGGAGCAGTGGGCGGCGTGTAAGGCCCAAGCCAAGGAGGCTGTTCTCTTCTTCCGGATGGGCGATTTTTACGAAGCGTTCTATGAGGATGCCGAAGTTCTGGCCGAAGAGCTCGAACTCACCTTGACCAAACGGCAAGAGATCCCCATGAGTGGAGTCCCTTGGCATACGTGCGAATCGTATATCGACCGCCTCGTGGGAAAAGGGTATCGGGTGGCAATCGCCGAGCAAGTCGAAGATCCAAAGGTAGCTAAGGGGCTCGTCAAAAGGGAGATTGTCCGCTTTGTCACCCCCGGAACGGTCATCGGCTCCTCTCTTGTCCCCGAAAAAAGTACTAATTTCCTCGTCTCGCTTACCCAGGTAGGCTCCCTTTTTGGCATCGCTGCACTAGAACTCACAACGGCCCGTTTCCAAGTGATCGAGCTTACGGAAGAAAGAGAGCTCTTAAACGAGCTCTACCGCCTCCGCCCAGCTGAGCTTGTCGTGAGTAAGAAATTCCGAGAAAAATACCCTCTCCTCTTGCGTGAAACAGGGGCGAGTCTCTCTGAAATTGAAGAGTGGCACTATGCCCATAAAACGGCTTCAGAAACGTTGACGAATCATTTCCGCCTTGCCCACCTCGATGGGTTTGGCCTTGAGGGAAAAGTGGCTGCGATCAATGCTGCAGGCGCTCTTCTCGCCTATGTCCGCGACACCCTCTTTCTTCCTGTCTCTCACCTAAAAGAGATCCACCCCTACTCAACAGAAGAGGTCCTTCTCATCGACCGGGCAAGCCAAAAAAATCTCGAATTGACCGAGTCTTTCCGTGACGGCTCCCGGAAACACACCCTCCTCCATGTGCTCGACGAAACGTATACCCCGATGGGAGGAAGATTACTCCGCGAGTGGATCAAAAAGCCGCTTCTCTCTGCTCAGGAGATCAATAAGCGGCAAGAGGGGGTCGAAGCTTTCTATCACAATTCGACACTCCGAGGGGAGCTCAGACAGGAATTTCGAACCGTACGCGATCTCGAGCGGCTTATGATGCGCGTCTCTTCAGGGCTTGCAAACCCTCGAGACCTCCTCTCTTTGAAACTCTCGATCGCAAATCTTCCTAAAATTCACTCTCTTATAGAGACTCTTGAAGCTCCCATCCTCCAAGAGTGCGCCTCCTCCCTTGTCGATCTCTCCTCTCTTGTAGAGAAGCTCGAGAGAGCCATCTCCGATGAACCACCGATCCGGATAGCAGAGGGAAATATCTTCAAGGAGGGGTACCACTCCGAAGTAGACGAGCTCCGCAACCTCGCGAAAGGGGGGAAGGAGTGGCTCGCGAATTACCAGGCTCGCATCAAAGAGAGCACCGGAATCAAAAACCTGAAGGTCCATTTCAACAAGGTCTTTGGCTACTACATCGAGGTGAGCAAAGGGCAAGCCCACCTCATGCCAGAAAACTTCGAAAGGAGACAAACTCTTGTCAATTCAGAGAGGTTTATCTCCCCTACTTTGAAACAATACGAAGAGAAAGTCTTAACAGCCCAGGAGAGAAGGGGGTCTCTTGAGCAACGCCTCTTTTTCGAGCTGCGGGAAGAAGTGGCTGCTTTTGAAAAGGAGATCTTCCAGATTGCAAGGTCGATCGCCCATCTCGATGTCTTGGTCTCGCTCGCCGAAGTAGCCAAACGGAACCAGTTTTGCCGCCCCTTGGTCGATGAGAGCGACCGGATCGAGATCCAAGAAGGGCGCCATCCCGTTGTTGAAGCCTCCCATCCTGAAACATATATCCCCAACGATACTACGCTTTTCTCCCAAGAACGGCTCATGTTGATCACCGGACCAAATATGGCAGGAAAATCGACCTATATCAGACAAGTCGCCCTCATTGTGATCTTGGCCCAGATGGGCTCTTTCGTCCCTGCGACAAGGGCTCGTATCGGAGTCGTCGACAAAATCTTCACCCGTATCGGAGCGAGCGATGATCTCTCTCGAGGACAATCAACCTTTATGGTCGAGATGAGCGAGACGGCCAACATCCTCCACAATGCCACCTCAAGGTCTCTTGTGATCTTAGACGAGATCGGGCGGGGAACGAGCACCTACGATGGAGTTGCGATTGCCTGGTCTGTCGCAGAGTATCTTTTGACCACCCCCGAGAAGCAACCCAAAACCCTCTTTGCGACCCACTATTGGGAATTGACCGAACTCGAGAAGAAAATTCCAGGTGCTGTCAACTACCATGCAACGGTCCAAGAGTGGAAAGAGGAGATCGTCTTCCTCCACAAGATCGAGAAAGGGGGAGCTGATAAAAGTTATGGGATCCATGTGGCAAGACTCGCCGGCCTCCCTCTCCCCGTCCTGGCGCGGGCCCAAACGATCCTCAAGAAGCTCGAAAGCAGAAAAGAGAGCCGAACGAAAGAGAAAAAAGGCGACTCTCCCTACCAACTCACCCTATTTTGACAGACGATGCCGTTTGAAAAAGAGAGACTCAAATCATTTCCGACCCTTCCAGGGGTCTACTTGATGAAAAATCGAGCGGGGAAGATTCTCTATATCGGAAAAGCGAAAAACTTACGCTCTCGCGTCCGGCAGTACTTCACTCCCCGGCAAGATGGGAGGGTGATGGTCCCCTTTTTGACCACACAAGTCGAGTCGATCGAAACGATTGTAGTCGCCTCTGAAAAAGAGGCCCTTCTTCTTGAAAACAACCTGATCAAAAAGCACCAGCCGAAATACAACGCCCTTCTCAAAGACGACAAGACCTTTTTCAGTCTCATGATCAACGTCAAGCACAAGTGGCCGATGATCCGATTGGTCCGCTATAAGGGGAAGCCCCCTTCAGGAAATCTCTATTTTGGCCCCTACACCCACGGGTATGCTGCAAGACAAACCCTCGAGCTCCTCCGGAACCTTTTCCCTATGCGCCAATGTTCTGACCAAGAACTAGCAAGCCGTTCCCGTCCCTGTATTCTTTACGACATGAAGCGGTGTATCGCCCCCTGCGTGGGAAAGTGCAGCAAGCAAGAGTACGACCACTTAGTTGAGCAAGTCACTCACTTCCTCAAGGGACACGACACCCAAATCCGCAAAAGTCTTCTTAAGCAAAGAGAGGAGACGACAGAACAGCTCGCCTTCGAAAAAGCGCAGCGGATCCATGAGACCCTAGAGGCCGTCGAAAAAACCCTCGAAAACCAACGGGTCCAAAAGGCTGGTCGAGAAGATCTCGACGCCCTCGGGATCTATCGAGAGGCCGATCGAGTCCTCCTCACCCAAATGATCTTCCGCGACGGGAAACTCCTTGCCGCCCAAGATAGGTTCTTCTCGAAAAACGCACAAGAGGAAGAGGAACTCTTCACCTCCTTCCTCCTCCAACACTACCAGGAGAAAAAAGAGCTCCCAAAACAGATTCTCCTCCCCTTGACCCTTCCCGATCAAAAAACCCTTGAAGAGCTCCTCTCGGAGGGAAAAGAGCGGAAAATTTCCCTCCTATCTCCTCAAAAAGGGAATAAAAAAGCCCTTGTGAAGATGGCGATGACCAACGCGAAAGCCAAGTTCCAACAAGAGGCAGAAGCGCAGCACGTCACAGAGCAAATCCTGATGGAGATGGAAGAGAAATTCAAGCTCACCAACTACCCTGAGAGGATCGAGTGTTTCGATAACTCCAATCTCTCTGGGAGCGAACCAGTCTCGGCCATGGTTGTCTTTATAGGGGGAGAAAAAGCCTCTCGCCACTACCGAAAATTCGGGATCAAAACGGCCGACCCCTCTGATGATTACGGGGCTCTAAGAGAAGTGATGACCCGCCGCTACCGGAAAGCAAAAGAGGAAGGGATTCTTCCCGATCTCATCGTCATAGATGGAGGAAAAGGGCATCTCAATGTGGCAGCCCAGATCCTCTCCGATCTCGATGTCAGTACAGTCGATCTCTTGGCGGTCACAAAAGAGGAGGGACGCCACGACAAGGGAATCACCGCTGAACGGGTCTTTCTACTAAACCGTCCCGATCCAATCACCTTCTCTCCCCACTCCTCTCTCCTCTTCCTCCTCCAGAGAATCCGCGATGAGGCCCACCGGTTTGCGATTACCTTCCAAAGACAAAGGAGGGGGAAAAAGAGTTTAGGGAGCAAGTACGACCGCCTCCCTGGCATCGGGCCGATCAAACGGAGGCGCCTTCTCACCCACTTTGGAAGCTGGAAACGGGTCTTTGATGCCGACCCCGCGCAGTGGAAGCAAGTCCAAGGGATCACCCAAAAAGACTGCGACACCCTTCTCGCCCAAAAGTCTTTGGAGACTTCCTAACCACGAAGAACGCAAAGTTGCGTTTTTTTCTTTCTCCTAACATCTCTCAAGTCCTCTGCTGGTTGGTTTTAGGAGTGGGGGAAAAGGAGGAATTTGAGGACGAAGAGGGCTCCCAAGATCCAAGAGAGCCAGTGGACCTCTTTGAGTTTGCCTGAAAAGAGCTTTAGTAAGCAGTAGGTGATGTAGCCAACAGCAATCCCAATGGCAATGCTGTAGGTGAAAGGGATCAAGATGAGGGTGACGAAGCCTGGGATCCACTCAGAAGGGTCATCCCAAGGGAGGCGCGTGATCGGCTTTAACATCATCGCTCCAATGAGAACAAGAGCCGGAGCTGTTGCAAAGGAAGGGATTGAAGAGGCAAAAGGAGCAAAGAAGAGAGCCACGAGGAAGAGGAAACCAGCAGTGAGAGCAGTCAATCCCGTTTTCCCTCCCACAGCAATCCCTGCAGCCGATTCGAGATAGACTGCAACGGGAGTGACTCCGAGCATCGATCCGAAAATCGTCCCTAAAGTGTCTGGCATGACAGCTTTAGAAACGCGTGGAAAAAGGCACGTTCTCCCTGGAATATCGCACTCCTCCAAAAAACCTCCCTCTTCGGCAAGTCCCAAAAGAGTTCCTGTCGAGTCGAAAAGAGAGACAAAGAGCAAAGAGAGATAGACAGAGAAAGCATCTTGCCTAAATGCCCCACGTACATCGAGCTGGAAGAGTGTGGGAGAAAGGGAGCTCGGCCAGGAGACGAGCCCTTTCCAGCTCGCCCATCCAAAAGCAAAGCTGACGAGCCAAACAAGCAAGATCCCCAGAAAAATCGCTCCTGGAATCCGGTAGACCATCATCACCCCGATTGCCACAAGGCCAAGAGCCGTCATCGCATGAGCGACAGAACTCGGATCCCCAAAAGAGAGAAGGGTATCGGGATGAGCTGTGATGATCCCCGCATTTTTCAAACCGATCAAAGCGAGAAAAAGGCCAAGACCCGCAGTCGTGGAGAGGCGAATCGAAAGGGGGATCACCTCGATGATCAGCTGCCTGATCCGAAGGAGATTGAGAAGAAGAAGAGTGATCCCCGCAAGAAAGACAAGACCCAATCCCACTTCCCAGGAGTACCCTCTTCCCAGCACGACAAAATAGGTGAAATAGACAGCAAGGGCAATCCCAGGGGCTAGGACAAAGGGGTAGTTGGCCAAAAAGGCCATCACAATTGAAGAGAAAGCCCCGATTATAGCCATTGCAGTCAGAGAAGAAGAAAAGTCAATTCCTGCATCAGCTAGAATGGAAGGGATGAGGAGAAGGGCATAGGCAAGGGTAGAAAAAGTCGTAAGGCCTGCCAACATCTCGGTGCGAACCGTAGTTTGATGCTCAGCAAGATGGAAGTACTTATTAGCCCAGTTGAACATTGAAAATGAATGGGCGGGTGTACCCGCAATTTTTTTGTAAGGCGGTCGTCAATTTTTTTTCGACCTCCTCTAGAGATTTTTCCATTCCCTCTTCTGACAAATAGGGAAGCTTAGCCAAAATTTCCACCGTTTGGTCTCTCCTCACGACCACCTCACACCTCCCCTTTCTGTTTGGAAAGATCTCATCCAAACACGTTTTTGCATATTCGGTGATCAGAGCCTCGTGAATGGCTACCTCTCCCATTTTTAAGAGGAAATAGCGACGACGGGAGAGAAAAGTAAAAAGAATGAGTAACAAGGTCCCAGCCCCTAAACAAATCCCTCCAACTAAGGCAAGCTTGTCGATGACAAATGCGGGAAAAAGCAAACAGAAAATCCCTCCAAAAAGGAGGGAGAATCCCATTAGCAACGCGACAAGGGAGAGGAAAAGTTGTTCTTTACGCACGGGTGAATTCGTCCGTCTCTTCTTCATCAACAAGAAGACTTGCTGGGTACATCTCCTCTTCTTTTACAGGTTTCGGAGGGGTTAACCCTTTTACCACAACATGGACAGAGGCAACATGGAGACCTGTAAGCCGGGTGATCTCCTCAACAACCTTGTTTTGGACCTGCTCGGATTTCTCAGGTATCGAGACTCCATAGACAACCTGAATCTCAACTTTTACCTTCACCATGTGGTTTTTGCTATCTTGCTCAACAAAAATTCCCTTCACTTTCTCCACTTCTCGTCCAAACAGGGTATCGATGAGATTCCCTCCAATCAGAGAGACTCCTTCGAGTTTCTCCAAACACTGGACGATGATCACCTGGATCACCCGCGTCTCGATATCACGACTGAAGATCGTTTCGGGCACTTCAAATTCTTTTGTGTCGATATTTTCCATAAGAGTCCTAACCTTGTAATGAATCCCCAAAAGAGTTAGAATAACCCTCCTTATGAGTATTCTGCAATATCTCAATATTTTTCTGTTTTGGGTCTTTTTCGGAGCCCTATCTGCTCACTTGGCGAGAAAAAAGGGGCGCAACCCCTATATCTGGTTTTTCTTAGGGATGTTCATCGGACTTTTTACCCCCCTTCTACTCTTCCTCCTCCCCCCTCCCGCTCCAAAAAAAAAGGTCGAGGCTCCCCCTCCACCCAAGTCAGAAGCTTGGAACAAGATGTGGTTCTACCTCGACCCAAAAAATGAGCCACAAGGCCCTTTTGAATTCTCTATTTTCTTAAATAAATGGAAAGAAGAAGGACTCTCCGAAGAGTCGTACGTCTGGGGAGAGGGAATGCCCGATTGGAAACAAGCAAGAGCGCTCCCCGACCTCATCAACGAACTCCCCGAGGCCTCTAATTAATCTCTCCTACCTGCCTTACATTTTTATAACCACCACTATAAGTAGACTTAGCAGCTGACTTCGTAGATGGTCGCACGAATGGATCTAGATATTTCTCTTTTACAGCAGTAACCCCAGCATAAAAATCTTTATTTTGAAGACGAATTTTGAGAGACTCCCACTCTTTACGCCTCACAACTCGTACGGTCCGATTCTTCCTATCAGCCACTACAAGAATCCCTTTAGAAGCCGATACAATCTTGAGATGATAGTCTTCCTTGGCCCCATTTAAACCAGTTAACATACGCTCAACTTGGTCCTCGTGCTTATGCACTTCCCAGTAATCAGAGACCATTCTGAGGAAACGATGGGCAAGAGCCCCCAATAACAAGGCCCCACCCGCTCCTATCATCGCTCTTCCCCACACCGGACTCAACGAACTGATAGAATGGAATGCATGCAGATGGATACCTCGACCAGCCAAAAGGGCCACCCCTGCAGCAATCGCCAGGATTCCGACCACCATCACGACATTCCGCGTGTTGCGCATCCACCGACGATCTGGGTCGATGACCACTCTTGCCTTTAAACGAAACCCTATACCTAAACTACTAATCATAAACATACTATAAATTATTCAGTTGAATTAGGCAAGGACATTTTTATAAAAATTTTATTAAGACCTAACATGCTATTGAATTCCGGTGAAACGGGCTCCATTAGGAGCGCGTGGAGGAGAGGAGTTCCTCCTGGAGAGCGGAAAGAGAGGGCTCTTGATAGTGGGAGGCAGGCCGGACATGGATTTGGATGTTAGGCGGAAGGCTGTGCTTGGAGAGGCGGAAGGCTTCACGGATCCGTCTTTTGAATCGATTGCGCATCACAGCATTCCCAAATTTACGAGAAACAGTGATGCCGAGTTTGGGTCCCAATGTCCTTCCCGAAAGGATTTGCACATGAAGATACTCTCCATACCGCTTCTCCCCATACTTGCCAAGCACCCGAAACTGCTTTGATCGGAGAAGACGGGAGGATTTCGGGAAGGAGAACATTTAGGCGGGAGTCAACTCGTAACGTCCAGCGCGACGACGGCGATTGATGATCCTGCGACCATTTTTTGTGGCCATCCGCTTGCGGAAACCGGTTTCTGATTTGCGACGTCTTCTGCTAGGTTGATAGGTACGCTTCATAAAAAACTCTTAATTTTTGTAGCACTTGTGACCGGAAGCATAGCAAATAGGCAAGAAAAAGACAACTTCTAGACAACCCCTTGTCACAAAAATCGGCAATTGGTATAGTTGCAGCGAAATTTAGTAGTCAAATTGTATAGGTAGAACCCGTATGAAAACACGAGCTTCTGTGAAAGCCGACCCTTCCAAGGGAGACAAGCTAGTCCGTAGACGAGGACGTCTCTATGTACTCAACAAGAAAGATCCCAACCGGAAGCAGCGGCAAAAGGGTCCTGCTCGCAAGAAATAATTGAGGAAAGATGGCCAAAAAATCTGCAATCGCTAGGCAAAAAAAACGTGAAAAACTCGTCCGTCTCAATTTCGAAAGGCGTTCTGAGCTTCGCAAGAAAGTAAAAAATCTCAATTTGAGTGAAGAGGAGCGTGAAGGTGCTCGCATCTCTCTTAATAAGATGCGTCGTGACACTTCTCCTTCTCGTCTCAAAAACCGTTGCCAGTTAACCGGGCGTCCTCACGGATATCTTCGCAAGTTCAAGATGTCTAGGATCTGTTTCCGCGAGCTCGCCGGACGAGGCATCATACCCGGCGTCACCAAAGCCAGCTGGTAAGGTTTTTTATTATCAGTTTTAGGTGGACTTTCGGATGCTTTTCGTCCCAGTACGCACTCTTTTGCAAAGAGTGCTTGAACGATCGCATCCTCCCTGTATAAAAACACTATGTTCGCTCGCGATCGTCCAACTTAGGAACCTAATCTTTGAATTTCTCTTTCCGATTATCAGGAATCTTTCTCGATCTTCTTGTGCTTTTCAACTTGAAAATGGCCAAAGGCCATTACCTGCGTCGAAAATCCCAAGAATTTTCAAGA
>SDBV01006459.1_pt1 | contig 16247 bp, 33 predicted proteins | sample 2277081 | NCBI WGS metagenome assembly SDBV01 (sample SAMN10402039, study PRJNA504765) | marine sediment metagenome | isolation source: marine sediment core GS10_PC15, 223 cmbsf | place: Arctic Ocean: Southern Knipovich Ridge | collected 2010
AAAGCTATTAAGGACGAAACAGAGGGACGAAAGAGTTTATTCCAAGAGCTTCAACGGCCTGAGCCTGAAAAAGAAAAGGAAGGGAAGGAAGCTCAGTTTTTAGGAATAGCGGAGTTTGCCCGACAAATACAATTAGCAGCAGTAGGCCGGGATTCGCCAGAGGAAAAAGATAGGAAGAAGCAACTTCACTTACAGGCAATGCAACTAAAAGCAGCAGAGGTAACGAGAGATACATTGTATAAAATAGAAAAAAGCAAGGGCGGGCTTTATAGCGCTGTGTTAGCAAGAGGATAGATAATGACGCTTGATAAAATTGACTACGAAGAACCCTACGGCTCATTCAATATATCATTCGGCAAGAATGACACTACCGGTACTCGTATATTCAAAATAGACTGGGACGACCTGGCGGATTTCCTTATTGAGTTGAAGGGCGGCTATAGAAATGTTCCTAGTTTTCCGTGGACACCCCCGGCACGCTTGCCCGGCTTTGAGTTTTTGTATTGCACCGAAGCGGATATAGAAGGTCTTGGCAAAGCCCATGAGCATAGCGGCGCTGAAGGTGATTACATTGCTTATGAATACGCTAAAGTTTCAGCCAGGTACGAATCGCAGAAGGTAGTCGATGATGAGATTGATGATCCTACAGCAATCCTTGAAGAAACGCTAAGGCTCTCTGCTGAGTTTTTGGTATTGCCTGATAAGACTTATCTCTGGGAAAGCGACGATACCGATATGAGTGAAGCTCCTGGTAAGCTAATGCCGTCTTTTGAGTACAACATTACTAGGCATAGCGTGGAGAACTCAGGGGCAAATACACTTCTTGATTTGATAGGTACTGTGAACAATGCGACATGGCGTGGGATAGTAGCGGGTAAGGCTTTATTTCTTGGTAGTGATGCAGATAGGACCACCACTACAGACGGCGCGGAGAATTGGGGGATAACCTATTCGTTTCTGCTGCGTGCTATTGAGCATAATTTCTTTTACCGACCTAAAGTAGGATGGGAATTAATAATTGAAGATAACGGCGGGCCTGATACTTATGTCTATGACGAGGGTGATTTTACCGATTTGAATCTAAACCGAGGAAAGCTACTATAAATGCTGGCTAAGTTTAGGACAATGCGTGGCGGGGTAGATACGCTCAAGGCTAGTGAGTGGAACGCACTAGTTAAGGAGGTCAGGCGATTATCCAACCTTAGAGTATCTGGTAATCTTGAAGTTAGAAACTTTAGCGGCGGGCGAATCATTAGCTCAAAGCCTGGCAAGCGCCAATGGTTTATCGGGCGTATCCATAATCTAGGCCCTGCTGCTGAAGCTAACTATACAGATCAAAGGTACTGGGTAAAAGAGCAGACGATAACCAATAACGATAACGATGACACTACCGATTTGATTTGGGGTGATTACGGCAGCGATGACGCTCTTTGGGTTACGGCTACGAATCTAGCTGAAGTGATAAGCGAGAGCCATGACTTCCCGGACAATAACAATTATCCAGTGATTGTTTATCGCAGTTCGGATGCTACGGGCATAGCTCGATATGTATTCAACTCGTTAGCAATCGTGGTGGACTAATGGCTGAGTTTACAGAGCTACCAATCGCAGCCGGGCCGTTAGTTCCCAGGGTTATCTATAATGAGCTTCTCAACGCTATCAACAATCGCAGAGCTGTAGTCCTGCCAGACGCGACTGCTGCATTTACTATCCACAATACCGCAGGGGATGCGACGTCAGCTACGGTGGAAATTGATACGGCGGCAGACGAGATATATTTGATCGTGGTGGGTGGGGCAAGTGCAAGCAATACAACCCTGGACTTGACCGCTGCTGCTAATGATACCATTACAGAACTGGTGGCGGTTATCAATGCTCTTGGCTTTGCCTGGGTAGCTGTAGAAACGTCGGGGGCACAGTCAGCCCATGCAAATAATAAGTCTGAAACGCTCTTATCCTCCGGCCCTGCTGATTGTTTGGGTGCTTCTCATATAACTTGGTTCACGAACTACGCTCCCAACGGAGTGCATCCAAATAGTTTGATTGGCAACGTAGTGGCGTACCGAGCGGCGATAGATGCCCTAGTTAATTACTTCTATCCTGAGGTAGGCTTAGCTGCTGATACAGAAGCATCTTACACAGCCAATACTCTCCACAATGAAGCCTTTGGTGATAACAACTGGAACCCGGCGGGTGCGCCGAACCTAACGCCGCCATGTCTACCGCATGAAGATTTATGGAATAACATGAAATTGTGCTTGGACCTATTGGTATGGATTAGAGTTGACACCGGTATATGGGATAACTCGAGACAATATAACTCAGTTGAGTCGGGGGGTGGGTGGAACGCGACAAGAGCGACCTGGTTTGCTAATGCTGCGCTTGACCCGGGTGTGTCAAGATGGATTGGGCGGCGGGGTGTTGCTTGGAAAGATGGAGATTATACCATTAATATGATTGCGGCTACAGGGATAAACTTAGCCACGACTTTTACTATAGATTTTAGTACCCTTATTAACGTGCCAGATATAACCAGCGGTTATTTAGGTTTCAATTTTGATCCTGGATTTCCCCCTCCTCCTTATCATCTTTCAGATTTACCTTTAGAAGTTACTATAGAAGCTACAGATGCGATGACGGCGGCCCATATTATTGCTATGGCTCCTGATAACCCAAGGATAGAGTTGCTTCAGTTAGATGACATGGCTGCTGTTATAGCTGCCGGAGATTGGGACTTAGCCGGAGCCAATAACGACATGAAGATACAGTTTAGCGGGAATTTCCTTGCCGACATCGGTGTTGGTGAATGGCCAGCACCACCAGACCCTCTCCCAGACGACGAACGGTGGATACAATCAGTGAATGCGAGCTTTTGGCGGCTATATATGAAGCTCTCTTGGGATTAGGTCATGCCCCGCAATACAGTCTAATTCTCGATGCCTCCTGGATTAGCTGGCGGGGCGTGGCTATCCACCAGACCGCTAGAATACAGCCATAGAGCGATAAACTACCCTCAAAGCGCGTTACCACACCTTCCAGCAGAAGACCCCGCAAATCGACTGCTACAGCCTAAAAGATATCCCCATTAGCTAACTCTATACAGCGTAAAGGCTTAGAGCAAAAGCCTAGATAAATCTCACTTATTTTACTATTTTGTATATTTTACTCTTTACAAATCTGTACGGATAGTCGATACTACTAACCGTACAACCTTGAGAGGATCGAAATGCGAGCGACAATCAAAACTATATCTAGTGAGCATCGCGGGGCCGTGCTGGTCTTTCTGGGATTCGTTCTTCCAGATCCTCAGCGGTTGTACAGCGGCCCCGCAACATTATGGAGGTAATGAAAATGGAAACGAAGTGTAACTATAAAGCGTTCGATGGGATGATGCCCCCGTGCGTACTCAAGCCAGGGCACAGCGGGGACCATATAGATGGCTGCGGTGGGTCTTATTCCAACACGGAAGCGGAAGAGTGTGATTTACCGTCAGCAACCCTAGAATCAATTGGGGCAATTGTAACCCCCAAGAACGATTCGCCCGATACGGTGGCAGAAGTCAAAAAAATCACAGCCGCCCTAACTAAGTACCTCAAAGGCTTTGCTTATACTCCAGACGGTAAATGTGTACGCTGTGGCGCAACGCTGGGTGGGATACTAGGCTCCTTTAGTTGGGGGCTGCAAAATGGAGAAGGGGCTTGCTCGTGTGGATACCCAGCTAGAGCTTATCATCAGATCGAGGGTTTTGGAACTTATAGTGGAATACTGCAATATCACCAAAGCCGTGTGGAGCTAGTCAAGACCGAGTTACCCTAACCCCCTATCCCAGCGTCTGGGCCTCACGGGGTCCAGGCTCGGCGATAGTGCCGTGGAGGTAATGTTATGAAACTCTATAAGATTTTAGACGCAAAAGGTCGCCCGTGTAATGGCGGCAGAGGCCAATGGTTTCTACCTAAAAGCAATCGCCCTGGTAAATGGATGCCCTTTATTGAAAACATTGTCCCATGCCGAAGCGGCTACCACCTTTGCAGACAAAAAGATTTATTAACTTGGCTCAATGAAACTATTTGGGTTGCTGAGGCTAGGGGTGGCCGTGTCCTGTGCGACAATAAAGTAGTTGTTCGGCAAGCTCGGCTTATAAAGAAGTTGACCTGGAACGACCAAACAGCCCGGCTTTTCGCTTGCGATTGCGCCCGGAGAGTGTTGTATATTTATGAAAAACAACATCCCGAAGACTCACGACCCCGGAAATGTATCGAGGTTTCCGAACAATTTGCAAGAGGAAAAGCCAGTAAAAAAGATTTGGATGCTGCTGGGGCTGCTGCTAGGGATGCTGCTGGGGATGCTGCTGGGGCTGCTAGGGCTGCTGCTTGGGCTGCTAGGGCTGCTGCTGGGGATGCTGCTGGGGATGCTGCTGGGGCTGCTAGGGCTGCTAGGGCTGCTGGGGATGCTGCTGGGGCTGCTGGGGATGCTGCTTGGGCTGCTGCTTGGGCTGCTGCTAGGGTTGCTGAATATAAATGGCAAACTAAGCGGCTTATGCAATATCTCCAAGGCAAGCGAACCTAACCGCCCGCATATGAGCCTGGACTCCCCATATCCAAGCGGCGGGCCCAAAGGAGACTGAAATTGAAACTGCCGACAATAATACTGGTTGACGTGATACCGGAAGAGGAAATACCCCCACATTATGTAGCAATGGATAAGGCTCGTGGAGGCTCAACTGCCGCGTTGATCATATATAGTCGCAATACAATATGGATTCGCCGAGACATACGGTGGGATATCTTTCACGAATTAGCTCATTGGTTAGCTTATCAACTATTTGGGGTTTCTTGTTGGGTACATACTTGGCTGGACAAAGAGCCGCATTGTCGCCCTTGGCTAAAGGAATTCCGTAACAAAGGAGCATAAAATGCCTGATAACAAGCCTGACGACTGCCAAAGCTGCGATATGTGCAAGCACGAGTTTGAGGCTAAGCCTAAGCCCAAGCCTGAGCCTGAGACGGCGTTCCAGGGGATTGCTAGGGAGTTTATATGTGCAAATTGGAGTAACTTTTGTGATGGCGATAGAAAAGATAGATCAAGAGATTGGGCAAAAACATGTGCTTGGGTAGATATTAATAGGTATTTCCCTTATACCATTGAACACCTCCGCGATGTTGTCAACGCCACGCTGGATTTGGCGGACAAGGCACTGGAGTCAGAGGGTTTTTCGACTGCTGGAAATGTTAGAGAACGAATCGAAGCCCTCAAGGAGCCCACGCCCTGATGCTACCTCCGGGGCTGGCTGAGCCGTTCGCTCAAAGCGGCTAAACTAACCGGGCTAACGCCCAGAAAAGTTCGTTCTACCACCGGCCAGCCCCATATTATGAGAGGATTTGATATGATAAAGTTTGAAGATGGGCAGAAACTCACGAGTATTATATGGGACACCGGCGGCGGTGAGAGCACTCTGGAAGTTGACACAGCTGGCTGCCTGGACATAGAGGTTTCTATGGAAAACGGGCAAATGGCTGCTGTGCCTTGGGCAGTGGCAAAGATGAGTGATGGGCGTATTTTCAAGCACAACCTTGCCTTAGCGTCAAGTGTTCTGTTGGCAATTACGACTTATGACTTACGAAAGGAACCCACGCCATGAACCACCATCAACGTGCAATAGCTATGGTACAGAAAAGTATGGCCAAACCGAAAGGAAAGACTATGAGCGATCTACCAGAGTTAACTTTACTAGAAGCACACAACGCTGTGCTGGAAAAAATCATGCAAATTGAAGGCCTTGAGGTACGCGGAGCCGGTATAACAATAGGCGCTTGCCCTGTTGCCGACATTGGCTTTGATCTTAATGGCAGTGAGTATAAACTTACTCTGCGAAAATGGGTTACTGGCCCCGAAACCTCAAGGGAAAACGGAAAAGGTTAATTTACCAATGTCGCAGGTGGTGACCGGGGGGAGTAAGGTTGACAGCTCCCCTCCCTGCGGCCCAATTGGAAGGAAACGTCATGAGTAATGATAATCTACCACCCGGATGCAGCGAAAAAGACATTAGCGATGCTGGGGAAGCGACCCCGGCGACAGACGCTGAGGTTATAGCGTTTGTCAAGCGGGCGTTGCCTAAAGCGGCAGAAGTAGACATTATAGACCACGATGGTGACGATGATGTGCAAGTCGCTTTTTGGCTTTTGCGTGGAGACGTAGAGCGATGAAACGCCAACAGCGAAATTCTGGTTTGATCGTAGCTATTGCTATAATACTAAGCTTGTGTTTAGTTGTAGGTTTGTCTGTGTGTGGCAGCGTGGATAGGACACGCGGTACGCAACATAGTAGAGCGGCCACCCCAGTTGCTACACCCTTGGAATATAGGGTTTCTACAAGACTGGAGCCGGTATCGATTCCGGCCCACACACAGATAACTTTATTCGATGCAATTCGGCAAGTGGAGTCTGGTGGCAATAGCCATGCAGTAGGCGACAACGGTAAATCGCGTGGGCCTTACCAGATCAGTAGGGCTTACTGGGACGATGCTTGCGAGTACGCTGTTAGCCTGGATATAGAGCTGCGGTGGCCGTATGACGTATGTGTCTATTGGCCAAACTATTGTGAGTTGATAATGACAGGCTACTGGGCTCGCTACGGGGCCACGACTGACGAGGAACGGATGGCTTTGCATGTCGCTGGCCCTACGGGTATTGCCAAGATGGGCACGTCCAAGGAAATTCAGGCGTATATAAAAAAAGTTAGAAATTGTTTTGACAAAGGTGACGTAAGGTGATACTGTATAAATACGGAAACTGTTTTAGGCGAACATCATGTTTTCAAAATGTAACCAAGCCCCGCGATATTCTGTCTATTCGCCTAGACGGTTTCCGTATCAACGGGCTTGGCTTATTTTTAGGATAGCGACATGAAACAAACAAAATATTGTCCCAAATGCGACAAAGCACTCCCTGTGGAAAACTTCCATAAAAACAGAACTCGATGTGATGGCTTACACCCATGGTGCAAGACTTGTTCTAAATTGTCTAAGCGAGCATATCACTTAACAGACAAGGGCAGATTAGCCTTGCGAGAACAAAGGAAGAGATACCTGAGTAAGCCGGAAGTCAAAAAACAGCGTTGCATGTCCGACTCCATTTACCGTAAAAAGCACAGGAGGGAATATAGTTGCAGCAAGGTAGTTGAGAATGCTTTGAAAACAGGCAAATTACTTAGGCCAAAGAACTGCTCTAATTGTGGTTGTACGCACAGACTGCACGGCCACCACCCTGACTATAATAAACCCCTGTGGGTTGAGTGGCTGTGCTGTTCTTGCCACCGATTCCTACATTTAGAAAAACTTACTGTTTGATGCTGACTGACCCGCTGGGCTTATAACCTAACGAAAGGAATGGTGACATGAATAAGGAAGAAACGAAAAGAATCTTAGCTGGCGTAATCAAGGATGTGGAGAAGGTACAGGCTGGCTTTTGCGATAAACCCAAGCCTGCGTTTCAGGGGATGGCGAGGAATTACGTTGATGAGCCGAACATGGCTTGGGATGAGCTTGTTGTTCAATACCCGACCACAATCGATCACCTTCGCGACTTCCGCAAGGCCGTGCTGGATGAAGTACTAGAGGCTTTGGTAGGGGCCGATGGTCCCTATCCCCGAGAAGGGTCAGGAGCAAGTAGAGTAATCGAAGCCCTCAAGGAAAAGGAATAACCGATACCCTGCTGCGGCGTGAATAACGCAAGCGAACTTGGGTAGTTTCCAAAATGAGTCGCCCGTAGTGCTGCCAGGGTCGCTCCTTGGCTGACATGACCATACGGCCAGTAGGGTATCTAAAGGAGACCGATATGAACGACACACCAACAGACCTTGCCGAGATTGGCGAAGCTGTACAGGCCATCCAAGCTGCGTTTGACGGTATTGACGTTGTGGAGACATCGCTGCCTGAGTTCTTCATGCGGGAACACCGCAACGTCCAGGCCCGGTACGCTGCACTAGACGCTGAGTATGCCTTGCGTAAGAAGAGCTTGGAGGAAGACTACAAGGGATTCCAGGCTGAGATCAAGGCTACTGAGCGGGCGTTGTTCTGGTTCAAGGGCCGTGAGTTTAAAGAGTTGGTGGACCTTGACCTAGAGAATCAAAAAGGGAAGACCAGGAGCGTCAAGTATTGGGGTGGCAAGGCTGGCTACCGTAAGACCGGCACTAGGATTGAGGTGGTGAACCAAGCTAAGGCTACCCAGTGGGCTCTGGATAACAATTGCGTAAGAGCCCTTGGGGTTATCCGTACCACGCCGATCAAGGAACTGTTTGAGAGTGAGGGTATCATCCCGGACGGTTGCCATGTATGGCCCGCTGAGGACAAGTTTTACCCTGCGTTACCTAAACCCCGTGTGTTTTCAAGTTCGCTGGCCAAGGGGCTACCGGGAGAATAGAACATGGATATTATCATACAATGTAGTGTGTGCGACAGTGAACTGACTTTTACAGAAGGTCTTACTAGGATCGGCAAGTATACCACGTTGACGTTATTTCCTGACCCCTGCCCAGAATGTATAGCCAACGCAATTGCTGACACTGAGGCCAATTTTGAATCGGAGTAAGAACCATGCGACCCGAACATGCTTTTGAACAATACGATCTAAGGAGGACCGAAAATGAATCAATCAGAAACAATTGGCAAGTTAGCGACGGCACTGGGAGCGTTCCAGAAAGACATGCCGACGATAAATGTGGGCGGCAAAAACCCCTTCTATGACTCTAAGTACGCTACACTGGACGGACTGTTAGCGGTTGCTGGACCACTGCTGCCTGTACATGGGCTTAGTGTAACCCAGATAACAGAGGGCTCCGGGGCTGTAACTACCATGCTGATGCATACCAGCGGAGAGTACATAGGCGGGACGCTGGAGCTAAACCCCGTGAAGGACGATCCCCAAGGTCGGGGCTCTGCTATCACCTATGCCCGTCGATACTCCTATGCTTCGATTCTGGGGCTGGTTACAGACAAGGACGATGATGGTAATGCTGGTAGTAAGCCCCCGGCTAACAAGCCGCCCAAGAGGACAACTAAGCCCCCGGCTAAGCCCCCGGCCGAGACAACCGATCCGAGAGACACGCTATTGACCCCAGTAAAAGCCGCTGCCCAAAGAGAGATATTAGTAGCCAGGGTCATGGCTGACTCTAAGAACCTTGGCCTGAATTACGACAAAAAGACATGTGAGGCTCTTATTCAAACGGCTGCTGTTAATGCCAAGCAACCTAAGCCGTTGAGGACTCAGAAACAATTCGATTTAGTTACCGACATATCTGTGGGCTCACTAGCCGAAATAGCCAGCCAACCGAAAGGATAACAATGGCCAATTTGAATAAAATTATGATGATCGGGAACGTAACCAGGGAATTGCAGATGTCATACCTGCCGTCTCAGACCGCTGTGGTCGAGTTTGGCTTAGCCACTAACCGTAAGTGGAACGATAAGGCTACAGGTGAGCAGAAAGAAGATGTCTGCTTTGTAGACTGCCGGTGCTACGGCAAGCAGGCTGAGACACTGAACAAGTACGTCCACAAGGGCGACCAATTGTACATCGAAGGCCGGCTAGAGCTTGACTCGTGGACAGACACGAGTGGTAATAAGCGTAGCAAGCACCGGGTATTCGTGCAGTCGTTCCAGTTCCTGAACAAGCCTAACACTGAGCAAGCACCGGCTGCGCAGACTGGACCACCAGCTATACCGGACGATGAAATTCCCTTCTAGCCCTGGCTTCCTAGGCGATGATGACGACGAAGGTGGTGAATGATGTTAGCAACTAGTCGTATAATCTGTGCAGACGTTATCGACGGGCTACGGCAGCTAGAGCCTGAGTCTGTGCAGTGCGTAGTAACCAGCCCGCCGTACTGGGGGCTTAGGGACTATGGTGTCGAGGGTCAGTTCGGCCTGGAGAAAACGCCGGAAGAGTTTATCGAGAAGATGGTGGCGATATTCCAAGAGGTGCGGAGAGTGCTGCGGGACGATGGTACGGTTTTCTTGAACTTAGGGGATAGCTACGCGGGAAGCATGAAAGGCATGAGCCCTAATGGAAAATGGTCGGGGGAAGGAAAAGAATCTAGTAAAAAACAGGCCAGCAATAAAGGGTCTGTGGGATTATATGTGCCAGAGTGGAATAAAATTGGCCTCAAACCCAAAGACCTTTGCGGCATCCCCTGGCGTTGTGCCCTAGCCCTGCAAGCTGACGGCTGGTGGTTGCGTAGCGATATTATATGGAGCAAACCAAATCCGATGCCTGAATCAGTTACCGACAGGCCCACAAGGGCTCACGAGTATATGTTCCTGCTGACCAAGAAGGAGAAATACTATTACGATGCTGATGCAATTAGAGAAGGGAATGTAGACCCCGCTAGGACTAATTATGTTTGTGGTTCTAGGAGTCATGGAGAAAACCCAGACAGGAACGACAATGATATGTCAGAGCGGAGTAAAAACTTTACTGCTTCTGGCCGCAACAAACGCACCGTCTGGACCATACCCACGCAATCATATTCCGAGGCTCACTTTGCTACATTCCCCGAGAAGCTAGTCGAGCCGTGCATACTGGCGGGAACTTCGGCCAAGGGATGCTGCTCCAAGTGCGGGAAGGGGTTTGTGAGGATGGTAGACATTTGGCAGGAAAAAATTGGAGATAGCCCGTTTGGTAATAACAGAACAGATGGAGTGCGGGGCCAAGACAGGAGCGATGTTCCTCAACAGAGAACTAAAAAGCACACCAAAACCCTTGGCTGGCAACCCGGCTGCGATTGCGATGCCGGCTCACGGCCCTGCACCGTCCTGGACCCATTCTGTGGCTCAGGCACGACGGGGCTTGTATCGCTAAAGCATAAACGCTCGTTTATCGGCATAGAGCTAAACCCTGAATATGTGAAGTTGGCTGAGGATAGGATAGGTAAGGCAGTTACCGGCGTACCCGCCAAGGAAGCCAAGGCTGGGCAAATGGCGTTATTTGGGAAAAAAGATTTGTCTTGACTTTTAGGAAGCTTTCTGTTATGAGTATTGGAATGAAGCATAGAATGACAGTACATTTCACGCCCAAATTTGTAGCCCCGATTCGGTACAGTTCTTTGTCGTTCTGTGCTTCATCCGTTTTGGGGCTACTTTTATAGGTGGAACTATGGCTAAAAAGACGTATTTCGAGAAGTTGAAAGACCCCAGATGGCAGAAAATGAGGCTGAAGGTGCTGGAGAGGGACGACTGGACGTGTCAATGCTGTTGCGACCCAGACAGCACGTTGGCGGTGCACCACAGATATTATATAAGTGGTTGTGAGCCTTGGGATTATCCAATGGAGGCGTTGGTTACGCTATGTGAAGAGTGCCATACGGAGGAAAGAGAGAATAGACCCCAGGAGGAACGGCTATTGCTTGAGGTTCTGCGTAGGAATTTTATGGCCTCTGATTTGAACGATTTGGCGATAGCCTTCCATAAAATGAAATTATCAACCGTTCCAGAAAGGGTATCTGCAGCCTATAGTTGGGCAATAAGGACCCCCGCAATACAAGAAGAGTTGATTAAAAGGCACGAGGCTAGAAGGAGCGGCCATGAGAATCCGTAGCATCCGGCCAGAGTTCTGGGAAGGACAAAAAGTAAGGGCTGTCGGACCCTGGGCAAGGCTTTTATTGCTCGGGCTAAACAATTATTGCGACGATCACGGACGCGCCGAGTGGGATTTGCCTATCATCAAAACAAAAATCTTCCCTACGGACCGCTTAAGTATCAAGAAACTGATGATGGAGCTGGTGTCAGTTGGTGCTATAGTCAAATACGAGGTAGCCGGAAAGACCTACTTTTGTATACCTAATTGGAGTGTACTACAGCACCCTAACCGTCCGCAACTAAGTAAGTTACCGCCATTCACTGAGGGGTTAGTGAGTCCTCCCACACAAGACACTGATTCACTGAACGATCATGGAGCCAACGCTGAGCCCCCACCTCTGTATAGTAGAGTAGGGGATAGTAGAGTAGAGGATAGTAAGGTAGAAAAGCCCGCGCTTGTTATTCTGAAGACTCACGAACAAACCCAAGAACCGACAGTCCAGATACCTGAGAATCTACTGCAAAGACTTAGGGAGCCAACTAAACACACAGGGCTGGTCTTCAAGCAGCTAACTGGCATACAGAGCCAACTCAAGGGCGAGTATCCAGATTTCCTAGACGCTTGCTTTGAAGAGCTACATTTGGCTAAAACGAGCAAGGGCTATAAATGTCAGTCAGACTACCATACTATCCAGAAATGGGTGATCGGCGCAACGTGGGAGAAGTGGAATAAAAAAACAGGAGCTGACCCTGACGCTGCCCGTAAAGCTCAGATGGCTAGAGTTTTTGGAGAAAACCAATGAACGCTACTGAAGCTCAAACCTGTCTCACCGAACTACAAAACTCGTTCGGCCGATGGGAGCCTACTGATACCGAGTTGTATCGCTGGAAGCAATTACTGATGGCGTATCCCCTAAAAACGGGCATGGCCTCAATAAAAAAGCTATTTTGGGAGCAGGGGAAGGAACTGGCCCCCAATCGTAAGGCGTTTAGGGCCATAATATCAGCGGATAAGACTGAAGATGGCGAAGGCCGGGGACTGCCCGAGGCTAACGCTTACTTGATATGCAGTAGCGTGGACGACGAAGGGCATGGTTTCCCCGGCATGTTATCCTGGATTGGCTGGACGAGCAACCTAGTGCCTATGGGCAGCGATCCCAACACAGAGAGGGCTATAGAGAGCCTCAGGAGCGTCTACGGCGGACGATGGATATGTTTCACTGGCAGTGGGCTCAAGGCGATGCTGAAGGCCCAGCAGTTTAAAAGGAGCGTGGCATGAGTGAGCTGATAACAATCGAAAAAATACTGAGCGACTGGCTTGACAAGAACGGCTACGACGGCCTAGCTAACAGGTTGGGCGAGTGTGGCTGCGAAAAGGGTGACCTGTTCCCTTGTGATGACGACAACATGCGCGCTGATTGTGTAGCGGGGCACAAGGTAATGTGTCCTTGCCCCCAGCAGGACGAAGATTGCGAGGGTGCACAGTTCTTCCATGAAGGGCAATGGTGTATGTTTGCAGGGAAAAAGGAGCCCACTAATGTCTAGTTACGATAAATGGTTAGCCGCCCAGCCCAACTGCCGTGGCCTGTCACTAAAGAAGGCGTTTGAGGGTGGGGAGAAGGCTATGCTGGAGAAGGTGTTGCTTGTGCTGAAAGACGCAAATCAGATGATGGATGATATAATCACAATGCACGGGGTAGATGGGTATGTAATGGCAGGTGTGCACGCGAAAGTCAAGAAAGTTCTCGACCAACTAGCGAAGGAGGTTGACGATGAGTAAAGAAACTGATGAGCTGAAAAAACAATGCGAAGACTTGATAGCCGCATTCCACTTCAAGATGTCTTTTCCCGAAGGTGATCATCGAAGAAACGGGCCAGTCACGCCAAACGACCCTGCGACTATTTCTACTTTAGCTTCACATTTGCTTAGCCGCTTACGGACAGACCCCAAGCCCAAGACGTGCCAGTGGAAATTGTTGACAAGTAGAGAATACGATGGTTGCACAATCTCTGTTGGTTGCAGGAAAAAGCTCCTCGATCTGGTGCAATTGAGTATAGCCGAGTCTGAATATGTCCTATGCCCCTTCTGTGGTGGCGTTATCAAGGAGATAGAGCATGAGTAAAGATAAAAAGTGTGAGTGGAAGCGAGATAACAATAAATGTTGGTGGAACACGACGTGTGAGCACCGGCCCTGGTTCAGCAAACACCCAAGCATGTTTCTTCCTTGTGAAGTTCGCTATATCCGCTGTCCCTTTTGTGGTGGCGTTATCAAGGAGGTAGAATAATGAAGATAGAAACTAAATACGATATTGGCGACAAGGTTTGGAGGATAAAGCAAAAGCGATGTGACGATGCTTGCCCAACGTGTAATTCAACAATCGCCTTCAAAACAAAGTGGGTTTTGTTTAGGAGGGGGCCAGTGAAAATTAGAAGCATAAATGTCCAAGCTGGAAGGAAAAAAACCTGTACCCATTATACAGTAGGGCGATACGATTTTGATAATGATTGGTTTGGAGAAAGCGAACTTTTTATTACCAAAGCCGAAGCCCGAGCCGAGTGCGACAAGCGAAATGAGGTGTCTAATGTTATCTAACATCGACAAGGCGAGGTTGGCTACGGAACTGTGTGGGCTGGAGAAAGTGGAGACCGGCCCAGAATATCTTGATGATACTCCCAGAGACTTCTTCTATACACTAAATGGCGATTACCATTGTGGTGGTCCTGCCACCTTCGACCCCGAGAACAACTGGAATCACATGCGATTGGTGCTGGAGGGGCTGGTGAAGAAAACAATGGAGAAGTTTACTGCTTACTCTAAAGACAAGGCGTGTAGGATAATCCTTCACCAGTTAGCCACCTTGCCTGAAATGCCAGAAGACAATTGGCTTGGTAGTCTAGTCTGCACGGCTGGGCTGGATGTGCTAAACCAGAAAGGAGCCAAGCCATGAACGATGAAGACGCAAAAACTATACGAATACTCTTGGTCTGCCTTTGTGTAATCTTAGCCTCAATAGGCCTAATACTTATGACTAAATAGAAAGGCCAAACCATGAACGGCATGCCCGGCCCACACGGATTGCGTAGGGGGCTGACCGCAGGTGTGTACATGAGGGGTGACAAGAAACAGAAAGGAAAAGCCGTGACATTATCAGAACAGCGTGCGATAGTTGCGATGGGGATAATGGGGTATGAGTTGGTAGTATATGACCCCAAAATTGACGCAAAGCTCGGCCCACCCTTTTTGCCTTGCTATAGAAGACCCAATGGCCTGGTCCTTTTTGATGTATTGCACTACCACCCCGACCTCGAAGACGACCGCAGCCTTGGGCAACGAGAGCGGCTGAAGGCACGGCTGAGGGAGTTGAAGATTCAGTATGAGATAAACTGGGGGTATCCTCCACGCGAAAACATACTGTTTCGATGTTCTTTGCTTCCCACGAATTTATTTACTTGTTGCAACGGCGAATCGACCATATCCGAGGGAGCCGCATTGCTGGAAGCTTGTGCGAAGCTGGCGAAGGAGATGAAGCAATGATACAGGGAAAAATCATAGAAACAGTTATCTGTCCTAAGTGTCAAGGGTGTGGAGAGACCGCCCCCTGGGATACAACTTTATCATTTTCATGTCCAAGGTGTAACGGTACAGGCGAAATAGCAAAGGAGCCCGACCATGACGAATGAACAAATTGTAGAAGCGTTGGCAAAGGTTATGGGGTGGGAGAAAAGCAAATTGGGGGTTTATTGGGAAGACGACGGCGATCCAGTAGAGGTGGTGGGTACATTCGACCCCCTCCACGACCACAACCACTCATACCGTGTTGAGAAGAAGATGGGCGATGACGGGTGGTACCACGACATGTTGCAAATACCCACAGGATCAAATCCAATAGTTGAGTGGCGGGTGACTAAGCCCTTCTGTCAAGGATATAAAGCACGTCATCCCGACAAACTGATGGCTAAAGCCCTTGCCATCCTACAGGCGGTGCGGAAATCTAAATGAAACCCCGCCCAATGACAATAGAGCGGTTCAACGGCAGGATAAGCATTATAGGCCAGGGCGGCACGTTCAAGGTATTAGAAGGTATTGAGCTAAAGGTTGTCGAGAGCGTTGCGAAGAAGGATGCAGCGAAAGAACGACGGGCCGAGGCGAAGGCTAAGGTTGTTATGCCCAAGAAGTTCGGTAAGGCAAGGGCGTTTAGGCAGTTTGACTATACAAAGAAAGGGTAATTATGCCTGATAGACATGGCATAAAAGATGAGAAGGTTTTGGCTGAGCGTATCGCTGCTGCTCGTGCGGAGAAAAAGAAGAAAAGAAGATCAATAACGCACAGCAGTGGGCGTATAAATGGTAATCCAAGAACGGCTACATTTCACAAAGGCAGGAGGTAAATCATGCAATCGCAAACAGAATGGGTATTGAGCTGGCTACGGAGAGGGTGCAAACTTACAGCTAACCAAGCACGATACAGGCGGGGTATAGAGAGACTTGCGGCACGGATAAAGAACTTGCGGGATAGAATGTGGACTATCCATACAAAGATGATTAAGGTTACAAATCGGTATGGGCAGGTGTGCCGCGTAGCCCAGTATCGCATGGATAAAGTAGACCTAGATCGACGCAAAAGCACTTGACAGCTAGATAAATCTCGGGTATAAGGAGGCTCATAATGCCTAGCAC
>SDBV01006460.1_pt1 | contig 16246 bp, 14 predicted proteins | sample 2277081 | NCBI WGS metagenome assembly SDBV01 (sample SAMN10402039, study PRJNA504765) | marine sediment metagenome | isolation source: marine sediment core GS10_PC15, 223 cmbsf | place: Arctic Ocean: Southern Knipovich Ridge | collected 2010
AACGACCTGAAACGGTTCGGTCGCTATGCCAATGCCGTTGGCGCCTTGGCCACTCAAATAAAAGGCGTGATTCCGGCCTTGCCATCGAGAGAACAGGTAAACGATTTTCTAAAAAAACAGAGCATGGTCTTTTGAAACTGTCGAGCGTATAGGGAAACAAAAAGCGAAAAATGAGGCTTTGAAATGGCTTCTAATCTTCTTCCTTCTTTTTTGCGCCCGACCCGCTATCCGGTAGAGAGCCGGTAAAACTGATGCCGTCCAAGCCCAGGTCGCGCAGCAAGGAGTCCACAAAAGGCGCCCTTGCCTTGAAGCGCAAGGCGCTGTCAAAGATTCCGTCGGTCCCGGAGGCAGAACCCTCCCCTCCCCAAAGACCGTCGGCCTGCACGATCTTAATGCTGTCTATCTTCTCTATCGGCTTTACGCTTTCACGAATGATCTCCGGTAGGTTGTCAATAAGGTATTTCCGCACATCAGCAGCGAGCTGCTCCGGGGTTAAAATGTTTCGTGCCTCGTTCATCTCCCGGGTGCTTTCAGCCTCCATTTTGTTGTGGACCTGTTGTCCCTCGGCCTCAATCTTAATGGCTTCGGTCCGGTCGGCGGCAGAAGCCTTTTCAGCATCGGCCATAATTTTCATGGCCAGTGCCTTTCGCTCGGTCTCACGGGAAGCCTCTATGAGTTCAATGGCCTTGCGCCGCTCGGCCGCCTCCTGTTCCTGGGCGGTGATCACTCGCTCTTCGGCGGTCACCAGCTCCGCCCGTGCCGCCTCGGCCTCCGCTTTGGCCTTAAAGGTTTGCTTTGAGCCGAGAGATATTTCCACTTCACGGGCGTATTCGGCGAGCTTCAACAGTTTATCCTTCTCGATCTCCCGCTCCTTCAAAATCCGCTCGCGGTCCAGGCGCTCTTCCTCTATCTCACGTTCTGAAATAATTCTGGCGATCTCCACCTTCTGCCTGGCAAGGATTTCCGCCTGATCCGACTCCTGCGCCTGTTTTGCCCTTCGACTGGCCACCTCAGCCGTCTGCTCGGCCTTGCGGCTTTCAACCTCAAGTTGTTGCGCCAGACGAGCATAATGCTCCTCGCGCTCTAACGCCAGACTGAGTTTCTCGGTCTCGAGGTTTTTTTCGCGTATCTGGATCTTTGTGTCCTGCTCGATATCATTGCGTATTTTTTTACGACTCTCTATCTTTTCGGTGAGCCGTGTCAGGCCCTCCGCGTCAAAAGCGTTGGAGGGATTGAAATGGCTCATGTCAGTCTGATCCAGCTGGGTCAGCGAGGCCGCCTCCAATTCTAAACCGTTAAGCGATAGATCGTCGGCCACTGCCTCGCGTACTTTGCGGATATAGGCTTTCCGCTGCTCGTGGAGATCCTCGATGGTCATCTCTGCGGCGGTAGAGCGTATTGCGTCTACGAATTTGCCTTCCACGATATCCCTTAAGCCTTCGGTATCTTTGGTGCGGGAGCCCAAGGTGCTGGCGGCCACCGATATGGCATTTAAGTCCGGGGCCACGTGAACGTAGAAATCGGCAACAACATCCACCCGCATGCGGTCCTTGGCGATGACCGACTGTTTATCGATTCGCTGAACCGCCAGGCGCAGGGTGTTCATATAGACCTCTACCACCTCGTGAAGACCGGGCACGACTATCGCCCCGCCGCTTTTGACCACTTTCTCCCCACCAAAACCGGTGCGTACAAAGGCAATTTCCTTGCTGGCGCGCTTGTAGAAGATGAAGAACAGCACGATAAGTACGATAGCCAGCAGAATGAAAGAACTGATGGTTGCTGACATAGACATTGATAACCCCCTCTTTTTTTCCTGGGTCCCTTCAATTGTTCGGGTCTTAATCGACTAAATACTTCTTGAGTGAATCAAATCCGGCCTGAAACACCTCGCGGCTGATCTGGTCAGCTATTTCCTGTTCGCTTCCCGGCGTGGTTTCAAACTCGGCCGTCCACTCCCCAAAAGTGTGGTTGCCGTCCGTAACCGGAGTCAGTTTAAGGCCGGCGATGTAGTTGCTCACATTAAGCCCCGACTCGACGATAGCGTAAGAGAAGCTATAGTCGAAGTCCGACAGGGACACCAATTGTTCACGCACCCGGATGCCATCGGCCAGCGTCAGGCTGCGAATACAGCCGACAGAGTCGCTGGATCGTCCGCCCTCAATGATACTTCGGGTTACCAAAGGGTGCCAACTCGGCATATCGTTAAAGTCCCGCACCACTGCCCATACCTTATCCGCCGGGGTTTGGATCACCGAACTGACAAAAACCTTAACCATGAATACCCCTCCTTGATTGGGCGGGTTGTCTGCTCCGGAACCGCCCGAAGTCGTTGGCGCTTACCGGGGCCCCTTCTTTTTTTGGAGCCTAGCGCATAATCTCATTAAAGGCCTTCACAAGTGCATCGGCAAAGGCCGGGTTGTTGATGTCATAGGGCAGGCACTCAATACGGCGCTGCTCATTCTGATTCATGGTATCTTTAATTGCCTGAAACAGGGCCGCATCGGCATCGGCATCGTGGAAGGCGCCCCCTGGGATGTCAATTAGGGAAAGGCCGCCTTCAGGAATGAGGAATCGTACCTGACCTTTCATCTGGTTGAGCCTGTTCCCGATCCACTCGCCGATATTCTTCGCCTCCTCGGCTGTTATCCGAACAATGGTCACCTGCGGGTTGTGACAATATATATTTCGGCCTTGGTAGTGTTTCGGCACCGTCTCTGGAGCGCCGAAGTTGATCATCTCCACAGCGCCGCATGTGCCCACATAAGGCAAACCGGTTCGAATGATTGCGCCCATGCGGTCTTCCCCGGCACTTAACACGCCGCCCATAAGGAAGTCGGTTATCTCGGAGGTGGTTATGTCGATGACCCCTTCCAGGACACCGGAATCCACTAGTTTCTCCATGGAGCGGCCGCCGGTGCCGGTGGCATGAAAGACTAGGCAATCGTACTTATGTTCCAATTTTTTGACGACCGCCTGTACACAAGGAGTCGTCACGCCGAACATGGTCAGGCCGATGGCCGGCTTGTGCTGGACGTCGGGTGGTTTCTTGCCTAACATCATGCCGACCAAAGCGTTTGCGGCGTTGGATAGCACCTGTTCGGATATGCGGTTGATGCCGGCAACGTCAGTTACCGAATAGAGCATGCAGATATCCGATGCACCCACATAGGGCTCCACATTGCCACTGGCCATGGTGGAAACCATGATCTTAGGCACACCCACTTTCAGGTCCTGCATGCCCGGGGTAGCCAAGGCGGTGCCACCGGATCCTCCCAGTGAAATTACGCCACCCAAATCTTTTTGGGAAGCCAGAAAACGGGTAAAGGCCTCGGCCATGGCGCTCACGGCAGTGCCCCGGTCACCGGTAAAGACAGCATCAACTCCTTTGGGGTGATGGGCCGCCACATCGCTCGGCTTCACATCGACCATCGAGGGTCGGCCCGAAGTGCTCAAGTCCACGTTTTTTACCCGGATGTTCTGGGCGGCAATCAGATTGCCAACAAAAGTGAGTTCGCGCTGCTTTGTATCAAATGTACCGACGACATAGGCGATCCCATCCTGTACCAGCCCAGCAGACATCGGGGTCGAAACGGGCGGCACAGCGCTCGGATCCGGGCGATACGTGGTCCGTTGAACGGCCAGATTGGCCACCCTTTCCCAGCGGGTGATCTGTTTAGAAATCCCGTCTCGGGATTCGTCCCCCAGAGGCCTCCGGGCAAGTGGATTGCCGTGGGACCATCGGTTGGCCACACCGCCGATACTTGATGGTGGGCTGCTGGATAGCCCAGCGCTTGGTGCGGGTTGCGGTTCGGATGTCTCGACAATAGATTCCCGTTTCTCGGGGACAGTATCTTCACCCTTGGAACTGACCCCCAAAAGACGCCGTTGCAAAGCGCGGTCTGCGGCCAGTACCGTTGATTCCAGCTCAGTCTCGATCCGGCCGTTGACCATCACCGCTAAACGCCTGGCCACCGTAGTAGCGACCCCCAGGTTCTGCTCCACAAGTAGGATCGCCAAATCCTCTTCCCGGGCCAAATGTGCCAGCAGCTTTTCCACCTGCTGTACGATCCGGGGGGCCAGACCCTCGGTCGGCTCATCCATAATCAGCAGCTTTGGGTTGGCCACCAGGCCCCGCCCGATGGCAAGCATTTGTTGTTCACCACCGGAAAGCTGGTTGCCCTCATGCCGCCGGCGCTCAACAAGGCTCGGAAAAATCTCGTAGACCTTTGCCGCGTTCCAGGGCCCGCCGCTTCTGGCCGATACCTTCAGGTGCTCGTCCACTGTCAGAGAGGGCCATAGCCGTCGTCCCTGGGGCACATAACCCGCCCCCAGGTCCACAATGCGGTAAGGCTCCATGCCCAAAAGTTCCCGCCCGTCCAGGAGGACGCTGCCACCGCCGGAACGTACCAGTCCCATGATGGCGTTGCAAAGCGTGGTTTTGCCCATTCCGTTGCGGCCCACAATTCCCAAAACGCCTTGATGTTCAAGCGTGAAGGAGACCCCCTGCAGCACATGAATATGCCCGTAAAAAACGTTGAGGTCTTTTACCTCCAAAATCGCCTTACTGTTGTTTATTTGGTTAGCTATGCCTTTCCCCCAGGTAAATACTTTGTACTGTGGGATCGTCTTGTATTTCCGATGGCGAGCCCTCTTTGAAAACGGTCCCATTGTGCATGATGGTTACGTTATCAACAACTTTCAGTGCGATTTCCAAATCGTGTTCAATAATGACATATCCAATGTGTCTCGGTAGTCCATTGAGCATGGACACAAGATTCATCCGCTCGGCCGCCGAAAGGCCGGCTGCCGGCTCGTCCAAAAGAAGCATGCGGGGAGAGCCCGCCAGGGCCATGCCGATCTCTAATTGCCGCTGCTGCCCATGGGAGAGTTCACCTACCGGTTGATGCCGCACATCATGCAGACCGACGAACTTTGCGGTCATCTCCGCCCGGCCCAATACTTCGTCATCCGGACCCGGACGGCGAAATGAAAAACGGTGTTTAGCCACCCCCCGCAGTGCCAAATACAAATTATCCCGCACCGCAAGGCTCATGAACAAACGGGTTTGCTGATAAGTGCGCCGCAATCCACGGCGGATCCGCTCGTGGGTTGTCAGATGGGTTATGTCTTCACCAAAAAATCTGATGTGGCCGCTGGTGGGCGGAAAGTCTCCGGTGATGGCGTTAAACAACGTGGTTTTGCCGGCGCCATTGGCCCCCAAAACAGCACGCCGTTCCCCCGCTGCTACCCGCATGGACACATCCTTGATTGCCACCAGGGCGCCGAAGGTCCTCCCTACGCCCATAACCTCCAGGGCGAAGGGAGTACCAACGGAATTTAAAGGCGTGATGTCCTGATTGGCCAAAGAACCCCTACCTTTTCAAGCAATTATTTGCAGGACGGATTGTTACGCCCCACCGGCCCCAGATCCAGAAACTTTTGGGGGTCCCAGCCCATGCTCTGATTGACCATGGGGATAACCTTGATCACATTGTTGTACAAATTGCCGTCTTCGCCGAGCACTACTTCGGTGAGGAAGATGTCGGCAATCGCCTGCCGGTTTTGGTCGAGCTTTATCAAGCCGGCCGGTGCCTGCAACTCCATTTTTGAAAGGGTTTCGCGGAAAGCCTTTTGCTGATTGGAGAGATCGCCCTTCACCTGGTCTAAGGCCGTCAGCGCGGCCAAAGTAGCACTGTAGTAACCATAAGCGAAAAGAGAAGGAGAAGGGAAGCCCTTGGGATATTCCTGCTTGTATTCGGCCACCCACTTCTTCCAGGACGGTTTGTCCAGGGAATCGGCGATGGGGCCTGCAGTCGGCGTTCCGACGATGAAATCGCGGCGGCGGCCTTTGGATCCCAGTACCGACTGATCCACGGTGATCGATCCGCCGATCAGCGGCTTGTCGCCGCCGGCCATTTCGTACTGACTCAGGAAATTGACCGCATCCGCGCCACCCAATGCCACGTAAATAGCGTCAATGTCCTCGGGTATGGAAGCCACGATGGTGCTGTAGTCCTTGTTGCCGATCGGCACCCAGAATCGATTCAAAACCTTGCCGCCCGACTGGCAGTAACCCAGGAGGAAACCAAGCACCTGAGTGTAGGGGAAGGAATAATCTTCGGCGATAGTGACAATTTTTTTATATCCCTTGACCTTGACCACATACTCGCCCAGGCCGGCCGACCATTGGGCCCCGTCGGTCTGCCAACGGAAGAAGTTGGGGGCAGGGTCGCGCAGGGTGGTGTCCTGGGCGGCTGAAGCGCCGTTGAGGATGGTGACCTGCGGCTGGGTCTTTGCATAATTCTTAAGTGCGATACCTTCCGAGCCCGAAAGCGGCCCGATAACCAAGTCCACTTTATCCGACTCCACCAGCTTGCGCGCAGCCCTGACTGCGCTGTCCGGGCTTGCATCCGAGGACATGGTGATCAGCTCGATTTTTTTCCCGGCCACTGTGTAGTTCCACTGCTTCAGGGCAAGTTTAACGCCGCGCATACCATCTTCTCCCAATACGGCGAATGCCCCCTCTAAGGTCGCAATAGCCCCGAACTTGAATACTTCTTTGGCATGCACGGTGGCAGTGGCAGCAAAGTTAAGACAAGCAACCAGAGCCAGTAAGATGAACAGTTGTGTCAGTTTTTTTTTCATTTTTTCCTCCTTTTTTTGTCGGTTAATAATTATTTTCAATTTTAACGCCGGATCATAGCCTTTTTTATTTTTTCCCACAACCCCAAAATGCCGTCTGGTGAAAAAAGCACGATAGCCAAAAATACGGCGCCGATCAATAGATTGAAACGCTCCCTGGCTATCAGGTCTATGGCGAAGTTTTCCAGCAAAATGAACAGCACCGCCCCGACAAAAGCGCCGATGGGATGCCCCAATCCGCCCACAACCGCGATAATCAAAATATCTATGGTAGGTCCGACGCCAACAGTAGCCGGGCCTATGCGCCCATTGAACCAGACTATCAGCACTCCGCCCAGGGAGGCAAGCAGGGCGGAAATGGCGTAGGCTAAAATGCGGTGAGCGGTCACATTGAAGCCCAGGGCGCGCATACGCCGGTCATTGTCGCGTATGCCTTGCAAAGACAGTCCGAAGGTGGACCTCCCCAGATAGACAGTCGTGGAGTACGCAATGGCGGCCACGGCCAAGCTTAGATAGAAGAACGGAATCGGGTCGCGCATGTTAACCCCTGCTATAACCGGGGGCTTCAGGCCCGCAAACCCGGTCCAGCCATTGAAAATGGGATAGTTTTGCCTGATAAAATAATAGAAACCCACGCTGATGGCAAGGGTTATCATGATGGTGTAGATGCCCTCGGTGCGTACCGAGACCGCCCCGATCAGGGTCCCAAAGACCACTGCGATCAGGACTGCCATCAAGACGGTTGGGATCCAAGGCCAGCCCAGTCCCATTTTGGCGTCGTTGAAGCCCCAAATCGCCACCATATAGCCGGCACAGCCGGCCACGCTGAGTTGGGCCAGGGAGACCATCCCCCCATATCCTGCCAGCAAGGTCAGGCTCAAGGCGATCACCCCGAGAATGAAGGACTGGGCGCCGATCTGCACTGCCCAAAAGGGCGATGCGATCCAGGGATATATCAGGAGAAATACACCCAGGAGAATGTAACCCACACCGACACCCCGGCTGTTAACCGTCGGGGTTTGCGCCGAACGGCCAGCCATCAGGCCTTCCTCCCAAAAAAACCCTGTGGCCAGAAAGCCAGGGCAACCACCATGATAATAAATGTGTAAACCACACCGTATGTGGGTGAGTAGGCCAAACCGAACTGTTCGGCCATCCCGATTAAAAGCGCTCCCAACGCTGCTCCACCCACGCTGCCCATGCCGCCCACGATCACCACCACCAGAGAAGCCAGCAGATAGCGAATGTCCTCGCCCGGCGCTATGGACAGGGCGCTTCCGCCCACTACCCCGGCCAGACCCGCCAGGCCGGCACCGATGGCGAAGACGATGGCAAAGATACGGTGGACATTCACGCCGGTGGCCGCCAGCATATCTTTATCGTCCACACCGGCCCTAATTTTCATGCCCACCTGGGTTCGGTTAAGGAAAAACCACAGCGCCAGACCGATCACCAGGGCCACACCCAGGATAAACAGGCGGTAGGTTGTGTAGACCCGAACCAGAGGCAGGCGCGTGACGCCGTAAAGCACCTCGGGGATTTCAAATTGATACGTGACGCCGCCCCAGATGGCCAGCATCAAATCGGCTAGGATTATGGAAATGCCAAGGCTGACCAGGGTTTGGCGTAAATCCTGGCCCTCCATGTGGCGAAAGATGCACACCTGAAACAAAAGCCCCATAATGGCCATGGAGAGGAAGCCAGCTGCCACGCCCAATATCCAGTAGCCGGATAGTTCAACAATGCTGAAGCCGATGTAAGCGCCCAATAGATAGAGCGAACCGTGGGCCAGGTTTACGTTCCGCATGAGTCCGAATACAAGGGTGAAGCCGCTGGCAACCAAAAAGTACAAAGCGGCTAGGGTGAGTCCGTTCAAAATGGTCATGAAGAACAACTTCATCGTCAATCCCCTTTTGGCCTCAGCCGGACGATACAATCATTTCGTTAGATCAAAAACTTTTTGAGCATTATCGGAGTCAGTTATCAGTACCTTCAAGACGCCGGTCTGCAGGGCGCCAAAAATCGCCCCTGCTTTATTGTGTTCACTGACCACGGCCACCACAGTTTTAATCCTTCGCAAGTCCTCGAGGGCAAGTCCGACTAGGCGGCCATACAGATCGGAAGCCAGCATATGACCTTGCTGATCAAAAAATGTGCCCAGAATGTCTCCCACCGCCCCGGTTTCTTTAAGGTGACGGACCTCGGTCCTCGATAGACAGTCCATACGGACCAGGGTTGCGTTGTCGGTCGGTGCGCCGATCCCCACTATGGCCATATCCGCATTTTTGGCTTTCTGTAAGGTTGAACCGACCGCCGCCTGGGCGATGAGTATGTCACGCACCTGCTGGCTTTCCACATAGGCCGGAGCGTAAAGAGGAAAAGATTTTCCTTTGCAATTCATCGACAGCTTGGCACAAATATCGCTGGGATTTATGGTCTCCCCAACGTGAGGTGAGCTGCCCATGGCCGGCAGGAAAGTACAGTCTATCGAATGGGAAGGATTAAAGAAATTGGGCATTTCACCGGTATTACGCCCCATGCCAACCGTGATTGCCATGCCTTTTTTAAGGTTTCGCTCCAGATAGCTGGCCGCAGCCCGGGCCACGGAACGACGGCTCTCCGCCTGAGTCGAATGGGAATTAGCCACCACCACGTCCAGTAGCCCGAATTTTTCCCTCAGGCGATCTTCCAGTTCCAGTGAAATCAGAGGCAGAGTGCGGATATTGATCTCCACCACCCCTTCTTCTCGACACTCCTGCAAAAACCGCTGAACCTTCTGCCGGGAGATGCTCAACTCTCCGGCCACTTCGGCTTGCGTCTTCCCTTTCAGATAGTAAAGGGAAGCCAGACGGGTTAGAAATTCCAAGTGACTTCTCCGATCACCCATTTTTTGATCCACGATCTCTTTTAGGAATTGCTTCAGGTCGGCCCCTTAAAATCCGTATGGAGTTTGAGCATTTGCCCATTATTTGAGCAATTGTCAATTCATACTCTTTTGAATGATCCATGTCAAGGCAATCTGATAAAAGCATATTTATACGGTTATCTGTCTGAATTTTTTTAAAAAAAGCTTGACAACCATCAGGGAAGCGCCTAAATTATCGGCATTTGCTCAGTTCCTGAGCAAATGCCCATAGAAGTGTAATCTTTTTGTACCCAAACGTTGAGGTGATGTACCGGATGATTGGTATTTTGGTACCGGAGCGTCGCCTTTGCACTTGACCGAAGTCGAGTCTTTGTAAAATTTACGGATGCGAAATTTGAGATATTGAATTTCCGCATAAATCGGTAAGGAGGTTACCCGATGGCCTTTACCAGAAAGCAAATTTTAGAGCACTTGCGAAATAGCATTGACGCCGGTATCCCGATCATGGGTGGCGGCGCAGGAACCGGTATTTCGGCCAAGTTCGAAGAGGCCGGCGGTGTGGATCTTATCGTAATCTATAACTCGGGGCGTTTCCGCATGGCCGGCCGGGGGTCGTTGGCAGGCTGCATGCCGTACGGCGACGCCAATGCCATCGTAATGGAAATGGCAAACGAAGTCCTGCCGGTGGTAAAAAACACACCGGTACTGGCCGGTGTCTGCGGCACCGATCCCTTCAGGCTGATGGATAAGTTTCTCCAGCAGGTCAAAGATGTGGGTTTCTCAGGGGTGCAGAACTTCCCCACCGTGGGGCTCTATGACGGCCAGTTCCGGCAGAATTTGGAAGAGACCGGCATGGGCTATGGCCTGGAGGTGGACATGATCGCAACGGCCCATGAACAGGACCTGTTTACTACGCCCTACGCCTTCAACCCCGATGAAGCCAAAGCCATGGCCGGTGCCGGTGCCGATATGATAGTCGCACACCTAGGCTTGACAACCAAGGGCTCCATAGGCGCAACCGCCGCAGTTGCCCTGGAGGATGCCCCGGGCAAAGTCCAGGAAATGGCGGATGCCGCCAAAAGCGTCAACCCAGAGATCATTTGCCTATGCCACGGGGGACCCATTTCCATGCCCGAGGATGCGGCATATGTGCTCAAAAACACGGAAGGCGTCCACGGATTTTACGGAGCGTCCAGCATGGAGCGCCTCCCCACAGAAGAGGCCATTACGGGACAGATGAAAAAATTCAAAGCAATAAGATTTTGATGTTTCAGTTTTTTACCCAAGTTTCATAGCGAATCGGCAGGGGCCGAGGTAATAAATGCTCGCCCGCAGGCCCTGTTCGTGTGTTCGACCAAAACCGGGAATAACCGGTTTCGGCAGCAATCTTTGAAGGAGTAGGAAAAGGGGAGGGAAAGATGGCTAGGAAATATACTCGAGATGAAATCAACGCCCGCCTGAGGGAGACCTTGAAACACGGCAAACCGATTATCATCGGTGGGGCAGGCGATGGTTTTACCGCCAAACTTGAGGAAAAGGGCGGTATCGACATCATTGGCATTTACAACTCAGGTCGCTTCAGGCACTACGGTGCAGGCTCGTTGTCCGGCCTGATGCCGGTGGGACGCAACCAGGACATGGTCATGGACTACGCCGCGGAGGTCCTGTCCATGGTCAACCAAACACCGGTGATCGCCGGTTTCTGCGCCCAGGATTCCAAAACCCTGTGGGAATATTGGTTTAACACCCTGACGACCATGGGTGTATCGGGGTTCATGAACTTTCCGACGGTTGGGTTAATAGACGCCGGCTCCCACTATCGCAATAACCTGGAAGAGTCGGGACTGGGTTATGACAAAGAATTAGAAGTCCTGAAGCTCGCCCATGAAATGGATCTGTTCACCATCGGTTATTGCTTCACCCCGCAGGAAGCGGAAATGGTAGCCGCGACTGGGGTGGATGTGGTTGCCTGTCATGTCGGTTTGACCTCCGGAGGCCTGATCGGTGCGGAAAGCGTTATGAGCCTGGATGAGAGCGTCCAGGTGACAAATGATCTCATCCGGGCTGTCAGACGAGTTCGACCAGAGGGAGATTTCTTCGCCATCACCCACGGCGGCCCCATGGAAGACCCCCAGAGCACAGCCTATGTAATGGAACGCACCGAGGCGGTGGGGTACTTGGGCGCTTCCAGCATCGAACGGACCCCGGTTGAGACTGCAGTAATAAATGTCTGTCAGGCATTTAAAAACATGCCGGTAAAGGTGCCGGACTGGCTCAAGCTGTGAGGCAATAACCGCATTTGGTAATGAAAAAATTGTCGGAGCCGCCAACAATGGGGTTTTGGTCCATAAAATAACATTCTGGAAGAGAGAATTAAAATGGCAAAAAAATATACACGCCAGCAGGTATTGGAACGTCTTCGCCGCCAGGTTGACGGCGGAAAGCCCCTGTTGATGTTCGGGGCCGGCATCGGGTTGACCGCCAAATGTGCTGAATTGGGAGGAGCGGACCTGATCGCCGTCTATTCCACCGCCATCTACCGGATGAAGGGCCAGCCCACGCTCATGGCTTTCCTGCCCTATTCCAACGCCAACGCGCATGTGGCCAAAATGGCCACCGAGATTCTGCCGGTCGTTAAAAAGGTTCCCTGCATTGTCGGCATCGGCGCCCACGACCCAAACCTTGATACGGAAAGGTTTCTGGAAAAAATGATCGATCTGGGCTTTTCAGGGGTAACCAACGAGCCCTTTGCCGGAATTTACGGCCCGGCATTTGCCGCCCAACTGGAGCAAGCAGGACTGGGATTTTCCAGGGAAGTGGAACTGATCGCCTTGGCCCACAAAAAGAACATCTTCACCTTCGGCTGGGCTTTTAACCCAGATGAGGCGCGAAGGATGGCCGAGGCCGGCGCCGACGTGATTGGCGCTTTGGTTGGGGTAACCGCCGGGGGTCTGAGCGGCGCCACGGAGTCGCAGACCCTGGAGGAAGCCACTGAAATGGTCCGGGCGATTTGCCGTGCAGCCAAGGAAGTAAACCCGGCAGCCATGATTTTAACCCATGGCGGTCCCTTTGAAGACCCCGCCTCGGCGGAGTACTCCATCGTGAATTCAGATGCCGTGGGGTATGCTGCCGGATCCAGCGGTGAGCGGATACCCACTGAAAAGGCTGTGATCGAAGTCACAAAATTATATAAAAGCATAAAGCTGAGTTAAAAAGCTTAGCGGCAATTTCAAAACACAGATTTTTCGCTTTTGGTTCTGAAACCGGCTGAATTCATTTTTTAGAATCGTCGACAGGACGTGAAGAAGGAATAACAAGCATGAAAGTGGTGGCTTTCAACGGTAGTGCCCGCCCGGACGGCAACTGCACATTATTGCTCGAAAGGATTTTCAGCCAGCTGAAGCAACACCAAATCAAAACCGAATTGGTGCTGCTGTGTCAAAAAAAGATTAAACCCTGTACCGCCTGTTATAAATGTAAAGAACACAAAGACCGACAATGCGCCATAAAAGAGGACGATCTCAACGACTGTATTACTAAAATGGTGGATGCCCAGGGCATCATCCTGGCCTCCCCCACCTATATCGGAGATGTCAGCTCGGTTACCAAAGCCTTGATTGAGCGGGCAGGTTTCGTGGCCCGCTCCAACGGCAATATGTTCCGCAGAAAAGTGGGGGCGGCATTGGCTACCGCCAGCTGGGGAGGTGCGATACACGCCTTTGAAACCCTCAATCTTTTTTTTCTTGTCGGCGAAATGATTGTTGTAGGATCGAGCAATTGGAACTTGGCCTTCGGCCGGGAAAAGGGTCAGGTGCTTCAGGACCGGAAAGCCTTGGAAACCGTGCAAACACTCGGGCACAATATGGCATGGTTGCTAAAAAAGGTCCATGCTTGAAAGAAGGGATTACCCGGGCCGGCGCATCCATGAAATTTTTCCCATAGATGGGCTGTTAAGAGTTGAACGGTTCGATGCCGTGTTATCCCTTAAATGAAAGGCATTATGGATGAATGAAACCGATAAACAGGGTTTCTTTGCAGATCCTGCAAAACTGAATACAGAAGATTACCTTATCTTTGACTACTATTTTGAATCTACGATAGATCCGGAGGAGGCCGCAGCAAACCTTTGTCAGGAACAATCGACTGCCCAATGGAAACGGGTAGGTGTTGACGAGGATCTTCGAGATCGGTTCGGCGCCAAGGTGATCGAGCTAATTGTAGAACGGGAATCAGACACGCCATCCTATCCGACATTAACGCCTTCAGCGCGCCACATCTATGGTTGCCGTGTCAAAATAGCGCACCCCCACATTAACTTCGGCCCTAAACTTCCCAATCTGTTATCAGCAGCTTGTGGAGAAGGGACATTTTTTTCAACGGGCATTTCAGCCATTAAACTGTTCGATATTGAATTCCCGAACAGCTTCCTGCATCACTTTGAAGGGCCACAATTCGGTATCGAAGGTTTGCGAGACATACTCGGTGTTCAGGACCGGCCCCTGTTTTTCGGTGTAATAAAGCCGAACCTGGGGTTGAGCCCGGAGCCCTTTGCCGAGCTGGCTTACCAGGGCTGGCTTGGCGGTTTGGATATTGCCAAAGATGATGAAATGCTGGGAGATGTTGAATGGTCACCTTTGCAGGAGAGAGCCAGGTTATTGGGAAGGGCGAGATTAAAAAGCGAAAAAGAAACAGGTCAAAAAAAAATCTACCTGGCAAACATCACCGACGAAGTTGATCGCTTGGTTGAATTGCATGATGTCGCGGTCGCCGGTGGCGCCAATGCCCTATTGGTCAACGGGATGACCACCGGATTAAGTGCCGTAAGGATGTTACGAAAACATTCTCAGGTGCCGCTTGTTGGACATTTGCCTTTTATTGCAGCCTTTACACGGGCGCCTTGCCTGGGCGTCCATTCAAAATTAATCACCAAACTACAGCGACTTGCCGGTTTCGACGCATACATCATGCCGGGCTTCGGGGAGCGGATGAAAACACCTGAAAATGAAGTTCTGCTCAACATAGAGGAATGCTTCAAACCGTTCGGCCATCTTAAAAAAATCCTGCCTGTGCCCGCAGGAAGTCAATGGGCTGGCTCTGCTCCGGCCCTATATGAAAAATTAAAAACAATTGATTTTGGCGTCGTACCGGGAAGAGGAGTTTTCCAACATCCGATGGGGCCGAAGGCCGGCGCAGCCAGTCTAAGGCAAGGCTGGGAAGCTGCTCAAAAGGGACTGGCACTTGACGCATATGCCATGGATCACCCGGAACTGAAAGCCGCCATTGGGGCCTTTGACAAGTAAGGGCCCAAATAACTTGAAATATTCATAATTGGTCCGAATTAAAAGCGGATAAATTTCATTTTGAAGAGGGAAATGATATGGGCAAACACTCACCCGCAGATATGGGTTTCAAAAACAAGCCTTCGTCGGCACCGGTTGACGAAACGATTCTATTAAAAATGTATCGGAATATGTATGCCACCCGGCAATTCGAGCTTAAATGCATCGCGCTTTACCGGCAAGGGCTAATTCGCGGATATTTACATCCTTATCTCGGAGAAGAGGCCATCGCCGCCGGTGCATGCGCTGCCATCGCACCGGACGGGTACATCGTCAGCACCCATCGCGGGCACGGCCATTGTATCAGCAAGGGTGCTGATCTGAAGCTGATAATGGCTGAAATTATGGGAAGGGAAACCGGATACTGCAGGGGCCGCGGCGGCTCCATGCATATTTCCAACAAAGCCAATAACAATTTAGGCGCAAATGGAATCGTGGGCGGTGGAATCCCCATTGCCACCGGCGCAGCCCTGGGCATCAAAATTAAAAAGACCCGACAGACGGTGGTGGCATTCTTCAGTGATGGTGCATCGAACAACGGCGTGTTCGGTGAGTCATTGAATTTGGCATCGATTTACAGTTTGCCGGTCATTTATATGCTGGAAAACAATCATTATGCAGTAACTACGCCGGTAGAATATGCAACCGGAGGTTGTGAACTGGTTGATCGAGGCCAGGCCTATGGAGTGCCGGGTATCTGTGTGGATGGCAATGATGCCGTAGCGGTTTTTTTGGAAACCAAAAAGGCAGTGGAAAGGGCCCAAAACGGTGAAGGACCCACCCTGATCGAAGCCAAAACGTACCGGCATGCCGGCCACCATGTGAATGATCCTGGTCTTTATATGGATCAGCAGGACATGGCTGAATGGAAAGCCAGAGACCCGCTCATTTTGCTTGGCCAGAGAATCAGTGATAAAAGAGCGAAAAAGATTCACGACCATGTTGACTTAGAGCTCGAAGCGGCAGTGGAATTTGCACAAACCAGTCCCGAGCCTTCAGTCGAGGCATTTCTGGCCGGCATTGACGATAAATAGGGAGTAATTTTATGGCGACATTAATGTATCGCGAGGCATTGAACAGGGCAATTCTGGAGGAAATGCACAGGGATCCCATGGTGTTCACCATGGGCGTCGGCGTGGCTGAGCGCGGCGGTTCCTACAAAGTTACAGAAGGGCTTCTAAAGGAGTTCGGCGCAGATCGGGTCATCGATACACCGATCGCCGAAGCTTCATTTACCGGAGCCGCGGTGGGTGCCGCCCTGGTCGGCACACGGCCGGTCGTGGAGATTTTGTTTATCGACTTCACGACACTTGTCATGGATCAAATCGTGAATCAGGCTGCCAAATATGAATTTATGTCCGGCGGGCAAGGCAACGTTCCGATGGTTTTACGCACC